>Ga0209487_1002565_pt1 | contig 14716 bp, 17 predicted proteins | sample Poulit2012_FD_187524 | JGI IMG/M metagenome (GOLD analysis project Ga0209487, IMG submission 187524) | Agricultural soil microbial communities from Georgia to study Nitrogen management - Poultry litter 2012 (SPAdes) (version 2) | ecosystem: Environmental > Terrestrial > Soil > Agricultural land... | reverse complement strand
ATGTTCCCTTCCACCAGTTTGACATACGCGGCATTCGATACTGAGGCCGGGTCTAAGTGTGTGGTCTGCAATGAGAGGGCCACAAAACTCAACTTTGACATGACGGGTATGCCTTCTCTCTGAGCAACTAATATGGCAAGGATATCCTATGCAATAGTGCGCCAAGCTTTTCTACCCTGTGCTTGGCGGTTCGCTGCGGTGAGCTTAGCTTTTGTTGGGTAGCGCTTAAAAGAAAAATCTGGCCGATGGTCTCACCATCGGCCAGATTTTAGAAGTTTATGAAATTACCAGGACGATTTTGTAACGCCCGGCAGTTCACCACGGTGAGCCATTTCGCGGAGGCGAACACGTGAGATACCAAATTTCTGCAGGGTACCGCGTGGACGTCCGTCAATGGAGTCACGGTTACGAACGCGCACAGGGGATGCGTCACGTGGTAGCTTCTGCAAGCCAACGCGTGCTTCTTCGTGCTCTTCCGCAGTTGCGTTAGGGTCGACCAGCTGTGCTTTAAGTTTTTTACGACGTTCGTCATAACGGGCAACGATTTCTTTACGCTGCTCGTTCTTAGCGATCATAGATTTCTTAGCCAATGCTTAGCGCTCCTCTCGAAAATCAACGTGCTTACGGGCTACCGGATCGTATTTCTTCAAAGTAATTCGATCTGGGTTGTTGCGGCGGTTCTTACGAGTTACGTAAGTAAAGCCGGTGCCAGCAGTCGATTTCAGTTTGATGATGGGGCGCAAGCCCTTGTCGCGTGCCATGTTTAGAGCTTCACTCCCTTAGCGATGAGTTCTGAAATGACAGAATCGATGCCGCGAGCATCAATGACTTTGATACCGCGTGCAGATAGGTTCAGAGTTACTTTGCGACCCAATGATGGGACAAAGTAGCTCTTTTTTTGAATATTCGGATTGAACCGGCGCTTGGTGCGGCGGTTCGAGTGGGAGACTCTGTTTCCTGTCCCCGGTCCAGCTCCGGTTACCTGGCAGTGTGCTGCCATGATCACTCCTCGTTTTAAGCAGTAGTAAAAGTACAGGCGAATTATGGTTTCTGCTGATGGAATCAGCGAGACCTTCGCCACCAGTTGTTACACCGCGCTCTTACTGCGACTTTCTCGAAGGAATACCAGGCTGGGTGAGAACCAACCGAAGTGCCCTTTTAATCGCTAGGGTGAAGACGGTGAGTCCCTTTTGGTACTTAAGTCCCAAAAGAGAGCCATATTTCGGTCATCGCGCTTTCTCCGTTGCCTTCATTCGGTCTTGGTCAAACCAAATGGGGCACAGCGCAGACAACAACCTCATAGTTTAGTATGCCCCAACAATTTAATCAAACCGTAGCTCGGCTCAGTCCTCCGCTGATCGTGGCGGGGAACGAGCCTCGTCTCTTAGATGGAGAACAGCCAGTGGTCCGGTTCATTTCGGCGCAACATATTATCTAACAGACGAGTAACCTCTTGCAGCTCTTCTGGTGCGAGGGACCGAAGCACTCGAGTTTCAATGGTTTTTCGATAAACTCCTCGCACACCTTCTACAAGTTTTCTTCCTGGTTCCGTTAATTCCGCAACGGTCACTCGTTTGTCTTGGTCTGACAGCCTGCGTGCTAACAACTTACGTGCCTCAAGTTTTCGTGCAACATGCGAAAGTCGTGACAGGGAGGAGTTGCAGCGGGTGGCGAGCTGCGTCATCGTCATGGCTCCATCGACCGACGATAGATGTTCAAGCACCTGATACTCAAAGAAACTCAGCCTCCCGGCGCGTTGTAAGTCGCGCTCTAGCTCAGGCAAAACACCCATGTATACAGCAACGACTCGATGCCAGAAGTCTAATTCCTCCGACCCCCAAAGTGAGGTCCTATGCTCGCATTCATCAGTGGTGTTTGAAACGTTAGTCATTCCAGATCCCTTCTAGCTGATCGCTGAAGGCCGATTGTGTCTCCCAGTCGGGCGCAACACTGCTTTATCTCAAAGCCCCAGTATCGCCAAGCAATATTGGGCCGCCCGGTCATACGGCTACAGATTAACGATCAGTACTTGTCCTCATCACGTTAATGTTTAAATTCGTACTTTTTGGGGAATTGACCATAGTTCACCCTCAAAATCACCCTTTGCCTGCCGTATATCGTCACCCGTTGCGACATATGATCAACAAACTGCCCCGTTTCTGTGCAAGTTCTTCCGTAAGTCCCCTGCGGAGGCGCCGGCTCCTGGGAAGCTTGGTCCGGTATGGGTTTAGCCGCTGGCCATTCTTCAGGTTCAGGCAGGCCAGACTGTCCAACAACCTGTGAAGTGGGCAGTATCGATGGCTCTGGAAGCGTTTGAAGTGTTGTCGGTAATTCCTGAATAATTCGCTTCCCGTGGACAACTTTGAAAGAGGATGAAGCACAGCCGACGAGGTCGTCGGTATTATTATGCGTGGCCACCCGCTGCGGCTTGTTCTGCCAGTTGTTTACTGCGAGCGCGGTGGTCGATGCCCGCAAAAATGAGTGCTACCAGGGAAAATAAAATAAGGACGGCCATGGCCATTTGGAAGGCATAAGCGTAAGCAGTAATACTGAATGAGTCGGTGGGGTCTGGCAGGCCGGATGCATTGCGTGGAACGGTCACAACGAGTGCGTAAAAGATAGCTGAGCCAACCGCTATACCGATGGCGTTGCCTAGTCGTTGACCCACCTGCTGAAACGAACCTGCCACTCCACCCTGAGTAATCGGAACATCCATCAGGGTGCGCATTTGATTGGCGGACATGATGAAGCCGGGCCCAATCCCTGCGATGGCCAGCACGATTGCCATCGCTTGCGGATTATGTTCTGGGGGCACGATAGCGGAAATGACGACCAGTCCGATCAGTGCAGCAATAAAAATCACATAGCCCCAGATAATCAGCGTGGTGGCGTGACGGAAGGTGTAGCGCCCGGCCACGGCTGCCACGATGGCTGAGACGAGCGCATATGGCACCGTAATGAGCCCTACGGTGACCGCATCGTGCCCAAGTCCTTGTTGGTTAAACAGGGTCATGACGAGGAACATGGCCGGCATGGCAGCAAACCACAAAGTGGTGATGATGACGCCGTTGCGATAAGACGAGAAGCTGAAAAGCGTGAAATCTAAAACAGGGCTCCGGCCGGCATCTCGATATCGGTTTTCCCATCGCACAAACAACACAGCTGTGAGGGCACCCAGCGCCAGGAACGACCATCGAAGTGGATTGTCACCGGACCCCGTGGTTAGAACAAATGGCAGCATGACCAACAGGACACTGACCGCCATGAGTGAGACGCCGATGAGGTCCAGGTCTGCTTTTGCTTCACGAGGCTGGCCGGCTGGGATAAGCCAAATCGCCAGCGGAATGATGACCAGTACCAATGGAACATTCATACCGAATGTCCATCGCCAGCCCAGTTCAGATCCAAAGGTACCGAGGAAGAGACCACCGATAGTTGGGCCGAAGGCCGTGCCGAAGCCGATGGCGGCTCCAAAAATTCCAAATGCCTGTCCACGAGCCTGGCCTTGGAACAGCGTTTGGATCATGCCGAGCACCTGGGGCATGAGGATTCCTGCTGCCACTCCTTGTAAAAGCCGGGCTAACACCAACAAGCTAGCGTTCGGTGCAAGTGCGGCGCCCAGCGAGGCGATAGCGAAAGTAACGAGTCCGATCATGAACATCGCTTTGCGGTTCCATTGGTCGCCGAGCCGCCCTGACGGTACCAGCGCAATGCCGAACGCCAGCACGTATCCGGCGACGACTAGCCCGGTTTGGGTTGGGGTGGCATTGAGGGTTTCTTCGAGTGGTGTCAGAACCACGTTGACCTTGACCACATCAAGGATGGTCAGGACAGCAACGGAGGCGGTTACGGCAAATGCGATCCATGGCGATCGGGAGGCACGATGTTGTAGGGCAGGCACAACGATAGGCTAGCCGATGCCTACTCCGTTCGGGGAGACACGTGGTTTTGCACACGCTGCTTCCGGCTCGGTAGCGCCGGGCCGGTAGCAGCGTTCGCGTGGTGGGACGGGGAACGCGCTACTGCCTTATCCCTGGTATGGCAGGAATGGCTTGTCTACCACAGTGGCCGACTCGGTGCCGTGTGGAGTTTCGATTTGTAGTGTCGTACCGTTTTCTGCGAAGCTGACCGGCACCATCGCAAATCCAATATTTTTCTCTAGTCGTGGTGAGTAGCAGGCCGAACTGACGAATCCGATCTTGTCGCCGTCGTCGCGGACCGGGAAGACATCTGGCATTGAACCATCGATATATGATCCCAGCGGTGGCCCGGCAATCTCAATGCCCACGAGCTTACGTTCAACTCCCCGATCACGGATCTCCTGTAGTGCTGGTTGGCCAATAAAGGCAGTTTCCTGATCGATTTCGTCAAGCCAGGGATAGTGGAAGGCCACTTCAAATGGGTTGGTATCGAGATCCATATCGGCGTCATACGACAGAATCCCAGTTTCGATTCGACTGATGTGTACCGGCCCGGTAACGCGCATGCCATATGGTTGACCGGCTTTCCACACCGTTTCCCAGAGTCGGTCAGCATACTGACCCGCGTTCTCGAGGTAAATCTCGTAGCCCGGTGCGTTGGTGAATCCGGTGCGCGACACCACCACGTCCATGCCGTCGAGCTCATAGCGCTTCGACCAGTAGCGGCGAATGTCACGGATCGATTCACCAAAAAGATCTACCAGAACCTCTAGCGCCTTTTTGCCTTGGACCTGCACCGGCCCGACATCGGCTTCGATGACTTTCACGTCCAGCCCAGACCAGTGGGCAGCGGCTAACGCCCAAACTAGCAGGGTAGATTCGGCCGTGGAGAACCAGAACCGCTGATCGTCTACCCGTAGCAAGATCGGGTCGGATATGATGTTGCCGGCATCGGTGGTGATGAGTGCATATTTACATTGGCCGATTTCAAGACCACTCAGGTCCCGCATTGTGAGCATATTAACGAACTCGAAAGCATCAGGACCTGTAACCTCGACCTGTCGTTCTGCTCCGACATCCCATAAAGTGACATCATTGACCAGAGCCCAGTACTCCTCGACTGGATCGCCGTATCGACGCGGGTGGTATTGATGGTTCACGACGCTGTAGGCTTCGACACCGTGTCGACCGGATGCATAAAAATATGGCGACTTACGTAATCTGGTGTACAAAAGAATTTCTGGATGCCAATTCATGGCTGCCTCCTCATTGAGGGCCAAACGCTGTAGATGACATAGCACATTGTGACCTGAGTAACAACGTACCGGAAGCCTAGCCCCCATAGGCCGTTTGCGCAACGATGAGCCCTTGACAAGTTCGACCTAAACCCCTTGCCGACACAAAGGTCATCGGCTAGGTTGAAGCTACGCCCAGAAAGTGTGGCGCACGTCACGAGCTGCCGAGGTTTCTGGGGGCCATCGCTACCTTGCAGCATGAGGCGACTCCAGGAGGCACCATGCCCAATCGCTTGTTATTAAAAGCTGCACAAAGCAAACGACTCGAGGCTTTTACCACGCGAAATCGCCTGACCCGGACGGTCGTGCTGCGCTACGTCGCCGGCTACACAGTAGAAGACGCCTGGCAGGTAGCAGCAGAGCTTAAAGCAGATGATATTGATGTCAGTCTGGATTTTTTAGGGGAATCCGTCGACGACATCCAGCAGACCCAGGCTGCTATGCAAGAGTATCGCGACGCCATGCAGCAGCTCCATGAGGTTTCACCTGGAGCGACGATATCGATTAAACTTTCACAACTCGGGGTTGTGCTTGACCCTGAGCAGTGCGCGAAACATCTCGAAGATCTACTTCAGACCGGCGAGCAATACAATGTCGGGGTCGAAATTGATATGGAGCATAGCAGTGCAGGGCGACCGACACTGCAGATTTTTCGCCAACTGCTCCCCCAGTATCCACAGGCTCGACAAGCGTTTCAAGCATATCTGCGCAGCACGCTGGCCGATCTGATGTCATTTGAACACACCCATCCGCGAATCCGATTGGTCAAAGGTGCTTTCGATGAGCCTGCTGAGGTGGCCTTCCAGGATGCTGCCGAAGTAACTGAACAATATAAGTATTTATCGCGCTGGGCCTTAGAAAATCTGCCAGATCCAGCTTTTGGCACCCAGGATGAACAGTGTATTGACTACGTCCAAGCCACCGCGAACGAGTTAGGCATTGACCGACGGGCTTTTGAATTCCAATTCCTCTACGGCATCCGACGTGATAAGCAGCGCGAGTTGGCTCAACAGGGGTATCGAGTTCGTGTGTATTTACCATATGGCACCGAATGGTATCCCTACCTGATGCGTCGGATGGCTGAGCGTCCGGCGAATCTGTTCCTCTTCCTACGCTCAGTGGTCGGAAAATAATCGACGCCATCTGCCACGCAGGCGAAAGGAGGCACCATGACAAGGCTGCCGCACGTAAGTATGGCCGGAAATTTCAAAGTACCCGAGCCGATGAATGAGCTACCTCGCCAATATGTGCCCGGATCAGATGAAGCAACTGCGGTATTGGCTTATCTTCGTAGCCTGTCATCCCAGGTTCGTGAGCTGCCACATGTGATTGCTGGCCAGCAACGTATGACGAAAACAACACGCGATATTGTGCCACCACACGATCATCAAAACGTTATCGCGAAGATGGCAACAGCCGATGTAAAAACCGTTGAGGACGCCATCGAGGCTGCTCTGGCAGTTCAGGATTCTTGGGCAGCAACACCGTGGTGGGAGCGGGCCGCTATCTTTCTGCGTGCCGCAGATCTGGCGACTGGAAAATACCGGGATGAGCTGGTGGCCACGACGATGCTGGGCCAGTCCAAAACTTTTCATCAGTCAGAGATTGAAGCCACGTGTGAAGTCGCAGATTTCTTCCGTTATAACGCCTATAACGCCCAACAGATTTATGCCGACCAGCCACAGGCCAAACAGGGGGACACCACCTATCTTGACCAGCGTCCATTGGAGGGCTTTGTGCTGGCGATGACGCCGTTTAATTTTACGGCAATTGCCTCGAATCTACCCGCGACCGCCGCGCTCATGGGCAACGTCGTCGTTTGGAAGCCAGCCGAAAAGTCCGCCTATAGCAATGCGGTGCTCATGGAGCTTTTCCAGGAGGCCGGCTTACCCGACGGGGTCATTAATCTGGTGCATGGCTCTGGTGAGCTGGTCTCCGATGTGGCCATGACGCACCGGGATTTCGCCGGACTGTCATTTACCGGTTCGGCTAGGGTTTTCCGCACCCTGTGGCAGAAGGCTGGCAAGAATATTCATCACTACAAAGCATTCCCACGACTGGTGGGCGAAACCGGTGGCAAAAATGCCGTGGTGGTCCACCCGTCGGCCCGCCAGGAAGCGGTGAGAACCGCACTGATCCGCGGAGCGTTTGAATACCAGGGTCAAAAGTGTTCGGCTGCTTCCAGGGCGTATCTCCCGCAGTCAATATGGGAACAGCTCAAAGACGATCTGACCTCCACGACCGAAGCACTGCCGGTGGGTGATATTGCCAGCCACGAAACATTCCTGGGCGCCGTCATTGATGAAGCAGCCATGCAGAAACTGCAACGGGTGATCGAAAAAGCCAAAGCACTCGACACGCATCAGCTGCTGGCGGGCGGTACGGTGGATGGTTCGACCGGCTGGTTCGTGCGTCCCACGATTTTTCAAACCACCGATCCGTATGCGTTCACTATGGAAGAGGAGTTTTTCGGTCCGCTCCTGACCGTGTATATATATGACGACGCGGAGTGGGAGCAAACGCTGCAGCTGGTGGATGCCGCCACCGACTATGCACTGACCCTGTCGATCTTTGCACAGGATCAATGGGCGATATCGCAGGCACTGGATTCCCTGCGCAATGCAGCCGGCATGACCTATATCAATGACAAGCCGACGGGCGCGTTGATGGGGCAGGTGGCTTTTGGCGGTGGGCGCGCCTCGGGGACCAATGATAAAACGGGGTCTCGGCTGGCCCTGCAGCGTTGGATCACCGGCAGGTTTATTCGCGAGAATTATCGGCCGGACACGGATTGGCGCTATCCCTACATGGGCGAGACCGAAGGTAGCTAAACTGATCTGGTAAAAAGTATTGACCGAGCCGCCGGCTACATCTGAGGAGTGCAATGCCTGTCCATACCGCGGAACAACCCTGCCCGTGTGGAACCGGTGAAACGCTACGGCAGTGTTGCGGCCCGTTCTTATCGGGCACCGCAACGCCGTCCACAGCAGAAGCACTGATGCGGTCCCGGTATACAGCGTTTGTGCTAGACGACTCCGAGTATGTGGCGGCCAGTTGGCATTCCGCCACCCGGCCCACCCAGGCGATTGCCCCGTCCGGTATCACGTGGCGACGGCTGCGCATCCGGCAAACCCAAGATGGTGGTCCAGACGATGCCACCGGCGTGGTGGAATTTGTGGCCCATTTTCGGTCCGCCGATGGCACCCGAGATTTTCTGCACGAACGGTCCAGGTTCGCTCGTGAAAACGGCAACTGGGTTTATGTGTAGGGTGACATTTTCTAACCGGACGGCTTTAGAATGACATCATGACTTTTGTACATGTGATAGGCACAGGTGGCACCATCGCGTCTCGGGCAGAGACCGGTGGCTCGGTGGTGGCGGATTCCACGGCTCGTGTATTGGATTCGGCTGAACTGACCACCAGGACCACCACCGAAGATGTGTTACATATTAACTCATTTCACCTGACGTTCGCGGACCTATTGCGGTTGCATTCGGCGGTGTCGGCCGCCTGCCAGGATCCCGAGGTCACCGGCATCGTGATAACACACGGCACCGACACGATGGAAGAAACCGCGTTTTTTCTCTCGCTGTTCCACGACTCTCCAAAACCCGTGGTCCTCACGGGCGCACAACGTGCTGCCGACCAACCCAATACGGACGGTCCAGAAAACCTGCGCCAGGCGGTTCAGGCTGCAGGCGCCCCGCAAATGCGCGATGTCGGCGTGGTCATCGGTTTCGATGCGAAATTTTATGCGGCTCGGAACACGCGGAAACACCACACCTTAGATACCGCAGCTTTTCACGGAGGCGCACTCGTAGCGGAATTCTATGATGACGAGCTCACCAGACTCGCCACCCCGGTCCAGTATCCGGTGCTGCCGGCGCCGGGCCCCCAGTTGGGACAGGTACAGATTCCGGTCATTGACGCTTCTCCTGGCAGTAGCGCAAACTTATTTTATGCAGCCCTAGAGCATCGTGCCCACGGGATTGTGCTGCAAGGCGTCGGTGCCGGCAATGCCCCACCGCCGTTCACCGACGCCGTGAAAACCGCCGTGGATGCCGGGGTTCCGGTCGTGTTGTCCACCCGGGTGCCCAGCGGCCCGGTGGCCCCAATCTATGGCAACGGTGGGGCGGTGACGCTTTTGGACGCGGGCGCTATGAGCGCGAATCAACTCAACACGTATCAGGCGCGCATGCTGTTGGCAGTGTTGGTCTCCCAATCGCTGCCGGATGCCTCGCTGCGCGCTACATTCGCTGATCAAACTCGTTAGGGAACACGATGAATACCGCTCAACAACAGCTCAAGATCGCCGATCATCTCAAGGCGCTGGCCGTGACAAATAAGCCAATCGTGCTGGTCACCGGTGCCACCGGCGGTATCGGCCGGGCGATCGTGGAAGAACTCATTGGAGACTATGCGATTGTGGCACAAGGGCGCGACGAGGTCCGCCTGTTGACCCTGTCGCGATTGGGCGAAGAAATCTATCCGGTCCAGTGCGACCTGGCCAACACCGATGAATTCGGCACCACCTTCGGACTGCTCCCCCGGGTCGATGCACTACTCAATGTTGCCGCCATTGCACCGCGGTTTGCCTTCGACGACGCCACTGCAGCCGTGTGGTCAGAAGTCATGCACCTCAATGTCACCGTGCCCTCCGAACTGACCCGCACGCTGTTGCCCCAGCTGCAGGAATCCACCGGGACCGTGGTGTTCTTGGGCTCGGGCGCCTCCCGGAAGACGTCACCACATAACGTGGTCTATGCGGCATCAAAGCACGCGTTGCAGGCGCTGGCCGATGGGATTCGGATGCGCACCGAAGCCGATCGGATCCGTGTTGCCACGGTTGCCCCCGGTTTTGTTGATACATCGATGATTAATTGGGACGACAACTACCCGTTGAGTCTGCCCGAAACACTCATCCAACCGTCAACGGTGGCCCGCACGATCCGCCACGTCATCGAAGCCCCGTCGGATACCCAAATTACCGAGGTCTGGATTCGCCCCCGCACCGAGGCCTAAGAAAACCCTGACATATATGTACAGTCCTATATATGACTGGTATCATATGTGCTATGGAATTGCGACATGCCATCCTGGGACTTTTATCCATCCAACCGATGAGCGGTTACGACTTGGGCCGGGCTTTTGCCGGGTCGGTCAAGCACTTCTGGCACGCCGATCAGTCACAGATTTACCGCACCATCGAACGCCTCACGACAGCCGAACACATCGCCACCGAGGTCATTGTCCAAGACGGCAAGCCCAATCGTAAGGTGCATACCCTCACCGATTCGGGTCGTCAAGAATTATCCGACTGGTTGGACTCGCCACTGGAACGCCAGCGGGTGAAACTGCCATTTTTGGCGCGGCTCTTTTTTATTGGCGAGCACGGTGACGACGCCGCCCAACGGCTGCTAACCGAGGCGATTGAACAAACATCCGCTGAGTTGGCTGACTTCGAAGACATCGAGGTTGACCCGTCCCAGGACTTGGCCGGATTCCTGCGCGCCGCCACCTTGGACTATGGCAAGACCATGGCCAACGCGGAGCTGCAATGGCTCAAACAATTGCGCAACAGTCTTGTTGCCCAGGAGGTCGATCATCATGACCCACAAGGACCAAACACCACACGTTGAATCAAGCTTGGCAGACTACCGGGTGGTCGAACACGGACCCCGGCAGGGCGAAACCCTGCTCTTTCTGCACGGCGGCAATGCGGCCGGCTGGACATGGGCGGGGCTCGTCGAGCACATGCCGACGCGACATGTGCTCACCCCGGATCTGCCCGGCTATGCCTCACGAGCAGCCGAAACGTGGCCCGGGACAGCCCGCGCCGCCGACGACATCGCCGAACTCATCGGCCAACGCGCACTAGATCAGCAAGCTCACGTGATTGGGCTGTCGCTGGGTGGTTTTGTTGCGGTCCAGTTGCTGCGACGTCATCCAGATATTGTGCGCAGCTGCATTCTTTCCGGATCGGCGTTATCGGGTTACCGGTTTTTCGAACGCCGTCTGGTCGCAGCACAAATTCCGTTGTGGCGCCAACGCTGGTACTGGGCCCTGCAAGCCAAACTGTTTCGCATCCCGCAGGAGTCATTAGCCCAATACATCGCGGATGCCACGGCACCAAGCCAGCAGACGAATGCAGCCATGGTGCACGAAATTACCAACCATCAGTTACCGCCTCAGCCGCTGAACTACACCGGGCAGATACTCGCGGTGGCGGCCGAACATGACGGCACCGCCATCCGTAACGGTCTCAAGGACCTACGCGAGATAGTGCCGCAGACGAGCACCTGGATCGCACCCGGGGTACATCATGCCTGGCAGACTGAAGCACCCGAGCTTTTTGCCCGGATGGTGCTTCAGCATGCCGACACTGGCGTCTGGCCCTAGACCTTGGTCGCGAACAGCGGGTTATTGACCGGATCTACACCTTCGCCCTCACGAACCGGGCCCGGGGCGGTGCCGTCACCAAATGGTGAACCGCCCAGGTCTTCGCGACCGTGGTCAGTCAGCCACTCGGTCAGCACCGGACCCTTGGGCACAATGCCGGTGGGATTAATGTCGTGGTGAACGATGTAGTAGTGGTCTTTGATCTGTTGGAAGTCCACGGTGTCACCGAAGCCCGGGGTCTGGAAGAGGTCACGCGAATAGGCCCACAGTGCCGGGAACTCGATGAGTTTATTGCGGTTGCACTTGAAGTGCCCGTGATAGGCCGAGTCAAAACGCACCAGCGTGGTGAACAGTCGGACATCGGCTTCGGTGATGTGTTCACCCATCAGATAGCGTCGGGTGGTCAGGCGTTCTTCCAGCCAGTCCATTGCTGTGAATAGGCGGTCAAAGGCGTCGTCGTAGGCTTCTTGCGAGCCAGCGAATCCGGCGCGGTAGACACCATTATTCACCTCGGTGAAGACGCGTTTGATGACGGTGAACATCTCATCGAGGTGTTCTTCAGGCAGCAGGTTTGGTGCGCCGTCGCGGTGAAATGCGGTCCACTCGGTGGAAAAGTCCAGGGTGATCTGCGGGTAGTCGTTGGTCACCACACCGCCGGTTGGGATGTCCACGATGGCCGGCACGGTAATGCCGCGGGGATAGTCCGGGAAGCGTTTGACATAGTTTTCTTGAAGTTTTGCTGTTCCGAGCACCGGATCCACACCGTGCGGATCGAGGTCGAAAGTCCACGAGTCGGAATCGTGGGTTGGGCCCGGTGTCCCCAGTGAGATCGCATCCTCCAGGCCAAGCAGTCGACGTACAATAATGGTGCGATTGGCCCACGGGCAGGCGCGTGCTGCGACCAGTCGGTAGCGGTCGGCTTCAACCGGCCAGGCTTCGGCGTCTTCGGTCAGCCCGGTGGTCAGCGTGCCGATGGTGTTGTACTCATATTTCGCAGCGTCCCGGTGTGCTTGGGGGTCTGCCACGATGCGATCATTAATATAATTCGTATCGCGAGTAAACGGTTTGCCGGGTGTAGAGTATGCAGATTTTGCTGAAGGTTCCATAGACTTCAATATATGAGTTCAACCAGCACTCTGGCTAGTAGCCAGTTCACCAGCAGAATTACCCAAGATAACCCGTCCGGGATGACGCTCGCCGGCACGAACACGTATGTGATCGCGGCTCCCGGCTCACAGTCGGCGGTGATTGTGGACCCGGGGCAGAGCAACGATGCCGACCAGCATGCCGCTGCGGTGTCCGAAGCCCTCGACGGCCGCAGCGTAGAACTCATCTTGATAACCCACCATCACCTGGACCATACCGGCGCGCTGGAGGCGTTTATTTCCCGCTTTGACGCACCGGTTCGCGCCGTCGCGCCGCAGTGGTGTCGTGATGCGTTGCCGCTGATCGCCGGTGAGGTCATCACCGCGGCCGGAACAATCATCCAGGTGTTGGGCACCCCCGGCCATACATCTGATTCGGTGTCCTTCTTTTTACCCGAGGATAACGCCGCACCGCATCCGGGTGGCACCGTCCTCACCGGGGATACGATTCTGGGCGAAGGCACCACCATGTTGGATTACCCGGACGGTACCCTCGATGACTATCTCCGCTCACTTGAATCGCTGGCCGAATTAGAAGGTGCCGGACGCCAAGTGACCGTCTTACCTGCTCACGGGCCCACATTAGATTCGGTGGCACACATCGCTCAGGAGTATCGCGAGCACCGGCTTGGACGGGTGGCGCAGCTGCGCACCATGATCCAAGATCTGCCACCAATCTTGACTCCGGTCGACTGGGAATCTGTGGTGGTGCATGATTTATCTATGCAACTGTATCCACAGCTACCGGATGTGGTGCGTGGCCCGGCCACGAAAACGTTGGCCGCCACCCTGGACTATCTGCTACGAAACGCGAAGGATTAACGTATGACTATTCTTGTCGGATATACCGAATCAGCGGCTTCCCGAGCCGCGTTGAATTTCGGTCTGGAACTGGCCGCCCAACTTGCCCAGAACGTTGTGGTGGTCAACGCCGGTCCGGGTGCCGAACATAAATCAGAGTCAGAATTGACCCGTGCCGAATCCGAAGAGCTGGAACAGTATCTGGCACGTTTTGATGTTCCCACCGAGCTGCGCCAGTACTCGCGCGGGCGTTCCACGGTTGATGAGTTCAAAGACGTCGTCGCTGAGCTCAACCCTTATGTCGTGGTCATCGGTGCGGCACGACGGTCCGGGTTTTCCAAGTTCATGATGGGATCGGTGGCAGACGAGCTCTTACGTGAACTGCCGGTACCTGTGGTGTCCGTCAAGGTGCCAGAAACCTCAGTTGCGACCAATAAGAAGGAGTAATCCGTGGAACTTGTTGTCCAGCAAGGCGATATCACCAAACTCACCGTAGACGCGGTGGTCAATGCAGCCAATACGTCTCTGCTGGGAGGCGGCGGGGTCGATGGTGCCATTCACTCCGCGGGTGGGCCAGAAATTTTAGCGGCCACCAAGCAGCTGCGGGCCACCGTCTTGCCAGATGGTCTGCCCACCGGGGATGCGGTGGCCACCACGGCCGGTAAACTGCCTGCACGCTGGGTCATCCACACAGTCGGGCCGGTGTGGTCCGCTTCTGAAGACCGACGTGAACTCTTGGTCAGCGCGTATCGACGGTCCATGGAAATTGCGGATGAGCTGGGTGCCGCCTCGGTGGCGTTTCCAACCATTTCGGCGGGCGTCTACGGTTGGCCGCATGATGATGCTGTTGCTGTTGGGGTCGAAACCGTTCAGTCCATGGCAGATCAGGTGTCTGTGGCCACAGTGATTTTTGTGCCATTTTCCGCAGCCATGAAAGAGCTTTACGACGCACATCTGACGCGTTAGCTCTTACGATCTGGATAGCCGCAACGCGTGCCGTCAGAATTGGGGAGAACGCCGAAGTATCCACACGATACAGGCACCCCGGCGCGCAAACGCGCGCTGAATGCCACGATGGCTGTATGGATGTAGAACGTATTGCAACAGAATCTTTTGAGATCGTCCGGGACGCATCGTCACGAATACTTGAACCG
>Ga0209487_1002564_pt1 | contig 14719 bp, 11 predicted proteins | sample Poulit2012_FD_187524 | JGI IMG/M metagenome (GOLD analysis project Ga0209487, IMG submission 187524) | Agricultural soil microbial communities from Georgia to study Nitrogen management - Poultry litter 2012 (SPAdes) (version 2) | ecosystem: Environmental > Terrestrial > Soil > Agricultural land... | reverse complement strand
GTTGCAGCCGTCGTAGATGGCTGCCTTCTTTGAGGCGTGTGTGCCCGATCGACACCCCAGACGCTCCTGTGTTGCAGCCGTAGCAAAGCAACTGGGCGCCGGAGCATAGCTCCACTATTCGGCCGATTACGACGGCATTAGCTTGTCCGTTGAGCGGCACCGGCGTCCCTGGTATCTGATTCGCGCCGCCAGCCAGCATCCGGATGTAGAGAAGTGTAGGGACTCTCATCCATTTAGCAGCCAGTCCGTGTCAGCAGCCGAGAGTGAGAAACTCAGGGCGCCCATGTTCTGGCTGACTTCATGTGGAGTACGGGCACCGGTGATTGCCGCTGTAGTGAAGTTCTGCGCCAATACGAACGCCAGCGCCACCTGAGCCGGACTCACACCTCTGCAGGCAGCCAGTTCCTTAGTCCGTTGCAGTCGCGCAAGATTGATGTCGGATCCGTACACCTGAAGGCAGTGGAGTTCTTCCTCATTCGCTACTCTGTCGCCGCTGACCAGTGGGAACCGCCCACTGAAGAAGCCTCCAGCGAGGCTGGACCAAACCAGCAGTAGCATGCCAGATTCGGCGTACCAGTTGCGAGCAGTTATGTCTGAGGCGCCGGAAATGCTTACACAGCCGGGCCAGGGCGCTACCAATTGGTCAGCGAGGCTGAACTGGGGGCTGCTGACCGCGAAAGGCACAAGCCCCTGGCGCGCTGCATAATCATTTGCCTCTCGGATCCGCTCGAAAGTCCAGTTTGAACCGCCAAAGGCGCCGATAAGTCCTTCAGCATGCAATTCGTTGAGGGTATCAACAGCAATGCTGACCGGAACCGACGTGTCATCCCGGTGCAGCAGGTAAACGTCAATCCACTCGGTACCCAGTCTGCGGAGTGATGAGAACAGGTCCTCGCGGATGGCGCTCCTGTTGATACGTGTCACATCACCGTAAGGGTGGCCGCCTTTGCTGATGATTGTCAGCCTCGAACGGTTGTCACGTTCGCGCATCCAGTCGCCCAGCACCCGCTCGCTGCGGCCACGTCCATAATTCTCGGCCGTATCGAAGGTGTTGCAACCATGAGAGATGCAGGCGTCAAGTAGTGCGAATTCAGTGTCCAGGTCCCTGCCAGTCAGCATGGCTGTTCCCTGAACAATGCGGCAGACTCCATTCGGCACTCCGGGCAGGTTCAGTCTCGTTGTCATGGTCATTTCTCTGCCGGCCGGACGTAAACGGGATTACTGATGGCGCGACGCCACGGATGCCGGCTCGCTTCGGCCAGCATGGCTGGCGCGAATGACTTAAGCTCCGCCAGCAGGCCAGGCAGTGACGCAGCTGCGATGACTTCAATCCGGATGTAGGGACTGTCGGCTGGTGCCGGCCATTCGTCAACGAAATCAGCGGCATCTATTTCGACCGTGCGCAGAATGCCACCGGCACCGATCCAGTGCAGTTGGTCACCGGCGGCACGTGTGACACGGGCTCTGGCCGGAAGCGGACCATCGCTCTCCACGGTTGCGCCCATGCCGGCACCGGCGATCTCAAGCTCAAGACGCGGACCGTGAGGGCCCTCACTTACGTAGGCTTGACCGGCTTTGATGGCGCTGAGAACCGCAGTTGTGTCCGGCCGCTCCAAGTACAGCCAGGTCGTGGGTGAACCGACCCGCAAGGCCGGGGGATCACTGTCCGGGTAGCCGGGCTGGTGCCGATCACTGCCGCCGACCAGGGTGAGGCGCCGGCCGGAGCGCAACTGCTCGTCATAACGCTGCAGCGAATCCCAGTTACGGGCCGGCCAAGGGCCCTGCCAGGCCTCCAGGCTGTCAGCTCCTTCCGGGATGGGATACTCCCAGTCGCAGCCTATGCAGTCAGGAGTTACTTTCGGATGGTTGATGGAAAACAGTCCTCCGCGTTCGTGTACGTGCGCCACCAGCCGTTCCAGGTCAGCGGGAGTCTGGAAGCGGAAGTCAACCCAGCCGTCAACCCCCCACACGTTGGCATGACCGTTATAGGTGGTGATCTCCTCACCAGGCACCAGCAGCAGTGCCGGGCCGTTTCGCTCAGTCAGTTCCCGGTGATGGGCGTGGGTGTTGTGGTCGGTAACTGCCAGGAATTCCAGCTGGCGGTCACGAGCTGCCTGGATCAGATCGACAAGGCTGCCGCCCGCATCGCTGTAATGCGTGTGGCTCTGCAGATCTCCCCGGTACCAGCGGGGCCCAACTGCATGCGGAGTCTCAGGTACGTCACTGCGATCTTCAGCTGTACTCTTCTCCGCTGTGGAGAACCTGACCTCAACCCGGTAATCTGCTCCGCCTGGTGAAACACGTGCGAGGCCCAGCATCACGTTCCACGTTCCCGCTTTGATATCGCCAGGCAGGTACCCCGGGGTTGCGCGGTCGGTGCTCACGAAGATGCTCCGGCGCGCACTTCCGCTCCAGCCACGGAAGCCGGTTGTCGAAGGGAACTGCGCCGCGTCCTGGTCCAGCAATCCGAGATCCAGGATGGTGCCGTCAGCAGAATCAAACTCGTAACTCACGTCAATGCGGCTGATTCCAGCCGGAACCTCAAACGGCAAGTACCGGTATGGGCTCTCCTGCCGGTCTGCCTGACTCACCCGCCCCTTCCAGACCTTCATCCGTCGAGACGCCGTCCGTCCTCACCGAACAGGTGCAGGTGCTCGGGTTCACAGCTGACGATCACCTCGCCCGCAACGTCAGGCAGCACATCGCCGAACAGGCGCGCGGTGATCAGCGTCTCGTTGTTACGCATGATCACCAGGGATTCAGGTCCCAGCGGTTCAACGGCATACAGGGGGCCCCTGAAGACGGCGCAGTTCTCGCGGGCTCCCAGTTCAAGGTGTTCGGGTCTCACCCCAAGCTTCAGTTGAGCGCCGTCACGCACCCCGGTCAGCCGGGCAGCCAAGTGACCGACCGGCAGGTCGACGATATCGCTACGCAGGTAGCCGTCTTGAAGGGTCACCGGCAACAGGTTCATCGGTGGACTGCCCACGAAGTTTGCCACGAACTCGGTGGCCGGCTGGTGATAAACCGTAAGCGGCGGTGCGAACTGCACGATCTTGCCGCTGTCCATCACGGCAATTCGGTCCGCCAGCGCCATGGCTTCAGCCTGATCGTGAGTGACATAGAGGCTGGTCACACCGAGTTCACTCTGCAGGTGCTTCAGGAAGCTGCGGGCTTCCAGCCGCAGTTTGGCGTCCAGGTTGGAGAGCGGTTCATCGAACAGGAACACCTGGGGTTTGTGGACAACTGCCCGGGCAACGGACGTGCGTTGCTGCTGGCCACCGGAAATCTGGGCAGGACGGCGCTCAAGCAAGTGCTGAATCTGAAGGCTGCGGGCCACTTCATCCGCCCGGGCTTTGCGTTCAGCCACGCTGGCGCCGCGCACTTTGAGCGGATAGGAGATGTTGTCGCTGATTGTCATGTGCGGAAACAGCGCGTAATCCTGAAACACCATGCCGATGTCACGTTCCTTCGGCTTCGCGTCCGTCACATCCTTGCCGTTGATCAGGATGCGCCCATGGGTGGGTTGTTCCAGCCCAGCCATCAACCGCAGGGTGGTGGTTTTGCCACAGCCGCTCGGCCCAAGCAGACAAATGAACTCGCCGTCCTGAATGTCGACGGAAATCCCATCAACCGCCTTCACCTGGCCGAAGTGCTTGCTGAGTCCCTCAAACGTTATGTTGGCCATTTACTGAAGCCGCCGGGCGGGAAGACCATCGGCTTCTCCTTCCTTCATGATTTGATTCCGCCGAAGAAGCGGAAACCGTAGCGCCAGTTGACGAACAGATACAGTCCGAGTACGGGCAGTGTGTAGAGCAGCGCGTAGGCGGTGGTCAAGGTGATTATCGGCGTTCCACCTTCGGTGTAGAACGAATAGATGGCGACCGAGGCAGGCATGTTCACCGGACTGCGCAAAAGGATGAAAGGGACGAAGAAGCTGCCCCAGACGTTCACGAACGTCCACACCCCCACGACCATCATTCCGGGCCGTACTATCGGCAGGGCGATGTCGCGGAACATTCCGAACGGTGAAGCTCCCGCCACGATGGCCGATTCTTCGTAGGAACGCGGAATGGAGTCGACGAAATCGCGCATGATGAATATCGCCGCCGGCAGAAAACCACCAGTGAACACCAGTATCACGCCGATCTGCGTGTCGATGAGGCCGAGGTTGAAGATCATCAGGAACAGTGGCACCATCGCGGCCGTTCCAGTAACGATCGAGGAGAACAGGACCAGGCCGTAGGACAGGGCATCGCGCCCCCTGATGGGTGCCCGTGACAGCGCGTAGGCGGCCAGCGTCGCGATCAGCGTCACTGCCAGCATGGTGCCGCCGGCTTGGATGATGCTGTTCTGGAACAGTGCCCTGACGGCGAATGTGTTGTCGAATATGCGCACGAAGTTTGCCAGGGTGAACGGGTCGGGCCATTCGACCGAAAGGTTCGCACGCGAACTGAAGGGGGCTGTAAGCAGCCAGATCATCGGCAGTGCGAAGATGGCCGCGAAGATGCTGGAGCCGGCATAGAACAAGACGCGTGCAAGTACGTGACGCACCATTTTCATCTCTGCTGCCTCTTCCTGAGCATGCTCAGGTAAATCAGCGCGAAAGCCAGGTTGATGATCATCATCATCATGCCGATGGCGCTGCCGGAGCCGAAGTCGAAGAACCGGAACGCGACCCGGTAAGTGAGGATCGACACGACCTCGGTGCGGAAGGCTGGTCCGCCACCAGTAAGCAGAAAGGGAGTGAACGTGTTGAACGTCCACAGCGTTATAAGGATGAGGTCGGTGACGATGTGGGTCCGGATGAGTGGCACGATGATGTCCCGGAACTTTTGCCAGCCACTGGCCCCGGTCACTTCGGCTGTTTCCATGTAACTGGGCGGAATCGATCCCAGTGCTGATGAGAAAAGCAGCATGGAGAAAGCCGCTCCCCGCCAGGCGTTGAACATGATGATGGACAGCAACGGCACGCCCAGCAGCCAGTCGACTTGCTCGAATCCGAATGCGCCAAGGATGCGGTTCAGCGTCCCGTTGTTGTAATCAAGGAAGGCGGACCAGGCGAAGGCGACTACCACGTCGGGAACGATCCAGGCGATGATCGCGAGCGTCTGGACGGTTTCTTTGATCCAGCCGGTCCGGCCGTAGAAGAACCAGGCGAGCGCCAGGCCCAGCACTGCCTGTCCAACGATTGCTGACCAGAAAACGAACTGTCCGGTGATCAGCAGTGAGGCACCGAACTGACCCGGATTCAGGAACGTCTCCGGGTTGAACATCCTCAGGTAGTTCTCAAACCCGACGAATTCGGGGTTTGCCGCTGTCGCGCCGGTGAGGGAACGGTTCGTGAAGCTGACAGCAGCGATCCAGAAGAACGGCATGACTATGAACAGCAAAATAAATAGTGCAGAAGGAGCCAGGAAAGTCAGACCGGTCCGTAATGTGAGTACTGTGCGTCTTGCGACCAACTCGGTTCAGTGTCCTCCCCGGGGGGTGGGGTCAGCGCCTGGTATTGCCGGCGCTGACCCCTTGGCGACTTGTCTGCCCTGGGCAGAAGCAAGCCCAGTACCCGTCCTGCGATCAGTCCAGCAGGTCTACGGTGTTCTCCTCGCCAACGATCTGGATGACCATGGTTGCGTAGGCTTCCATGGCCTGCTCAGGTGTCATCGCACCGGACACCACGTTCTCGGTCATCAGCTGAATCTGCTCGGAGACCCGCGCGTAATGGTCATTGTTCGGACGCGAAACCGTGTAAGGCAGCAGGGCTGCGGCAGTGTCGGTCAGGAACTGATTGTCCGGTACGGGAACGTCGCTGCGGGCACTGATGCCGGGCTGGTAGGTCTGGTAAACGTCACGGGCTTCCTTACTGTTCATGAACGCCATGAGGGCCCAGGCGACATCTGGGCTGTCGGTGTTGGGGTTGAGTACCCAGCCTGTACCGCCCGAGGCACTGACAAAGTCCTGGTCACGGATCCCAGCGCCCGGCTCACGGGCGGGCATTGCAGCCCAGCTCATGTTCTCGTCGCGGTTCTCAACAGCGAACTCCGAGCCGGGTGCCGTGACCGATCGGTAGAACCAGTCGCCTTCGACCAGCAGGGCCGTTTCACCGTCACGGAAGCTTGCGAACGACTGGTCGCGGCCGTCCTGCACGAGCTGCATGCGCTGAGAGCCGTACTCGTTGTCGATGTAAACGGTCTTGTAGAAGTTGAGTGTGTCGAGGATGCCCTGGCTGCGGATGACCCATTTGTCATCCATGAACGGCTCCTCACCGGTACCGAGGATAAGCATGTAGTAGCCCTGCATGGTTGTTGCTTCGCCCATGCTGGTGCCGGCGTTTATCTGCAGCGGGAAACTGTCAGGGTTCGTCTCTTTGAGGAGCGCAGCGGTTTCCAGCAGTTCATCCCAGGAGTGGGGCTGCCAGTCAGCGGCGTTCTCCACGCCGGCCTCGGCCAGCAGGTCCGTGCGGTAGAAGATCATGCGTACGTCGGTGCCATTGGCGATCCCGTAACGCTCGCCTCCGTAGGACATGATGTCCTGGATGCCCGTGGCGATCTGATTCCAACCGTCCCATGAATCCACGGCGTCACCGGCGACGTTGTTGAGCGGCTCCAGCAGACCACCGCTGGCGAACTCCGGAATCCAGAACCCGTCGAAGCCCATCAGGTCGTTGCCGCGGCCGACGGACAGGTCCAGTGCGTACTGCTGCTTGAGGGCTTCGTCAGTGCCACCGAACTCGATGAGTTCAACACTCACGCCGGGGTTTGCCGCCTCGAACTCAGGAATGATGTATTCCTTGATCCACTCAACTTGAGCGGAGCTCACACCACCTTCGACACAGCGGCAGGTGAGCGTGATGTTCTGAGCGAATACTGGAGCGCCGAACATTGCCGTAACTCCCAGTGCCAACAACCATTTCATTCGTCTTGCCATTGCTGTCTTCCTCCGGAACTTTTCTAGAGCGGGGTGTTCTTCAGGCTGCGGGGGTGGTGCTGTGCGAACCTCCTTCCAGTTCGAACTCGAAGGTTTTCACCGAGCGTGGAGCCAATGTCAGCTCCAGACTGGGAGACGTCTGAATGGGTTCAAGCCGGGTTTCATCAAGCCGCACCTGCCAGACACTGACAGGCTCGAAACTGGCTTCAAGCCAGCCCCTTACTGACTCGGGCCCGGGATTGACAACGCGGACGATGAGGCTGTTGCGGTCATCGGCACGTTTCACGGCAGTCAACTCAAAATTGCCATGTAGCGTGAACAGACTGGCCGCCTGCCGCGCCAGTCCGCTGTATGCGACCGGCGGTGCCACATACGTCTGGGCAACGGCGAGCAGGTCGGCGTGCCACCAGTTGCCTGGCATCACATGAACAGCCAGCTCACACATGTGTTCACCCAGGCACTGCGCTTCAGGTGTAGGCAAGGCCGGTCCGGCACCCTGCGGGCGGCTGATCAGGTCATCGCGCGAGAGCCAGCCGATGCTGCGCACGAGGGTCACCGCAACATCAACACCGGTCGCACCGTGGCGGCACTCATACTCAGGCAGACCCCGGTTCAGCACGGCCAGGCTGCGGTCGCCATCGGTGATGCAGACGAAACGTCGCTGATGAGTTGTCGGAGGCGGAATCTGGAACCAGTCGCGGCCATCCTTGCGCTCAACAGGACGTTCAAGCACGTCAAAGTGACCGTCTGCCCAGACCGTGTCGCTGGCCAGGTCGCTGCTTACAACAAGCCGCAGCCGGTGGTCTTCAGATTGGTTGTTGAATGAGACTTTGAGGTCAAGCAGCGGGCTGCCCGCCTGCAGGGTCAGTAGCATGGAAACCCTCTGCTCTATCAGGCCGGTGCGGTTGCGGCGATCGCTGCTCAGCTTGCGCGGTAGCGGCAGAATGTACTCAAGTTCGACAGAAGCAACAAGCGGTCCGGTCTTCAGCAGTCTTGGTGGCGCAGCCGTCTCATTCACAATGATCGGTTCGTCCCCGGGGAGCGGCGAGTAATCGTACTCATCGCCGGCATCTGCCGTGTCCTCAAAGGTGAAGTTCAGGTCGTGCCGCGTACCGCTCTGCAGGTCAGTCAGGACGGCTCGGCCGACCGCGTTTACCTCAAGCGCCACCCGTTCAGTGGCGATACGGACGGTTTCACCGCGGACCGTGCCGGTCACGCGAGCCTGCGTACTGTCAGCGCTGCCATGGCTGAAGGAAAGGCTGGTCAGCCCAAGTGGACCAAGCGGCGCGAGTATGTTCAGGGTTGTCCGTTCGATGAGCTGCCCGCTCTGGCCAGGCGGGTAAACAAGTTCGCTTTCGAGCTGAACCGGCAGAGTCTGGCCAGCTTCATCGCGTATCACGATGTTCGCAGCCTCGCCCACCGGCAGTTCCAGTCTCTTCGACACCAGAGCCGTGTACGCAAATGGAACCGGGTTGAAGACAGTCAGCCCATGCAGACCGACTTCAGACACATCCTGGACGTTGAGGGGCCGTGAGTCACCGAGGTGAAGCATCGCGCGGCGACATATGTCCTCACCGATCTGCATGACATTGTCGAAGCGGGTCATCATCTCGCGATGGACGCTGTCGATCGAGCAGCCACACATGGAATCGTGCGGGTGATTCTGCAGCAGGATGCGCCAGGCGAGCCGGAGGAACTCCTGCGGATAGGTTCCCCCGGTGCTGAAGGCAAGAGCGGACATGGGCTCGGCATAACGCTCAAGCAGAGTTTCGGCCGCGTGGTTCGCCTGCTTCAGGTAGAGGCGAGCCGAAAGCACCCCTGCGAGGATGTGATGATAGCGGCTGCCCCGGAACTCACCCTGATACGACTCGACTTCTTCCGCTGATTCGCGGGCAGCTGCAACGTACTCCTCGATATCCCCCTGGATGAAGGCGATTTCCGGAAACCATTCGCCAGCCTGACTGACGACTTCCTGCAAGTTTGGCTGCGGGAACAGATGATCCGAACCGTTCATCAAGACGAGGGCGTCACCGCTGGCATGGTTCACCAGCCCGCCGTCCACCCGTTCGAGTGACAAGCGAAGCCATTCCGGCAGCTGGGCCAGGGCGGAGACTTCTTCACCGTACAGCGCCGCTGTCAGGTGAGCTTCCGCAAGTTCGGGATCGTAATCGTCAATCAGTTCCCAGGACACGTGGCCCAGCGCGGTTGCTCCCGAATACGTTCCAATCAGATGAGCGGCGAAAACGCTGGTGCTACCGTCAGCGGCGACCCATTCGAACTCGCTTCCCAGCCGCTCACCTTCGTCGCCTACGCCACGCTGAAATACGATGCTGTCAAGTCCGAAGCCACTTACCAGCAGTGGCAGCTGGGAAATGTGCCCAAATGAATCAGGTGTGTAGCCGATCTTGAGATCAGATCCGAAACGACTGCAGACTTCCCGTCCGATCTGAAGGTTGCGCACAAGCGACTCGGGGCTGACCAGAAACTCATCTGCGAGTACATACCAAGGACCAATCCGGAGCCGGCCGGCCTGCACCTGTTGGCGCAGTTCGGCTTCCCTGTGTGGCCGGAGCTCAAGGTAATCCTCGAGGACTATAGCCTGCCCGTCGAGTGTGTAGCGGCGGTAAGCCGGATCGCGCAGCAGGTCCAGTGCGGAATCTACAACATCAGCAAGCCGGAGTTGGAAAACCCGGAAAGGCTGATACCACTCACGGTCCCAATGGGTGTGAGGGATGAGGTACGCCGTGTACTTCGCTTGAGACTTCATGTCGTCTCCCGGCTCGATTCCCTGAAGATCAGGCAGTGTGGAACGAGTTTTCTGCTGGCGGGTTTACCGTCGATGCTGGCCAGCAGCTGTGCGGCGGCCTGGCGTCCGAGTTCGGCAGCGTTCAGGTCGACACTGCTGAGGCGCGGTTCCGTGTACATGGTCAGGTCGTCGTTGTTTATTCCCATGATTTCGATGTCCTGGGGCACGCTCAGCCCTGCGTCCCGCAGGGCACGCAGGGCGCCGAACGCAACTTCGTCACTCGAGGCCAGGACCGAATCAAACTCAAGCTCCTCAGCCAGGCACCTGTTAACTTCCGCGCGGCCATCCTCTGCAGTCCGTAGGCCGCTGCGCACAAGACGTTCATCAGGTTCAGCGTGATGAGCCGCCCGGTAGCCGGCAACACGTTCTTTGGCAAAAGTAAGGTTCGAGGCCGCATTCAGGAACAGAATCGAACTGCGCCCGGAGGCCAGCAGGTGGCGGGTCGCATCACGGGCGACCGCTTCATTGTCACTGTCAACACTGTTGACTTCGTCCCGCGTGCTGTGACCCAGCAGAACGTGTGGAAAGCCGCTCTCCAACAACCTGGCCAGCAGGCATTCGTCTTCGTTGAGGTTCATCAGGATGATGCCATCGGCCCGGCGTTCCCTGATCAGCTTGTCCAGTTCTGCAAGTGCGTCCTGTTCATCGTCGAGCACTGACAGTGCCAGGGTGAAATCCAGCTTGCGGACTTCTTCATGGAGGCCGTAGACGAAGCGGGTGAAGAAGCCCGAGGACGCACCTGCACGACTCATCGGGTTGATCAGATGCAGACTCCAGGTGCGCCCGCTCGAGAGGCTCCGTGCTACGTGGCTGGGGTGGTAGTCCAGCTGACGCGCAGCTTTCAGAACCCGTTCCCGGGTCGCAGCGGACACGCGGTCATCACCGTTCACAGCGAGTGAAGCCGTTGAGACGGATACGCGGGCAAGTCGGGCTATGTCCCGGATGGTAGTCACACAAACCACGACCACACAGTAGGAAACGCCGTTCTGAACGCTATCGAACCGGTTCGGTAATGCTGCAAGGAACTTCGCACCGACCTCTCAGGCTGTGGAGCACTTCGAGCCAAACAGTTTGAGTGCCCTAAGCTTAGGCACTCACGAACGTGTTGTCAATCACTGGCAGTTTGCCGTTGCTGCCGGACTACAAACCCAGGGATCCCAGAAAGGTGCGGTTGCGATGAGCGCTCTCCAGAGGCGTACCCATCCCAGGAAGCACGTCCTGTTCGACAGTGATCCAGTCGCAGTAGCCGTATTCAACGAGCCCGGCGAGAACGGCACCGAAATCTATGCTGCCGCGACCCAGCTCGCAGAAAAGCCCTTCACGCACGCTGTCCCGGAACTGCCAGCCTTCGCTGCGGGCCCGCGCCGCAATGTGCGGATTCACGTCCTTGAAATGCACGTAACTGACGCGCTCACGGAACTTCTGCAGACCCCTTGCTGCTGTCAGCCCATCCTCATCAGCACAGCCACTTCCATACACGTAATGCCCGGTGTCAAGAACCAATCCGATGAGATCACGATCCGTACTGTCCAGCAACTGCTCGGTTTCGGCTGGCGTCTCGATGTAACTGCCGCAATGCGGATGGAAAACCGTCTTAATGCCCGCACTGTCAAGCGCGATACGGGCCAGTTCTTCCGTATTGGCGACCAGCGTCCCCCACTGTTCCCTGTTCATGCCCATGCTTGGCTCGATGCGCCCTGCGTTCAGCAACCTCACCGGGTCGCGGCCGTCGGCATCCGCCAGCACCAGCCAAGGCCGGCGCTCAGATGACTCTGCTGCTGCCAGGAGTTCCACCAACTGTTGCAGTCGCCTCCGCTCTCGCTGCACTTCACCCGGTTCAGTCAGGTTGACGGCAAAATAGGCTCCCAGCAGGCTCAGTCCTCGCTGTTTCAGCTCGGAAGCCAGCTCGGCAGGATCAACCGGCAGGAAACCGTAATCACCGAGCTCTGTGCCGCTGTAGCCTGCTGCCCGCATCTCATCAAGCATCCGTCTCCAGCTGACTGCCGGCTCGCCCATGCCGATGAGCCCCCAGGAGCAGGGTGCATTAGCAATCTGGATTGCCGCAGTGTGTTTCAAGTGGTGGCCCTCTCCGGTTGCTGCTTGGGCAGAAAGGTAACACGTATTCGCAGAAGGGCCAACCACGGGCACCCCCGAGTCACCATGGAAGTGCTGACCGCCGACGCGATTGCGCGCCCAGGCGAGGATCTTCACAGCGTTCAGCTGGCCTGTGACTTTCGCGTCCTTCGGTGCCTGCTGATCCCCAGCCGCTCATGGTGCTGCGGTAAACTCTGCGCAGTGTCGCGACCCAGCCTCAAGTTAGGACTCCTGTCAGCGGTGACTCGGCTGAGCTCGCCTCTGTACTGGCTCTATGAACGCAGGCTGCGTTCGGCTCTGCAGCCGGGCCGGCTGCCTCGTCATATCGGTGTGATCATGGACGGCAACCGGCGTTTCGCCCGCCGCTCAGAAGTCGACATCAAGGCGGGGCACGACTACGGTGCCGCGAAGGCCCGCGAGTTCCTCGACTGGTGCCTTGAACTTGGCATACCGCACGTCACCATCTGGGGGTTCTCATCCGAGAACCGCGGACGTGACGACAGTGAGGTCGCGCACCTGCATGAACTCTTCTTCCGTCAGGCAACGGAACTGCTGGATGACCCGAGGCTGTACCGGCACCGGGTGCGGGTCCGTATCATCGGTGAGATCGGTGACTTCCCGGAGCACGCTAGGCAGGCGCTGCGCAGGATCGAGGAAGCGACCGTGGAGCATGACGGACTCAACCTGAACCTGGCGCTTGGTTACGGCGGGCGTGAGGAAATCGTCAATGCGGTGCGTTCGCTGCTGCAGAAGAAAGATGCAGAAGGTGCGTCACTCGCTGAAGTCATCGACTGCCTCAGCGCAGAGGAGATCGGCAAGCACCTGTACACGGCCGGGCTGCCCGACCCGGATTTCGTGATCCGCACCAGCGGCGAGATCCGCCTGTCCGGGTTCCTGCTGTGGCAGACGGCGTACAGCGAGTACTACTTCTGTGAAGCGTTCTGGCCGGAGTTCCGTAAAGTGGATTTCCTGCGGGCGCTGCGCAGCTTCCAGGCACGGGAGCGGCGGTTCGGACGCTGACTGGACCCGTCGCTGTGCGGTTAAACGACAGACCTGCAGGCTGACCCACCCCAAAGGTAAAGGTCCGGTTTCCTGTCCCTGGAAACCGGACCTTCCCTGCTGCCCCCCAAGAGTTGTTCACTCTTTCCTTCAACTATAGCCCCCCGGCTATGTGTGTAAGTATGCCCTGCCCCGTCGGTGAGTGAAACTCCCAGTTGTCACTACCAGCTTGAATCATCTGCACCAGCTGAGACAGGATGCCTTTACTGATCGGGGTTGCTCGCCAGCAGGGCCGCTGCATCACCGGGGCCGTGCACGAGGGTGTAATGCGCGAACAGCACGTAACTGCCGCTCCCGGGCGGGTCTTCGTAGCCGAGCATCACGGTCGTTCCAGGGGCTGAGCTGGCGGGCACGTGGAAATTGACTTGCGAGCCAGATACCTGCAGTTCGTCGTGCCACTCGGCGTTCAGCCACAGCCCGAGCCGCCGTTGCGGCGCCTCCTGAAGCTCCAGTTCAACGGTCCAGCGCCGCTCGTCATGCCAGTTCGCCCGGGCACTTGCGATCCGGGCGTCACTTGCCGCGGCAGCAGAACTCGGTGACCAGCTGTTCTTAAAGGGATCGAACCAGCCGGAGCCGGCCGCGATGAACGGCTCGTTGTCCACCGCACCGGTTTGTCGCACTCCGATGTTGACGTGCACGGGTTCTGTCGCCTCGATCGGGACTGTCAGGCTGCTTCGGCCCGCTGGCAGTTCTCGGGCCCCGTCGAAAGTGCCAGCCAGCCATACGCCGACTTCCCTGGGCTGGTTCAATTCGAGGATGAGTTCCAGCTTGAACAGCGGAACCGTCTGTTCGCGGACGCTGGCTTGGTTTATGCCCAGGGTCTGCAGGCCAAGCACCTGGACGACGTAGTGTCCGCCCGACTGACCCTGGGCTGTTCCGAAGCCGACCAGGTTGAACTGCCCAAGCAGGTTGGCGCGGTGCCCGGGGCTGTCCAGCCAGCCCTGGACCGTGGCGCCAGGCAGATCCGGAACATGCTGCAGGTAGGCGAGGTTCTCCGCCGCTGACTCAAGCATTGCGCCGGCCAGGTTGAGCCGCTGGCCCAGGTCGCGGCTGCCGTCACGTGGTGACTCGTGGGCGAGGTAGTCGAGTTCAGCCATCTCGGCAGCATGATGCCGGGCGGCCAGCGCCAGGCTGGCATCGAGCTGCAGCGGTGGCAGGCCGTGAGCGGCACGTGCCTCGTTGGTTGCGCGGAGCAGGCCTGCCTCGAGTTCAGGGTTGGCGGGGATGTCGCGGTAACTGACCAGTACGCCTTGGCCTGCGGCTGCAGCTGCGATCAGCAGTGCGAGGAACGGCAGCAGGCGGGTCACCGCATCAGTATAAGGCGCTCCGGGAGTGCCTCCTCAGCTCGGTTACAATCAGCTTGATTACGCAGCACAGGGGCGTTACGCCCAGGGAGGTACTCATGAGCACCCAGACCAGGGACAGGATTCCCGGAGCGATCGAGCACAGTTTCATGCTGGGCGCGCTCGAGAAGGCGCAGGACAGTTACGAGCTTTACAGTCCCGGCACGGGCGAGGTGATCGCTGAGATCGCCTCCTGCAGTCCGGACGATGCGCGTCGCGCGGCTGACCTGGCCGTCTCCGCGTTCGCCAACTGGAAGGCCCGCACAGCGTTCGAGCGTTCCGCGGTCCTGCGCAAGTGGTACGAGCTCATCATGGACAACGCCGATGAACTCGGCACGTTGACGGCGATGGAGATGGGCAAGGCCTACCGGGAAGCACGTGGCGAAGCTGTTTATGCCGCGAGTTTCGTGAAGTTCTACGCCGAGGAAGCGATCCGGGTTTACGGCGAGACCGTACCGCCGATGCAGGGCCACAAGCGGCTGCTGGTGCAGAA
>Ga0209487_1002563_pt1 | contig 14724 bp, 8 predicted proteins | sample Poulit2012_FD_187524 | JGI IMG/M metagenome (GOLD analysis project Ga0209487, IMG submission 187524) | Agricultural soil microbial communities from Georgia to study Nitrogen management - Poultry litter 2012 (SPAdes) (version 2) | ecosystem: Environmental > Terrestrial > Soil > Agricultural land... | reverse complement strand
AAAGGAAAGACCAATGGACATGCCAATCATGGCCATGGCACGCGTACGCACCTCCGGCCGCGTAGCATCGGCCACCCATGCTGTAATGGCCGCAGATATGGCCCCCAGCCCTTGCAGAATGCGTCCGGCAATAATGCCATCAATACTGCTGGCAAGCGCCGCCACCACCCCGCCAATAATGAATACTATCAACCCGGCAACCACCACAGGTCGGCGCCCGAAACGATCCGCTGCCATTCCCAAAGGGATCTGCATAATGGCCTGGGTCAAACCATAAGCACCCAGGGCGATACCCACGCGCACACTACTATCACCACCAGGAATCGTTTGCGCAAGCACCGCAAATACCGGGGTCAATAAAAACAAGCCAAACATTCTGGTAGCAAAAAGCAAAGCCAGCCGTATGCTGGCCTTACGCTCGCCGGGCAACAAGGACAGGCGCTCGCCTTTGTCCTTGTTCACTGTGGTTTTTACATCCGCTGAATTCATCAAACTCTCTAAATTAAAGCTAAACCCTGCTTTGGTTCACATTTTTGGGCCATGCGCGTTATATTAGTAGATTGATCTAAAAATGCCCAATTAACAATAAAAAATGCATTGTTATACACACAAACCTATGAAGACACTATGCAAGCCATTCGCATTCGTGGTGCACGTACGCACAACCTGAAAAACATTTCGGTGGATATTCCCCGTCATCAGCTGGTCGTTGTCACCGGTATGTCGGGCTCGGGGAAATCCTCCCTTGCTTTTGATACCCTATATGCCGAAGGCCAACGACGTTATGTTGAAAGCCTTTCTGCCTACGCCCGCCATTTCCTGGAAATCATGGACAAGCCCGATGTGGATTTGATTGAGGGGTTGTCCCCGGCCATCGCCATCGAGCAAAAATCGGTCGGCCATAATCCACGCTCTACAGTCGGTACCATTACTGAAACCCATGATTATTTGCGCCTGCTATTTGCACGCATCGGTACCCCCTACTGCCCCAATCACCATCTCCCCCTGCAAGCTCATAATGTCAGCCAAATGGTGGATGAGCTATATACCTGGCCGGCAGAGCATCGCATTGCCATTTTAGCGCCGCAACACTACGAAGCTGAGCAAGGCTACGACGATTTACGCATCCAATTGCAGGCCCAGGGCTTTATCCGCGTGCGCATCAACGGCCACATGCACCTGTTGGAGGAATCCTGGGACGAGGATACGCATCCCATACAAGAATTACAAATCGTGGTAGATAGGCTACGTTTGCGTGCCGAGCACCGACAGCGCCTGAGCGAAAGCATCGAAACCGCTCTGGATGCCGGCTCCGGTCGGGTGTTGCTATTGGATATGGACACTAACGACACCATGGCCTTTAGCAACCACTTTGCCTGTCCTTTATGTGATGAGCAAATTACCGCACTAGAGCCCAGACTTTTTAGCTTTAACAATCCGGCTGGCGCTTGCCCACAATGTAATGGACTGGGCAAGGTCGAGCGTTTTGACCCCGATCGTATCGTGCCCTTTCCGGACCTCGGACTGGCAAACGGGGCCATTTATGGTTGGGACAGACGCAACGCCTTTACCGCCAATCTATTACACAGCCTGGCAGAGCATTATCAGTTTGATCTGGACACACCTTATAAAGATCTGCCCGAGCACCTCAAAGAAATTCTTTTATACGGTTCCGGCACAGAGGAGATCGCCTTTCTCTACCTTGATGAAAAAGGCGATACTTTTGTGCGCCAGCACCCTTTTGAAGGGGTCATTCCCAATCTGAAACGTCGCTGGCAAGAGACTCATTCGAGTGCCGTCAAGGAGGAGCTCAATAAAACCCGCCATATCGTCAGTTGCCCGGAGTGCTCGGGGGCACGTCTGCGCACACAGGCGCGTCATGTGCGCATTGGTGATGAGCCCGGCCCTGGGCAGGAGCAGGGGCTGGCGATTTATGAAATTGAGGCCATGGCCCTTACCGATTGCCTGGCCTGGTTTGAGGAGCTGAAATTACAAGGAGCAAAAAAAGAGATCGCCCAAGGCCTTATTCAGGGAATTACTGCACGACTGGCCTTCCTGAATAATGTGGGCCTGGGCTATTTATCCCTTGATCGACCGGTCAACACCTTATCCGGTGGAGAGGCTCAACGCATTCGGCTGGCCAGTCAAATCGGCTCCGGACTCGCAGGGGTGATGTACGTGCTCGATGAGCCCTCAATCGGATTGCATCAGCGCGATAATGACCGTCTCATAGAAACGCTCAGACAGTTGCGCAATTTGGGCAATAGCATCATCGTAGTTGAACACGATGAGGACATGATTAGACAGGCTGACCACATCATTGATATGGGTCCGGGTGCAGGTGAGCAAGGAGGCTGTATTGTCGCCCAAGGCAGCCCTGACGAGGTCATGGCCCATGAAGAATCCCTGACCGGTCAATATCTGACCGGGGTGCGCAGCATTGCGCTACCCGAGCGTCGACCGGTTGATGAGCAAACCCCCCACCTGAGCCTTTATCAGGCCACTGGCCACAACCTCAAGGGCATTGACCTGCACCTGCCACTGGGACATTTTATCTGTGTGACCGGGGTTTCCGGATCGGGCAAGTCTACCCTCATCAATGACACGCTTGGCGCAGCCCTGGCCCATCGGCTCAATCGGGCGCATACCACGCCTGAGCCTTATGGGCATATGGCGGGCCTGGATGCACTCGATAAACTCATACTGGTTGACCAAAGCCCCATTGGTCGTACGCCACGCAGCAATCCGGCCACTTATACGGGCTTGTTTACCCCCATACGGGAGCTTTTCGCCGGAGTGCCCGAAGCACGTCTGCGTGGTTACGATCCCGGCCGTTTTTCCTTTAATGTCAAAGGCGGGCGTTGCGAAACTTGTCAGGGCGATGGAGTAATCAGGGTGGAAATGCACTTTTTGGCTGATGTCTATGTGCCCTGCGATAGCTGTAAAGGCCAACGCTATAACCAGGAAACACTGCAGATACTGTATCGCGGGAAAAATATCAGCGAGGTACTCAACCTGACCGTTGCCGAGGCATTGGAGTTTTTTGCCGCCATCCCGGCGATTGAAAGGCGCTTGCAAACCCTCCAGGAGGTCGGCCTGTCCTATATACGCCTGGGTCAAAACGCAACCACACTCTCAGGCGGAGAGGCGCAGCGCATCAAGCTGGCCCTGGAGCTATCCAAACGCAGCACCGGGCGCAGTATCTACCTGCTTGACGAACCGACCACTGGCTTACACTTTCACGATATCAAGATGCTGCTCGATGTCTTGCAAAAACTGGTAGACGCAGGCAACACCGTGGTGGTTATCGAGCACAATCTGGATGTGATTAAATGTGCTGACTGGGTCATTGACCTGGGCCCCGAAGGGGGCAAGGCAGGAGGGGAAATTGTCGCAGCCGGCACTCCGGAAACGCTGGCCGCACACGAACAAAGCCTCACCGGACGCTATCTGGCCCCGCTTTTACATAGCCCGCAAACGGCCGATCAGGAATAAACAATGGCCTGCAAACACCCTGCCCTCACATTTCAAACAAGGCCCGGTGCTCGCTAATCGCATAGCGATCTGTCATACCGGCAATGTAGTCCGAGATGGCTCGGGCCTGCTCTGCAGGGTCCTCACGCCGATACTCTGGCGATAGCAGACGCGGATCATGAAAAAAGGTTTCAAACAGCTCGCGCACGATCCGCCTGGCCTTGTGACCCATCCTCAGGACCCGAGAATGACGGTACAGATTGGCGTGCAAGAACTGCTTCAAGGCGGTTGCCTGTGCCCGTACTTCGGGCGAAAAGGCCGCTAAAAGCGGCAAATTGCGTACCTCATCCACACTTTGTGGCTGATGACGAGCGATATTTTCCCGCGTGGTTTCCGTCAGGTCTACAACCAGCGTATTGATCATGGCACGGACCACCTCGGCAACCTGTCGTTTGGTTTCTACCCGGGAGAAATCGGCGATGCGTTGGCAAGCGGCCTCATAATGCTCGGCAAACATCTCCACCTCGAGCAGCTGCTCAACAGTGATGAGCCCCGAACGCACACCATCATCAATATCATGATTGTTATAGGCTATCTCATCGGCCAGATTAGTAATCTGCGCCTCCAGCGAAGGCTGGGTTTTATCCAGAAAGCGCTGCCCTACCTCACCCAAACGCAGAGCGTTGCTTCGATTACAGTGCTTTAAAATCCCCTCACGTGTTTCAAAACATAAATTAAGCCCATTAAACTGCGCATAACGCTCTTCGAGCTTATCGACTACCCGCAAACTCTGTAAATTATGCTCAAATCCGCCCGCATCGGGAGCCCACTGCTTCATACACGCATTAAGCTCCTCCTGTCCGGTATGTCCGAAAGGGGTATGACCCAAATCATGTGCCAGGGCAATCGCCTCGATCAGGTCCTCATGCAGACTCAGATTACGTGCCAGTGCACGAGCAATCTGGGCAACCTCAATACTATGCGTCAAGCGGGTGCGAAATAAATCACCCTCATGGTTAATAAATACCTGGGTTTTATATTCAAGACGTCGAAAAGCATTGCAGTGAATGATGCGATCCCGATCGCGCTGAAAGGCGTTGCGCTCCTGCGGTGCGGGCTCAGCGATGCGCCGACCTCTGGACTGCTCTGGATGACATGCATAAGGCGCTAGTTGCATCAAAAAACTCCTATTACTCGGTAAAAGATGCGATCACCTGTTCAATGATATCAGGCTCAACCTCCTGCACAGCCGCCTTGCCAAGACTTTGCAGCACCACAAAACGCAGTGCACCCGCCTGCGCTTTTTTATCGCTTTGCATCAATTCCAACCAGCGTGCGGCTGACCACTGCGGGGGGTCAATGGGCGCCCCCACGGCCTGCACCAGCGCCGTGACACGCTGAACCTGTTGGACATTGAGGTAGCCCAGCTGCTCAGACAAGCGGGCAGCCATCACCATACCACAGCCCACTGCCTCTCCATGTAGCCACTCACCATACCCCAGACCAGCCTCTATAGCATGCCCAAAGGTATGCCCAAAATTGAGTAGCGCTCGCTTGCCGCTTTCACGCTCGTCCTCGGAGACAACTGCCGCCTTGATCTCACAAGAGCGTTGAATGGCATAGCGAATCGCTTGCTCATCACGTGCCATCAGCCGACCCGCATTGTCCTCACACCACTGTAAAAACTCATAATCCTCGATAAAGCCATATTTGATGACCTCAGCCAGGCCGGCGGTCAGCTCACGCCCAGGCAAAGTGGACAGCACATCAGTATCTATCTCCACCGCTATCGGCTGATAAAAAGCACCCACCATGTTTTTACCCAATGGATGGTTGATAGCTGTTTTACCCCCTACCGAGGAGTCTACCTGCGCCAGCAAAGTCGTTGGCACCTGCATGAAACGAATACCCCGCATATAACAGGCAGCCGCAAAGCCGGCAATATCGCCTACGACTCCACCACCCAAGGCAACCAGCAAAGACTTGCGGTCAAATTGCTGCCTCAGCAGCTCATCAAAAATGCTGTTCAGGGTTTGCCAATGCTTATGCTCCTCCCCATCCGGGAGCTCAATGAGCAACACCTCCTTGCCACTACGCCCCAGCGCAGTTTGCACCAAATCACCATAGTGCTGATACACCGTCGGATTGGTAACGATGGCAATGCGCGTCACATCGGCAGGCACGCTGGCAGCCAAATGATTCAAACGACCGGGCCCAATATGTATGGGGTACTGCCCCCCCTGCGTATCTACCTCTACTACTGTACTCATGTAATTACCTTTTTATCTCTAAGCAAGGCAGTAAACTCCTGTACTGCCCGACGTACCGATGTAAATCCAGTATCAAAAACATGATCTGCTACCTCCTCGTATAGGGGTGCGCGCTGCTCGAGCAACTGTCTAATCCGTTTCTCGGGATCCTCTGTTTGCAATAATGGCCGTGATTTATCATAGGCCAGACGTGTAAATAAGTCCTCGGCTGTGGCGCGCAAATAAATCACCGTACCGCGCTCACAAAGATAGCGGCGATTTTCCTCAGCCAACACCGCACCGCCCCCAGTGGCCAAGACAACCCCGGGCTGTCGCGTACATGCATCAAGCGCCTCGGTTTCGCGACGCCGAAAGCCCTCCTCTCCCTCAATGTCAAAAATGACTGCTACACTAACCCCACAACGGGCTTCCAGCTCGTGATCCAAATCGATAAACTTTCTATCTAATATGCGCGCTAAATGACGGCCCAATGTGGTTTTACCCGCCCCCATCATACCGACCAAGAATATCGAGGTTGGGGTATCATCAGGCTTTACATAATTTGATTGGCTTTTTGTGTCGTTTGGCATGGTTTACAGCTAAAGTTATTAAACATTTGTGTATTATCACATTAGCAGTGCAAAAACCCTATCTGCTTTGTTAAAGTGGGCGGTTTGGCTTCATCTGGTTACACTTGCATAAGTTAATATACCCATATCTGTTAAGTTTTGGGTTTAAAATTACCCTACAATGAGCAAAACATCTCGTTCTTCTGGCCAGTCGATCCCAGGCTCTGGGTTCGTACATTTTTTTATTAAACTTGGCGTTCTCATCATTGGCCTGGGAGTCAGTGCTGCGTTGTTGCTCGCCCTGGCGCTTGCCTTGGCGTGGCCCAACCTGCCCGACCTCAGCGCCATGACGGATTATCGACCTCGTGTGCCCCTGCGCATCTACACTGCAGATAAAGTGCTTATCGGCGAGTTTGGCGAGGAACGTCGCAACATCATCCCCTTTAACGAGATCCCTGATGTCATGAAGTCCGCCATCCTCGCTGCAGAGGATGATCGTTTTTACCAGCATGGCGGTATTGATCTGCGCGGCGTCGCCCGTGCCGCTCTGGCCAACCTCGTAGCCGGTGCCAAAACCCAGGGTGCCAGCACCATCACCATGCAGCTGGCCCGCAACTTTTATCTGACCTCGGAAAAAACCTATACTCGTAAGTTTTACGAACTGTTGCTGACATTTAAAATCGAATCCACCCTGTCAAAAGATCAGATTCTGGATTTATACATGAATCAGATCTACCTGGGGCATCGGGCCTATGGCTTTGGCGCAGCCTCAAGAGCATATTTTGGCAAGCCCCTGGCAGAGATTACCCTCGCCGAGGCCGCCATGCTGGCCGGTATTCCCCGCGCCCCTTCACGCTTTAACCCCATTGCCAACTTTAATCAGGCCAAACGCCAACAGCTACATGTGCTGCGGCGCATGCTCAGCCTTGGCTATATTACCGAGCAGGAGTACGAGCAGGCTGCCGAGCAGCCCATAGAGATCAAATCCGCCCCAGGAACGCCCGCCGGGGGGTACGCTGTGCATGGCGAGTACGCTGCGGAACTCGCCCGACAGCTGCTCTTTGGCGTGTATCAGGACAACATCTATTCCCGGGGTCTGAATGTCTACACTACCATCAACTCCAAAGAGCAGGAGGCTGCGTACAAAAGTGTGCGTGATGGGGTACTACGCTACACTCGCCGCGCCCGCTTTCCCGGACCCGAGGGACGGCTTGAATTACCGACAGGAGCTGAGAACAATGCTGAAACACTCAGCGAGGTACTGGCCGATATACAGCAGGAGTTTCCCGATCGCGGCGATCTTCTGACCGGCCTGGTCCTTGAAGCCGGGGACAAACATGTCACAGTTGCACGCTCTCCGGAGGAGATCATTACTGTAGACCACCCGGATGCGTTACGCGTGATATTCCGCGGCATAGGACCCAATGCAGGGGAAAAGGAACGCATATCACGCGGCTCTATCGTTTATCTCTTTGATAATGGTGAATACTGGGAGATCATCAACAAACCCGAAGTACAGGCTGCTTTTGTGGCTATCCGGCCCGAGGACGGCGCCATTTTGGCGCTGGTCGGCGGATTTCATTTTTCCGAGGGTAAATTCAATCGGGTCACACAAGCTTGGCGCCAACCGGGATCTGCCTTTAAACCCTTTGTTTACGCCGCGGCCCTGGAAAAAGGTTTGACCCCAGCGACCCAGATTTCTGACCAGCCCTTCCATTTGACAGCAGCCCAAACTGGCTCCAAACCTTGGAGTCCCAAAAACTATGGTGGTCGCTACGAGCCCATGCTCACCATGCGCGAGGGGTTATACAAATCCAAAAACATGGTCACGATTCGCATCATGCAAGCTGTTGGCCCTGATTACGTACAAGACTACGTAACCCGCTTTGGTTTTGACAAGGAGCGCCAACCAGCGATTTTACCCACGGCGTTAGGTGCAGGCTCAGTCACGCCACTGCAATTAGCGGTCGGTTTTGGAGTGTTCGCCAATGGCGGTTACCGCGTCAACCCATATTTAATTGATTATGTAACAGATAATAGTGGCGAGGTCATCATGCGTGCCAAGCCTGTGGTGGCGGGTGATGCCCGGGCGCGTGCCATTGATCCACGCACCGTTTACGTCATGAATGACATGCTACAAGGCGTAGCTACCTACGGCACGGGCGCCCGTGCCTCGGCCACGCTCAAACGCAATGATATCGGCGGTAAAACCGGCACCACCAATGACTCCCATGATGCCTGGTTTGCCGGTTATACACCTGATATCGTAGGGGTTGCCTGGATGGGCTTTGATCAGCCACGCTCGCTGGGCTCAGGTGAGACCGGGGGCGGCGCAGCCCTGCCTATCTGGATATCCTTTATGCAGGAAGCCCTGGAGGGCATCGAGCCCAAACCGGCCGGTCCCATGCCAAGCGGATTGGAACGTGAGGACGGAGACTTTTATTTTGCCGAGTATCCTAAAGGTACTGCCATTGCCCGTATTGGCCTACCCTCGCCCTATGATGAGGTCCATCCAGTAGGCCGGGAGGACACCGCCGATGATGGCATCAGTCAATTACTACGCTCGCTCGAGGGAGCAGATCAAGACAATCAGGACGCTGCCCCGACGACCCATCAGCCAGCAGCGCCCGATCCGGAGACCACCCCGGGCCTGATTCCTTTTTAGGGCCAATGCCATGATGACAGGATTCCTGCATAGCAAATCCATGCGGTTTTTCGCACTTTGTCTGGCTACGCTCTTGCTGGCTGGCTGTGGCTACAAAGGACCGCTCACCCTTCCCGAAGATAACCAGAAATCATTGACTTCATACCATGAGCAAAAATACCGTTGCCCCGCAGTTTCAGTTTAAAAATGGCATCCTGCATGCCGAGGATCTGGCCCTGACCGATCTGGCCCAAGCTTACGGCACCCCACTGTATATATACTCGCGCCGTGCCTTGCAAGAGGCCTTGCACAGCTACACCAGTGCCGCCCAGGGCCGTGCCATGTTGATCTGTTACGGGATGAAGGCCAACTCCAATCTGGCGGTACTGCAGGAGTTTGCCCGCCTGGGCGCTGGATTTGACATCGTCTCCGGCGGCGAGCTGGCGCGAGTCATCGCAGCCGGCGGCGATCCCGCAAAAGTCGTTTTTTCCGGAGTCGGCAAGCAAAGCTGGGAAATTGAGGCCGCTCTGGATGCAGGCATCAAGTGCTTTAATGTGGAGTCTGAAGGCGAGCTGCACCGCATTGCTAAAATTGCCACGGCAAAAAACCTCATTGCCCCCATTGCACTACGGGTCAATCCCGATGTTGACGCCCAGACACACCCTTATATTTCTACAGGCCTCAAAGACAACAAATTTGGCATTGACATCGAGCATGCCCCTGAGGTTTATGCCCAGGCCCTGACCATGCCCAGCCTGAAAATTATCGGCGTTGACTGCCACATCGGTTCCCAAATTACAGAAATCAGCCCTTATCTGGATGCATTGCAAAAACTAATCGCCCTGATTCATCAACTAGAAGATATGGGCATTCGCATTGAACACCTGGATATTGGTGGCGGACTGGGTATACGCTACACAGATGAAACCCCAGCGACACCCGCCGCCCTGCTGGGCAGGGTATTCGAAGCCCTGGATACCGCCCAACTGGGACATTTGGAGCTAGTGCTGGAGCCCGGTCGCTCCTTGGTGGGTAATGCCGGCATACTTCTGACCCGGGTAGAGTATTTAAAGCATAACGAGCATAAAAACTTTGCTATTGTGGATGCGGCCATGAATGATCTCATCCGCCCCACACTATACGATGCCTGGCATGATGTAGAGGCAGTCACCCCACGCAGTGGCCAATTCGCACAGCGCTATGATATCGTTGGCCCAATTTGTGAAAGTGGCGACTGGCTGGCCAAAGATCGTGAGCTAGCCCTGCAACCCGACGACCTGCTGGCCATCATGTCTGCGGGTGCCTATGCCTTTACCATGTCCAGCCAGTACAATACACGTCCCCGCCCAGCCGAGATTATGGTGGACGGTGATAAAAGTCACGTGGTGCGTTCCCGAGAGCGGGTGCATGAATTATTTGCGCACGAGCACCTCTTGCCCCTGAGCCTTTGAGTTATAGTATCCCTATCTGACATAAAATAGCACTACACTGGTTAACCCTAGTAGACATTTTTTGGGCTGGGCATGAAAATTACTGAAGGCTGCAGAGGTATATTTCACTATCTATCGCTCAGTCCTTGAGGATTATTAATGGGGTCTATTGCATCTTGACGTTAGGCTTACTACATCCCTCGCCACCGCCTAGCGGCCTCTTGCCTGCCATTCGCAGGGGGATGGCCTGGCTGACTACGGCCTTGTCAGCCTTTCTTATCGGCTTGTTTATCTTTAGCCTGGGTAGCCGCTTGCAATGGTTGACAAGTAGTGTTCCAGCCTATCAGGCCTGGGTAGAGGGTGCAGTCTATGTCTTGAGTCTGAGTGTCCTGCTCGTAGCCATTTTCAGTAAAAGATTACGCTTTCTGCCCGTTGCGGCACTGCTACTGTGCCAAGGCTATTTGGGTGCGTATCTATTGCGGTGGCAGGTACTGAGCCCGCAGCTGCTATTTGAATTCATTTCCCCGGCCTATGCACAGCAATTACTGATTGGCAGTTATCTGTTCTTGCTCATACAGACGCTTTTCATGCTCGGGCTACTGTCCTTTACTTATCTGTTACCAGTACAACTGCTCTTGTATTTTGGATCTGCGTTGTGGCTGCTACTCACCCTCCTGCTCCCGGGCGAGCTCTTTCATCAGTTTTTGCCCTATGCCATCGCATTCTTTCTAGTCGGCCTGAATATCAGTATCATTGCACGCGAGTGGGTCCACAACCTCTACCTACCACTGGCACATTATGTGTATTCCGGCCCGGTATTAATTAGTACAGCAGTATGCGGTCTGCTTTGCTTTATAGGGCTACAGCTCCATATCCTGCCCGAATTGCTGCTGCCCTTTGGCAGCTTTATTCTGATTTTCTTGCTCAGTATCGGGTTATTCATGGGCATTGTGGAAAATCTGGCTTTCCAAAAGGAGCACTCCCTGCTGCAGCATCGTGAGCTCGGTCATTACAGAAAACTTTCACCTTTTGGCCTGCTTCATTTGGAGCAAGACGGAGAGATCATCTATTACAACAACCTCTTTGCCCAGTGGGTAGAAAACTACCACCTACCCCACCCCATCCAGCACTGGAATCAGTACTTTGCCCCGGTGAGTTGGCAGGAGGTGTTCACCAATACCCATAATAATGAACCTACACACGTAAACATTCAATCCTTGTCTATTGAAATGCCCGAAGGCGTGGACTCCTCATTTTGTATTTTCGGCTTTGCTGAAAAAAACGCCATCGTGCTCTATCTGGTACCTGCCAATGCCTACTGTGCCCTGACCATGGCCGCAAAGATAAACAAACAACTCACCCATCGCACCTATACCTTGGCAGGACTAGAGGAGGTTTTCCTGGAGCTCACTGATAGCCAGCGGCAGTCAGGAGCTACGCAGCCCAGTTTTTTCACCTACTTGACCATCAAACCCAAACATCGCACTCCGCTCGATCATACTCAAAGCCAGGAAAGATACCATTTCCCAATTGTTGAGGCCCTACACCAATACCTCGACCGACACACTCGAACGCCATTTTATGTAGCCAAAATCTCAGCTAACGAATTCGGCCTTATCCTTACCCGCTTTACTGTGGAACATTTGAATACCTGGCTACAGGCTTTTTTATCTTATTTGCAAAATGAGTTTATTGTGCGCTATTTGCACGGGCATCAGGCAGTACGTTGGCATGCAGGTTTGGTAGAGCTCGATACCAATTTGAATTTCCCGGATACACTCAATGTCGCCAAAAGCGCCTGCGAGGAGGCCGCATACCACAATCAGCCTGCTGTGATTTACCAGAAAGACGCTCCTGAAATCGAGCTGCAAACCGCCAAGATACATTTTTTCGAGCAGCTTAATCAGGGTAATACCCGTGGGCTGTTCTTGCTCATGCAACCCATCATCAATCTGGCCAACCCCACCGATACCTATCATGCAGAGGTTTTGCTGCGGTTTCGCACAGATGATGACAAGTTACTGCCCACCCAACCCCTGATCAGCTCCGCCGAGCAAAATGGCGCCATTACCACCATCGATAAATGGGTGTTTCGTACTGCCCTGAAGTGGTTCTCGCAGCACATCCAGGAGCTCGATCATATCCGTTGTCTGAACTTGAACCTCAGCGGGGTATCGCTGAATCAAGCAGATTTTATTACGGACTTATATGCTATTTTACAAGAACACCAGCGTATTTTGCCCAGGATCTGCATAGAGATCACCGAAAGCATCGCACTCGCTGATTTGAGTTATACACGAAATCTGATGGCGCGCCTTAAACAGATGGGCGTAAAAATAGCCCTGGATGATTTTGGTGCAGGTTATACCTCGTTTACCTATTTGCGCGAACTCCCGGCCAGCGCACTGAAAATCGATGGCAGCCTAATCAGGGACATGCTCAAAACACCCAGCAATACGGCTATCATACGCACGATCGTTGAGTTAGCACAGAATCTGGAAATGGAAAGTGTCGCCGAGTGGGTAGAAGATGTAGAAACACTAATCGCGCTCAAGAAGATGGGGGTCAACTATGTACAAGGCTTTGCCATCTCGGAGGCTGTTAGTCCTGCCCTGATTATAGATAACAAGGAAATACTGCCCCTGATCGCCGATGCAGAAACGGCCCGCTACCTAAAATGATTGCGGGCCGCTGGCTAAAACCCTTATAGCTCACCATAAGAGTGCAAACCGGACAGGAACATATTTACCCCCAAAAAGGCAAAGCTCGTTACTATCAGGCCTACAAGCGCCCAGTACGCACTAATGGTGCCACGCAGACCTTTCATAAAGCGCAGGTGCAACCAGGCAGCGTAATTAAGCCAGACAATCAGCGCCCAGGTTTCCTTGGGGTCCCACTGCCAATAAGACCCCCAGGCATCCGCAGCCCATAAGGCCCCCAGCACCGTAGCAATGGTAAAGAAGGCAAACCCGACAGCAATGGCCCGATACATGATGTCGTCAAGGATTTCCAAATCAGGCAAATGTCGCCCGATGGGCCCTCTAAAGGCCAATATCAAACCCACAATAATGGCACTGATACCAAAATACAGCATCCAGGTAGTGGAGACCTGCCGAGAGCCAAAAATAAACGGCTCAGCGCACAGGATAACCCCTAAAATAAATAACGGCGTTAGCTTGGCCCAAGAGCGGGTATGACTGTTTTCCTTGACCAAATAGGCAAATCCAATCATGGCCGCCAGGGCAAAGGTACCATACCCCACAAAGTTGGCCGGTACGTGGATTTTCATCCACCAGCTTTTCAAAGCAGGCACCAAAGGCTGAATCTCGTGTGCACCGCGGCTAAAGGAATACCACAGTAAAAACACCACTACCGCACTGATGACTAACATCACAAACCCGCCCAGGGCTCGTGTTGCATAGCGACGCTCATAGTACAGATAAAACAGCGCCGTCATCAGCGCCAGCATGACAAAAACCTCATAAAGGTTGCTGACGGGGATGTGTCCGATATCAGGCCCGAGCAAATGCCCCTCACGCCAACGCACCAACAAACCGACAGTGCCGAAAAACACCCCGGCCCAGGTCAACCCGGTCCCAATCCAGGCAGCTGTGGGGCTAGCCAACCCAATCCAATAAGCTGCCGTAGCCAGTAAGAACAAGGCGCACATCCACAAAATAGCGGATTGGGAAGAAATCAGATATTTCAGCAAAAAGACCTGGTCAGCGCGCTGTATGTCTCCGTGACTCAACTGCCCATCCGGACTATAAAGCCACACTGCCAACAACGCCACCAGACAGGTGGTAATGGTCAATAATCTGAGCGGGCGCCACAACCAGCCCATCCAGGTCAACAAAGGCACAATGCCAATAAGCATACCCTGCTCATAGACATCCATGCGGTCGTGATACTCAAAAAGACTGTAGGCAGCCGCAATGGCCAGCACTACGAAAAACAATACATCGGTCCAATCGGGGCGACCCCGTACACCGCGACGGTCTCCGCTGGGCACCATCTGCGCATCCCAGTCCACCGTAGTTGTAGAAGAGGCTACATTGCTCATCTGCTCACCTTTAGGTCGCTAATCGTTGAAAATCTTTTTCCAGACGCTCGAACTCCTGCTGGAAGTCCAAATTGCGTCGCTGTGAAGTCATGGCTGCCGTCATGATGCTGCCCGGACCATCTGGGCGTATCCACACCCAAATCCGACGGTCACGTACATAAATCATGACAAACACACCAATGATCAAAAACAAACAGCCCAAATAAACAATAAACATCCCAGGGCTGCGTGATACCTGAAACACGCTGGCCTGGACATGATCAAAGCTTTTCATGGCAAATACGGCCGGAGCTGG
>Ga0209487_1002562_pt1 | contig 14729 bp, 12 predicted proteins | sample Poulit2012_FD_187524 | JGI IMG/M metagenome (GOLD analysis project Ga0209487, IMG submission 187524) | Agricultural soil microbial communities from Georgia to study Nitrogen management - Poultry litter 2012 (SPAdes) (version 2) | ecosystem: Environmental > Terrestrial > Soil > Agricultural land... | reverse complement strand
TTTTTTATGGGCGCTTTATTAACCAACTTGCTGGCCCGGCAGTACGCTAAACAGCTAAAAAGGATATCTTATGTCTTTTTCTTTTCATGTTGCTGGTCATAACTTTATTGGCAAGACCCAACCCGGTTCCTCTCGCGTTCATGTTTACCTTGAAAACGATGGACGGTTCATTGGTAGCTACGATGTTGACAGCCACACCATTTACGATGAAAACCCCACTGGTACCTGGACAGAGCTTGCTCTAAAGCCCTATCAAGCCTGGCTACCCGTTATGGAATCGGCAATTCTAGACGCACAAACGTTCCGGCGTATTCGTCGCCATGCCAAAAAATTGGCAGAAAATATTACTTTAGGGGGACAACATTCTTATACATAGGCATTAAGACTGCCCCAATAACGTCGTAATAGTGAACCGGGCTGGAGAAATCCAGCCCGGTTTGCATTTATCCGGAGACTGATGCGTGTTGCGCAAACTGTTTTCGCAGCGTTTGTGCCGCACTTACCAAAGCTTCCAAGGCCGGTCGGGTTTCTTTCCAGCCACGCGTTTTTAATCCACAGTCGGGATTCACCCAAAGCTGTGACACCGGAATACGTTTCGTTGCACGCTCAATGAGATCAACAATCGCCTCTTGCGTAGGCACCAAAGGTGAATGAATGTCATAAACCCCCGGACCAATCTGATTCGGATAATGAAACGTTTCAAATGCTTCTAACAATTCCATATGCGACCGTGACGTTTCAATCGTAATCACATCCGCATCAAGCTTAGCGATTGCTTCCATAATATCGTTAAATTCTGAATAACACATATGGGTATGAATCTGCGTCTCCGGCGCTACCCCTCCAGTCACGATTTTGAAGCAATCGACCGCCCAATCCAGGTATGTGTTCCAATCGGCTCGCTGTAGCGGCAACCCTTCACGAATCGCGGGCTCATCCACCTGAATCACACGAATGCCTGCAGCTTCAAGGTCTAGCACTTCATCGCGTAACGCCAGGCTAATTTGTCGGCACGTTGTTTCCCGGGGCTGATCATCCCGCACGAACGACCATTGCAACATCGTCACGGGTCCCGTCAGCATGCCTTTGACTGCCTTGTCCGTAAGGCTTTGAGCGTATTTAGCCCAAGCAACCGTCATGGGTGCTGCCCGTACAACATCCCCATAAATAATAGGGGGTTTCACGCCACGTGAACCATAGCTCTGCACCCAACCATGGGCCGTAAATGCGAAGCCGCCTAACAGTTCGCCAAAATACTCAACCATGTCATTGCGCTCGGCCTCCCCATGCACCAGCACATCCAGGCCGACCTCTTCTTGCGCCCGTATGACCGACTCAATTTCTTCTTGAATGGCTTTTTGATAGGCCGTATCGCTTAAATTGCTGTCGCGCCACGCTTTACGTACCGCACGTATTTCTGACGTTTGGGGAAAAGAACCAATGGTGGTTGTGGGAAACAAAGGCAAGCGAAGATGTGCCTGTTGGCGCGATTGACGAGTCGCAAACGGTTCGCGGTCTCGAACCAAGGTAGACAATTCAGCCAGGCGTTTGGCAACATCTGCACGATGGATACGAGACGATGTTCGCCGGGCGCTTAAGGCTTCACTGGCCGCCTCGATTTGTGCCTGTTGCCCAGGGGTGGCAGTACCATTTAACTGAGCTTTAATTAAGCTAAGTTCCTGCAACTTTTGTGTGGCAAACGCAAGCCAGCTTTGCAGTTCAGGATCTAACAGCGTTTCTTGTTCAAGATCGACAGGCACATGCAATAGCGAACAAGAAGGCGCAAGCCATAGCCTATCTTGCAGCCGTTCTTGCAACCCCTGTAACGAGGCGGCAATTGCCGCGACATCGGCGCGCCACACATTACGCCCATCGATAATACCGACCGACAACACCTGATCCTTGCCAAGCAGTTCACTGAAGATTTCCAGCTGTTCGGGCGCCCGGATCAGGTCGAGATGAATCCCTTTGATAGGCAAGGCCAGCAGACGTTTTGCATGCCGTGCCACACTTTCAAAATAGGTGGTGAGCAGTATTGGCACACCCACCTCGGCAATGCTGGTTACCGATTGCTCTATCGCCTCATACCACGCCTCGGAAATATCTACGCCCAATATCGGCTCATCCAGCTGTATCAAGCCAACATTTCGGGCGTGTAGCTGCTTAACAATCTCACGATAAGCCACCAAAAGCTTGGGCAATAGCGCAAGCTTGGCCTCATCCCCAGGACCCTCTTCAAACGCGCTGCCTTTGGCAAGATAGAGCCAGGTGATTGGGCCGAGCAATACCACCTTTACCTTGTCATGCAGCTTTCTGGCCTCTTCAACCTGATCAAATAAGGCGGTGGTGGTAATGGAAAAGTTCTGCGCTGGTGTAATCTCGGGGACGATATAGTGATAATTGGTATCAAACCACTTCGTCATTTCGCTGGCAACCGCCTGCGATCCATTACTCTTATGGCCGCGTGCCAGCGCAAACGCCAACGCCAAATGGTCTGCTTCCGTTGCTACGGGCAGTGCTTGAAAGCGCTCGGGAATTACCCCCAGCAATGTGGTTAACTCAAGGACATGGTCATACCACGCAAAATCGCCAACGGTTAGCCAATCTATCCCCGCCGTTAACTGCTGCTGCCAATGCGCTTGACGCAATTGATAGCCCGTCTCAATCAGTGCTTCTGGCGAACTATCGTTGCGCCAGTAAGCCTCCAAGGCATGTTTTAATTCCCGTTGTTTCCCAAACCGGGGAAACCCTAGATTGTGGGTTATCGCCATTTCCAGCTCCCTTATTTAATGAATGAATTTGATTGCAAAACGTATTTTTTAGGCCACCAATCGTGGACTTGTCGCCTCCAGGGCGCGTAGTACATGAAGCGTGGCGCGCGACTGATTAAGCGTATAAAAATGCAAACCTGGAGCGCCCACCGCCAGCAAGCGATCGCAAAGGCGGGTGGCAACATCCAACCCAAATGCCTTGACTGAAGCAGGGTCGTTTTCTAACTCGGCCAAACGCAAGCGGATCCAACGGGGGACCTCGGCACCGCAATTATCTGAAAAACGCAAAAACTGTCGCACATTTGTGATCGGCATAATGCCAGGAATGATTGGCTGCGCAATACCTTTCGCCAGCGCACGATCCACAAAACTCTCATAGGCCTCAACGCTAAAAAAATATTGCGTGATGGCCGCATTGGCCCCGGCCTGCATTTTTTGGACAAAGTGACTGAGGTCCTCTTGCAGTGACGGGGCTTCTGGATGTTTCTCTGGGTAGGCCGCGACGGTAATATGAAACGCCTGGCCAAAGTGTTCGCGGATAAAGGCAACCAGATCGCGGGCATAACGCATTTCCTGCCCGCTCCACGCGCCCATTCCGGAAGGCGCATCGCCACGTAACACCACCAGGCGCTGGACGCCCAACCCTTGGTAGGTCTGTAGCAACTTAGCAAGCGCTGAGCGGTCACACCCAATTGCCGAAATATGGGGAACAACATCAAATCCGAGCGCTTTTAGTGTTTGCAACGTTTTTAATGTGCCGGTTTGTGTTGAGCCACCCGCGCCAAAGGTGACGCTAACAAACTCCAGATTACACCCTTGTAGGGATTTGCCGGTTCGTAATAACCGTTCTTGTGCCGGAATACCCCGGGGAGGAAAGAATTCGGCACTAAAACTGGGTTCGTGGCATGTTATAGCCGAGGCAGAAAGTGGCGGGGATGTCAATGGAATCTCCTATTTAGCTGTTGTAAAAAGCTGGGCCAGCAAGTCGGTATAAATCGCCCATAAAAAAAGCCCGCAACCGCGGGCTTTCTAAAACTTCCCGTTGATTGCTTTAACTAAAGCCACATGATTTTTCCACCTTATTCGGGATACAGGTTGGCATGGGATGAACCCAACTCGTCATGTTTAAAACTATGCTACCACAAATTTACAATGAATTTAATCCTCACCTTGTAATAAGGATCGCAATTTCCATGCAGTTTCTTCATGCAACGATAAACGACCGGTGGCCAAGTCTGCCGTGGACTCATCCCCCGCATCGGCTGCCAAGTCCACAAGTTTTCGGGCACTTGCGGCCAAGGCCTCATGGCCGGAAAGCAATAAACGCACCATTTCCATGGCTGCAGGGGCATTTACCGGCGCGTCTGGCAGTGACGACAACTTGCTAAATGCCTGGTAGGAGCCTGGTGCTTCAAATCCCAGGATTCGAATTCGCTCGGCAATTTCATCAATGGCTTGCCATAGCTCCGTGTACTGCTCCATAAACATGTCATGCAAGGTGTTAAACATGACACCGGTGACGTTCCAATGGAAATTGTGGGTGGTTAAATATAAGGTATAAGAATCTGCCAGAAAACCGGAAAGTTTTTCCGCGATTTGTTTTTGCTTCTGCGCATCGATTCCTAAATTAACAGGGGCAACCTTACTCGTACTCATCGTGCATACTCCCTTACATAAAAGTCATAACACCTATAGCTTAAGCCAACGCCATTAGTAGGTAAAATGAATTATTTTTATCCTTGAGATAGCTCAATACTATCGCCTTACATTAAGGGCAATACGATGCCGGTGGCGCAAACTTGGCATCACCGCGGCGACATTCATAGGCCGTATCGCCATGGGTCATAATTTCTCCCGCTTGCGCGCCCGGCATTGCCTGCAGTAGCTCCCAGTAAGCTTTAATGGAATCATCCATCATGGCGTTGTCGTGCAGCGCTGCGCTAAGTGAGCTGTCCTGACCAAGACCCGTTTCAACAACGATTTCAATGAATGGCTTTCCATCACTGGCGGACTCGCGCGGCTCCCGCATCAAACCCTGCGTTAGATCCGCCGTTAATATTTCGGTAGCAGCCGCGGGCGAGAGCACCTGGTTACGAATCACCTCATAACTGGTCCCCTCGGGAATGGTTACCGTTTTATTCTCGCCACGCCACTCGGCCGCTTCATCGGTTACCGGTGTTAAGGCGGTGCAGGATTGCCCAAAACAGCTGGCTGCAGCGGCCTGCTCATCACTAATCTCTTGGTGAGAAATGGCCAAAGGCATTGCACTATGGCCCATGATGGGGCGGGTAATTAACCGCCAAGAAGTGTGAGGCCCAACACCAAATTCCTCGGCCGGAGCGGCGTGATCCGCACCGACAGCTTTCACCACCATTTCCCGGATTGCTGGTCCCAAGTTAAACCGATCAAGCTGAATCAGGCTCACAGGCAAAGGCGCCTTACCCTCGTCAAGCTCGGCCCACACCAACCCATAACGAAGCCGGTAACGCACCCGCTCCAAGGCTGGCTCATGTAGCTCCAGCATAAGAACCGCCATAACGAAGGGGTCCAAATCCCCACTGGGTAAAAACACCGAGTCTGGCCGGGCGGGTGTGAGTTTTTCATTGATAGTGTCCAATGCCGCTTGGTCATCTATCTCCTCATAACCTTGTGCCGCAGTAAATTCCTGCGCCAATGTGGCAAGGCCATTGCTGCTTCCGGCGTCAAAGGACGGCATCCAGTCATCCAAACCCTGTGCCATTACCAATGACCCCGCACTCATTGCCAATCCAAGGGTAAACAGCAGCGTTTTTATCCTCATGTTATTTTCCTCTTTACTGAATTATCCAAGTTATGCCTCGCTCCATGATAAGGGGGTAAAGCTGCTACATCGCCGTCTATTCGAATAGGCAAGCATCTATCAACACCCCGCCTGATGCGCCAAGTCAATAAAATCGTGGGCAACAAAGTCCCATGGCTGAGCGGCTACCATACAAATTTCATGTCGCTCAAGCCCTAGAAAACCAGCCATCCGTGTGTAGGCTTCAGGTAGAGGCTTATAGGCACGGGTAACTTCGGCGCCCAAGATCGCATCCCATGGCAGGTTCCCATGCTTCGCCAGACCAACCATGATGGCAATATTGCCATTGGATGCGGTGGACACATTAAAGTCTGCCAACACTTTTTCCAGGTTTTCGCGATGTAGGTCATCTAGACGTGTGAACGGTCGCCTGCCGGCCCGACACGCTTCCATTGCTGGCTGGTATTGTGCCCGCCAGGCCTCTGCAAAGGCATAGGCGTCAATATCATGAATCTGATGACGGCGTAGCCAATGGTTCGCCTGTTCTGCCACACTACTGCGCCAATCTACAACCGTGCCAAACACGTCGAAACAAAACGCTTTGTAAGGATGCATCGCGGATCTCCAGACACTGATTATTATTAAAAATAGTTGTTACGTAACAGTAACAAACGAGTACAATCACCGACTAATGAAATTGACTCGGCCAACAAGCCTATGGCACGCTTTCTTCGTTACGTATTGCCACTCTTGATTGCTGGCATCCTCCAGAATAACCCAGTCATCGCTGCCACAACGACTGGAGACTGTCAGGTGGCTATCAATGAGTTTGTCGCGGCCAAACAAACGGCGTGGCCCGATGACGCCGGCGACTATCCTGACTGGATAGAACTGTATAATTCTTGCCCCCACCCGATATCGCTTAACGGGTGGGCGCTATCAGATCATGCCACCGAACGGGACCAATGGCATTTCCCCGACATAACACTTGGGGCAAACGAATATCTGGTTGTGTGGGCCAGTGGCAAAAATCGCCGTAACCCCAAGGCTCCCTTGCACACCAATTTTAAAATCAAAGCTGCGGGGGAAGTACTGTACCTAAGCGATGAGACGGGCGCCCTGATTGATCAAACGCCACCGCTTGCCTTGGCAGGCAACCAATCAGCGGGACGTTTCCCGGATGGTTTTGGTGCGCTCCATTATTTCTCCGCGCCAACCCCCGGTGAGTCCAATACAAACCCCGAAGCGATTGCAGCCCTCTCGCCACCTATTTTCTCTCATAACGCCGGGTTTTATGAAACGGCGTTTGAGCTGAGCTTGTCCCACCCAAACCCCAAAGCAACAATTTACTATACGTTGGATGGCTCGGAGCCTGATCCCGATAATTTGGCGGGCAGTACGTATTCTTATAAAAATGAGTATCCTCTCCCGGCAGAGGAAAAGGTAAGCGAGCTCCTAACCCGTGAATATAAAACACACCTATACAAAAAACCCATAACAATCCGGGATCGTAGTGTTGAACCGGATCAACTGGCCCGTATTTCCACTACCTTTGATCGCCAACCGGAATATTTTCCGACCGCCGTTATCAAAGATAACTGGGTGAACAGGATTGTTGACCAACTCAACCGCGGCGTTCGAGAGCTCAATCGAGCGGCGACGCGGGTTAGCCGCTACTACCGGCAACTCCGAAACCAGGACCAGGCACTCCCTGAGGAAGATTTCTTCGCGTTAATACCCCACCAAACCGAAACGCCTCGCCGCTACTTATATAAAGGTGTACCAGTACGTGCGATTGCAGTACTCAGTCAAGATAATCAACGCATAATCAGCCCCATTGCCAGTGGAACATGGCTGGTTGGCAAGGAAGAGGACTTCACGCTTCCGGTCTTAGCATTGACAGTACCCGAGCCAGCCTTATTTGATTACGATGATGGCTTATTTGTTGCCGGGCGGCGTTACGATGAATGGCTTACCAATGCCCCACCCAATGCTGATCTCACCAAAGACACCCCGGCCAACTGGTTACAAACTACCCGGAAAATTCCAGCACACTTATCATTTCTAACGCAGGGGGAACACTGCACCAACCAAAACATCACAATCAAAGTTCATGGCCAGAGCTCCAGAAAGAGCCACATTAAATCCATTCGGGCCTACCCCGATCTCAGTCAGCACCCCGTGGGCTTTTCATGTGATCTCTTTAACACGGGCGAAATACTGCGTACCGAACGTATCAATTTTCGTAATGCGGGAGGAGAAGATAAAAAAACCTATTTCAAAGATGCCGTGGTACATGAAGTAATGGCCGGTCTTAACTTTGGCACCCAACGCCGACGATCATTTGTCTTTTTCCTCAATGGAGAGTATTACGGCATACTACATGCGCGCGATCGAAAAGATAAATACTATCTTCAGCATCAGTACCATTTACCAGATGAGAACATCACCCTGCTAAAGGTACAAAATGAGCCACAACATGGAAATAATGACGACTGGCTTCAGCTTTTAAATGCATTAAAAGAGGCAACCAATCCCAATGACAACAAGTTCCTAAGGCTTGTAAACGAAAACATCAGCATCGCCAGTTTGATTGATTATTTTTCTGCCCAGCTTTATATGGCAAATACGGATTGGCCAGGAAACAATATTGCATGGTGGAAGACCCCAATTACAACGCCCTTGCCCCACGCAATGAACGCCACTGTTCAAGACGGTCGCTGGCGCTGGCTACTCTACGACACGGACATGTCCTTTAATGAAGTTCACAAGAATATGCTGACGTATGCCACGCAAGAGGCACGTCAAGACCCATCGGAACACAATCCCCCTTGGTCAACTGAATTATTGCGCACATTTCTAAAAAATGACTCGCTGCAGCAACAATTCATTATTCGATTTTCAGACTTACTCAATACGAGCTTTCATCCCAACCGGTTGGAATACTTTATTCGCCGCTTCGAGCAACAGCTGGAAGAGGAAATGCCCAGACATATTCATCGGTGGGGCGCTCCCTTACGGATGGGAAAATGGCGAAGCCGTGTTAATGCCATGGTGGAGTTTGCCCAAAAACGCCCAGACATTCAACGCCAGCACCTGCAAGATTACTTTACGTTAGGCGGCCCTTATACCGTAACCATTGACGTTACAAGCACAGCGAATCAAAAAACCGCCGGCATTCGGCAGGGAACCGTGGTGCTTAATACCCTTGAGTTGGGCCTTACCGATGAAGAATTACCGCAGCCAATTGCCGCCAATGAACAGGCGACCCAAATGGCGCAGGTGCTGGCCCTGCCATGGCAAGGCCAATACTTCTCGGGCATGCCCATAACACTGACGGCAAAAGCGGCAGAGGGTTACCGATTCAGCCACTGGTCCGGCGCGGGCATGGACTTAACCCCAGACCAAACCAACGCAAAGACATTAACCCTGACGCCAAACCAAGACTTTCATTTAACTGCTGTTATGGAAGCGATCGATTAGTCTTTAGCCGTGAAATCTCGGCTACGCAACACATCGGGTTTAAGAAAATCTTTGTGACCAACATTATCGTGATCCCCTAATACCCGTCCCTGCACCTCGGTGCCATACAAGGTATGCTGATGAAAGGTATCAAAATAGCGTTCGCGTGTTTCTTGCACATCACCAGTGTAGCGGGGGTCTTGTGGCCGTTCATGACTGTTCACGTACTGGGCCACATCCCAGCTTTCCTGGGGGGAGAGACTGCCTGGTTTACCCCAGGGCATGTTGTGATGAACAAACGACGCCATGCTAAAGACACGCGCAATTCCGGCTCCCCAGTTGTAGGAGTCATCCCCCCATAAGGCGGGAAACACCACCTCATTACCCACTTTTTTGCCGGCACCATCCTCACCATGGCAAAGTGCGCATTGTGCCTGATACACTTTCTTCCCACGATTAATATCAGGATCAAACTCTGGTGCATCCAACTTCGGATACCCTCGGCCATATAAGCTATCGCCAGCTTGATAAATGGGCACCCCAGTGGCCAACCACTGGTGGTACGCTGCTAATGCCACCATGTCGTCACTGCCATAGGCCGGCGGCTTACCATTCATTGAATATGTAAAGCACCCCGCAATGCGCTCTTCAAGCGAATTCACATGATCGTTCTTGCCCCGATAATCCGGTAGCGTCACGGCCGCAGGCCAGACCGGCCCCGCATGAGGCAAGCGCCCTTCCCCCGTGTGGCAGCTGGCGCAATTCATATTATTAAAAACATTTTTCCCGCGCAGCTGTTGGGTGTTCATAAACAAATCATAGCCGCGTTGAATCGTTTCTTTGAGCTTGGGATGCAAGGCAGAGGCCTCCAGATCTGACATGGTAGGCGGGATGTGGACATACTGCCCTTCCGTAGGCATTGGGCCGGATGGCGATAACTCCGCCAGCAACGCCAAAATGTGCTCGTCTTCTTGGGTGATAGTGGTCTGCGCAACTGCATTATGTACAACGCTGGCACCTACAATTACCGCGACGCTGAAATAGGCCAAGGTGAACCAGGGAAATCCTCGATGCTTTGCTTTTATGTTCCTATGGTGCATAACAATTCCTATGGAAAATGTTTAGTCGGTAATAGACGGGTCCATACGTGCGGGGGCTTGGGTGCCCAACCAGGCCGCAACGGCCTCAATATCAGCGTCGTCAAGCCGCTGGCTAACCGCAGCCATTAAACCCAGCGGATCACCCGTACGCGTACCATCGCGCCAGGCATGCAGCTGCGCACTAATATAGGCAGAATGTTGACCGGCAATATCAGGAAAGGCGGCACCAACCCCTTGATTCCCCGGCCCGTGGCAACTGCTACACGCGGCAATATATTTATTCCAATCCCCAGACAACGCCAACTGCTTACCGCGCAAAAGCTGTTCGTCGGTAGCCTGTGCCGAGCCACCGGAAGCGTTTGCTGGCAAGTGCGAAAAATACGCCGAAACATCCTTAATTTGCTCTGCATTAAGCATTGTGGCAAAGGGTTCCATTTCCGGGCTCACGCGATCACCCGACTGAAAAGCCACAAGCTGTTTCTCTAAATATGTGGCATCCAAACCTGCAAGTCGCGGCCATGCACTCTCCCCTGCCTGTGCCAGGCCATTGCCATCCGCCTGATGACATGCCGCGCACACCGCCGCCGCTGCTTTCCCACGCGCTAACCGGGCTTGCTCGGCTTCTGAGCTTGCGATGGTGATGGCACTAAAACCCACCAGGCTTAGCCCGAGAACTCCACAACAAAACAACCGCTGGAGATTATATTTATTCATGACACCCCCACTAATAACAATCCAGAATAATTTCATTGTAGAGAAATCGTGAACTTTACATTAGATATTTATCATAAAACCTGCTGATAAATCCTAGCTCATTGATTTATAAAGAAAAATATCAATAAATTTTCCTTACCATATGCGATGAATTTTTCATTTGAAGCCTAAAAAGTACTTGCCTACACTAAAAATCAACGCAACAACTACAGATTTGGAGGTTTCATTGTCTGACACCGCAGTAAGATCCATCTCCCAGGCAGAGATTAAGCGTTTATCAACGATTGTAAATTTTGATTTATATCCACTTGATCAGCCTGATTCAGATGCCTACTGGGCAGTGGTACAAAACCTTAGAGCACAATTGGCAGAAGATGGCTGCGCCCATGTACCTGATTTCATCCAAGACAATATCAAGCAACAGCTACAAGCAGAAAGTGAAGCGCTTGCCCCGCACGCACATTATCACGCCAATAAAATTACGCCCTATGCCGGGGCGGATGATGAATCCCTGCCAAAGGATCATCCCAAACGCCACTTTCAAGCGTTCACCAATGGTTTTGTCGCAAAAGACTTGATTAGCGAAGACAAGGTTATTCAACGACTCTATTGCAATCCGGTATTCAAACAATTTATCGCTGATTGCTTGGGGGAAGAAAAAATTTATGAATATGCAGATCCTCTCGCCGGCCTGGTCATTAACGTCATGCCAGAAAACACAACGCTTCCCTGGCACTTTGACACCAATGAGTTTATTGTGAGCCTCATGACAAAACGCCCACAACAAGGGGGTGATTTTGAGTATGCGCCGGGTATCCGACAAGTTGGTAATGAGAATTTTGAAGATGTAAAACGGGTGCTGAATGGCGAGCGTGATCTCGTCAAAACACTGACGCTAAACACGGGTGATTTGCAGCTTTTCAAGGGACGCTTTTCCATGCACCGCGTGGCGCCTGCGGTTGGTCAACGCCTATGCGCCATTCTGGGGTATGCCAAAGAGCCGGGCATGATTGGCCGGGTCAAACGTACCAAAGATGTTTATGGCCGCGTCACACAAGCCCATATTGATGCAGAAAATGCTCGTCGTTCCGATGGATTGGCCGATTAAACCGTATGACAGAAAAGATTCAAAAAAACCGTTATGACAACGCCGTGTTAGATGGCGTAACGATAGATGCCGCGCTGGAACACCGAGTTGCCTTATACCGACTGGGCCGGCTCCGCGAACAGATTGCCCGCCATCAACTCAATGCAGTTGTGCTATTTGAGCCCATTAATATCCGCTATGCCTGCGGCGTTCGGAACATGCAGGTGTACTCGCAACGCAATCCAGCGCGCTATCTGGTCGTTCCCGCAGACGGGCCCGTGGTCTTATTCGAGTATCGCTCTTGTCGCCATCTGGCAAAGGGCATGCCTACCCTCGATGAAGTGCGTGATGCGAGCCCAATCATGCCACTGCACAGTGGGGAGCATGCGCCAGCGCACGTGAAAGAGTTCCTGGGTCAGTTGCAGGATATACTGAAGCAATCCGCCAGTAACGGTAACCACATCGGGGTAGAAGGCGCTCCCACCGAAGTGATTACAGCGCTATCAAACGCAGGCTATCATCTATCAGACGCCACGCGGCCCATCGAAATTGCAAAATCCATTAAAAGCGTTGATGAGCTGGTATTAATCAATCGTTCGGTGGCGCTGACCGAGCAAGCGATGCACACCATGGAAGCGGCAATTGCGCCAGGGATTACGGAAAACTATTTGTGGTCCTTGTTTCACCAAAAAGTCATTGAAACCGGCGGTGAATATCTGGAAACCCGGCTGCTCACGTCAGGGGAAAATACTAACCCCTGGTTTCAGGAAACATCGGAACGGGTATTGCAACCGGGTGAGCTGGTGGCCTTTGATACCGATACCGTTGGGGTCTATGGTTATTACACCGATTTTTCCAGGACCTTTTTCACCGGGGGTGGCAAACAGCCCACTGATGAACAGAAAACACTGTACCAGCTCGCTTACGATGAAATTCACACCAATATCGCCTTGCTTGAACCGGGTATGGAATTTCGGGAATATGCTGAAAAAGCCTGGAAGATTCCGAAAGGCTACCAGGAAAACCGTTACCTGGCAGTGGTCCATGGCTGTGGCATGACAGGCGAGTGGCCGATTATTGCCCACCATATGGATTGGGAAAGCGTTGGCTACAATGGGATCATTGAACCGGGCATGACTTTATGCGTAGAGTCCTACATCGGTCATAAAAACGGGAAAGAAGGCGTCAAGCTAGAAGAACAAGTCCTCATTGGTGAAACAAAAGTTCACCGTATGTCCTGCTTCCCCTACAGTGATGTTTTACGCGGAAAAATTCCCGCTTAACAATTAGCATCACGCCTAATTCTATCTATATATTTTATGATTCAACTATTTAAACCTAATAAATCTCTGAAACTTCTCTCAACACTCCTTATTAGCGCCATAATCCCATTGTCCGCATCGGCTGCCGATCAAAAAGAACTCAAAATTGGCACAAACAGTTGGCCTGAAAATATTGCCGCCTCGAATATGTGGAAGATTCTGCTAGAAGAAAGAGGCTATGACGTCAAACTGATAGAAATGAGTCTGGAAATGGTCTATTCCGGTGTAGCCAACGATGCCTTGGATATTGCACTGGAAATGTGGTTGCCGACCACCGGAAAACCCTACTACGACCGTTATAAAGACGATTTCGTGTTGCAAGATGCCTGGTATCACAACACCAACATTGGTCTGGTGGTACCGGAATATATGGATATTGACAGCATTACGGATTTACCTGAGCACAAAGAGGCACTGGAATACCGCGGACAACCCACCATCTTTGGCATTGAAACAGGTGCCGCCATCATGGGGGTCACCGACCAGGCTATTGAAGACTATGACCTGGGGATGCGCTTACTGGACTCATCAGACGCAGCCATGATGGCCGCCTTAGATGATGCCTACCGCAATGACGAGCCCATTGTTGTTACCTTATGGAGTCCGCACTGGGCTTTTTCTCGCTACGACCTTAAATATCTTGATGATCCCAAGAAAATCTATGGCGAAACAGAAGAGATTTTCTGGCTTAGCACGCAAAGCTTACCCGACACTGATCCGGAGCTGGTGCAATGGATGAACAATTGGGACTTGAATGACGAACAGCTAGGCAGTTTAATTGGTGCCGTAAATGATGCGGATGACCCTGCGGAAGGAGCACAGCAGTGGATAGACGATAACCAGGACCTGGTGGAAAGCTGGTTCTAACTAACTATTCACAAGCGTGGGGAGGCTTTTTAGTAGCGCGCTCACGCGTGACACAAGCGCCCCACCCTGCAGGCTACTCTGGTAGCACAAATACCACGGGATGGTGATGAATGCATCCTGTAAGTCCCGCGTCACCAGGCGCTTGTCCTGCGTCCGGGTTGCCGCCTGCCAGGATGATAATATTGATACCCCCTGCTGGCGTTGGGCCATTAATTCCATAATTAACGAAACCGACTCAACAATCTTGATGGTTTTAGGAGATTGCTCTGCCGGTTGGAAAAACAGATCGAACTCATAGCCAGCTTTGCGCCGCGAACTATACGTAATATAAGGCTCGGCCGCCATTTGCGCTGGCGTAACCACTGTGCCCTGCGCCAAGGGGGATGTGGCCGGAAGCACTGCCACCAAGTGATCGGTAAACAATAAAGCATTCTCGATACCGCGCTGCAAAGGCGGTTCATTTAACACCGCAATATCCACCGCCCCTTCCAGCAAGGATTGTGTTAACTCACCGTTGGTCACGCGGCAGATATCCAGCGCTTCTTGCACCACATCAATGCGATGACAAATAAGCTGTGTAAAGGTATCGTGCGCATCCATACCCCATTTGATGGCGGGCACGCTTGA
>Ga0209487_1002561_pt1 | contig 14735 bp, 14 predicted proteins | sample Poulit2012_FD_187524 | JGI IMG/M metagenome (GOLD analysis project Ga0209487, IMG submission 187524) | Agricultural soil microbial communities from Georgia to study Nitrogen management - Poultry litter 2012 (SPAdes) (version 2) | ecosystem: Environmental > Terrestrial > Soil > Agricultural land... | reverse complement strand
AGGTGCGCTGGTCGACGAACCACAGCTGCGACCCGTCGGCGAAGTCGAGCTCGACACGCAGATGACGGGTCGGGTCCGGGGGGACGCCGGGTGCCGCGGTGGGTGCCGGGACGCCGTGCTCGGGACGTGGGCGCTCGGTTGGAAGTGCACTCTCGGCGGGACGTGCGCTCTCGGTGGGAAGTGAGCCCTCGGTGGGAAGTGAGCCCTCGGTGAGAAGTGAGCCCTCGGTGAGAAGTGAGCCCTCGGTGGGACGTGGGGGCTGGGTGGGGTGGCGCACGAGGAGCTGACCGCTCATGCCGAGGTGGACGAGGAGCGCCTCGTCCGGCTCGTCGTCGAGGAGCAGCCACAGGTACTTGCCGCGCCGGACCGCCGCCGTCAGCGTGCGGCCGACGAGCCGGGCGGGCAGGTCGAGCCCGCCGCCGACGTGGCGGCGCACCGCCCGCGGGTGGTGGACGAGGACGGCCTCGACGCGCCGGCCCAGCACGTGACGGGCGAGACCGTCACGGACGGTCTCGACCTCGGGCAGCTCGGGCACGGCTCAGGAACCGTCCGCGGGCTGCTCGACCGGCTCCTCGGCGGAGAGCCGGGCGTAGGCGTCCTGCGCCGCCTGCTGCTCGGCCACCTTCTTCGCGGTGCCGCTGCCGGTGCCGAAGTCGCGGTCCCCGATGACGACGGTGGCGCTGAAGGTGCGGGCGTGGTCCGGGCCGGCGCCCACCACCTGGTAGGTCGGGGCGGGCAGGCCGCGCGCGGCGACGAGCTCCTGCAGGCTGGTCTTCCAGTCGAGCCCGGCCCCCAGGGTGGCGGCCTCGTCGAGCAGGTCGCCGACGAGCCGCTCGATCATCGCCCGGGTCGGCTCGAGACCGTTGCACAGGTAGGCCGCGCCGATGAGCGCCTCGAGGGTGTCGGAGAGGATGGAGTCCTTGTCCCGCCCGCCGGTGACGAGCTCTCCCCGGCCGAGGAGGATGAACTCCCCCAGGTCCAGCGCCCGCGCCACCCCGGCGAGCGCACGCTGGCTCACCACGGCGGCACGCATCCGGGCCAGGTCGCCTTCGGGTGTGCCGGCGTTGTTGCGGAAGAGCCGCTCGGTGACCACGAGCCCGAGCACCGTGTCGCCGAGGAACTCCAGCCGTTCGTTGGTGGGGATGCCGCCGGCCTCGTGGGCGAAGGAGCGGTGGGTCAGGGCCAGGACGAGCAGCTCGGGGTCGATGGGGACGCCGAGCCGCTCGAGGAGCACCTCGACGTCGTCCCGGGCGGCTCCGGCGGCGGCCTTGCGGGCCATCTCACCGCTCCCCGTCGTCGACCCGGCCCTGCTCGGTCTCGCCGTCGGCGGCGGCGTCCTGGCCGAGGGAGCCGGCGAGCCCGGCGAGGGCGGCCCAGCGGGGGTCGACGACGACGTGCTCGTGGTCGGCCGGCAGGTCGGCCATCCGCTCACCGCAGCCGGGACACAGCCCGCGGCAGCCCTCCTCGCACAGCGGGTGCAGCGGCAGGGAGGTGACGACGGCGTCGCGCAGCACGGGCTCCAGGTCGATGAGGTCGCCCTCGAGCTCGAGCATGTCCTCCGCCTCCTCGTCGCCCTCGGCGAGGGCGGACTCCCGGGCGCCGGGGTAGAAGAAGAGCTCGCTCACCGCCACGGTGCGGGCCTCGTCGATGTCGCGCAGGCAGCGCACGCACTCGCCGTGGACCTGGACGTCGACGTCGCCGGAGACCAGCACCCCCTCCATGACGGCCTCCAGGCGCAGGTGGAGCTGCACCGGGGAGGCGGGCACGACGCCGATGACGGCGGTGCCGTAGTCACCCGGGGCGGGGATCGAGCGCTCGACCGGGCGCATCGCGCCGGGCCGGCGGCCGAGCTCGAACGTGTTGAGCACGAAGGGCGATCGGGGGTCCATGTCTCCGCTCCTGGCTCGTGGGGGTGCAGTCATGCGCTCGCAGCCGCTCCACGTTACCTCACCGCCGGCGCCGCGCGGAGGGGCGGACCGGGGCCCTCAGCCGGCGGCGGGCTGCTGCAGGGTGGCGAGCCGGTCACGGCCGGCGCGGACCTGCTTGGCGATCGCCTCGAGGTCGATCTCGAACTGGGCCAGCTGCCGGTCGCAGTAGTCGTTGGCGTCCCGGGCGAGCTGGGCCGCCCGCTCCTCGGCGGCGGCGATGATCTGCTCGGCACGCTGGTTGGCGAGCGCCACGACGTTCTCCTCGCTCACCAGGCGCTCGGCCTGCTCCTCCGCCTCCTGCAGGATGCGGGCGGCGCGCTCCCGGGCCTCGGCGAGCACCTCCTCCGCCCCGGTGAGGACGTCGTCGGCGGCGCGGATCTCACCGGGGACCACGGCCTTGGCGGCGGCGATGAGGTCCAGCGCCTCGGCCCGGTTGACCAGGGCGGAGGCAGACATCGGCATGGACTTGGCCTGGGTGACGAGGTCGGCGAGCTCCTCGAGGATGGCGACGAGCGAGGCGCCGTCGTGCTCGGTCCCCGGGCGGGTGTCGCTGTGGGCGGTCATCTCGTTCCTCCAGAGTGGGCGAAGGCGTCACGCAGCGCCTGGGCGACGGCGGGCGGGACGAGGCCGGAGACGTCGCCGTCGTGGCCGGCGATGTCCTTGACGAGGGAGGAGGCGATGTGGGCGAGGGCGCCGTCCCCGACGACGAACACCGTCTCGACACCGGCCAGGTGCCGGTTCATCAGGGCCATCGGGTGCTCGGCGTCGAAGTCCGCGCCGCCGCGCAGCCCCTTGACGATGGCGGTGGCGCCCGCGTCGCGGCAGTAGTCGGCGAGCAGGCCGGGGACGGCCTCGACCCGCACGTCCAGCCCCTCGACGGCGGCGCGGGCCAGCTCGACCCGCCGGTCGAGGTCGAAGAGGTAGCGCTTGGCCGGGTTGTGGGCGACCGCGACGACGACCTCGTCGAAGATGTCGCGGGCACGGCGGACGATGTCGACGTGCCCGAGGGTGATCGGGTCGAAGGAGCCGGGGCAGACGGCCAGCCTCGTCGTCCGTCCCGTGGGTCGCTCGGCCATGGCGCTCACGGTAGCGGTCGCCGCGGGGCGGTCGCGGGAGGCGGGCGGTGGTGTCGCCACTCGGTGCCCGGTGCGGTCAGGCCTCCTCGGCGCCGGCGAACCACAGCACCGTGTCGCCGTAGCGGCGCTCGTCGGTCGGCTCCAGCCCGGCCGGCCACGTCGGTTCCGGGCTGCGGCGGGAGCGCTCGACGACGACGACGGCGTCCGGGGCGAGCCAGCGCGTCACCTGGGCCAGGACGTCGGCGAGGTCGTCCTCGGCGACGTCGTAGGGCGGGTCGACCAGGACCAGGTCGTAGGCGGTCGTCGGCTCCCCGCTGAGGTAGCTGCGCACCGTCGCCGGGACGACGGTGACCTGGCGCAGCCCGAGCGCGGAGACGTTGCGCCGGCAGGCGGCGACGGCGGGGCGGGCGGAGTCGACGAGGGTGACCGCCACGGCGCCGCGGCTGGCGGCCTCCAGGCCGAGCGCGCCGGAGCCGGCGTAGAGGTCGAGCACGCGGGCCCCGGCGACCACGCCCCGGTGCTCGAGCCGGGAGAAGAGGGCCTCCCGGACCCGCTCGCTCGTGGGGCGCGTGGCCCCGCGCGGGACGGTGAGCGTCCGCCCGCCCGCGGTGCCGGCCACGATCCGGGTCACGGTCCTGCCCCCGGGTCGCCGAGGAGGCCGGTGGGCACCTGGAGGTCGACGACGGCGATGACGAGGAGGACGACCACGACGACCATGAGGGCGAGGACGACGCCGACCGCCCACAGCCACCACTGCGGCCGGCGGTTCACCGTGACCGCCGCGGGGTCGTGGGGCGCACCGCCAGCGCGACGGCGAGCGCCGCGGCGAGGACCTGCAGGACGAGGAGCACGGGCCCGACGCTACCGGTGAGCACGGCGACGGCGAACGGGACGGCGCCGACGATCGCGACGTCGGGGCCGGTGCTGACGACGCTCGCCAGGCCGGACGGGTAGGCGCCCATCGGGGTGATGATGAGCGGTCCGGAGAAGTCCGGCGGCGGGCGGTAGGCGGAGCGCACCGCCCCACCGGCCCACACCGGCGCGGCGAGCAGCCCGAGCGTGAGCCAGCCGCCGACGTCGCCGTGGACGAGGCCGAGCACCCCGAACACCGGCACCGACCACACGAGCACGGCGAGCCCGGGGACGGCGAGCCGCCAGGCCCGCACCGTGCGCGCCCCCACCGGCAGCAGGGCGTCGAGGGCGGGGACGGCCTCGGCCGCGCGCGCCCCCTGCGCGCCGGCGAGGGCGGCGAGCCAGGCGCCGGTGACGACGAGGAGCACCGTGACCAGGGTGGGCAGCTCGGGGACGAGCGGGGCGAGGAGCGCGAGCGCGCCGGCGACGCCGAGCTGGACCAGGCGCCGTGGCGCGCGGAGCAGGAACAGCGCGTCGGCGACGGCGAGGGCGGCACCCGGCCCGGCGGCGCGGACGAGCGCCGGGACCGGTCCGAGCCGGGCGGAGCGGCGGCGCCGGCCACGGCGGGGCCCGGTGTCCAGCGCGCGGCCCAGCGCGCGGGTGTCGCTGGACAGCACGGCCCCGCTCAGCTCGAGCGTGGCGGCACCGCGTTCGCGCAGCTCGCTGTCGTGGATGTGCGGGAGGCTGTGTGCGGCGACCCACCCGGCCGCGCCGAGCAGCACGAGGGCGGCGGCGAGCGGTGCCCAGCCGACCGTGACGGTGAGCGCGCCGGGTGGGCGGAGCGCGAGCACCAGCGCGACCACGGGGACGAGGGCGAGCAGGCCGTCCCCGACCGCGGAGGCGAGCCGCCACCGGCCGGTCGCCTCGACGGGGACGAGCGCGAGTGCCACGGCGCCGCCGAGCGCCAGACCGGTGAGCGTGGCGGCCAGCCCGCCCGTCACGCCGAGCGCCGGGTCGAGGGCGAGGGCGAGGAGCAGCCCGGTGACCGCGCCGACGGCGGCGGCGCCGCTGGTGGGGGCCAGGAGCGAGGGCCGCAGCAGGGAACGCCGCTCCCCCGGCAGCGGCAGCCACCAGCCCGCCTGTGCCGCACCGAGCGCGACCGGGCCGGTGCGGGCGAGCACCCCGGTCCCGGCGCCGAGCACCGCGACGGCGGCCAGGAGCATGAGCCACCCGGTGTCCAGGGCGGTGACGGCCTGCGTATGTCCCGGCCGGGCGAGGCCGGCGCTGCGGGCGAGGGCGGCGGCCATCGCGACGGTCACGGCGACGGTGAGGACGATGGTGTAGACGTCGGAGAGCAGCTCACCGGCACCCGTGCGGCTCCGGGCGCGGACGACGAGCCGGGTCCAGCGGCGCATCGCACCGCCGCTCGGGTATCCGGCGGCACCCGACGGGGCGCGCAGGGCCGGGGTCCGCCGGCGGCTCACAGCGCGGCGATGGCCGCGGCGCCGGCGGCCGGGTCGAACTCGTGCACGCCGTCGGCGTCGAGGAGGAGGACACGCGTGGCGGCGCGCTCGACGAGGACGGGGTCGTGGGAGGCGACGAGCACCGCCCCGCCCTCCGCGCGCTCCTCGACGAGCATCTCCGCGAGGCGGTTGCGCATACCGGCGTCGAGGCGCTGCTCGGGCTCGTCGAGGACGAGGAGGGAGCGGGGGCGCACGAAGGCGGCGGCGAGCAGCACACGTCGGCGCTGTCCGGAGGACAGCGCCGAGGGCAGGGCGTCGGCACGGTCGTCGAGACCGAAGTCCGCGACGAGGTCGGTGACGAGGTCGCGGGCGTCCGGGACGCGGTGCCCGAGGGCGGTGAGGAGGAGGTGCTCCGTGACGGTGAGGGCGGGGAAGAACGCATCGTCGCCGAGGACGGCGGCCACGGCGGCGCGCTGGTCCCCGGTGCGGGGGTCCGGCGGGGCACCGAGGAGCTCGACCCGCCCGCCGAGCGGTTCCTGCAGCCCGAGCACGGTGCGCAGGACGGTGGACTTGCCGGTGCCGTTCGCGCCGATGACGGCCACCGCCTCGCCCGGGGCGAGGGTGAGGTCCACCGGCGCGCACACCGGCTCCTGCCCGTAGCCGACGCTGAGGGCACGGGTGCGCAGCAGCAGCTCCTCGGGCATGGCGGGCAGCGTACCGGGCGGGTGGTCCCGCGTGCGGGCGGGTGGTCCCGCGTGCGGGCGGCCGGCCCACCGGGAGCGACGGCCGGCCCGGCCGGGCCTCCACGCTCCCGCGACACGCAGGCTGGTCCGTGGGCCCGCCTAGGTGCGGTTGAGGAACTCGGCCCGCTCCGGGTCGAGCTGCTCGGTGATCGTGCGGGACAGGGCGGGCAGCTCGGCCAGCGTGGGGTCGCGGTCGACGACGGCGCGGGCGTCCCAGCGGGCCCGCTCGATGACGTCCGTGTCGGTGAGCACCCGCAGCAGGCGCAGCGAGCTGCCGCGGCCGGACTGGGCGGCACCGAGGATGTCGCCCTCGCGCCGCTGCTCGAGGTCGACCTGGGCAAGCTCGAAGCCGTCGGTGGTCGCCTCGAAGGCGCGCAGGCGGGTCATCGCCGGGGTGCCGTCGCGGGCGGTGGTCCACGCCAGGCAGGTGCCCGGGCGGGCGCCCCGGCCGATGCGGCCGCGCAGCTGGTGGAGCTGGGAGATGCCGAAGCGGTCGGCGTCCATGATGACCATGACCGAGGCCTCCGGGACGTCGACCCCGACCTCGACGACCGTCGTCGTGACGAGGACCGGCACCTCGCCCGCGGCGAAGGCCGCCATGGCGACGTCCTTCTCCTCCGGCGTCATCCGCCCGTGCAGCTCGCCGATGCGGACGCCCTCCAGCGCGGGGTGCCGGCGCAGGAGCGCCGCGACCTCGTCGACGGCCGCGAGCGGGCGCTGCCCGTTCCCCGCGCCCTCGCCCCCGCGCGGACCGCCCGTCCTGCCGGCGCCGTTCCCCGGCCCGGCCGCCTCGCCGTCGGCGTCCGCCGCGACGAGCTCGCCCTCGACGTCGTCGTCCTGGGCGCTGATCCGCGGGCACACGACGTAGACGCGCCCGCCGTCGTCGATCTCCTCGCGGGCCAGCTCCCAGGTGCGCTGCACCCAGCGTTCGTTGAGCGCGTCGACGAGGAAGGTGCGGATCCCGGAGCGACCGGCCGGGACCTCGCGCAGCGTGGAGGTCTCCAGGTCCCCGAAGACCGTCATCGCCACGGTGCGCGGGATGGGGGTGGCCGTCATGACGAGGAGGTGCGGGGTGACCGCCGCCTTGGCGCGCAGCGCGTCGCGCTGCTCGACGCCGAAGCGGTGCTGCTCATCGACCACCACGAGCCCGAGGTCGGCGAACTGGACGCCCTCGGAGAGCAGCGCGTGGGTGCCGATGACGATGCCGGCCTCCCCCGACGCCGCGGCGAGGAGCGCCTGCCGGCGTGCGGCGGCGGGCAGCGAGCCGGTGAGGAGGGTGACCCGGGTGCCGTTCTCCGCGCCGCCGAGCATCCCCGCCTCGGCGAGCGGGCCGAGGAGCGCGGTGATGGAGCGGGCGTGCTGGGCGGCGAGCACCTCGGTGGGGGCGAGCAGCGCGGCCTGTCCCCCGGCGTCGACGACCTGGAGCATGGCGAGCAGCGCCACGACCGTCTTGCCCGAGCCGACCTCGCCCTGGAGGAGCCGCTGCATCGGCCAGGGGCGGGCGAGCTCGCCGGAGATCTCCGCGACGACCGCGGCCTGGCCCTCGGTGAGGGTGAAGGGCAGCCGGGCGGTGAAGGCGTCGCGGATGCCACCCTCCCGCGGTGGCCGCGCGGTGGCGGCGGTGGCCTCGGTCTCGGCGCGGCGCACCGCGAGCGCGGTCTGCAGGACGAAGGCCTCCTCGTAGCGCAGCCGCTCGCGGCCGCGGCGCCAGTCGGCCTCCGTCTGCGGGGCGTGGACGAGGCGCAGCGCCTCGCGCAGGGTGGGCAGGTTGTCGCGCCGCCGGATCCGCTCCGGCACGGGGTCCGGGACGTCCTCCTCGGTGAGCGGCTCGAGCACGGTCTGGACCGCGCCGCGGATGCGCCACGTGGGCAGCGCGGCGCTGGCGGCGTAGAACGGGATGGGCCGGGAGGCCTCCTCGACGGCGCGCGCCTCGTCCTCCTCGTCGTCGACGAAGCGGAAGGCCGGGTTCTTCAGCATCCGCCGGCCGGCGAAGTGCTCGACGGTGCCGGTGAACAGCCCCACCCGGCCCGGGTAGAGCTTGCGTTCCTGGCTGGCCAGGTAGCCGTGGGCGCCGAAGAACCGCAGCACGAGCTCGCGCTGCCCGTCGGTGACGGTGACGTCGAGCATCGAGGTGCGGGGCTTGCGGGTGGGGCGCAGGGTGGTGCGCGCGACCCGCGCGTTGACCGTGACGTGGTCCCCCACCGGCAGGTCGGTGAAGTCGGTGAGCCGGCTCGGGTCCCCGTACCGCCGCGGGTAGTGGCGCACGAGGTCCCAGCCGGTCTCGAGCCCGAGCTTGGCCAGCGCCTTGGCGGTGCGGTCCCCGACGAGGCGGGTGAGCGGGGCGTCGAGCGGGCTCACCGGACCACCGCCGCAGCGAGCACGGTGCGCGTGTCGGTCACGTCCGTCCTCCCGGTATGGTCGATCGCGTCCAGGCTAGCCGTCGCCACCGACACGACACCGTGAGGTGTGTCGCACCGTTTGGGCGGCTCCCCCGCGGTCGGGTATCCTGCACAGGTTGCCCGTTCGGGCGCGGTTGCGCGGCTACCGCCGTCGACCACGATGACATCCACGACCACCAGGTCGTGTGCCGGCAAGAGATTCAGGAGAAGACCGTGGCTGCCACCTGCGACGTCTGCGGCAAGCACCCCAGCTTCGGCAAGAGCGTCTCGCACTCCCACGTGCGGACGAGCCGTCGGTGGAACCCGAACATCCAGCGCGTGCGCACGGTGGTGAACGGGACCCCGAAGCGCCTCAACGTGTGCACCTCGTGCCTCAAGGCCGGCAAGGTCCAGCGCGCCGCACTGTGACCCTCCGCCCGGGTGACCGGGTGGGCTGAGCGTTGCCGAGGGCCGCTCGACGATGCGTCGGGCGGCCCTTTGGCGTGCCCGCCACCGGCCCTTTGGCGTGCCCGCCGCCGGTGCCGTGACATGCCCGCCGCCGGGCTCGACCGCCGCCGGTGCCGTGACGTGCCCGCCGCCGGGCTCGACCGCCGCCCGCCCCGGGCGTGGCCGCCGCCGGTCCGGTGGCCCGCCGGCCGCTGGGCGGCTACCGACGCCGCGCGACGATGGCGCCGTGGGGACGGGTCCCCTGCACGACCGCACGGCGGCCGAGCAGGGCGCCGAGCGGGCTGCTGCGCTGGGCGGGCCGGGTGGTCGTGGTGAGCACCTCGAACCCGGCCTCCTCCAGCAGGCGACCGAGGCTCGCGGTGCTCCAGTAGTACGCCGTGGCGACCGCGTGGGAGAACGGCACGCGCGAGCTGCCGGCGAAGAACCCCACGAGCAGGCCGCCGCCGGGGGTGGTGACCCGTGCCAGCTCGCGCAGCGCCACAGGCATCTGCGGCGGGTCGACGTGGATGAGGGAGTACCAGGCGAAGACGCCACCGGCGAAGCCGTCGGGCAGGTCGAGGTCCATGAGGTCGGCCCGCTCGAAGGACAGGTGGGGGTAGCGCTCCTTGGCGAGCGCCACCATCTCGGGGGCGAGGTCCACGCCCCGGACGTCCAGCCCCTGGTGCCAGAGGAACTGGGTCCAGTGCCCGGGCCCGCACCCGACGTCGAGCACCGGGCCGGACAACGACCGGGCCCACTGGCTGACGAGCCGGCGGTCGTCCTCGTGGGTGGACCGCATGGACCCGAGCATGTCGGAGTACTCCTCCGCCCGCCGGCCGTACGCCGCTGCTACTGTGCCCCGCCCCACACTTGGCAGGCTAGCCCCTCCCCGCCGTCTTTTCCTCCGTCTAAAGTTCTGTTTTCTTCACCGGTAGGAAAGACGTCGGTCAGTGCCGCACCTCCGAGGTGCGGCCGGGGTGGCGGCCGTGGACGAGGTGGTACTGCACCCCGACGGCCAACAGGAGGGCGGCGACGACGAGGTACATCACCCGGTAGTCCCACCCGGTCACCAGCCCGCCGAGGGCGGCCGGGCCCAGCCCGGTGCCGAGGTCGAGCATGAGGTAGTAGGTGGCCACCGCGAGGCCGATCTTGTGCGGCCGGGCGAGGCGGACCGCGGCCGCCTGGGCGGTGGGCATGACCGAGCCGAAGCCCAGTCCGAGGAGCAGCCCGGCCGCGAGCAGCTCAGGCGCGGTGTCGACGCGGGAGAGCAGGACGAGCCCGCCCGCGTAGAGGAGGAGCGCCGGGTACATCACCCAGTTGTCCCCGAGGCGGTCCTGGACCCGTCCGGCGACCATGCGGGAGCCCAGCACACCGGCCGCGTTGACGACGAAGAACGTGCCGGCGTGGCTCGCGATGCCCAGCGAGTCGGCGAACGGGTGGGTGAAGGTGATGGTCGAGGCGTTGGCGACACCGACGACGAGCATGACGGTCGACAGCGGCAGCGTGTCCCGGTCGACGAGGCCGGCCCGCCCGCTGCTGCGCCGCGGCCCGGCCGCCGGGCGGCGCTCGGGCAGGAGGAGCGCCACGAGGAACGCGGTCACCGACACTGCGGCGGAGGCCCAGAACAGGGCGTCGTAGCCCCAGCGGTCGATGACGCCCAGCCCGCCCAGCGGGCCGAGGGCGGCGGCGAGGGGGACGCTCATGCTGAAGTACCCGGTGCCCTCACCTCGCCGGGCGGCCGGGATGACCGACTGGGCGATCGTCGTCGTCGCGGTGTTCGCCAGGCCGTGAGCGGCACCGTGGAGCAGGCGGACGGCGAGCAGCAGGGGGAGGTCGGCGGCGGCGAGGTAGGCCGGCGACATCGCGACGTACAGGACGAGCGCCCACACCAGGACGCGCCGCGGGCCCCGGGAGCCGATGAGCGGGCCGGCGACGAGCCGGCCCAGGACCGCCCCGACGATGAACATGCTCGACGCCAGGCCGGCGAGGCTGTCCGACGCGGCGAAGCGCTGAGCGGCGTACAGCGCCATCGTCGTCATGAGCAGGTAGAAGACGAGCATCGTCAGGGTGTTGACGACGACGGCGGTGAGGAGCTCCCGGGTCCACAGGCGCCCCGCGTGCTCCCCTGCTCCGGCTCCCGGCCGTCTCACCGGGCCGTCCCGGGGACCCGCCGGTCCGTGCCCCACCGAGCCGTTCGCTGATCGTCCATGGGGGTCCTCGCCATCGTGATCCGGACCCGCCGATCATATACGATACTCCTCACGTCGCCGCGGCCCCCACCGGGCGCGACCCGTCACCGCCGTCCCGGCCACATGCCGCGGACGTGGCGGCGAGCGCCCGCCTGCTCCCGGTGGCGTGTCTCAGTGCCGGCGCAGGAAGTCCGCGGGGACCGTGCGGGTGACGAGGACGTCGACGACCAGCACCCCACGGGCACCGTCCCGGGTCCACTCCCCCACGACGTCGAGGTCGGCGAGGCGGGTGACGCGGTGGCCCCCGGCTCCGAGCGCGCGGCCGAGGGCGGCGAAGTCGACGTCGTCGAGGAGCATGCCCTCGCGGTCGACGCCGGCCGCGCCGTACTGGTGGAGCTCGGCCCCGTAGGCGGCGTCGTTGAAGACCACGACGAGGCCGGACTCGGCCTCGCGCAGGAAGGTGACGAGGTCGGCGAGCCCCATCGCGCCGCCGCCGTCGCCGGTGACGAGCACCGTCGTGCGGTCGGGCCGGGCGCGGGCGGCGCCCACGGCCGACGCGGAGCCGAGGCCGATGGTCTGCAGCGCGGTGCCGACGAGGACGAGCTCGGTCGGGTCGCCGACCCGGGCGTGCTGGGGCATCCACCCGATGAACTGGCCGCCGTCGTGCACCAGGGCGCGGTCGGCCGGGAGCAGCTCGTCGAGCCGGCGGGCCACCAGCCGCGGGTCGAGGCGGCCGTCGTCGGCGAGCTCGGGCAGCGCGGACAGGTCGGCGCGCAGGTCTCCGGCGGCGTCCGGGGCGCGGTCGCGCCAGGTGCCCCCGGGAGGGGATGGCTGTGCGCCGGTGCCGTCGGACAGCGCGGTGAGCAGGGCGTGGGCGAAGGCGGCGGCGTCGGCGCGGATGTACCGGGTGACCTGGCCGTGGGTCGCCACCGGCCCGAGGTCCACCTGGACCACCTCGCGGGCAGCGGCGAGCAGCCGGCCGCGCTGGTCCTGGAAGTCGTTGAGGCTGATCCCGACGGCGAGGACGACGTCCGCGGAGGTGATGAGCTCCCAGCCGCGCGGGGTGCTGAAGCCGCCGGCGATGCCCAGGTCCCAGGGCGAGCCGGTGAGGCCGGCGGCTGTGGCCGAGGTCGCGAAGAGCGCGCCGAGGCGGTCCCCGACGCGGCGCAGCGTCTGCCCGGCGCCGGCGAGGTGGGCGCCGCGGCCGAGGAGCAGGAGCGGGCGCTGCGCACCGCGCAGGAGCGCGGCGACGCCCGCGACCTGCTGCACGGTGGGCTGCGGCGGCGCCGACGGGGAGACGCTGCCCATGCGGTGGGTGTCACCGGCCGGGGCGGTCGCGACGTCGTACGGGATGGACAGGACGACCGGGGTGCGGTCCCACCGCGCGAGGTCGTAGGCGTAGTGGGCCGCGGCCGCCGCGCCGTCGGCCGGGACGCGGACGACCGGGACGTCGAGGCCGGCCAGGAGCGCCTCCTGGTCGAGGTCCCACCAGCGGGGGGCTGCGCTGGGTCCCTCCCCCGCGACGAGGACGAGCGGCACGCGCGCCAGCCGGGCCTCGGCGAGGGAGGTGAGGGTGTTGGTGAGGCCGGCGCCGTAGGTGGTGGTCGCCGTCGCCAGCGCGCCTCCGGCCAGGTAGTGCGCCTGCGCCGCCGCCACGGTCCCCGCCTCGTGCCGCATCCGGACGTACGGCGCACCGGTGGCGGTGAGGTGCCCCACGACGTAGGCGTTGCCGTTGCCCATCACCCCGTAGACGGCGGCGCTGCGCTCGGCCACGACCGCGGCGACGGCGGTGGAGACGGTGGTCGACGTCCTCGTCGGTGTCATGCGCTCAGGATAGGGCGCGCCGTGCTGACGACGGCGCGCCCCGGCCCTGACGTCAGGCGCTGATGACCTGCGGGGCGCCGAGCTGCTTGAGCCCCTCGACGCCGAACTCCAGGCCGTAGCCGGACTGCTTGACCCCGCCGAAGGGCACCCGCGGGTCGACCGCGCCGTGCTTGTTGACCCACACCGTGCCCGCCTGGAGGCGGGCGGCGACGGCCAGGGCCTGCTCACGGTCGGTGCCCCACACCGAGGCGCCGAGGCCCACGTCCAGCGCGTTGGCCATCTCGACGGCCTCGTTCACGGTGGAGTAGCGGACGATCGGCAGGGCGGGGCCGAACTGCTCCTCGGCGACGAGCGGGTTGTCGTTGTCGACGTCGGCCACGAGCGTCGTGGGGTAGAAGTAGCCCGGCTGGTCCGGGTCGGGGTCCCCACCGAGGAGAACCCGGGCACCGGCGTCCTTGGCGGCCTGGACGAGGCGGGAGACGATGTCGAACTGGGCCTTGTTCTGCAGCGGGCCGAGCACGTTCTGCTCCTCGCGCCCCACGCCCATCGGGACCTGGCGGGCGACCTCGGTCAGCGCCTGGCAGACGTCCTCGTAGATGGACTCGTGGACGTAGAGGCGCTTGAGGGCGGCGCAGGTCTGGCCGGTGTTGATGAACGCACCCCAGAAGAGGTCCTCGGCGATCGCCCGGGGGTCGGCGTCGGGCAGCACGATGCCGGCGTCGTTGCCGCCGAGCTCGAGGGTCAGCCGCTTCACCGTGTCGGCCGAGGAGCGGATGATCGCCTTCCCGGTGACCGTCGAGCCGGTGAACATGATCTTGTCCACCTCGGGGTGGGCGGCGAGACGCTCCCCGACGCCACGGCCTCCGGAGACCACGCGCAGGACGTCGGTGGGCAGCTCCTGGGACAGGACGTGGACCAGGGCGAGCACGCTCAGCGGGGTGTACTCCGAGGGCTTGAGCACCACGGTGTTGCCCATGCGCAGCGCGGGGGCGAGCTGCCACACGCTGATCATCATCGGCCAGTTCCACGGCCCGATGGCGCCGACGACGCCCAGCGGCCGGTAGTGCAGCTCGGCGCGCGAGCCCTCCTCGTCCACGAGGACCTCGGGCTCGAGCGGGAAGGCGGCGGTGGCGCGCAGCCAGGCGGCGCAGGCGCCCACCTCGAAGCGGGCGTTGGGGCCGTTGAGCGGCTTGCCCTGCTCCCGGGAGAGCAGCTCGGCGAGTGCCTCGGCGTTCGCCTCGACGGCGTCGGCCGCCCGGTCGAGCAGCTCGCTGCGGCGCTCGTGCCCCAGGGCGGCCCACGCCGGCTGCGCCGCGCGGGCCGCAGCGACCGCGGCGTCCAGGTCGGCCACAGTGTGCTCGGGGGCGCGGCCGACGAGCTCGCCGGTCGCGGGGTCGAGGATCTCCCGGCCGCCCTCGCCGGCGGCGACGGCGGCGAGGAGGTCGGCGTAGGACAGTGCTCCGAGGGTGGTGTGCTGGGTCGTCATCGTCTCCCTTTCCACGGGTGGTCGGTGCCGGCGTCGTGACGGTCGCCACAGGCCGGGGCTGACCCCACCATGACCCAGCGCCGCGCCAGGGGTCTTGCGCTCCTGTGCCGAGGGCTTGTCGGCACGTGCACGCGTCGGGCGGGCCTCCCGCCTCCGTGCGTCCTCCTCCCGTCGCGACCTCGCCGCGGTGGTCAGGCGACGCGGCCGCGGGCCGCCGCGGCCTCGCGGTACGCGGTGGGCGACTGGCCGTACTCGGCCTTGAAGAGCCGGCTGAAGTGGGCGGCGTCGAGCAGCCCCCACCGGGCGGCGATCGCCGAGACCGGCCGGTCGGCGTGGAGCGGGTCGATGA
>Ga0209487_1002560_pt1 | contig 14737 bp, 11 predicted proteins | sample Poulit2012_FD_187524 | JGI IMG/M metagenome (GOLD analysis project Ga0209487, IMG submission 187524) | Agricultural soil microbial communities from Georgia to study Nitrogen management - Poultry litter 2012 (SPAdes) (version 2) | ecosystem: Environmental > Terrestrial > Soil > Agricultural land... | reverse complement strand
GCGGCGGTGCCAGTCTCGAATCTACTGAATAAATACCAAGTTAAGAGGTAAACCAATGGACTATGAGAGCGCCAAAGAATATATCTTGGCCAAACCAGAGGCTAAAGAACTTCATCCATCGGGTGCTGAGCAGCCGGTTTTTAAAGTGTGCCACAAACTCTTCGCGACCTTAGGCGAGGAAGATGGGGCGCCCTTTGTAAACTTGAAATGCGACCCGGATTGGGCGCAGGAATTGCGCGACACCTACCCTGGCATAGAGCCGGGTCGGCGCATGAATAAAGTGCATTGGAATACGGTGATGTTGGACGGGAGTGTGCCCGAGGAGTTGGTGCGCGAGCTGATCGACCATTCCTACGAGCGGGTGATAGAAAACCTGCCGGAAGCTGACCAGCAGCGGTTGCGCGGAAAATAAAACGGACGAGGATTCAGTTATGGGTTGTGTTGTGATTACTGGAGCCAATCGGGGTATTGGTCTGGAGTTGTGCAAGCTTTACGTCAAAGCCGGTCACGAAGTCTACGGCGCCTGTCGGCAAACGTCTAAAGGGTTAACTGATAGCGGCGCGCATGTCATTGAAGGTGTCGACGTCAGTGCGGTTGATGGAATAGAGGCCCTTACACAAGCGCTGCACGGAAAAAGCATTGATATTCTTATCAATAACGCTGGCATTCTCAAAAGCCAAAGTTTGGGCACCATTGATTATGCCGATGTAGAGCGCCAGTTTGTGGTGAATGCGATTGGGCCTTTGCGTATCACGGAAGCGCTGTTACCGAACTTGCGTAAAGGCGCCAAGGTGGCGCTGATTACCAGCCGCATGGGGTCGATTGCGGATAACACTTCCGGCGGCTCCTACGGCTACCGAATGAGCAAGGCGGCCCTGAACGCCGCAGGCATGAGCCTAGCCCGGGATTTAGAACCCAGGGGTGTTTCAGTGGCGATTCTGCATCCGGGGTATGTGCAAACCGATATGGTCGGGGGCAGTGGCGATATTACGCCGGCTGTTTCCGCCGAACGGTTAGCGCAACGCATTGAGGAGCTTAACCTGAAAACCAGCGGCGGTTTCTGGCACTCCAATGGCGAGCAGCTGCCCTGGTAAAAAATTATGATCGATCCCCCGCCTGCTGAGTTTGACCTGGGGCAGAGGCTCAAGTGGGTACGCGAGCGCAACGGCCTTTCCCAGCGGGAATTGGCGCGCCGCGCTGGCGTCACGAACAGCAATATTTCAATGATCGAGCAGGGCGCCGTGAGCCCCACAGTGAACTCTCTGACTCGCCTGCTCGATGTCATCCCTCTTTCCCTGGCGCAGTTTTTCGCTTGTGACCCCGAACGGGATTCAGGCGCTATTTATCGCGCCGGGGAGCTGCGTTCTTTAAGGTGCCCCAACAGCGGCATCGACTATACCCTGCTGTCCGCCAAAGTGGACGGAGCACCAGTGGACCTGCCTCGTTATCGCTTGAGGCCGGGCACAGACAGCGGCGCTGAACTCCGCGTTGAGCGGACCGGCATAGTGGGCTGGCTCATGGAGGGAACGCTGGAGCTGACACTGGGTGCGCAAGTGGGTACTTTGGCTGCGGGCGATGGGTTTTATCTTCCTGAAAACCAGTTTTACCGGGTGCGTAATATTGCACAGACCGATGCGTTGCTGATCACCGTCAACGCCAATTCGACGGTAACCGGTTCCAGCGAAGATTGAGTTCTGCGGACGGGTCGAAAGCTGGTAGGCTAGTGTACAAAATGAACCCGTGTTCAGATGGGCTGGCTAGAGGCAATGAGAGGCGCGGTTATGTATCAGGGAAACACATTGAAGCTCACGGCCCTGGCCGATGGCGTGGTGGAGCTGACCTTCGATCTTCAGGGAGAGTCAGTCAACAAGTTTAACGCCCGCGCAGTAACCGAACTGCATGAGGCCCTGGATTTGCTCGAGCAGCACCAGGAATTGAGCGGCGTGCTCATCACCAGCGCCAAGCCGGCCTTTATGGTCGGGGCCGATATCGGCGAGTTTGAAGGGGTGTTTGCGGCCGGCCCAGACAGCATCGCCCATTATCTGAAGCAAAATATTCGAAACTTCAATCGACTCGAAGATTTGCCCGTCCCTGTGGTGGCGCTGATGGATAGCCACGTGCTCGGCGGGGGCATGGAGCTGTGCCTGGCCTGCGACTTTCGAATCGTCGCCCCTGGCGCACGACTCGGCCTGCCTGAAACTACTTTGGGCATTATTCCCGGCTGGGGCGGCACGGTGCGTTTACCACGCTTAGCGGGTGCAGACACAGCTGTGGAATGGATCGCCTCGGGCCGCAGCTACAACGCCGAGACCGCGCTGAAGCAAGGGGTTGTCGATGCCGTCGTAGCCTCTGATCAATTGCACGCCGCTGGCCTGCATACCTTGGCGCAGTGTCGCTCGGGTCACTTGAGTGTGCAGCCCGGGCGCGACGCTAAAACCCAACCGTTAAAGCTCAACACCATAGAGGCGGGCTTGGCCTTTGAATCCGCCAAAGGTGTGGTCGCTGCCCAAGCGGGCAAGAACTATCCGGCTCCGCTCACCGCCGTAAACGTCATGCAACAGGCGGCTGGGCTCGAACGCGATGCCGCTTTGGCTGTGGAAACGGAAGCATTTGCCCAGTTGGCGGCCAGCGCGACGGCCCAGGCGCTGGTGCGGGTTTTTCTTAACGATCAGGTGCTCGCCAGACAGGCCAAACAGTGGACAAAACAAGTGGATACTTCCGTACGGCGGGCGGCGGTGCTCGGCGCTGGCATCATGGGTGGTGGGATAGCTTATCAGTCCGCCATCAAAGGCATCACCGTTAAGCTAAAAGATATTGCTCAAACCGGCATCGATCATGGGCTGGCCGAAGCCAATCGGTTGTTGACGCAGCGGGTCGAACGCGGCCGGTTGGATGTTGCGGCCATGGGCGAAGCGCTCAATCGGATCGAGCCAACCTTGAGCTACGACGGCTTTTCAGAAGTGGATATGGTTGTAGAAGCTGTGGTCGAGCGTGCTGATATTAAACAAGCGGTGTTGGGCGAAGTGGAAGCTGCACTGCCCACGGATGCGATTCTTGCCAGTAACACCTCCACCATATCCATTTCATCTCTGGCCAAAAGCTTGCGGCGGCCGGAGAACTTTTGTGGCATGCATTTTTTCAATCCCGTCCATGCCATGCCGTTGGTGGAAGTGATCAAGGGTGAGCAAACCTCTGACGCGGCCATTGCGCGAACCGTCGCCTATGCGCAGGCGCTGGGTAAAAAGCCCGTGGTGGTACAAGATTGCCCTGGGTTTTTGATCAACCGGGTGTTGTTCCCTTATTTCGCCGGTTTTGCCACACTGGTGCGCGATGGCGTGGATTACCGCCATATCGATCAAGTGATGGAAAATTGGGGCTGGCCCATGGGGCCGGCGTATTTGCTCGATGTGGTGGGTTTGGATACGGCGTTGCATGCCGAGAATGTCATGGCGCAGGCCTTTCCCGAGCGTTTACAACGGGATTTTGTGTCCGCCATTGAGCTCTTACATGGCGCGGGCCGCTTAGGGCAGAAAAGCGGTGGCGGTTTTTACGAATACCAACCAGGCAAAAAGGGCAAGCCCCAGAAACTCGCCAGTGACGAGGCCGTATCGTTGATTAAGGCCCAGGCTGGCAAACAGACATTGGAGCTGGACGACGCCACCATAGTGGCACGTATGATGGTGCCTATGGCGGTTGAGCTCATTCGGTGTTTGGATGAAGGGGTGGTTGCCAGTGCCGCCGAGGCCGATGCGGCGCTGATTTACGGGTTGGGCTTTCCGCCGTTTCGTGGTGGCGTTTTGTGCTGGTTGGACAGCATCGGAGCGGAAGGTTTTAACGCCATGCTTTCGGCCTGCGAGGCGCTGGGTCCGCTGTACCAATTACCGCCGGAAGCTCGACAGCGTTTTGAGCAGAGCCCGATGTTCTATTCTCGCGCCGGTTAAGCCTGTTTTGATTTTCGCTCCGGTGGAGGCTATTTACATGTCACTCCGAAGGAGCTAAGGAGATCCAGTGTGAGCCTAAACCCAAGAGATGCCGTAATAGTGGATTATGCCCGCAGCGCCATGGGGCGATCCAAAAATGGTTGCTTTCGGCATACCCGGGCCGATGACATTTCGGCGGCCGTCATTCAGGGGCTGCTGGCCCGTCACCCCGCTTTTGATCCGGCTGAGGTGGACGATTTTATTTGGGGTTGTGTCCTGCAGCGGGAAGAGCAAGCGTTCAACATCGCTCGAAATATCTGGTTACTGGCGGGATTGCCCCATCACGTTCCCGCGCAAACGGTCAACCGGTTGTGTGGCTCGTCCATGGCGGCGCTACATACCGCCACCGCAAACATCCGTTCTGGTCTCGGGAATATCTACCTCATAGGCGGGGTAGAGCATCTGGGGCACTTGCCGATGTACGAGGCCATTGACCCGAACCCCAGACTGGGCCTGAGTGTGGCCAAAGCCGCGGGAAACATGGGCATCACCGCGGAGTACCTCGCGCGCCTACACGGTGTTCAGCGGCAACAAATGGATGAATTCAGCGCTCGCTCTCATCAATTGGCCGCGCAAGCGCGGGATCGGGGTGCCTTCCAGCGGGAAATTATTCCTGTTCCAGGCCACACACCGGATGGATTTCCCATACTGGTGGCCGAAGATGAAACAATTCGTGACAATGTCACTGTGGAGAGTCTGGCGGAGTTGAAACCGGTGTTTGACCCGGTTAACGGGCAGATTACTGCCGGCAGCTCCTCGCAACTGTCGGACGGCGCCTCGGCCATGTTGGTAATGTCCGCCGAGCGTGCGCAATCACTGGGGCTGCCGATTTTAGCGAAAGTGGTATCCACGGGTGTGGCGGGTGTCGATCCGTCCATAATGGGTTACGGTCCCGTACCGGCGACGGAAAAGGCGCTGAAAGCCGCGAATCTGACGATGGACGACATTGAGTATCTGGAGCTGAACGAAGCGTTTGCCGCCCAGGCTCTGCCGGTGCTCAAAGATCTCGGGATGCTAGACGCCACCGAGGAGCGTTTTAACTTGAACGGCGGCGCCATTGCGCTCGGTCATCCATTTGGCTGCTCAGGCACACGCATCACAGGTTCTTTGTTAACCATAATGGCCGATAAAGGCCTGAACCTGGGTGTTGCCACCATGTGCATTGGGTTCGGGCAGGGCATTAGTACGGTCCTTGAGCGCCTGAACTGAGGTGTCGGCAAGGTGAATGTGAGGTAGATCGTTACTTGAAAGTCACTGATTCCTATGCCGAGCCGGAGCAGATTCTCGATGAGCAGATAGCGGGAATGGCGACAGCGGGACAAGCTGAGCGCTGTTTCGCGTTGCGCTTTACCTGCGATCAATACTATTTGCCGGAGGCCCCGGCGCAGCCCCTGGTCGCCCTTGTGGCGTTAAGTCAACACGACGCGAGTGCACCGCGTATCGAAGCGGCCATACTGCCTTATCACACTGAGCTGGCCCATGAGCTGGAGCAATTGGTGGGGCAGCGGGCAAGCTTGCGGGCATTTGCAGCGGCGCACCGCGCCGCCTGGATCGATTTGGCGGCCCCGATGACACTGGCCCCGGTGCAGGTTCGCAAGCCGTGGGGCAAAGAAATTTGGCACACAGGCGTCGAAGCGCGTGGTCAAGCGTCCGTGTCCGCCGAGGGCCTGGAAATCCCCCTGCCATGGCTGCTTTCGTTGGCGCCCAGACGTCTTGCAGGCGGTCGCCCACGAGATTTAATCCTCCTGAAAGAGCTCCATCCTCACCCGCAACCGGTGTTCGGCGACCTGTATTTCGAGGTCCATAGACGTAAGCGCGAAGCCTACATCGTTACCCACCTGGACGCCCGCGCCTGGCCCGATGGGGTGGGTGGCGTACGCTACGGCTTTAATGCCGAGCTGCAGGCTCAGTATGGGAATGAGCGAGCCTTCAAGCGCGCTTATTTACAGGCGGTGCAGGCCTATGAGTCGGTCCGGCGTGAAATTGATGTGAAGCTGGACCAACGGCGCCATCAGGCGGGCTTAAGTGCCACTGAGCCGCTACCGGTGGAAACCTTGCTGGACTGGCAGGGTCATTTGCCAGATGAGCTGCGCGCCACCGAGCGGCGCCTGCGCGCGGCTATGGAACGTTTTATCGCTGTGCGACCGGTACGGGTAGGGGATGTGGTCACGGTTCCGCCGCTAACCCCCCATGGCTTGCTGCACGGGGTGGGAGTGGTGGAGTTTCAAACTGCTGACTATGAGCGACAAATTTTATCCTTCAGCCAAAAGGTGTTGACCCAGAGCCAATGGGATACCGCTGAGGTTCTGGACGAAATCCCCCTGACTATCGCGAAGCCAACCTGTGCTGACAGTTGGTCCCCAGCGCTTGGAATCACCGTTGAATGCGCAGTGAAGTTCCCCGATTTTCTGGTCCTGCGGGTGGTCTTGGCGAGCGGGGCGTCCCTGGCGTGGGAGCAGGTTCTGGCCCAAATGAGCCGGGCCCAGCAGGTGAGTGAAATTGAGCCTCGTTATATGCTACTGATGGGTTTACAGGGCGATCTTCAATGGCAAGGGCCCCAGGCCAGCTCACTTTCCCCGGGTAAGGCGCGACTTTTCGCCAGCTGTTGCGTCAACGGCCGCGTTTACAACGCCGGCGCCGCCGACGCCACACTGTTGCTGGCAGCACCCCGAGGGTGAGCGCAAGCGTCGCGCCGCTAGCCTTGGGGCATTACTTAAGCACTGGCATAGCGGCGCTTTTGCGGAGTGGCCGCCTGCCTGCTGATCGGATGCGTATTGAACCTCCCCAGAGCTTGTGGCACAATCACCAGCCTTCGCGCTAGCACACCCGTTGATTACGTGGGTTTTCCTATATAAATCAACAGCTTGTGATCATGAAGCAAGTTCTCGAGTGCTTTTGCGTGCCTTGGTTTACGCGGTCGTGGTGGAATTGGTAGACACGCCAGGTTTAGGTTCTGGTGCCGCAAGGTGTGAGAGTTCAAGTCTCTCCGACCGCACCATATTTTGTTTTTTAGTGCAATACACAGTTCGATAATTTATTCAGTTCCGTGCCAACCCTGGAGCGCGGTTCGAACGCGAATCCATCGCCTTTCATGCTACGAGGAAGATATGCAGGTTTCCATTGAAACGACATCGGGTCTTGAGCGCCGCCTGACCATTGGCGTGCCCGCCGAACAGGTCGAGAGTGAAGTACAAAAACGTCTGCAAGAGGCTGCCAAAAATATCCGGCTCAATGGGTTTCGCAAGGGCAAGGTGCCCATGAAGGTTGTCAAACAGCGTTTTGGCGCTGGCGTTCGTCAAGAAGTCGTCGGCGAGGTTATCAACCGTTCGTTCTTTGAGGCGGTGAATAAAGAGTCCGTCAGACCGGCTGGTCAGCCGTCGATCGAGCCTAAAGAAATCGGCGAAGGTAAAGATCTGGAGTTCGTGGCGACTTTCGAGGTGTACCCGAGCGTTGAGCTGGGCGATTTTTCCGGTTATGAGTTTACCCGCTACAAGGCGACCGTGACTGAAGCTGACGTTGACAAGATGGTTGAAGTGCTGCGCGAGCAACAGGCGAGCTTCGAGCCCGTAGAGCGTGCGGCAGCCGATGGGGATCAGGTAAACATCGACTTTGTGGGCACGAAAGACGGTGAAGAGTTTGAAGGAGGCTCGGCTCAGGGCCACAACCTGGTGCTGGGTTCCGGCTCCATGATTCCCGGCTTTGAGGAAGCGCTTGTGGGTTTGAGCGCCGGCGAAGAAAAAGTCGTGCCGCTGACTTTCCCTGAAGATTATCAGGCTGAAGAGCTGCAGGGTGCCGCCGTAGAATTTAAGGTCACGGTCAACACCGTGTCTGAAAAAGTTCTGCCGGAATTGAACAAAGAATTTTACGCCAAATTTGGCGTAGAAAAGGGCGGCAAGACGCAATTCCGTAAAGATGTTAAAGCCAATATGGTGCGGGAGTTGGGCCAGGCCGTTAAAAACAAAACCAAGTCCCAAGTAATGGACGCGTTGCTGGAAAACCATAAGATCGAATTGCCCAAGGCGTTAGTCAGCGGCGAAATCGATGTGCTGCGTAACCAGATGATGCAGCGGTTTGGCGGTCAGCAGCAGAATTTTGATATTAAATCCCTGCTGCCCGATACCATGTTTGAAGAAGAGGCTCAGCGCCGGGTCTCTCTCGGCCTGATTGTCGGTGAAATCATCAAAGAGAACGACATCCAGGTGGACCCCGCCAAGGTGCGCGCCATGGTGGAAGAGCTTGCCTCTACCTATGAAGAGCCAGAGCAGGTGGTGGAGTATTACTACAGCAACCGTGAGCTTCTGGCCGGCGTGGAGTCGGCGGTATTGGAGGACCAAGTGGTTGAGCACATTCTTGGGCTCGCAAAGGTCACTGAGGAGACCAGCAGTTACGACGACATCGTTGTCAATAAAACCGCTGATGCCGAATAAGGCACAAGCTGGCTAAAAAAGCCGCGAAACGGTTGTTTCGCGGCCAGTCTCTCCACCAAAATCACTCCGAAGCTTGGCATCCAGCCATTTCTCAGGTTAAGCTCCCCCAGACGATTTACGCAGCCTCTTCGTCCGAAGATGGCTGCCGGACAATAAACAAGGACTCACCTTTTTATGTCGAACGATTTTCCAAGCCGAATTTCCCAGGACCCCATGTCAGCTCTGGTGCCTATGGTGGTAGAGCAGACCGCCCGAGGGGAGCGTTCCTATGATATTTACTCGCGTCTGCTAAAGGAGCGGGTGATTTTTCTAGTGGGCCAGGTCGAAGACCATATGGCCAACTTGGTGGTGGCGCAGTTGCTGTTTTTGGAAGCGGAAAACCCCGACAAAGACATACACCTCTACATTAACTCTCCGGGCGGTTCCGTCACGGCAGGCATGTCAATTTATGACACCATGCAGTTTATCAAGCCGGATGTGAGCACCATGTGCATCGGCCAAGCGTGCAGCATGGGCGCGTTTTTACTGACGGCGGGCACCAAGGGCAAGCGTTACTGCCTGCCGAATTCTCGGGTGATGATTCATCAGCCCAGTGGCGGTGCTCAGGGACAGGCTTCGGATATACACATCCAGGCCAGGGAAATTCTAAGCATTCGGGAGCGTCTAAACGAACTAATGGCCTTCCATACCGGTCAGACGGTGGAGAAAGTCGCCGTCGACACTGAGCGGGATAACTTTATGACCGCGCAGCGTGCCCTGGAATACGGGCTGGTCGATGAGGTAATAAGCAGCCGCAGTGGCAAATAATCCCGTGCGCCAGGTTTGAATGCTGGCGGTGTCCGCACTAAAATAGTGTTAACGAAACCGCCTGCGGCCGAATTCCGGGAGAGTAAATCTCGTTGAAAACCCGGCACACTGCGGGTCTGGCAGGGCTTTAGGTTCAGCACATGCTTTCAGGCGGCGGCAGGTTTTGAAGTTAGAATAAGGCACGGGACCTTATTTTTGTCTAATTGACGGAGTGGTTTAATGACCGATCACACCAGTGACAACGGTGAAAAAAGCGGCAAATTGTTGTACTGCTCGTTTTGTGGCAAAAGCCAACACGAAGTACGGAAATTGATTGCCGGCCCTTCGGTGTTTATCTGCGATGAATGCGTGGACTTGTGCAACGATATTATTCGGGAAGAAATCCAAGAGAGTGCGTCCGAAGGCGGCTCTCAAAAACTTCCCAAGCCCCACGAAATATCAGCAATTCTTGATCAGTATGTGATTGGCCAAGCGCGCGCCAAGAAAGTGTTGGCGGTGGCGGTTTATAACCACTACAAGCGTTTGCGCAACACTGATAAAAGCAAAAACCCGGTCGAGCTGGGCAAAAGTAACATCTTGCTGGTTGGCCCGACCGGTAGTGGTAAAACACTGCTGGCTGAAACTCTGGCTCGTCTGCTGGACGTGCCCTTCACCATCGCCGATGCCACCACCTTGACAGAGGCGGGCTACGTGGGTGAAGACGTCGAAAATATCATCCAGAAGCTGCTGCAAAAGTGCGACTACGATGTCGATAAAGCTCAGCAGGGCATTGTTTATATCGACGAGATTGACAAAATCTCGCGTAAATCCGACAACCCCTCCATCACTCGCGATGTGTCGGGTGAAGGCGTTCAGCAAGCGCTGCTCAAACTGATTGAGGGAACGGTTGCGTCAGTACCACCGCAAGGGGGCCGCAAGCATCCGCAACAAGAATTTTTGCAGGTGGATACCGGCAGTATTCTGTTTATTTGCGGCGGGGCGTTCGCCGGCCTGGACAAAGTCATCCGTGACCGATCGGAAAAGGGCGGCATCGGCTTCGGCGCTGAAGTAAAAAGTAAGGACGACAACAGTAATTTTGGTGAGATTCTGCACAAGCTCGAACCGGAAGATTTGGTACGCTACGGGCTGATTCCAGAGTTTGTTGGCCGTTTGCCGGTTATCGCGACGCTGGATGAGCTGGATATGCCAGCACTGGTGCAAATTCTGACCGAGCCGAAGAACTCGCTCATCAAACAGTACGAGCGACTGTTTGAGATGGAAGGTGTACAGATTGATTTTCGTCCTGATGCGCTCGAGGCTGTTGCCAAGAAAGCCATGGAGCGAAAAACCGGTGCACGGGGCTTGCGTTCGATCATGGAATCTGTGCTGCTCGATACCATGTACCGGATTCCATCTGAGGAGAACGTCGTCAAAGTTGTCGTTGATGAAGCTGTGATTCGTGGCGAGTCCGAGCCATTATTGGTTTATGAGCGTACGGAAACTCCCGCAAAAGCGGCGAAGGAAGACTGATTAAGTCCGGCGTGCTAGATGAGTTAAAAGCGCCTTTTTGGCGCTTTTTTTCGATGTTTCGCGGTTAAAGCTTGTATTTGTGCCTGTTCGTCCCAATTTCACTTTATAAGCCCGAAATGCGGTTCGCTTATTCAGAACGAGGGGAAACTCAATGGTTGATCAAGAATCGATAGCTGCACAAACCAATGAATTGCCGCTGCTTCCTTTGCGGGATGTTGTGGTCTATCCCCACATGGTCATTCCATTATTTGTGGGCAGGGATAAATCCATAGAGGCGTTGGAAAGCGCCATGGCTACTGATAAACAAGTGTTGTTAGTAGCGCAAAAAAATCCGGCCGATGACGATCCTAAACCAGAGGATGTTTATGGCATCGGCACCATCTCTACAATTTTACAGTTACTGAAGTTGCCCGACGGCACCGTCAAGGTGCTGGTGGAAGGCGGCGCTCGCGCAAAAATTGACCACATTGACACCACTGAGAATCATTTTCGGGCGCAGGTAAGTCAGCTCACTGAGGAACCGCTGCAAACGAATGAGGCGGAGGCGTTGATCAGTTCCACTATCACTCAGTTCGAGCACTATGTGAGTTTGAGCAAAAAAGTTCCCTCCGAAGTGATGACCTCCCTGAGCGGCATTGAGGATGCGGGCCGGTTAGCCGATACCGTGGCCGCCCATATGTCCATGGAGTTGCCCCACAAGCAAGACATTCTCGAAATGGTGAGCATACGCGAGCGCATAGAGCATCTGCTCGGTTTGATGGAAGCGGAAATTGACCTGTTTCAAGTTGAGAAGAAAATCCGCGGTCGTGTTAAACAACAGATGGAAAAAAGCCAGCGCGAGTACTATCTGAATGAGCAAATGAAAGCGATTCAGAAAGAACTGGGCGATATGGGTGAGGAAGGCAACGAGACAGAAGAGCTCGAGAAAAAAATTGCCGAAGCCGGTATGCCGGCCGAGGCTGAAGAGAAAGCCCGTGCCGAACTGAACAAACTGAAAATGATGTCCCCGATGTCGGCTGAGGCCTCTGTGGTGCGCGCCTACATTGATTGGATGATCCGGGTGCCCTGGACCAAGCGCAGTAAGGTGCGTCACGATCTGGCGCGCGCTGAGGCGGTTCTGGAAGCCGATCACTATGGGCTGGAAGAAGTTAAGGAACGTATTCTCGAATACCTGGCGGTGCAGCAGCGGGTTAGAAAGATGAAAGGCCCGATTCTGTGTTTGGTAGGCCCCCCTGGCGTGGGTAAAACCTCGCTGGGTGAATCCATCGCGCGGGCTACCAATCGGAAGTTTGTGCGTATGGCCCTCGGTGGCGTTCGAGACGAAGCCGAAATCCGCGGGCACAGACGTACCTACATTGGCTCATTGCCCGGTAAGCTGGTACAAAAAATGGCCAAAGTGGGTGTGCGCAACCCGCTGTTCTTGCTCGACGAAATCGACAAGATGGGCATGGACAACCGCGGTGACCCGGCCTCCGCATTGCTGGAGGTGTTGGACCCTGAACAGAACAAAAATTTTAACGATCACTACTTGGAAGTGGATTACGATCTGTCGGATGTGATGTTCGTGTGCACATCCAACACAATGAACATTCCCGGCCCGCTGTTGGATCGTATGGAGGTGATCCGGATTCCGGGTTACACGGAGATCGAAAAGCTGAATATCGCTAATCGGTATCTGATTCCTAAACAAATGAAAGCCAACGGTCTTAAGAAGAGCGAAATCGAAATTAAAGAAGAAGCGATTCTGGACACTATTCGGTACTACACCCGTGAAGCGGGCGTGCGTGGGCTGGAGCGGGAGATTGCCAAGTTATGCCGTAAGGTGGTCACCAACCACGTCAAATCCAAAAAAGCCGAGCTGGAAACAATCGACTCCAATTCTTTGGAAGAATATCTTGGTGTGCGCAAGTTCGATTTCGGTCGAGCTGAAAGCGAAAACCAAGTGGGGCAGGTCACCGGTTTGGCCTGGACCCAGGTGGGTGGCGAGTTACTGACCATCGAATCGTCGGCGGTCAAAGGTAAAGGTCGGGTGATCAAAACCGGCTCCCTTGGCGATGTGATGCAGGAATCCATACAGGCGGCGCTGACCGTGGTGCGCTCCCGGGCGCAAGTGCTGGGTATTGCCCCCGATTACCATGAAAAGGTAGATGTGCACATCCACGTCCCCGAAGGCGCTACGCCCAAAGACGGCCCCAGTGCCGGTATCACTATGTGTACGGCTCTGGTCTCTGTTCTCACTGGTATACCTGTGCGGGCGGATGTGGCCATGACGGGTGAGATTACCCTGCGCGGCGAGGTGCTTAGAATCGGTGGCCTGAAGGAAAAATTATTGGCCGCGCATCGGGGCGGCATCAAGACGGTGATCATTCCGAAAGACAACGCCCGTGATTTGAAAGAAATTCCGGACGATATTAAAGGCGGCTTGGACATCAAGCCGGTACAATGGGTCGATGAAGTGCTGCAAGTAGCGTTGCAGGAGTTGCCCAAGCCGCTGTCAGACGAAGAGTTCCAGGCATTGGAAAAGCAAGCGCAGCGTGAAGCAGGAGCCGATAGAATCAACACTCATTAAGAGATTGATGACCGGTCAGTACGATGGTGAAAACGTCCGAACACACGTCTTATTTTAAGTGCGCGTGTTCGGATAAGGTTGCAATAGGGTACGCGGTCATGTACAAATCCGACCGGTAAACAGGGGCTTGAAGTCAAAGTTGCTCAAAATACCAACAAAGTCCTCAAGAATGATATAAAGGCCAAAGAAAGCCGCAATGTGTTCTTGACCCGCCTAATGGCAGTTGGTATAAATCGCAATTCATTCGCCGAACAGGCGGCATTGGGACCTCAGCAGTCCGTACCATAGAAGCATACCTGTAGAGTCGATTTTTGAATCAAATAATCAAAAGGGGTTAAGTGTGAATAAATCCGAGCTTATCGAAGCAATCGCCGCATCTGCGGATATTCCAAAAGCAGCCGCGGGGCGCGCCTTGGATGCCATGATCGACAGCGTAACCGGCGCTTTGCAGAAAGGCGATCAGGTAGTGCTAGTTGGTTTTGGTACCTTTTCGGTAAAAGATCGCGCTGCACGTACTGGCCGCAATCCGCAAACTGGTGCTGAAATTCAGATCGCCGCCGCCAAAGTACCCAGCTTTAAAGCGGGTAAAGCGTTGAAAGACGCCGTCAACTAAGCGTTTTGGCCGGCAGCTTGGTCGCCGCACCGAGCTGAAACTGAATCTGCCGTTTGTATTTGGGTATCCCATTGAAGGGTGGCAGTAGTAGCAGTAGCAAAAGGGCGCATCCGAAAGATGCGCCCTTTTTATTAGCAAAACCGATGGTGCTGAATTTATAATTCGGTTCGGCCGCGGCAGATAATAAACACCGTTTCGGAGCACCACCGAAGCCAGTGCGTCTTGCCCGTAGACAATGAATGTTTACCGTTGGCCATGCCAAAAAGAAAATAGCTATATCCATAAGCTATACCCATAAATAGGAGCACACACAATGTTGCAAAGCCTTCGTGACAACTCCAGAGGAGTTGTGGCGGGACTGTTAATCGGCCTCTTAGTGATTATCTTTGCCCTGACCGGTGCTGAGGCACTGTTTACGGGTGGAGGAGCGCCGAGCGCCGTCGTAACCGTCAACGGCCATGACATCACTGAACAGGACGTCGCCCGTCAGATCACCGCGGAACGACGCCAAATGCTCAACCGATTTGGTGAGTCAGTACCCGATGAGTTTCTCAGCGAAGAGCGACTGCGGCCAGGCGCGATTGAAACCCTCGTACAGCGCCAGGTGCTGGTTCAGGAAGCGGCGGCAAAAGGCATGGCCGTCAGTGTGGAAACGCTCAACAACATCCTTCTTGCCACCGAAGCTTTTCAGGGACCCGACGGCCGGTTTGATCCGGACCGATACCAGCAACTGATCCGCTCGGCCGGGTACACGCCCGCGACTTATCGCCGCGCCCTGGAAGAAGATATGTTAATCAACCAGTTAACCAGCGGCATCGCCGGTAGTGGTTTC
>Ga0209487_1002559_pt1 | contig 14755 bp, 12 predicted proteins | sample Poulit2012_FD_187524 | JGI IMG/M metagenome (GOLD analysis project Ga0209487, IMG submission 187524) | Agricultural soil microbial communities from Georgia to study Nitrogen management - Poultry litter 2012 (SPAdes) (version 2) | ecosystem: Environmental > Terrestrial > Soil > Agricultural land... | reverse complement strand
CGCCGTCGGGTGCCGGGTCGAGGTCGGGCAGCACCGTGCGGGCGTCGGCGCGCACGACCGGCTCGCCGCGCCGCTGGGCGCTCTGCAGCAGGGAGACCAGCTGGGTCCCCAGTGCCGAGGCCAGCCTGGACAGCGTCTGCAGCGAGGGGTTGCCCCGGCCCCGTTCCAGCTGGCTGATGAGCCCGGCACTGAGGTCGGAGCGGGCCGCGAGCGCCTCCACCGACAGTCCCATGCGTTGCCGGGTGCGGCGGACGATGGCGCCCAGGGCAGCGACGTCGTAGTCGGGAGTCACGGCGCCCATGTTAGGGGGACGCCACGGGGGCCCGGTCGAGGTGGTCGGACTCGTGCAGGTCCAGCAGCCGGACCAGCTCGGCCACCGGGTCGGCGTGGTCGTCCACGCGTAGGTCCACGCGGGCACGCGGGGGCCACTCGGCCGACCCCTCGAGCGGCATCACGACGACGGCGGCACTCTGGCGCCCGCGCCGGTCCCCGCCGGCTCGGTCTCCGGCCTGCAGGGCGCTCAGCAGACGACGCCCCAGCGCCTCGTGCGGCGCGGCCTCATAGGCCGCGTCCATCGCCTCCAGGACCTCGCGTCCGACCAGGATGTTGCCGGCCAGGGCCAGGCCGGGCCGGGCCCAGCCGCCGGCCCAGGGCAGGCACTGGCGCCCGGTCCACACCGCGCTACGTCCTGCGGCGTCCACGAGCGCCACCTGCCGCTCGGCGAAGCCGGGGTCCTCGTCGGCCAGGGCGGTGAGCACGTCCTCGGGATCCGTGCCGGCGCCCATGAGCTGCAGCCCGCGGGCCCGGAAGGCCCGGTTGGTGCGCGCCTGGGTGGCCACGGCCCCGACGCCGGGCGCGACAGCAGGCACGATGCTCCCCACTGCGAGGGAGCGGGTCGCCGTGGCGACACCGAGCCCATCCTCGGTGCGGGCGACGATCGAAAAGGTCATCGGATCCCAAAGTCTCGATTGTGTTTCCTCTTTGGACAGTACTTGCATTCCGGACACGGAAGCAACAAACTGACGATATCTTCACTAACTTGATTGCGTCATGGCAACCAAAGGAGCCCACCATGTCCGTTCGTCATCGGCTCGTCATCGCCGGCACAGCGCTGGCCCTTCTACTTACCGCATGTAGCACCGGGGAAGGTGTCGACGTCGACGGCACCGACGACAACGGGGGCGGTGCGGACAGCGGCCAGGCCTCCGGCGGTACCGTGGTCGCCGGGATCGCCGGCGAGCCCGACCAGCTCGACCCGCACAACACCACCGCCTACTTCTCCTTCCAGGTGCTGGAGAACGTGTTCGACACCCTCGTCCAGCCCGACGAGAACCTCGAGATGGTCCCGGCGCTGGCCGAGTCCTGGGACGTCAGCGAGGACCAGCTCACCTGGACCTTCCACCTGCGTGAGGACGTCACCTGGCACGACGGGTCGGAGTTCACCGCCGACGACGTCGCCTACTCCCTCAACCGGATCATCGACGAGGAGCTGGCCAACTCCTGGCGCTTCGCCGCCGTGGAGTCCATCGAGGCCACCGACGCCTCGACGGTGACCATCACGGTCACCAGCCCCTCCCCCAACCTGCTGGCCAACCTCGGCGGCTTCAAGGGCGTGGCGATCGTCCAGCAGGCCAACGTCGAGTCCGGCGAGATCGGCACCGCCCCCATCGGCACCGGCCCCTTCGAGCTGGCCAACTACGCCACCGGTGACTCCATCGAGCTCGTGGCCAACCCCGACTACTGGGGCGGAGCCCCGGACGTGGCCGGGGTGACCTTCGAGTTCATCCCCGAGCCCACCACCGCCCTGGCGGCGCTGCAGGCCGGGGAGATCCACTGGACCGACAACCTCCCGCCCCAGCAGGTCGCCTCGATCGGTGATGAGCTCGAGCTGGGTCAGGTGGGCTCCAACGACTACTGGTACCTCGCCCTCAACCAGGCCAACGAGCCGTACGACGACGTGCGCGTGCGCCAGGCGATCTCCTACGCCATCGACCGCGAGGCGATCACCGAGGCCACGATGTACGGCAACGCCACGGTCAACCAGACCGCCATCCCGGAGTCCTCGGCGTTCTACACCCCCTACGACCGCTACTCCCACGACCCCGCCCAGGCGCAGTCGCTGCTGGACGAGGCGGGTGTCGCCGAGGGTGAGCTGACGATGGACCTCATGGTCGCCAGCGACTACCCCGAGACCGTGCAAGCAGCCCAGATCATCGAGAGCCAGCTGGCCGAGGTGGGCATCGCCGTCGAGATCCGCACCCTCGACTTCGGCACCTGGCTGGACGAGCAGGGCCAGGGCAACTTCGACATGCTGATGATGGGCTGGCTGGGCAACCTCGACCCGGACGACTTCTACTACTCCCAGCACCACTCCGAGGGCGGCAACAACCACCAGGGCTACGCCAACCCCGAGGTCGACGAGCTGCTCGAGCAGGGCCGGGTGGAGACCGACGAAGCCGCGCGCAAGGAGATCTACGACCAGGCCGCCACGATGATCGCGGACGACGCCAGCTACATCTACCTGTACAACCCCGATGTGGTGCAGGCGTGGAGCCCCGACCTCACGGGCTACACGGTGATGAGTGACCGGGCGATCCGCTTCAAGGACGTCTCGCTGGCTGACTGAGGAGCTCTTCCATGGCGTTCATCGCCAGACGCGTGCTGCACTCGGCCGTCGTCCTCCTGGGCGTGACGGTCCTGGTGTTCGCGATCGTCCAGCTCGTCCCGGGCGACCCGGTGCGCATCGCGATGGGCACCCGGTTCGACCCCGATGTCTACGCCCGCCTGCGGGAGGCTTCGGGGTTGGACCGCCCGCTGGTCGAGCAGTACTTCGGCTACCTGGCCAGTGCGGTGACCGGCGACCTCGGAGTGTCCTTCCGCTCCGGGGAGCCGGTCACCGAGATCCTGCTGGGCCGCCTGCCGGCCACCGTCTCGATGGCCGGCACCGGCATCCTCATCGCGCTGCTGGTCTCCTTCCCGCTGGGCGTGTTCGCCGCGCTGCGCCACGGGCGGGCCAGCGACTCACTGGTGCGCGGCCTGTCCCAGCTGGGGGTGTCGATCCCCGACTTCTGGATGGCGATGCTGTTCATCCTGTTGTTCTCCTCCACGCTGGGCTGGCTACCGCCCTCGGGCTACGTCGCGCTCACCGAGGACCCGGCCGGCTGGGCCCGGCGCGTCCTCATGCCGGCCCTCACCATCGGGCTGGTGGCCGGCTCGATCCTCACCCGCTACATCCGCTCCTCGGTGCTCGAGGTGCTCGTGGCCGACCATGTGCGCACCGCCCGCTCCAAGGGGCTGCGCAGCCGGGTGGTGATCGGGCGCCACGTGGTGCGCAACTCCCTCATCCCGGTGCTCACGATCACCGGCAACCAGCTGGCCACGATGCTGGGCGGAGTGGTCGTCGTCGAGGTCGTGTTCGCCTGGCCGGGCCTGGGCCGGCTCATCTACGACGCCGTCCTGGCCCGCGACTACCCGCTCCTGCAGGGCGCGATCCTGCTGGTCGCGGCGATCTTCCTGCTCATCAACCTGCTGGTCGACCTGCTCTACGGCAAGGTCGACCCGCGGATCCGGGTGACCTCATGACCACCGTCCCGCTCACCACCGCTCCGCCCGTGGCGGCCAAGCGGCCACCCAGCTGGCTACGCACCGTGCGCCGCCTGGTGCGCCGGCCGATCGCCGTCATCGGCCTGGTGGTGCTCGCCCTCGTCGTCCTGGCGGCGGTGTTCGGCGAGCAGCTCGCCCCGTACGCGGCCAACGCGGTGGACGTCACCCGCGCCCTGCAGCCGCCCAGCGGCGAGCACCTGTTCGGCACCGACGAGCTGGGCCGCGACGTGCTGTCCCGGGTGATCCTGGCCGCGCAGGTCTCGGTGCGGGTGGCGCTGGTGTCGGTGTCCATCGCGCTGGTGGCCGGGGTGCTGCTCGGGGTGCTGGCCGGCTACTTCGGCGGCTGGCTCGACACGATCATCATGCGCAGCGCCGACGTCCTGTTCGCCTTCCCGGTGATGCTGCTGGCGATGGCGATCGTGGCGATCCTGGGGCCCGGCCTCACCACCGCGATGGTGGCCATCGGCATCGTCTACATCCCGATCTTCGCCCGCGTCACCCGCGCCAGCGTGCTCAGCGTGCGCACCGAGCCCTACGTGCGCGCGGCGGTCTCCCTGGGTGCCAAGCCCGGTCGCATCATCGTGCGCCACGTGCTGCCGAACATCGCCGCGCCGATCATCGTGCAGACCTCGCTGTCGCTGGCCTTCGCGATCCTGTCGGAGGCCTCGCTGTCCTTCCTCGGCCTGGGGGTCCAGCCGCCCGAGCCGTCCTGGGGCCGGATGCTGTTCGACGCGCGCGGCTTCCTCGACCAGGCCTGGTGGATGGGCATCTTCCCCGGCGCGGCCGTCTTCGTCACCGTCCTCGCCTGCAACCTCGTGGGCGACGCCCTGCGCGACGTGCTGGACGTGCGCGCCGACTCGGGAGGCAAGTCATGACCCCGGCCCTGGAGGTGCGCGACCTGCGGGTGCGCATCGGCAACGCGCAGATCGTCGACGGCGTGAGCTGGTCGGTGGAGCCGGGCCAGACCCTGGGCATCGTGGGCGAGTCCGGCTCGGGCAAGTCGATGAGCGTGCTCGCCGCCACCGGCCTCATCGGCCCGCCCACCGCGCGGGTGAGCGGGCAGGTCCTGCTCGCCGATGAGGACGGCGCAGGCCGGCCACGTGACCTGCTCACCTTGTCGCCGGAAGCCTTGCGGCGGGTTCGCGGGCGGGGCGTGGGCTTCGTGTTCCAGGATCCGGCCACCTCGCTCAATCCGGTCCTCACGGTGGAGCGCCAGCTCACCGAGGGGCTGGAGGAGCACCTGGGCATGACCCGGCGGGCGGCCACCTCCCGCGCGCTGGAGCTGCTCGACCTCGTGGGCATTCCCGACCCGGCCCGCCGGCTGCGTTCCTACCCGCACGAGCTGTCCGGCGGCATGCGCCAGCGGGTGATGATCGCCATCGCGCTGGCCTGCGAGCCGCAGGTGCTCATCGCCGACGAGGCCACCACCGCCCTGGACGTGACGATCCAGGCCCAGATCCTCGACGCCGTCCGCAGCCTGCGGGAACGGCTGGGCACGGCGACGGTCTGGATCAGCCACGACCTCGCCGTCGTCGGTGGCCTGGCCGACCACGTGGTCGTGATGTACGGCGGCCAGGTGCTCGAGCAGGCCGACGTGCTCACCCTGTTCCGCGAGCGCGCCCACCCCTACACCGAGGGGCTGTTCGCCGCGCGCCCCCGGCTCGGTGCCGATCAGGCCCAGCTCACGACCATCCCCGGCAGCCCGCCGGACGTGCGCGAGCTGCCGGCCGGCTGCGTGTTCTACGACCGCTGCACCGTGCGCGCCGACGACCGGTGCGCCACCGAGCGTCCCGAGCTGCGGGAGATCGCGCCCGGGCACCTGGTGCGCTCCTTCTACACCACGACCCGGGAGGCCACATGACCGCGCCGCTGCTCGAGGTCCGCGACCTGCAGGTGCGCTTCCCCGTGCCGGCGGTGCGCGGTCTGGGGCGTCAGTGGGTGCACGCCGTGGAGGGGGTGTCCTTCTCCATCGACCGCGGCCAGACGCTGGGGCTGGTCGGAGAGTCCGGCTCGGGCAAGTCGACCATCGGCAACGCCATCCTGCGCCTGGTGACCCCCACCGCCGGGCAGGTGCTGCTGGACGGGCAGGACGTGCTCACCGCCCGTGGCGGGCAGCTGCGGGCGATGCGACGCAAGGCCGCGATGGTCTTCCAGGACCCGCTCGCCTCGCTGGACCCGCGCCAGACGGTGGCCGAGTCGGTGCGCGAGCCGCTGGAGATCCACCGGCTGCACCGCGGCCCGGCCCGGCAGAACCGGGTGGCCGAGCTGATGGACCTGGTCGGCCTGCCCGAGCGGTTCCTCGACCACTACCCCCACGAGCTGTCCGGCGGGCAGCGCCAGCGGGTGTGCATCGCCCGCGCGCTGGCCGGGGACCCCTCGCTCATCGTGCTCGACGAGGCCACCGCCTCCCTGGACGTGTCGGTGCAGGCCCAGATCATGAACCTGCTGCGCGACTTGCAGGCCGAGCTGGACCTGGCCTACCTGTTCATCTCCCACGACCTGGCCGCGGTGGAGCACATGAGCCACCGGGTGCAGGTGATGTACCTGGGCCGGCTGATGGAGCAGGCCGGGCGCGAGCAGATCTACTCCTCGCCCGGGCACCCCTACACCCAGGCGCTGATGTCGGCGATCCCGGACGACGACCCCGTTGCCGAGCGCCAGCGGCGCCGCATCCTGCTGCAGGGGGACATCCCCTCCCCCATCGACCCGCCGTCGGGCTGCGTGTTCCGCACCCGCTGCCCGCTGGCCATCGACCAGTGCGCGGTCGACGTGCCGGCCGTGGTGCTCGGCGAGGGGCACGTGTCGCACTGCGTACGCGCCGGCGAGCGCGTCCCGGTGGGCTGAGTCCACGGGCCGGTCGCCTCGGCCCAGCTCGCCCGGCCGCCTCACCGCCCCACCCGGCGCACCCGGCGTACTCCACCCGGCCCGCCCGGGCCATCTCGGCCGATGGGTCGTACTTCTCCGTCATGAACCCGTTGTGACTGCTGCGGGTTCATGACGGAAACCTGCGACCCGTGTAACGGCGCGGGTCAGGGGGACGGCGACGGTTCGGCCGGGGCCACCGCGACGCCGACCACCCCCGGACCGGTGTGCGCCCCGATGACCGCGCTGACCTCGCTGCGCACCAGCCGGACGACCTGGGCACCGGTCTCGGCCAAGCGCTGCTCGAGCAGCTCGGCGAGATCGTCGGCCGCCTCAGGGGCGGCGAAGTGGTGCACCGCCAGCTGCACCGGACCGCCCGCCCCGCGCGGTGTGTCCGCTCCCGGCCCACCGGCAGCGCGCACGGCGATCTCGGCGATCCGGCGGTGCACGCGGGCGAGACCGCGGGTGGTCTCCAGCACGGTGAGGACCCCGCCGCCCACCGCAAGGATCGGCCGGGCGCCCAGGGCCGAGCCGAGGAATGCGCGGGCCGGGCCGATCCGTCCGCCACGAGCCAGGTACTGCAACTCGGGGACGGCGAACAGCACCGTGGCGCGCGCCGCCGTGGCTCGCGCGTGGGCGAGCACCCGCTCCACCGGGGCGCCCGCGGCGGCCTGGCGGGCCGCGGCCACCGCGGCGAACCCCAGGCCACCGGCCACGGTTCGGGTGTCCACCACGTGCACGGGAGGCCCGCCGAGCGCGGCCACCTCCGCCGCAGCTCGGCGCGCCACCCCCACCGTGCCGGAGAGCTCGGCGGACAGGTGCAGGGCCACCACCGCCTCGGCGTCCTGCCCAGCGGCGGTCATCGCCTCGGTGAGCGCCGCCTGAGAGGGCTGGGAGGTCGTGGCGGTGCCTCCCGCACGCAGCGCGATCGCCAGCTCCTCGCGGGAGCGCGCGTCATCGGGATGATCGGCACCGCCGTCCAGGCCGAGTCGCAGGGGGACGACGTGGATGCCCCAGTCCGTGGCGGTCGACGCCGGGACCGAGGCGGTGGAGTCGGTGAGGACAGCGACGCGGGCCACTGCCCTCAGTCCGCGACGGGCTCGGGCCGCGCGCGGACGACCGCGACCAGCGGAGCCCGGTTGAGGACACCGCGGCTGACCGAACCCAGGAAGAAGCCGGCCAGCCCACCACGGCCTCGGGAGCCGACGACGAGGATCGCCGCTCCCTCGGCAGCCTCCACGAGCGCCCGGACTGGGCGCTCGCGCACCAGCCGCAGCTCCAAGGGAACCTCGGGGTAGCGGCGGTGCCACTCGTTGAGCCGCTCGGCGGTCACCCGCGCGTGCTCGCTGGCGTTCGCGTCGTAGTGCCCGCTGCGCACGGCGTCGGGGAAGTCCGGGAACGCTGCGTCGTCCTGGGCGCCTTGCACCACCACCAACCGGGCCCCGCGGCGGGTGGCCTCCTCGAAGGCGTACTCCATCGCCTCCGGCGCCCCCTCCACCGGGTCCATGCCGACGACGACCGGTCCGTCGGGCGGCGTCTCGCCCCGCACGACGACCACGGACGAGTGCGCATGGGCGGCGACCTTCTGGGCGACCGAGCCCATGAGCGGGTCGGCCACATCACCCTGACCGCGGGCACCGACCACGGTGAGCGCGGCGTGTCGGGAGGCCTCCACCAGTGCGCTGGCCGGGTCCTCGACGACCACGCGGTTGGTCACGGTGACGTCCGGCCACTGCTTGTCCACGCGCTCGGCGGCCGCTGCCACCACCTGCTCGCCGGTGGTCACCAGCTCCGGCGGTGGACTGAACTCCCAGGCCTTGGCCTGCGCGGCCCACGGGAAGGCGTAGAGGACGTGCAGCCCCAGTCCGCGCCGGTGGGCCTCCTCGACCGCGTAGTCCATGGCACGTTCGGCCATCGGTGAGCCGTCCGTGCCCACGAGGACACTGCCCTCCGGGATCTCCTCAGCTGGCATGACCCTCCTCGCACGGACGACCGCCGCGGACGCCGGCGGACGCCCTTCATCATCACACGTCCGGCGCGCGCAGGCCGAGAGGTCGTCAGGCGGCCTGTACCTCGCCCGCGGCCAGGTCCACCAGGCCGCGCGCCCGTAGCGCCGGGATGACCCCGCGCAGCAGCCGGGACACATCGGCGGGGATCGAGCCGGGCAGGACGACGAAGCCGTCGGCGGCGCCGGCCTCCAGCCACTTCTCGATCGTGGTGACCACGTCGCCGATCGTGCCGACCGCTTCCAGTGCGCCCGCCCAGCCTGCGTCGCCTCCGGCGATGTCGGCGAGCAGGTCGGCCCGCGCGCGGGCCGAGTCGTGGTCGGCGGAGATCACGGTGCGCAGGTCCACCAGCACCTTCACCGGGTTGCGGCCGGCGGCGCGGGCAGCGCTGCGCACCGCGTAGCGCAGCTCGCGGGCCCAGGCGAGATCGGCTTCCCGCAGCCGCACGACGTCGGCGAGCTCACCGGCCGCGGGCAGCTGGGCCTCCTCGGCGAGTGGCAGCACCACGGTGGGGCGCTGCGGGGACCGCTGGGTGGTGGTGCGGATGAGGTCCTCGAGCAGGTCACCAAGCTGGGGCAGCGGGGCGGCCACATCTCTCGCCACCTGCAGCCCGGCCCAGGAGCCGGCCTTGCGGTTGAACTGGGCCAGTTCGGCCGCCACGGCGGCGTCGGCCCGGCCCAGCTGCACGGTGGGCACCAGGCCGGTGCCGCCGGCGCTGGGGCTGATCCGGCGCGCGGCGACCACCGGGTCGAGCCACGCGTTGCGCCGTGGGGCCGCATCGGCCCGGAGGCGGAAGTTCTCCCCCAGGGTGACGAAGGAGACCCCGCCCTTGTGGGCGGTACGGGCGTAGGCGGCCAGGCGCACGAGGTTTGCCTGCTCGGCCGGCAGCCCAGCGGCGAAGTCCCGGTCGACGCTCGGGGCGCCGAGCCCGGAAAGGTCGAGGGCCAGGGTGGCGCTGGTCGAGGTGGTCTCAGTGGTCCGGGTAGGGAGGAATGCAGTAGTCATTGCGGTACACCAATCGAGGCATGCGCTGGGTGCGCAGAAGGAAAGGGGACCCGGTGCGCGGGTACCGCGCCCGACGTGTCACTCGCCGGAGGCGGGGGCGGGAACCGGGGGTGATGCGCCGGCGTCGTGCCGAGGCATCGCGGGTATGTCTGGTCAGGACATACAGGGGCGCGCCCACATGCACATGCAGCTACCGCTTCGGCTGGTCAGCGGCCGGGGGCTGTGGTGCGTGGTCATCGCCATGTTTCCTTCGTGCTCGACACCGTGTGGTGTATCGCGTTGCCCCGCCCTGCGCGGGACCAGGTCATCACCCGGGGCACCCACCGCACGTGGCGGGTTGCCGACCAGCAAGCCGGGGCTTAGCGCACAAAGGTGCGCACTGGTGCTCTGAACCTGGCGCTGACGCTAGCGCCAGCCAACTTGGCGTGTCAACCACCTCCCACCCACCGTGCGCCGCGCTTCACGCCTCTTCAGGCGTCGACAGCGCAGTTCCTGCTGGCCGGACCAGCTGTCGGTGCCGGAAGCAGGCCGGGAGCACGTTGTGGTCGCGCCGACGCCCCGCCGGTCGTCTCGGTCCCCGGCTGGGCAGCCGTCTCACCAGGTGCTTCGGTAGGCCGACCGAGCCCGTCGTGGCCGACAATGGAGACAGACCCCGCGACCGAGGAGGCAGACGTCCATGACCGCCGAGCAGCAGCCCGAGCCTCAACTCTCCCTGGGCAGCGAGGAGTTCAAGGCGGTCTTCCGGTACCACCCCGCCGGCGTGTGCGTGGTCACCTGCGCCACGCCCGAGGGCCCGGCAGGCTTCACCGCCACCTCGGTGATCTCGGTCGCGGCCGAGCCGGCGATGTTCGCCTTCTCGGTGGCCGCCGGCTCCACCTCCCGGCGCATCCTGGACAGCGCCGAGAGCGTCGTCGTCAACTTCCTGGCGGCCGGCCAGGAGGACCTCGCCCGGCGCTTCGCCGCCCGCGGCACCGACCGATTCGCCGGGCTGGACTACAGCGTGCTGCCCACCGGGGAACCAGTGCTGCCCGGCACGATGGCATGGCTCCGCGGGATCGTCGAGCAGCGCATCCCGGTGGGCGACAGCCTGCTCATCACGCTGCGCGCGGTGCGCGTGCACCAGACGGATAACGCCGACCGCCGGCCGCTGGTGTACCTGGACCGGTCCTTCCCCCAGCTGACGGACTGAGCGTCGCCGCTCCCGGCGCCTCGCGCGTTGGCGTTCCCGCGGCCGGCACCTCCCACCCAACCGCTGAGCGCGCCTCAGGCGTCGGGGTGGTAGACGACCTCGACGTCCAGGTCGCGGGTGGCCCCCGGTGCCAGCTCGACCCGGTCGGCCCACTCGGGCCGGTTGTAGGCGTCGGCGATCCCGCCCACCGGCTCCAGCGCGATGACGGTCCGCTCCCGGCCCTCGAGGGTGTCGCCGGTGAAGATGTGCATCACCGGGGCCTGCTCGGGGCGCTGGCGGATCTCCACGGCCCGCCCGGTCACCGGCGAGCGCAGCCAGGTCGAGGCGGTGCCCTCGGTCTCGGCCAGCAGGAACGAGGCGTCCAGGCGGGTGTCCCCCACCGGCTCGAGCCGCAGCCCGTCGGGCAGCGGCTGGTAGGCCTCGTCGCCGGGCAGTGGGATGAGCGCGTCGTCCACCAGCACCCGGGTCCGGGCCGGCACGTTGACCGTGAGCCCGTCGATCGTCTCGTGGCCGGGTAGCGCGAAGTAGGGGTGCCAGCCCACCACCACCGGGGCGACCGTGGTGCCCACGTTGGTCACCCGCATCGCCACGCCCAGCCGGTGCTCGGTCAGCCGGAAGGTGACCTGCAGGTCGAGGTCGAACGGGTACCCGGGATGCTCGTCGGCGCGCACGGTGGTGCTCAAGGCGAGGTGGGCGCCGTCCTCATCCTCACCGTGGCCCTCCACCCGCCACGGTGCCCGGCGAACCAGGCCGTGGATGACCTCCGGGTCTGCCGGGTGCATCGACGGGCGCAGGTCGTGCTCCTCGCCGGCGAAGGTGTACTGGCCGCCCCGGATCCGGTTGGCGTAGGGCGCCATCACCGCGAAGGCCCCCTCCTTGTTGCGCTCCAGGGCCGCGGCCGAGTCGTACCCGGCCGCCAGCTCCACCTGCTGTCCGCCCTCGCTGCCGGGCACCGCCCAGCGCAGCACGGTAGCTCCCTTGAGTGCCACCTCCAGGCGGGCGCCGTCGCGGCGGAGCAGGACGGTGGGCTCGCCGTCCAGGTCGCCGTACTCGAGGCCGCTCACGCGGGCACCACGTTCACCAGGCGCGGCGCGCGCACGATCACCTTGCGCACCTCGCGGTCCCCCAGGGCGCGCTGCACGCCGGGGGCGGCCAGGGCCAGCCGCTCCAGCTCGGTCTCGTCGATAGACACCGGGACCTCCAGCTTGTCGCGCAGCTTGCCGGCCACCTGCACCACGCAGGTGACGGTCTCCTCGACCAGCAGCTCGGGGTCGGCCACCGGGAAGGGCTCGTGGGCCAGGGACTGCTCGTGGCCCAGGCGGGCCCACAGCTCCTCGGCGATGTGCGGGGCCACCGGCGCCAGCATGAGCAGCAGCGGCTCGACCGCCTCGCGCGGGGTGCGCTCCAGCCCGGTCAGGTGGTTGTTGAGCACGATGAGGCGGGCGATGGCGGTGTTGACCCGCATCGCCGACATCTCGGTCTCGACCTCGTCGATGGTCTTGGCCACCAGCCGGCGGGTCTCCTCGCCGGCGGGCTCGTCGGTGACGAGCAGCTCGCCGGTGTCCTCGTCCACGACGTTGCGCCACAGCCGCTGCAGGAAACGCTGGGAGCCGACGACGGCGCGGGTGTCCCATGGGCGGGAGTCGTCCAGCGGGCCCATCGACATCTCGTACACGCGGAAGGTGTCGGCGCCGTACGCCTCGTACATGTCGTCCGGCGTCACCATGTTCTTCAGCGACTTGCCCATCTTCCCGTACTCACGGGTGACCGGCTGGCCCTGCCAGGTGTAGCTGACCTCGCCCGAGCCGTCCGGCGCGGCGACCTCCTCGACCTCGTCGGCCGGGACGTACTGGCCGCGGGCATCGACGAAGGCGTAGGCCTGGATATAGCCCTGGTTGAACAGCCGGTGGAAGGGCTCGGCGCTGGAGACGTGCCCCAGGTCGAACAGCACCTTGTGCCAGAACCGGGCGTACAGCAGGTGCAGCACTGCATGTTCTACGCCGCCCACGTACAGGTCCGCCCCGCCCAGCGGCTTGGCGTCGGTGGGGCCCATCCAGTACTGCTCGTTGGCCGGGTCGACCAGCCGGTCGGTGTTGTCCGGGTCCAGGTAGCGCAGCTCGTACCAGCACGAGCCGGCCCAGTTGGGCATCGTGTTGGTGTCCCGGCGGTAGGTCTTCAGCCCGTCGCCCAGGTCCAGCTCCACGTTCACCCAGTCGGTGGCGCGCCCCAGCGGCGGCTCCGGGGAGGACTGGGCGTCGTCGGGCTCGAAGGTGCGCGGGGAGTAGTCGGGGACCTCCGGCAGGTCGACCGGCAGCATCTCCTCGGGCAGCGGGTGGGCCCGGCCCTCCTCGTCGTAGACGATGGGGAACGGCTCGCCCCAGTAGCGCTGGCGGGAGAACAGCCAGTCGCGCAGCCGGTAGGTGGTGGTCGCCTCCCCCAGGCCCTTGTCCGCCAGCCAGCCGGTGATGGCTTCCTTCGCGGCGTCGACGCTCATGCCGTTGAGCGAGATCTCCTCGTTGGCAGAGTTGATGATCTCCCCGTCACCGGTCCAGGCGCCGTCGGTGTGCTCGGCCGGTGGCTGGACGGTGTAGATGACCTCCAGGTCGTAGGCCTGGGCGAACTCGAAGTCGCGCTGGTCCCCGCCGGGCACCGCCATGATCGCGCCGGTCCCGTAGCCCATCAGGACGTAGTCGGCGACGAACACCGGGATCTGGGTGCCGGTGACCGGGTTGGTGGCGAACGCTCCGGTGAACACGCCGCTCTTGGCGCGGCCCTCGTCCTGACGCTCGGCCTCGGTCTTGGCCGCGGCCCGGGCGCGGTAGTCGGCCACCGCCTCGGCCGGGGTGGCGTGCCCGCCGGTCCACGCGTCCTTGGTGCCCTCCGGCCAGGTGGCCGGCACGGCGTCGTCCACCAGGGGGTGCTCGGGGGCCACGACCATGAACGTGGCGCCGAACAGCGTGTCGGGGCGGGTGGTGAACACCTCCAGGGCCAGGTCGGTGGCCCCCTGTTGCCCGCCGTCCTCACCCGCGGCCTCGCCGGCGCTGACCCGGGAGGGCAGCGCGAAGCGGACCGTGGCGCCCTGCGAGCGCCCGATCCAGTTGCGCTGCATGAGACGGACCTTCTCCGGCCAGTCGATGCTGTCCAGGTCGTCGACCAGCCGGTCGGCATAGGCGGTGATGCGCATCATCCACTGGCGCAGGTTGCGCTGGAAGACGGGGTAGTTGCCGCGCTCGGAGCGTCCCTCGGCGGTGACCTCCTCGTTGGCCAGCACGGTGCCCAGCCCGGGGCACCAGTTCACCGGGGCCTCGGAGACGTAGGCCAGGCGGTGGGCGTCCAGCGCCGCCGCCTTGGCGTCGTCGTCCAGCTCCTCCCACGGCAGCCCGGACGGCGTGGGCCGGGTGCCGTCTGCGAAGGCGGCTTCCAGCTCGCTGATCGGGCGCGCCGCTCCGCGGCCGCCGCCGGGGCGCTCGGCGTCCTCGTCGTACCAGGAGTGGTACAGCTGCAGGAAGATCCACTGGGTCCAGCGGACGTAGTCGGTGTCGGTGGTCGCGAAGGAGCGCCGGGCGTCGTGGCCCAGCCCCAGGCGCCGCAGCTGGCGGCGCATGTTGACGATGTTCTCCTCGGTGGTCACCCGGGGGTGCTGCCCGGTCTGCACCGCGTACTGCTCGGCGGGCAGGCCGAAGGCGTCGTAGGCCAGGGCGTGCAGGACGTTCTTGCCCTTCATCCGCTGGTAGCGGCCGATGACGTCGGTGGCGATGTAGCCCAGCGGGTGGCCCACGTGCAGGCCCTTGCCCGAGGGGTAGGGGAACATGTCGAGCACGTAGAACGGGTCCTCGCCGACCGCACCGGCCAGCGAGCCGGCCGGGTTGGGCGCGTGGAAGGTGCCCCGCTCCTCCCAGCGGTCCTGCCACTCCTGCTCGATGCGCCCGGCCAGCTCCGCGGTGTAGCGGTAGGCCGGTTCGGCCGGGACGTTCGCGGGCTGGGGGCTGGTCTGCGTGCTCATCGGTTCCTCACGGGTGGGTACTGGTCACTCCTGACATGAGAAAACCTCCCCGCAGGGAGGTGTGCCGCGCTGGTGCGGCGCTCGAAG
>Ga0209487_1002558_pt1 | contig 14761 bp, 12 predicted proteins | sample Poulit2012_FD_187524 | JGI IMG/M metagenome (GOLD analysis project Ga0209487, IMG submission 187524) | Agricultural soil microbial communities from Georgia to study Nitrogen management - Poultry litter 2012 (SPAdes) (version 2) | ecosystem: Environmental > Terrestrial > Soil > Agricultural land... | reverse complement strand
CGGCCACCGGTCCCAGTCCGCAGCGACCTGGCGGGTCTCGGAGCCGTCCAGCCGGCTCACCCGGAGGGTGACCGTGGGCGCCTCGTCCGGGGTGGACAGGCTCTCCACCAGGTAGGCGACCAGCTGCCCGTCCGGGCTGATCCGGGGCTCGAACAGCTCCGCGTCGGGGTCGTCGGCGAGCACGCGCTGCTCCCCGGTGGCCACGTCGATGCGGACCAGGCGGGAGCGCACCGCCCCCTTCCCAGTGGGCACCGACCAGGTCGTCACCACAGTGCTGCCGTCCGCGCTGAGGTCCGCCGAGCTCTCGATCAGCGCCTTGCCGGCGGCCGGGGTCAGGTCCCGCAGGTCGACGGCGGAGCCCGCCTCGGTCTGCGCAGTCGCCTCGCTCGCGGCACGTCCGGGCAGGTCTCCGGTGAACAGGCGCGGTGCGGCCGGACCGAGGTCGTGGTCCCAGAACCGCACCGGGTAGTCGGAGTGCAGGATCGCCGAGACCTTCTGGGTCTTGCGCGCCTCGAGCAGCTGCTCCTCGGTCTCCTGGTCGGTGGCCGAGGGCATCGTGTCCGCGGTGACCAGCACCGTGCCCGCCTCCCGGGCGGCGCGCACCGCATCGACACCGCCGGGCCGGGCAGCGATCTGGTGCGCCTCGCCGCCACCGGCCGGGAGCAGCCAGACGGCAGGCTTGGCATCGTCCTCGGCCACGCCGTCGGTGGGCCGCTTGGCCACGAACAGCAGGTCGCCGTCGGCGGTGAACTCCGGGGCGGACTCACCGGTCAGTCCGCGGGTGAGCCGGTGAGCGGGTGCGACGCCGGTGGGGTCCACCTGCCAGAGGGCGGTCAGGTACTTGGTCTTGTCCTCGTTCAGTGCGGAGACCGCGACGGCGAGCCGGTCGCCGGTGGGGCTGAGCGCCAGGGAGGTGATCCTGGGCAGGGCGATGTAGGCGTCCAGGTCGTGGAACGCAGTGGGGCCAGGGGTTGCCTGGTCGGCTGGAGTGGCTGTGGTGTCGGTCATCCTGTCGTCCTATCACGACGGCGGCGCCTCGCCCAGCAGGACGGGTCACCGTGGCAGTTCGCTAGGGTGCTGCGGCAGACCGGAAGGAGTCCCATGACGATCGCCACCACCGACTCGCGCTCGGCAGCCGGGCCGCGGCGCCAGCGACCACCGTTCGAGCAGTGGTTTCCCCACGCCCCGATCGACGGCACCTACGGTTACGACCTGGACGGGCTGCTGCAGGTCGGGGCGCCGGAGGCCCCGGAGGACTTCGTCGATTTCTGGCGGGACCGGTACGCGCGCGCACTGCAGGTGGCGCCGGCGCCGGAGCTGGCCGACTACCCGATGACCGCCCCGGCGCACACGCTGCACCGGGTGGACTTCACCAGCCTCGACGGTCTGCGGATCGGAGGCTGGGTGGCCCTGCCCACCGAAGGCCCGGCCAGGATCGGTGTGGTGGTCAGCCACGGCTACGGGGGACGGGAGGAGCCTGATCTGGCCGGGATTCCCGATGACGCCGCGGTGATCTTCCCGGTGGCGCGGGGCCTGCCGACGGTGAGCCTGATGCCGCAGGTGCTCCGGCCCACTGACGGGCACGTGCTGGAAGGGATCGAGTCTCGGGAGAGCTACGTGCTCGGCGGCTGCGCGGCGGACGTGTGGTGCGCGGCGAGTGCGCTGACCGAGCTGGTCGGCGAGCTGCCACTGGTGTTCGTCGGCGGGAGCTTCGGTGGTGGGCAGGGTGCGCTCGCGCTGCCGTGGGACAGCAGGTTCGTGGCCGGCGCGCTGCGGGTGCCCAGCTTCGGCCAGTACGACGTGCGGCTGCACGTGCCGTGCGTCGGCAGCGGAGAACGGGTCCGCGAGCACGTGTCGATGCACCCGCGAGCGCGGGAGGTGCTGCGCTACTTCGACGCTGCCACCGCCGCCGGCTTCCTCACCGTCCCGACGCTGATGGCCTGCGCCCTGTGGGATCCGGCCGTGCCGCCGCCGGGCCAGTTCGCGGTGCACAACGCCGCCCGGGGCGCCACCGGCGAGCGCGCCGAGCTGCAGGTGCTGGCCGCCGGGCACGAGACCTACCCGGAGGAGGCCGCCGACGGGGCGGTGTGGCTGCGCGGTGTCCACCAGCTGGTCAGCGGCGTCCCACGGTAGCGGCGCGCACATCAGGTGCAGCACACTGGCAGCCACCGAGCCCCGGACCGCAGTCTCGAAGGATTCATCCGCATGAGCACACCCCGTTCTGCTGGACGGCGCACGCGCTGGACGATCGCACTGGTCCTCGGTGTGCTGCTCGCCGCGTTGATGGTCTACCCGTGGCCGGAGCACACGCCCGAACCGATCATCCTCGGGGTCGTCCCGGCACCGCTGTTCGCCTGGATCGTGTGGGTCGCAGCGTTCATCGCCTACGTGGCCTGGATCTGCTACCGGTGGGATCCGTATGCCGCTGTGGTGCAGCGCTTCGTCGACGAGCAGACCGAGCGGTCCGGCGGCCAGGAGGTGCAGCGCTGATGTCCAACGCGGCCATGTGGATCGCGCTGATCGCCTTCTCCCTGCTGCTGGTGTACCTGGGCTACCTGGGCAACCGCAGCACCAGCAACACGATGGAGGACTTCGTCCTCGGCAGCCGGAAGCTGGACAAGCTGCCGGCATTCTTCACGGTGACGGCGACGCTGTTCAGCGCGTTCAGCTACTTCGGGATCACCGGCCAGTTCTACACCAACGGGATCGGCGCCTGGATCCAGGTCGCCACCACCGCGGCCGTCGGTCCGATCATCTACTTCGCCGGCACTCGGATCTGGCTGGTCGCACGGCGCTACGGCCTGGTGAACATCACCGAGTACCTCTCCGACCGGTATGCCTCCCGCGCCGTGGGCCTGGTGGCCGGGCTCATCGTGATCGTGGCGCTGGTGCCATACATGGGCGCCCAGTTCCGTGGCAGCGGGCTGACTCTCGAGGCAGTGACCGAGGGTGGCATCCCGTACTGGGCCGGCGCCGTGTTCCTGGCCGTGGTGGTGACGCTGTACGTGATGAGCGGCGGGTTCCGGTCGGTGGTCTGGACCGACGTGGTGCAAGGGGCGTTGATGTACGTCCTGCTCGCCGCCGCCATGCTGATCCTGGTGTTCACCCAGACCGGCGGCTTCACCGAGCTGATGGACACGGTCGGGGAACAGTCAGAGCTGTTGTCCAACCCGGGCGGGGACGGGTTGTTCAGCCTGCCGTACCTGATCTCGGTGCTGGTGATCTTCGCCGCGGCGCACTTCACCATGCCACAGCTGCAGCAACGGTGGATGGCGGCGCGGAGCCACTCGACGCTGAAGTTCGTCGCGATCTCCCTGCCCGTAGGCACCGCGCTGGTCTACATCTGCTGCTTCTACATCGCGATGGTCGGGGTGGCCACCCGGCCTGGATTCCCCACTCCGGAGGCGATCTACCCGGCGATGATCATGGAGGTGCTGCCGCAGTGGTTGCTGCTGCTGGCGATCTTGGCGATCATCGCCGCCACCGGCAGCACCGCCAACTCGATCGTGCTCACCCTGAGCTCGATCGTGGCCAAGGAGCACGTCCGACCGGTGATGGAGCGCCGGGGCTCCACCGGCGCCGCGCTCGACCGGAGCCTGACCCTGACCACCCGGGTGATGCTGCCGATCCTGGTCGGTGGCGGGCTGCTGGTGGCCTTCTTCGGCCCGCAGAGCATCATCGGGATCATCGTGGCCATCACCTGGCCGGCGGTGTTCCTGATCTTCCCGACGCTGCTGGCCGGCCTCTACTGGCGGCGGGCCACCGCTGCCGGGGCGGTCGTCTCCATGGTGGTCTCCGAGGTGCTGTTCATCAGCCTCGACCAGGGTTGGCTGCCGGTGCCGCTGGGCGGCTGGCACCCGGCGATGCTCGCCGCGGTCGTGGGCGTGCTGCTGCTGGTCGTCGTCAGCCTGGCCACCCGGCCGCCGGAACGAGAGCACGTCGAGCGGCACTTCGCACTGTTCGAGGAACCCGCGACCACCGGGGCGCGGTAGTGAGCACGCAGCACGAACCAGGACCGGTCGCCGTGGTCACCGGTGGTTCTGCCGGCATCGGCCGAGCAGTGGGGCAACGACTCAGCGCAGACGGTTTCCGTGTGGTGAGCCTGGCCCGCGGCCGCAGCTCCGACGACGGTTGGCGGCCGGACGAGGAGCTCGAGGTGGACGTCACCGATGCGGACGCTCTGGCGGCGGCAGCCCAGCAGATCCGCACCGGGCATGGCCGGGTGGATGCCCTGGTGACCTGCGCGGGCGCCGTCAGCAGGGGCATCCTGATCGAGACCTCGGCGCAGCAGCAGCGGCGGCAGGTGGAGGTGAACCTGCTCGGCACCATGCATGCTTGTCAGTCGTTCGCCCCGGCGCTGCAGCAGACCGGTGGAGCGGTGGTGACGGTCAGCTCCTCGATCGCCGCCCAGCCGCAGCCGGCTGCCAGCGCGTATGCCGCGGCCAAGGGTGGGGTGGAGGCGTTCAGCCGCGCGCTGGCGCTCGAGCTCGCCCCCGTGCGGGTGAACGTGGTACGCCCGTCGCTGGTGGACACCGGCATCTGGGTCACCGGCGGGATGGCCGCTGATGACTACGCCGAGCTCCTGGTGCGCCGCGGCGAAGAGTACCCGCTCGGTCGTGTCGGCCGTCCGGCGGACGTCGCCTCCGCTGTCGCATTCCTGCTCTCGGCCGAGGCGGCGTGGATCACCGGGGCGGTGCTGCCGGTGGACGGCGGAGCCGGCCTGGTCGGGCGCTGAGGGTCCTGGGCAAGCAGCCTGCGGGTCAGCCGACCGCAGTGCTGTACACACCCCGGCCGACAGCCAGCTGCGTGCCGTCCTCCCGCGCCACGACCGCGTCCGCGACACCGAGGGTGCGGCCCTGCCGGACCACGGATCCGGTGGCCAGCAACCGGTCGCCCGGACGCGCGGGCCGCAGGTAGTCCACCCGCAGGTCGATCGTCGGCAACCCGGCCCCGACCTCGCTGACCAGGGCGAAGTCGGCGGCGACGTCCAGCAGCGTGGCGAGCAGCCCGCCATGCACATAGCTGCCGGCAGTGTCCGCAGTCATCTCGGGCCGGCAGTCCATCCCGATGGTCACGCTGCCGGGGGCCACCTCGACCAGCTCGAGTCCGAGCCAACGGTGGTAGGCGGGTGTGGTGAGCAGGCGGTCGACCTCCGCGCGGTCGATGGTCATCGCGTTCCTTCCTCCGGGTGGGGTGCACCGGTTGCGTACTTCTCCTCAGCCAGGGTGGTCAGCCGGGCGTAGTCGACCTTGCCGGTGCCCCCCAGCGGCAGCTCGGGCACGAACCACACCCTTCTGGGGTGGGCGTGGGCGGCACCGCGCTGCAGAGCGAACTGCTTGACCTGGTCCTCGGTGAGATCGTCCGCCACCACGAATGCCACCGGCACCTGACCTTTGCGCTCGTGTGGCACCGGCACCACGGCCACCTGCCCGATCCCGGGCATCGCTGCCAACAGCTTCTCCACCTCGAGCGGGTAGACGTTCTCCCCGCCCACGTTGATCATGTCGTCTGCGCGGCCGAGCACCCGCAGGTAGCCCTCTCCTGCGGCCTGCGCGAGGTCACCGGTGCGCAGCCACCCGTCGGCGGAGATCCGCTGCCGGGTGACCTCCGGGAGGTGGTGGTAGCCCAGCGTCACCCCGGGGTTGCGCACCCACAGCTCGCCGGCGGCCCCGAAGGCCACCTCGTCCTGCTCGGCGACTCGCTCCGGGGTCGGCAGCCCTGGTTCGAGCAGCCGCACCTGGCAGCCGGGCAGCGGGCGCCCGGCCAGCCCGTAACGCGGGGCGGTGGTGCGCGGGTTCATCAGCACCTGCGGGCCGCCCTCGGTCAGCCCGTAGGCCTCGATCACGGGAGCTCCGAGCCCCTTGGCGAAGCGGCGGCCGAGCGTGTCGGAGAGCGGCGCGGATCCGCAGATCACGAACCGCAGCGAGCTGAGGTCGTGACGGTGCTGCTCCCCGCTGGCCAGCAGCATCTCGTAGGTGGCGGGCACCCCGGTGGTGTAGGTGCACCGGTGCCGAGCGACTTCTGCCGGGATGCCGGCGGGCTCCGGCCCGCGGCCGATCACGATCGTGCCCCCGACCAGCAGCAGCGGCTTCACCACGCAGATCATCGCGTTCTTGTGGTAGAGCGGCGCAGTGACCAGGCCGCGGTCATCGGCGTCCAGCTGCCACACCTGCGCGACGGTGCTGGCGTTCCAGTGCTGCCCGCCGTGGCTGAGCAGGCACCCCTTCGGCGAGCCGGTCGAACCGGAGGTGTAGGGCTGCAGGCAGACGTCCTGGGCGGCGACCGGGTGCGGGCTGTCGTCAGCCGGGGCGCCAGCCGGCGGCTGGGCGGACCAGCCGTCCTCGTCAGCGAGCACGATGTCCGGCCCGCTGGCGGTCAGCTCGGCCGCCCGGTCGGCCAGTCGGTCCTGGGCCAGCAGCAGCACCGGATCGGCGTCGGCCATCACGTGCCGCAGCGCAGTCCTGCCCGCGCGCGTGTTCAGCGGGACGGCAACAGCGCCGGTCCACAGGATCGCGAGCAGCCCTTCGATGAACCGGTGGTGGTTGCCGAACAGCAGCGCCACCCGGTCCTCAGGCCGCACACCACCAGTACGCAGCAGGCGCGCGGTGCAGCGCACCCGGTCTGCGAGCTGTCGGTAGGAGATGACGTCCTCGCCCTGCCGGATCGCCGGCCGGTCCGGGTGCTCGTCCGCACCGGCCAGCAGCCGCACGGCGAGGTTGTTCTCCACGCTGGTCACGGGGTGATGACCACCTTCCCGAACACCACCCGGTCCTCCAGGAGCCGTTCCGCCTCGCTGATCTCGTCCAGCTCGAGCACCCGGTCGACCACTGGTTCCAGGCTGCCGGCCGCGACCATGGCGAGGAGCGCCTCAAGATCCTCCCGGCGCCAGCCGTTGCTGCCGCGGATGTCGAGCTCACGCACCCAGACGTACGGCTGGAACTGGGTGACCTCGTAGCCGCTCGTCGCCCCGCAGGTGACCACCCGACCGCCCGGCCTGGTGGCACGGATCGAGGACTGCCAGGTAGCGGCCCCGGTGTTGTCCACCATGAGGTCGACTCCCTGCTTGCCGGTGGCCGCCCAGATCTGCCCGCCCCAGTCCTCGGCGCTGGAGTCGATGACGATGTCGGCACCCAGATCCTGCAGACGTTCCCGCTTGGTGGCCGAGCTCGCACAGGCGATCACGCGGGCCCCGACGGCCTTGGCGATCAGCACGGCGCCGGTGCCCAGCCCACCCGCGGCGCCGAGGATGGCGACCGTCTCCCCCGCCTGGAGACCTCCGCGGGTGATCAGCTGCCGGCGTGCGGTGCCGTAGGCGATCGGCAGCGCCGCCGCACGGACGTAGTCGACGCCGTCCGGTAGCGGGATGCAGTTCTTCGCGGGCACAGAAGCGTACTCGGCCAGCCCGCCCTGAAGGTCTTCCCCCAGGGCCTTCCCGCCGACCAGTGGATCGATCAGCACGCGGTCACCGACCTGCACCTCGGTCACGTCACTGCCCCGACGAGCCACCTCGCCGGCGATGTCCCCGCCGGAGATGTGCGGCAACGGCAGGTGCGCACCGGCGACGCCCTTGCGCACAAACACGTCCAAGTGGTTCAGGGAGCAGGCCCGCACCCGCACGAGCACGTCTTGCGGACCCACCTCGGGCACGGGGTGCTCGGCGACGATGCGCCCTTCGGGGCCACCTCGTTCCACGATCAGCGCAGCGCGCATCGGCTCGTCGGTGCTGGATGACGGCACGGTCTCCATCCGAACTCCTCATCTCGGTCGGGCAAGGGCAAGGTCGGCTGACAGCCGGGCTGGTGCTACCTTCTCACGCACCCTCGGACCAGTAGCAGCCGGCTCACACCGTGGACCTGTGGCGCCCCCACGGTCGCCGGCCCACACCGCGTACAGTCGACCCATGCCCATCGAGCTCGATCACCTGGTCTATGCCGGACCGGACCTGGAGGTGCTGCAGCGCGAGGTCGAGGAGCTCACCGGTGTCGCCCCCCGGCCAGGTGGCAGCCACGAGGCTCGCGGGACGGCGAACGCGCTGCTCGGCCTGGGTGGCGGTCGCTACCTGGAGCTGCTCGGTCCCGACCCGAACCAGGGCGAACCGGAGCGGCCGCGCCCGCTGCGGGTGGACGAGGTGTCCGCGCCGACACTGGTCGGGTGGGCCGTGCGTACCCAGAGCATCGACCGCCTGGTCGACTCCGCCCGGGCGGACGGGTACGACCCGGGTCCGGTGGCTGCGATGTCCCGGATCCCCCCGGACGGCACGCGGCTCTCCTGGCGGCTGACCCCGCCCGAGGGCGGGTTCGACGGTGCGGTGCCGTTCCTCATCGACTGGCAGGACAGCCCGCACCCGTCCGAGACGCTGCCTGCGGTGGCACTGACCGCCATGGAGATCGAACACCCTCAGGTGAGCGAGGTACGCACGGCCCTGACCGCCGTCGGGGCCCTCGACCTGGTCGACCTTCGTCCGGGACCGACCTTCCGGATGCAGATCATGCTGGACACCCCGCAGGGCCGGGTCGCGCTCGGCTGACGACCCGCCCCCGGGACAAGCGACAGCAGTCAGGGCAGCCGCTCAGTCAGGGCAGCCGCTCGAAGGCGAGCTGCACCCCGGCGCGGGTCCGCGGGCCCCAGCTGGTGAACGGGTCCGGATCGATCGTTGGCTGGGACGGGGTGCCCGCCCGACGCCACAGTCCGATCACCCGGCCCGCCTTGACCACAGTCGCGCGGAACATCCCGTTACCACCGGGCACCAGCTTGTCCAGGTGCGCCGGCGGGACTGCGAAGGTGCGGTCCCCGTAGCCGAGCGTGAGCTCGTCGAACCCGGGCAGCAGCATCAGCCGGCGGGCGTCTCGCCGGTGCTCGGCGAGCAGGTCGGGCACCGCCGGATCGAGGTAGTGCCGAACCCCGTCGATGTCGAGCCGCTCCAGTCCTTCGGCCCGGGCCAGGGCGGGTCGCACTCTGCCCAGCGGCAGCCCGAGCCAGCGGGCGGTGTCCCGGTCGGTCACCGGACCGTGGCTGAGGGCGTACCGGCGTACCCACTCGGTCAACCCCTCCTCAGCGTCCAGGTGGCGGGCTCCGGGGACCCAGGCGGCGAGAGCGACCACCTGCTGCTCGGAGCCGGTCATCGGGCCGAGCACCAGCTGACCGGCGCCGCAGAGCACGTGCAGCAGGAAGAGCGCGGTCCGGCGTTGCACCGGCAGACCCGCCGCCACCCAGTGCTCCATCAGCTCGGCACGGGTCAGTGCCCTGCCCCCGGCGAGCGCCTCGGCGGCCACGGCGGCAGCCTTCGTGAGGGCAGCATCATCGATACCCATCTCGGTCAGCCGGGTGCGCAGCCCGGACTCGATCCGATCACCGGTGATCGCCATCATCCAGCCCGCGTCCTCGGCCGGTACCAGGTGCAGGGTCCCGCGCATCGGCCACGTGCGTACGATCTGGCCGCTGTTCAGCGCCGCACGCACGTCCTCCCTGCTGCCGCGCAGCACCCGGAGTGCCACCGAGGTGAGTGCGCCGGGCAGGTCCTGCGCCTGCACCGCACCCAGGTGCCGCACCGCTTCCAAGGGCGTCTGCCAGCGTGGTCCGGCCAGGCGCTGGGCGACCATACGCAGCAGGGTCAGTTCTTGGTTGTGCACCATCGGCCCAGTATTGCTCCGGGTACCGACATCGACTGCGCCGGGGGGCGGACATCGTGCCGCGCCACCGGTCTTGGAGGCGCACCATCCCCGACGGGCGGCACGCGCTGCCCATCTGCAGGACGCAACCCGCTTGCGCGGGGCAGACTGGCAGGGTGAGCAGCGACATCCTGACCCTTCCGACCGAGACCGGTGACCTGCCCGTGCACCGGTGGCTACCGCCGTCCGGCACCGGCCCCGGCGTACTGGTGCTGCAGGAGATCTTCGGCATCAGCAGCTACGTGCGCAGCCGCGCGCGCGATCTCGCCGAGGCGGGCTACGTGGTCTACGCACCCGAGCTCTACCACCGCCTCCCGGATGCCGAGGTGGGCGAGGACGACGTGGCCAAGGGGATGGAGCTGGCCGGGCAGCTGCCGTGGGACGAGGCGCTGGCTGATGCCCGCACCGCGATGGACGCGCTGCGTGTCGCGCCGGAGACCGGCGGACGGGTCGGCCTGCTCGGCTTCTGCTACGGCGGTGGGCTGGCGTTCAACCTGGCCGCCCAGACTGTGCCGGACGCTCTGGTCAGCTACTACGGGTCCGCACTGCCCACCCTGCTGCCGCTGGCGCGCGAGGTCACCTGCCCGAGCCTGCACCACTTCGGCACTGCAGATGACTTCATCCCCCTGGAGACCGTGGAGAAGATCCGGGCCGCGGTCACCTCGGGCAACCGCCGGGTGCAGTTCTTCACCTATGACGGCGCAGGGCACGCATTCGACAACCCCTCGCCGATGTTCCACCACGAGCAGGCGTCCGCGCTCGCCTGGCAGCGCACCCTGGCGTTCCTCGCTGCGGTGCTGGCACAAGTGCCGGGCCGCTGAACCGCGCCACGCCCTACCGGCACATCCAACACCCCGCCCGCCACCGCACTACCGGGTCCGACACCCGGCCCGCCGCTCCAGCGGCGCGTTCGACTCTTGGCCCGCCGGGGCGATACCGCAGAGCACGATTCCGCGTGCCAAGTGTCGCCTGAATCGATTCACCCGGTTGGTGGTGGGTGGCCCGGTCGGTGGGGGTGGCCGGGTCTGTGGTGCGCGGTCAGCTGCGGGCGCTGCCGTCCTGGCTGCGCTCTTCCTCGGTGGCCATCTGCGCCAGCATCGCGTTGTAGGCGGACAGCTCGGCATCGTGGTCCCGGTCGGCCTTGCGGTCCAGGCGGCGGGCGGCGCGGGTGTCGCTCCGGATCCAGCTCGCCGCGAGGGCGATCGCGATCGACAGCGAGGGCAGCTCCCCGATGCCCCAGGTGATCTGCCCTCCGCTCACCTGGTCGGCGAGCGCATCCACACCCCAGGGCAGACCGAGCGCCCCGAAGTAGTTCGCGGCGAGCAGGGAGTTCATCATCATGATCGCGATCCCGAAGAACGCGTGGAAGGCCATCGTGGCGAACAGCAGCACCAGCCGCAGCGGGTGAGCGGGACGTTTCGGGCCCGGGTCCACACCGATCAGCACGTTCACGAACAGGTACCCGGCAAGGCTGAAGTGCACCACCATGGCGATGTGTCCCAGGTGGGTGGTCAGCGCCAGCTCGAACAGCGGGGTGTAGTAGAACACGATCATCGACCCGGCGAAGTTCACTGCGGCGATCACCGGATGGCTGAAGAAGTGCCCCCACCGGGAGTGCACCAGCAGCAGCAGCCACTCCCGTGGCCCCCGGGAGCCGTCCTTGCGCTTCGGCAGCGCCCGGAGCGCGAGCGTCACCGGTGCACCCAGGGTGAGCAGGATCGGCAGCACCATCACCAGGGTCATGTGCTGCAGCATGTGCGCGGAGAACATCAGCCGCCCGTACACGGCGGCACCGCCGCAGGTGATGTAGCCGAAGCCGATCGCACCGATCACCCAGGGGATGGTGCGCGAGAGTGGCCAGGCATCACCCCGGCGGCGCAGCCGCAGCACCCAGCGCAGGTACATCACCGCCATCAGCACTGCGACCCCACCGAACAGCAGGTCCACCCGCCACTCGGTGAACCAGGTCGCCAGCGTCGGGGCCGGGGGGACCGGGTTCTGGGACAGCTCAGCGGCCGGGCTGAGGCCCTCCTGCGGTTCCTGCGGGATCGGCGGACGGGTGTCCGACAGTGCCGAGGCCACCCCCATGACGGCGGCCATCACCACCACCTCCACCCCCACCAGGCGCCAGAACGCCCCGGGCGTGCCGGTGCCGTCAGTCGACGCCAGCGCGGGGATGGTGCGCTCCCGGTGCAGATAGCCGAAGGTGCCGAGGGCGAGGAAGCCGACGATCTTCACCAGCAGCAGCACTCCGTAGGCGGTGCCGAAGCCAGCCAGTGAGCCGAGCCGGATCCAGGCGTTCGCGATCCCGGAGACGCCCACGCCGATGAAGCACCAGAGCGCGAGCTGGGAGTACCGGGCGGCGGCTGTCGCCAGCCCGGTGTCCAGGCGGCGCGCCGCCAAGGCGAGCACCGCCAGCCCGCCGACCCACAGTGCCGCGAACAGCACGTGCAGGTACAGACCGGTCATGCCCAGCTCATGGTTGGCCGCACCGGCAGCGTGCCCGGTGGTCGCGATCGGTGCCAGCACCGCCAGCGCCCCCACCGCGCACAGCAGGGCACTGCGGTACCCGGACACGGCGACCGAGGCGATGGAGAAGAGGGCAGCGAGTATCGCGGCCACCAGCGCGGCCCGCCCGGAGGAGATCTCGGTGAGGTAGAACGCCAGCTCGTCGCCGAAGTTCGCACCCCCGATCTGGCGCCCGGCGACGGTCGCGTACCCGAAGAACAGGTCGACCACCAGCAGCACCGCCCAGACCGGACCCGCGATGGAGACCACCCGCACCGCCGTCGACCAGGCTGGGGAGGTGCGCGGGAGGACGAACAGCAGCACACCCAGGCCCCCGATCGCCGCAGCGGCGGCCAGCTGCCAGGCCACGGTGACCAGCGGCCGGCCCCAGCGGACCACGGACCCGGCGTCGGCGATCACGGTGGGCGCTGCCGCCCCGGAGAACGCCAGTCCGGCCAGGCACGCGAGCAGCGCAGCGGGCACTGCAGCCCACACCCACCGGGAAGGGGTGGGCAGCTTCACAGACGCCGACGGCGTAGCCACGTTGACCACGCTTCGAGCCTAATCCGCCGCGAGGGATGGGCAGTCCTTCCCATCGAGGTCTGCTGGGTTGTCCAGGTGTGACTGGCATAATCGCTGCGCGTACCGAACGCCCCCGTCCCGAGTGGGAGATCATGTCCAGTCCCGTAGCCGCGCACCTTGCGCCCGCGACCTCGCCGATCTCTTATGACGACGGCCAGCGCGCCACCACGTTGCTCGGTCAGATCGGCCGGGTGTTCGATCAGCGGATCGTCGGCCAGCAGGGGCTGCGCACCGCCCTGGTCAGCTGCCTGCTCGCCGGCGGGCACGTGCTGCTGGAGTCAGTGCCGGGTCTGGCGAAGACGACCGCAGCGCAGACGCTGGCCGACTCGGTGACCGGGTCTTTCCACCGGATCCAGTGCACCCCGGACCTGATGCCGAACGACATCGTCGGCACCCAGATCTACAACTACGCCACCGGCGAGTTCTCCACCCAGCTGGGTCCGGTGCACGCGAACCTGGTGCTGCTGGACGAGATCAACCGGTCCTCGGCGAAGACCCAGTCGGCGATGCTGGAGGCGATGCAGGAACGGCAGACCTCGATCGGTGGCGAGATGTTCCCGCTGCCGAAACCGTTCATGGTGCTGGCCACCCAGAACCCGATCGAGGAGGAGGGCACCTATGTCCTCCCCGAGGCACAGATGGACCGGTTCCTGATGAAGGAGGTGCTCACCTACCCGGCCCCGGACGAGGAGGTGGAGATCCTCGACCGGATCGAGTCCGGGTCGATGACCGCACCGCTGACCGCCCAGCCGATCACCGTGGCGGACGTGATGTTCCTGCAGTCGCTGGTGACCAAGGTGTACGTGGACACCTCGATCAAGCAGTACGTCGTGGCGCTGATCAACACCACCCGTGGCGGTGGGCCTCGTCCGCTGCCGAACCTGAACCAGCACGTCCGGGTGGGCGCGAGCCCCCGCGGTGGCATCGCTCTGATGCGTATCGCCCAGGCGCTGGCCCTGCAGGCCGGCCGCGCCTACGTGGTGCCCGACGACGTCAAGACGCTGCGACACTCGGTGCTGCGACACCGGATCGTACGCACCTACGATGCGCTGGCCAACAACGTGGCGCCGGAGTCGCTCATCGACGCCGTGTTCGCCGCCGTCCCCAGCCCGTGACCGACACGGCCGGCCGCCCAGCGGCCGGCCGTGGACTCATCCTGAACGAGGAGCAGCCCGTGGCCTCGACCACCTCCCGCTTGGCCAAGGTCCGAGCCCGGCTCGACCTGCCGACGGTCCGGCGCGCCTCGGGCCTGCTCGAGGGCCGGCACCGGTCGATCTACTCCGGGCACGGGCAGGACTTCGACGAGATGGCCGAGTACCAGTTCGGCGACGACGTCTCCGACATCGACTGGAAGGCCAGCGCCTCCTACGGCCTGCCGGTGATCCGCCGGTTCGTCCGGGACTCCAACCTGGCGATGGTGGTGGCCGTGGACACCGGACGGAACATGGCGGCCACCGCTCCGGACGGTGCGCCGAAGACGGAGATCGCGATGTTCGCCGCCGAGGTGGTCTGCTTCCTCGCCCGCTCGCGCGGGGACACGGTCGCCCTGGTGGCCGGGGACACCGAGCGGATCGTGCAGATCCCCGCCCGCGGCGGCACCGAGCACATCGAGACGATGCTGCGCCGGGTGGAGGCGATGTTCGAGCTGGAGGCCCCGGCCAGCGACCTGAACCGGGTCCTGGACCGGGTGCTGACCTGGTTCAACCGCCGCTCCCTGGTGGTGCTGATCACCGACGAGGCCCGGCCCCAGCCCGAGCACGAGCTGGCACTGAAACGACTGCGCACCCGGCACGAGGTGATGGTGATCCAGGTCGGTGACGCCATGCCGACGATGTTCGGCGACCACCCGATCGACGATGTGGACGTGCACCTGGAGATCCCCGAGTACATGCGCTCGGACAAGGCGCTGGCCGCCGAGGCCCGCTCCGTGGTCGAACAGCGGCAGGAGGACGTGCGCACGCTGCTGCGCCGGCAAGGGGTGCAGGGGGTCGTCGCCACCAGCG
>Ga0209487_1002557_pt1 | contig 14761 bp, 14 predicted proteins | sample Poulit2012_FD_187524 | JGI IMG/M metagenome (GOLD analysis project Ga0209487, IMG submission 187524) | Agricultural soil microbial communities from Georgia to study Nitrogen management - Poultry litter 2012 (SPAdes) (version 2) | ecosystem: Environmental > Terrestrial > Soil > Agricultural land... | reverse complement strand
ATCGAGAGCCCACTTCCCGCCGACAGCCCAGTTCCCACCGAGAGCCCACGTCCCACCGAGAGCTCACGTCCCAGCGAGAGCTCACGTCCCAGCGAGAGCTCACCTCCCACCGACAGCCCAGTTCCCGCCGACAGCCCAGTTCCCACCGAGAGCCCACCTCCCACCGAGAGCTCACCTCCCACCGAGGACCGACCTCCCACCGACGGCGCACGTCCCGGCAGGGAGCCTGTCCCGCCCGAGGTGAGCCTCGACGTCGCGGTCCTCGAAGGCGCCCATCCCGCCCTGCGTACCCGGGTGCTCCATCTCGCCGCCCGGACCGCCGGCTGCCCGCCCGGGGCGCTCGCCGCCGTCCACGTCGCGGCGCTCGAGGCGCTGGTCACCGACTGGCGTGGCCAGGGCCCTGTCGCGCTGCCCGGCGGTGTCACCGCGCAGCGCCGGTGTGGCAGGCTGAACCTCGTACGGCCGCGGCCCGCGCGGCGGGAGTGAATGACGGGAGAGCGCGTGGACGCCAGCGACATGGGTGACGACCTGGAGAAGATCCTCCTCACCGAGGAGCAGATCGACGCCCGGCTCGAGGAGATGGCAGCCGAGATCGACGCCGACTACGCCGGCAAGGAGCTGCTGCTCGTCGGCGTCCTGCGCGGCGCTGTCATGGTCATGGCCGACCTCTCCCGCAAGCTCCACACCTCCATCGAGATGGACTGGATGGCGGTGTCCTCCTACGGCTCGGGCACCAAGTCCTCCGGGGTCGTGCGCATCCTCAAGGACCTGGACACCGACCTGCACGGGCGCCATGTGCTCATCGTCGAGGACATCATCGACTCCGGGCTCACGCTGTCCTGGCTGCTGTCCAACCTGCGCAGCCGTGGGCCGGCGTCGGTGGAGATCGCGACCCTGCTGCGCAAGCCCGAGGCAGCGAAGGTCGAGGTCGACGTCAAGTACGTGGGCTTCGACATCCCTCCGGAGTTCGTCGTCGGGTACGGCCTGGACTTCGCCGAGAAGTACCGCCACCTGCCGTTCGTCGGCACCCTGGCCCCGCACGTCTACAGCGGCTGAGCCGATCGCCGACCCACGGCGGTAGGTACCGCGCCGCGGTTGCGACCGCCCGCTGCCCGGGGCAGCCCAGGGCGGGTGCAGCCGGGAGGGTCGAGGGCGCCCGTGCCGCAGGGTCGGGCCGTCCTGCCCTGGGCGAACAAATGCCCGTGATGTCGGGCGCGCCGTGTACCGTCGAGCGATGATCGACCGAGCAGGAGGGACCTGGCCGCTGCGCCATCACCGATGAACGCCAAGAAGCTGCTGCGCGGCCCCGTCGTGTGGGTCGTCCTCGTCCTGTTCCTCGCCTTCCTGGGCGCCTCCATGCTCATGGGTCCCAACCCGGAGGAGATCGACACCTCCGACGGGCTGGAGCTCCTCGCCGGCGACACCGTCGAGCAGGTCGAGGTCAACGACACGACGCAGCGGGTCCAGCTGGCCCTCACCGAGGAGTTCGAGGACAAGGGCGACCTCGTCGCCTTCTACTACGCGACACCGCAGGGTGAGACGGTGATGGAGGCCATCGCCGCGGCCGACCCGGAGGAGGGCTTCAACTCCACGGTGCCGCAGCCCTCGATCCTCACCTCGCTCATCGGCTTCCTCCTGCCGATGCTCATCATCCTCGGCGTCTTCTGGTTCCTCATCTCCCGCATGCAGGGCGGCGGCGGGATGATGAAGTTCGGCAAGTCGCGGGCGAAGATGGTCAACAAGGAGAACCCGCAGGTCACCTTCGCCGACGTCGCCGGTGCCGACGAGGCCGTCGAGGAGCTGCAGGAGATCCGCGAGTTCCTCGCCGACCCGCAGAAGTTCCAGGCGGTGGGCGCCAAGATCCCCAAGGGCGTGCTCCTCTACGGCCCGCCGGGCACCGGCAAGACCCTGCTCGCCCGTGCCGTCGCCGGTGAGGCGGGCGTGCCGTTCTACTCCATCTCCGGCTCGGACTTCGTCGAGATGTTCGTCGGCGTCGGCGCCTCGCGGGTGCGCGACCTCTTCGAGCAGGCCAAGGCCAACTCCCCGGCGATCATCTTCGTCGACGAGATCGACGCCGTCGGCCGCCACCGCGGCGCCGGCATGGGCGGAGGCCACGACGAGCGCGAGCAGACGCTCAACCAGCTGCTCGTCGAGATGGACGGCTTCGACGTCAACACCAACGTCATCCTCATCGCCGCCACCAACCGGCCCGACATCCTCGACCCCGCCCTGCTGCGCCCGGGCCGCTTCGACCGGCAGATCACCGTGGAGGCCCCCGACCTCGAGGGTCGCCACGCGATCCTGCAGGTCCACGCCCGCGGCAAGCCGATGGTGCCGGAGATCGACCTGCGCATGGTCGCCAAGCGCACGCCCGGCTTCACCGGTGCCGACCTGGCCAACGTGCTCAACGAGGCCGCCCTCCTCACCGCCCGCTCCGGCGCCGACCTCATCGACGACCGTGCCCTGGACGAGGCGATCGACCGCGTCATCGCCGGACCGCAGAAGCGCACCCGGGTGATGAACGAGAAGGAGAAGAAGATCACCGCCTACCACGAGGGCGGGCACGCCCTCACGGCGGCGGCACTGCGGTACACCGACCCGGTGACCAAGGTGACGATCCTGCCGCGCGGACGGGCGCTGGGCTACACGATGGTCATGCCCACGGAGGACAAGTACTCCACCACCCGCAACGAGCTGCTCGACCAGCTCGTCTACGCGATGGGCGGCCGGGTCGCCGAGGAGATCGTCTTCCACGACCCGACGACGGGCGCCTCGAACGACATCGAGAAGGCCACCGCGCTCGCCCGCAAGATGGTCACCCAGTACGGCATGAGCGACCGGATCGGGGCCGTCAAGCTCGGCAGCGACAACGGCGAGCCCTTCCTCGGCCGCGACATGGGCCACCAGCGCGACTACTCCGAGGACATCGCCCGGATCGTCGACGAGGAGGTCCGACGCCTCATCGACGCCGCCCACGACGAGGCGTGGGAGATCCTCCACCAGTACCGCGACGTCCTCGACCGCCTCGTCCTGGAGCTGCTCGAGCGCGAGACCCTCAACGAGCAGGAGCTCGCCGAGATCTTCGCCCCGGTGACCAAGCGCGAGCCCCGCCCGGTGTGGCTCTCCTCGGACACCCGCACCGTCTCCGACAAGCCTCCGGTGCGCACCCCCGCCGAGATCGCCGCGGGCACGAGCAACGGCATGCTGCCGCAGGACGAGGCCGCGGCGGCCGGTGAGGGCCCGGGCATCGGCCAGGTCCCGCCGTCCGGTCACGTCGGCGGGCCGGCGGAAGGAGTGTGACGGTGCTGAACCAGGACGGGACGACGGGCGCCGTCGAGGTCCCCCTCGTCCAGACCCGGGCCGGGACCGCCCGGCGGCCCTACGACGCCGCCGGCGTCGAGCGCGCGGTGCGTGACCTGCTCATCGCGGTCGGTGAGGACCCCGACCGCGAGGGGCTGCGCGACACCCCCGCCCGGGTGGCCCGCGCCTTCCAGGAGACCTTCGCCGGGATGCACACCGAGCCCTCGGACGTGCTGACCACGACCTTCGACATCGGGCACGAGGAGATGATCCTCGTGCGCGACATCGAGGTGTACTCCACCTGCGAGCACCACCTCGTGCCCTTCCACGGCGTCGCCCACGTCGGCTACATCCCCGGCCGTTCCGGACGGGTCACCGGGCTGAGCAAGATCGCCCGGCTGGTCGACGTCTTCGCCCGGCGTCCCCAGGTGCAGGAGCGGCTCACCTCCCAGATCGCCGACGCCCTCGTGGAGGGCCTGGAGCCCGGCGGCGTCATCGTCGTCATCGAGTGCGAGCACCTGTGCATGTCGATGCGCGGGGTCCGCAAGCCCGGCTCGCGCACCATCACCTCCGCCGTCCGCGGGCAGATGCGCGACCCCGCGACCCGCGCGGAGGCGATGAGCCTGATCGCGCCCAGCCGCTGACCGTGCCGCGCGCCTATCCTGGCCCGGTGGACAGCCCACGCACCCGTTTCGCCGAGCTCGGCGCGCTCGCGCGCACGCTCGTCATGGGCATCGTCAACGTCACCCCCGACTCCTTCTCCGACGGCGGACGCTGGCTGCAGCCCGAGGTCGCCCTCGCTCACGCGCGGGTGCTGCGCTCGCAGGGCGCCGACGTCCTCGACATCGGCGGGGAGTCCACCCGGCCCGGCGCCGAGCGCGTGCCGGTCGAGGTCGAACTCGACCGGGTGCTGCCGGTTGTCCGCGAGCTCGCCGCGGAGGGTGCGGTGGTGAGCGTCGACACCGTCCACGCCGAGACCGCCGACGCGTGCCTGCGCGCCGGGGCGGTGTTCGTCAACGACGTCTCCGGCGGCCTCGCCGACCCGGAGATCTTCGCCACCGTCGCCGCGCACCAGGCGTGCTACGTCCTGGGGCACTGGCGCGGGGAGCCGGCGACGATGAACGAGCTCGCCGTCTACGACGACGTCGTCGCCGAGGTCCGGGCCGAGCTCGCCCGCCAGGTCGACGCCGCGCTCGCCGCGGGCGTGGACCCGGGGCTCCTCGTCGTCGACCCCGGCCTCGGCTTCGCCAAGGACAGCAGCCACAACTGGCAGCTGCTCGCCGGGATCGGCACCCTCCAGGACATGGGGTACCCCGTGCTCATCGGCGCGTCGCGCAAGCGGTTCCTCGGCGCCCTGCTCGCCGACCGCGACGGCACCCCCGCCGCGCCGCTGGCCCGCGACCGGGCCACCGCCGCCGTCTCCGCGCTCGTCGCCGCCGCCGGCGCCTGGGGGGTGCGGGTGCACGAGGTACTCGGCTCGGTCGACGCCGTCCGCGTCGCAGCCGCGCTCAAGGGGCGGTCGGCATGACGACGGAGCCCACCCTCGACCGGGTCACCTTGCACGGCCTGCGTGCCCGCGGCACCCACGGGGTGCTGCCCGCGGAGCGCGAGCTGGGGCAGGAGTTCAGCGCCGACGTCGTCCTCCACCTCGACACCCGGCAGGCCGCCGCGGGGGACGACCTCACCGCCACCGTCAACTACGCCGAGGTCGCCCAGGATGTCGTGGCGGTCCTCGCCGGTCCGCCGGTCGACCTCATCGAGACGGTGGCCGCCACCATCGCCGAGCGCGTGCTGCGCCGACCCCGGGTGCTGGCCGTGGACGTCACCGTGCACAAGCCGCAGGCCCCCGTGCCCGTCCCGTTCGACGACGTCACGGTGCACGTCCACCGTCGCCGCGCACCCGACGGTGCCGGCACGTACGACGTCGTCCTCGCCCTCGGCGGGAACCTCGGCGACCCGCGGGCGGCCCTCACCGCCGCGCTCAGCCAGCTCCACCGCCACCCCCGGGTGGAGGTCACCGCCGTGTCCCCGCTGCTGCGCAGCGCCGCCCTCATCCTGCCCGGCGCCCCCGCCCAGCCGGACTACCTCAACGCCGTCGCGCTCCTGCGCACCTCGCTGCCGCCCCGCGAGCTGCTGGCCCTGTGCCAGGGGGTCGAGCTCGGCCACGGCCGTGTCCGCGCGGAGCGGTGGGGGCCCCGTCCGCTCGACCTCGACCTCGTCGCCGCGGGCGACCTCACCTGGCAGGACCCCGAGCTCACCCTGCCGCACCCCCGCGCCCACGAGCGCGGGTTCGTCCTGGCCCCTTGGGCGCGGGTCGCCCCCGACGCCGTGCTCCCGGGCCACGGCCCCGTCGCCGAGCTCGCCGCCCGGGCGGGGGACCCGGGCGAGTGGCTCGCCGAGGACTGGTGGGAGGCCGGCGGCTGATGCAGAGCACCAGCTGGCAGACCCTCGTCCTCACCGCGACCGTGGTGCTCGGGGTGGCGTATGCCGGCCTGGCGGTGCTCGAGTCCCGCGGCGGCGCGCTGCTCCCGGTGCCCGGTCTCACTTGGGCCGGGCTGGCGGTGCTCGCCGTCATCCTCCTCGTGCTCGGCCGTTCGGTGCGCCGGCTCACCGAGGGCAGACCCACCCGGATGGACCACCTGCGCGCCGCCCGGGTGGCGATGCTCGCCAAGGCGAGCTCGCTGTGCGGCGCCGCCTTCACCGGCTACTTCGTCGCCCAGGTGCTCATCGCCTGGACCAACATCACCGCACCCGCGCTGCGCGACCACGCACTCTCCTCCGGCGCCGCGGCGCTGGCGAGCCTCGCACTCGTCGCGGTGGCCCTCGTCGTCGAGCACTGGTGCCGACTGCCCCCCGAGGACGACGGCGAACCCGCCTGACCCGCGCCAGCAGCTCGGTCCGCGCATGTGGCAGGCTGCTGTGGTCGACCCAGGAGGAAGCACCCCGATGAGTACGTCCCGACCCGACGGGCCCACCCCGGCCCCGAGCCCCTTCGACCCCGCCGGACTCACCTTCACCCCGGTCTCGCGCGGGCTGGTCAAGGTCCGTCTCGTCACCGAGGCACTCACCCTCGTGCCCCCGCTCGTCGCCGCGGTCGTGCTCGGGGTGGTCGTGACCGGCTGGTGGTGGTGGGCGCTGGCCGGCGTGCTCCTCGCCCTCATCGCCTGGCTCGGCTGGCTCATCCCGCGCCAGGTCTCCTCCATCGGCTACGCCGAGCGCGACGAGGACCTCCTCATCCGCAAGGGCATCCTGTTCAAGCAGCTCACCGTCGTGCCCTACGGGCGGATGCAGTACGTCGACGTCCAGGCCGGGCCGCTGGACCGGTGGGCCGGCGTCGCCAAGGTCCAGCTCCACACCGCCTCCGCGCAGACCGACGCCTCGATCCCCGGACTGCCGCCGGAGGAGGCGGCGCGGCTGCGTGACCGGCTCACCGAACGCGGCGAGGCGAGGCTGGCCGGGCTGTGAGCACCACCCAGGAGCAGCCCGCCCCGGACGAGCACGTCACGTGGCGGCGGGTGCACAAGATCACCCCGGTCCTCAACGCGTGGAAGGTCATCGTCGCCGTCGTCGCGTTCCTCGTCTGGCAGAACGTCGAGGCGCTCTCCACGGTCTGGGACGAGCGCGACACCCTGGACTGGACGCTGGTCCTGCTCATCGGCGGCGGCGCGGTCCTCCTCTTCCTCCTCGTTCTCACCGCCTACTCGGTGCTGTCGTGGCGCATGATGCGCTACGCGGTGGGGCAGGACGCGGTCTTCCTGCACCGCGGCATCCTCTTCCGGCAGCAGCGCCACGCCCGCCTCAACCGCATCCAGGCCGTCGACGTCGTCCAGCCACTCCTCGGCCGTCTCTTCGGCCTGGCCCAGCTGAAGATCGAGACCGCCGGGGGTGGTGACTCCTCGGTCGTCCTGGCCTTCCTCAGGGAGGAGGAGGCCCAGGCGCTGCGCCGCGAGGTGCTCGACCGGGTCTCCGACCGGCGTGCCCCGGCGGCGCCCGCGCCCAGCACCGACGGCGCCGACCCCGCGGCCCCGGCCGCGGCCCCGGCGGCCGCCACCGTGGCCCCCGAGCGTGAGCTGCTCACCGTCCCCACCGGCCGGCTCGTCGGCTCCCTCCTCCTGTCCGGGTCGATGATCAGCCTCGTCGTCGTCCTCCTCGGCCTGGGCCTGGCCTCCTTCGCCGCCGGGAACCCCGCCCCGCTCTTCGGTGCCGTCCCGGGCCTGTTCGGCTGGGGCGGGTACCTGTGGTCCCGGTTCTCCGGCGGCTTCAACTTCCGGGCGGCCATCTCGCAGGACGGCATCCGGCTGCGCTACGGGCTGCTCGAGCAGCGCACCCAGACCCTCCCACCCGGCCGGGTGCACGCCGTCGGGCTCAAGCAGCCGCTGCTCTGGCGGCGCCGGGGCTGGTGGCGGGTGGAGGTCAACGCCGCCGGCTACGGCCCCTCGGGCGACCCCAATCAGAGCATCATCGGCACGGTGCTCCTGCCCGTCGGAACGCGCGGCGAGGCGCTCACCGCGCTCTGGCTCGTCCTGCCCGACCTCGGCGTCGACGACCCGCAGGCGGTCATCGACGCGGCGCTGGAGGGCCAGGGCGAGGCCGCCGGCTTCCTCACCACGCCCCGCCGTGCCAGGTGGCTGGACCCGGTCTCCTGGCGCCGCAACGGCATCCTCATCACCCGCCGCGCGGTGCTCATGCGGCGGGGCCGGCTCAACCGGTCGCTGGCGATCGTGCCGCACGAGCGCAGCCAGTCGCTCGCCCTCACCCAGGGCCCACTCGAGCGGCGTGCCCGCATCGCCAACATCGTGGCGGCCACCGTCGCGGGTGGCGTGTCCACCACCGCCCACCACCTCGACGAGATGACGGCGCTCACCCAGCTGGAACGCGCCTCGGTGAAGTCCCGTGAGGCACGGCACCGCGAGTCGCCGGAGGAGTGGATGCGCCGCGTGGGGCTGCTCCCGCCCGCGGGGCAGGCGGGTGACGGCGAGCTCGCGCAGGGTGAGGACCCAGGGCCGCGGTCGCTGCCCGAGCCCGCCCCTGCACAGGACGAGCAGCCCGCGCGCCCCGAGCACCCACCCCGGACGTGACCCACCTCATGCCGGGGCACCCGCGCGCATTGGCGATAATGGCGCGGTGACCCCGACCGTGCCCGGTGACGTGCCGCCGTCCTCCCGTCCAGGACGCCTCGGCGTCGGTGTGGTCGGTGCCGGCCGCGTCGGCGCCGTCCTCGGCAGCGCGCTGCGCGCGGCAGGACACGGTGTCGTCGGCGCCAGCGCCGTCTCGCAGGAGAGCCGCGACCGCATCGACGCGCTGCTCCCCGGCGTCCCGGTGCTGGAGATCCCCGACGTCCTCGAACGGGCCGAGCTCGTCCTGCTCACCGTCCCCGACGACGCCCTGGCCGACCTCGTCCGCGGCATCGCCGACACCGGAGGCTGGCAGGCGGGCCAGATCGTCGTCCACACGGCCGGCCGCTACGGCACCCGGGTGCTCGAGCCGGCCCAGCGGGCGGGGGCGATCCCGATCGCCCTGCACCCGGCGATGACCTTCACCGGGACGAGTATCGACCTGTCCCGGATCGTCGGCTGCCCGTTCGCCGTCACCGCCCCCGCGCCGGTGCTGCCGATCGGCCAGGCGCTCGTCGTGGAGATCGGTGGCGAGCCCGTCGTCCTGCCCGAGGACGCCCGGCCGCTGTACCACGCCGCGCTCGCCCACGGGGCCAACCACCTCGTCACCCTCGTCACCGAGGCGATGCGGGTGCTCGCCCGCGCCGGCGTCACGGACCCCGGCGCCTACCTCACCCCGTTGCTCACGGCCGCGCTCGACGGCACTCTGCGCGACGGCGAGCTCGCGCTCACCGGCCCCGTGGTCCGGGGGGACGCCGGCACCGTCGCCGAGCACATCGCGAGCCTCGCCGCGCTCGCCGCCACCGAGCCGGACCTGGCGGACCTGCCCGTCGCCTACCGCACCCTGGCCCGGGTGACCACCCAGCGGGCCTGGGCCGCGGGCCGGCTCACCGCGTCCACCGCCCAGCAGCTCCTCGACGCCGTCGCCGAGCCCGTCGCCGGTGACGGTGCCCCCGCCCACCGGGCCGAGGAGCCCGCGGACCACGCGCGTCGCGCCCCCGTGCTCGTGCGCACCCGGGAGGACCTGCGCGAGACCCTGCGCGCGCAGACCGGCACCCGCGCCGTCGTCATGACGATGGGCGCCCTGCACGAGGGGCACCTCGACCTCGTCCGCGAGGCGCGGCGGCGTGCGGACAACGTCGTGGTGACCATCTTCGTCAACCCACTGCAGTTCGCGCCGGGCGAGGACCTCGACGCCTACCCGCGCGACCTCGAGGCCGACCTCGCCAAGCTCGCCGAGGTGGGCGCCGACGTCGTCTTCGCCCCCGACCCGCAGACGATGTACCCGCAGGGCGACCCCGAGGTCCGGGTCGACCCCGGGCCCGTGGCCCGCCGGCTGGAGGGCGTCACCCGCCCCACCCACTTCTCCGGCGTCCTCACCGTCGTGCTCAAGCTGCTCCACCTCACCCGGCCCGACGTCGCGCTGTTCGGGCAGAAGGACGCCCAGCAGCTCGCGCTCGTGCGGGCCATGGTGCGCGACCTCGACGTCGACGTCGAGGTCGTCGGAGTGCCCATCCGCCGCGAGCCCGACGGCCTGGCGATGAGCAGCCGCAACGCCTACCTCGACCCCGCCGACCGCCGCGCGGCGCTCGCCCTGTCCGCCGCCCTGCGCGCGGGCGCGGAGCACGCCGCCGAGGGCGGGCCGGCCGTGCTGCGGGCGGCCCGCGGGCGGCTCGCCGAGGAGCCCGCCGTCGAGCTGGACTACCTCGAGCTCGTCGACCCCGACACCATGGTCCCCGTCCCACCCGACCACGGGGGAGCTGCGCTGCTCGCCGTCGCCGCCTGGGTGGGCGGGACCCGACTCATCGACAACACGACCGTCCACCTGCGAGAGGACCACTGACGATGCCGGCGCCCAGCTCGCTGCACCGGCCGATGCTCATCGGCAAGATCCACCGTGCCACCGTGACCGCCGCCGACCTGCACTACGTCGGCTCCCTCACCGTGGACGCCGACCTCCTCGACGCCGCGAACCTGCTGCCCGGCCAGCAGGTCGACGTCGTCGACATCACCAACGGCGCGCGGCTCACCACCTACGTCATCCCCGGCGAGCGCGGCAGCGGCGAGGTGAAGATCAACGGCGCCGCCGCCCACCACGTCCACCCCGGCGACCTCGTCATCGTCATCGCCTACGGGATGCTCAGCGACGCCGACGCCCGCACCTACACCCCCGCCGTCGTCTTCGTCGACGAGGACAACCGCATCCGTGACGTCGGCGCCGAGCCCGGACAGGTCCCGGCGGCCGCGGCGGACGTCGCGTTCCACGTCGAGGCGAGCGGCGTGCCCTTCGCCGACCACCGCGCCGAGGCAGCCACCGGGCCGCGCTGACGTGCTGGGGGTGCTCGAGGGCTTCGCCGCGCTGGCGGTCCTCATCGCCCTCGGGGCGCTCCTCGCGCACGTCGGCTTCCTCACCTACGCCAGCCAGACGATGCTCGTCCGGCTGGCCTTCTGGGTGGCCAGCCCCGCCCTCCTCCTCACCGTCGTCGCCGACGCCGACATCGCCGCGGTCTTCTCCGCCAACCTCCTGGCCTCGGCGGGGGCGGTCGCCGGTGCCCTGCTCCTCTACCTCCTCCTCGCCCGGCTGGTGGCCCGCCGGCCCGCCCCGGAGAGTGTCGTCGCCGCGCTGTGCTCGATGTACGTCAACGCCGGCAACCTCGGCATCCCGGTGGCCGCCTACGTCCTCGGCGACGCCGCGCTCGTCGCGCCGATCCTCCTGCTCCAGCTGCTCCTCCTCCAGCCGCTCGCGCTCGCGGTCCTCGACCGCACGACCGCGGGGACGGGTGTCGGGGCGGGGCGGCTCGCGCTGCGCACCGTGCGCAACCCGCTGCTGCTCGGTGCGGTGACCGGGCTCGTGCTCGCTCTCACCGGCGTCGAGCTGCCCACCGTCGTCCGCTCACCGGTCGACCTCCTCGGCGCGATGGCGGTGCCCGCGATGCTCCTCGCCTACGGGGTGTCGCTCCGGCTCGGCCCGAAGCCGGGAGCCGGCTCACCGCCCGGGGAGGTGGCGCTCGTCGTCGGGCTCAAGCTCCTGGTCCAGCCGGCGCTCGCCTACGCCGTGGGGCTGGCGGTCGGGCTGCAGGACGCCGCCCTGTACGCCGTGGCCGTGCTCGCCGCGCTGCCCACGGCGCAGAACGTCTTCGTCCTGGCCAGCCGGTACGACCGCGGCGTCGTCCTGGCCCGCGACGCGATCTTCCTCTCCACCATCGGGTCGGTGCCCGCGATCCTCGTGCTCACCGCCCTGCTCACCTGAACACCCCCACCCGCCCGACCTGGGCTGCCGTCGGGCGGGAGACGTGCGTCAGCCGGCCCGGGTCGCGAGCTCGCGGATGTAGGACTCGGCCTCGGCCACCCGCATCCGCCGCGCCCCACGGCGCTCGAGCGCGGCGACCATGGCAGGCTCGCTGCGCGCCTGGCTCAGCCCCCGGCGTACCAGCGTGAGCGGCGGCTTGCGCGCCTCCCCGAGGTCGCGCAGCAGCCGGAACCAGAAGGTCTGGGCGCGGGGCCGCCACAGGAGCAGGGCGTCGGCCAGGACGTCCTCGTCGCGCAGGTCGGCGATGAGCTCGGCGGCGAAGATCCCCTCGGCCAGCACGATCGGGCTGCCGCCGGCGTCGAACTGCCGTGTCGTGGTCCTCCGGTTCGTCGGGATGTCGTAGACCGGCACCTCGGCCCGCCCGGTCCGGGCGATCTCCAGCAGTGCGGCCATCGCGGCGTCGTGGTCCCAGCTGCGCGGGTCGTCCCAGTCGACGATGCCGTAGCGGCGCGGGAGGTCGGGGTGGTCGCCGTCCCGGTAGAAGTCGTCGAGCGAGACGACGGGGACGCCCACCCGCCGGGTGAGGGACGTCTTGCCCGAGCCCGAGGGCCCGGTGAGCAGGACGATGCGCACCGGCGCCCGCCGCGCCCCGCGCGGGATGTCGAACAGCCCGGGCTGGCGGACCCCGTCGTCCTGCGCGACGACCTCCGCAGGGTCGCCGGGCTCCGGTACCCGCTCGGTGGGGCCGCCAGTCGGCTCGGCAGCGGTCATCGCCCATCCCCTCGTCCGGTCCCGCGACGTCCGCACGAGGATAGCCCCGGGAGGGGAGAGCTCCGGCCGCTGGGTAGGATCGCGGGGTGAGTGAGACGACCGTGCCCCGCAGCGAGGAGCTCGACCACGACGTTCCCGAGCAGGTCCGCGTCCGGGCGGAGAAGCGCGCCCGGCTGCTGGCCGCCGGGGTCGACCCCTACCCGGTGACCGTCCCGGTCACGACGACGATCGCCGCCGTCCGTGCGCAGCACGAGGGCCTGGCGCCGGGCGAGGAGACCGACGACGTCGTCGGCGTCGCCGGGCGCGTGATGTACCTGCGCAACACCGGCAAGCTGTGCTTCGTCACCCTCCAGGACGGCGAGGGCACCCGCCTGCAGGCGATGCTCTCCCGCGCGGAGGTCGGCGAGGAGGCGCTCGCGTCCTTCAAGTCCGACGTCGACCTCGGTGACCACCTCTTCGTCCACGGCCGGGTCATCGCCTCCCGGCGCGGCGAGCTGAGCGTCTTCGCCGACTCCTACCGGATCGCGGCCAAGGCGCTGCGCCCGCTGCCCAAGACCTACGAGACCGAGGACGGCGAGCAGGTCGCGCTGTCCGAGGAGGGGCGGGTGCGGCGCCGGCACCTCGACCTCATCATGCGGCCGGCCGCCCGCGAGATGGTGCGCACCCGGTCGGCCGTGGTGAAGTCGCTGCGCCGGTCGCTGGACACCCGCGACTTCATCGAGATCGAGACCCCGATGCTCCAGGTGCAGCCCGGTGGGGCGGCGGCGCGGCCGTTCGTCACCCACATGAACGCCTACGACATCGACCTGTACCTGCGCATCGCCCCCGAGCTCTTCCTCAAGCGGGCGGTGATCGGGGGGATCGAGAAGGTCTTCGAGATCAACCGCAACTTCCGCAACGAGGGCGCCGACTCCAGCCACTCCCCGGAGTTCGCCATGCTCGAGGCCTACGAGGCGTACGGCTCCTACGACACCATGGCCGAGCTCACCCGCAGCCTCGTCCAGCAGGCCGCGCTCGACGCCTTCGGCAGCACCACGGTGCGCCTCGCCGACGGCACCGAGTACGACGTCGGCGGGGAATGGGAGGAGATCTCGCTCTACCCCTCGCTCAGCGCCGCGCTCGGGGAGGAGATCACCCCGCAGACCCCGATGGACCGGCTCGTCCGCTACGCCGAGCGCTTCGAGATCCCGGTCGCTGCGCACTACACGCCGGGCAAGGTGGTCGAGGAGCTGTGGGAGCACCTCGTCGGGGACCACCTCTACGCCCCGACCTTCGTGCGGGACTACCCGGTGGACACCTCCCCGCTGACCCGGGCGCACCGCTCCATCCCGGGCGTCGTGGAGAAGTGGGACCTGTATGTGCGCGGCTTCGAGCTCGCCACGGCCTACTCCGAGCTCGTCGACCCGGTGGTCCAGCGGGAGCGGTTCGAGGCCCAGGCGCTCGTCGCGGCGGCCGGGGACCCCGAGGCGATGCAGGTGGACGAGGACTTCCTCGAGGCGATGGAGCAGGGCATGCCGCCGTCCGGGGGGATGGGCATGGGCATCGACCGCCTGCTCATGGCGCTCACCGGCCACGGCATCCGCGAGACGATCACCTTCCCGCTGGTCAAGCCGGTCTGACGGCTCGCCCGGCGGCCCGTTCCCGGCCGGCGGTGCCGCGTCGGGCAGGGGGCGCAGTTCAGCCGCCCGTCACCACGACGTCGAGCGTGCGCGGCCCGTGCACCCCCTCGACCCGGACGAGCTCGATGTCGCTCGTCGCGCTCGGCCCCGCGATCCACGTGAGCGGGCGGGTGGGGTCGAGGACGGCGACGGCCTCGGGGACGGTGGCGACGACCTGCTCGGCGCGCAGCACGCACACGTGGTGGTCGGGCACGAGGGAGATGGCGCGGCGGCCCTGGTCCGGCCCTCCGTCCAGGACGATCGTGCCCGTCTCGGCGACCGCGACCCGGGCGGCGGTGACAACGGCGTCGACGGCGTCGAGCTCGGCGTGGCTCAGCGGCGCCGCGGAGGAGTCGGTGCGCACCTGTGCCGTGACCTGCGCCAGCCAGGCCCGCTCCAGCCCCTCGGGCACGACGACGGACCCCGCCTGCGCCGTCAGCCTCCCCACGTGGGCGGCCACCTCCTGGGGCTCGCACCGGTGGACCCGGGCGCGGTAGTCGACGAGCCGTTCGACGAGGAGCTCCACGGCGGCACCCACGGGCAGGTCGGAGGTGGTCCGGTACGCGCGGGGTGGCCGCGGGGGCGGCCCGTGCCGGGAGCGGCCCAGCGCGTCCCGGACCCGGGCGAGCACGGCCTCACGCGCCTTCACCGCTGCTCCTCCCGCTGCT
>Ga0209487_1002556_pt1 | contig 14762 bp, 20 predicted proteins | sample Poulit2012_FD_187524 | JGI IMG/M metagenome (GOLD analysis project Ga0209487, IMG submission 187524) | Agricultural soil microbial communities from Georgia to study Nitrogen management - Poultry litter 2012 (SPAdes) (version 2) | ecosystem: Environmental > Terrestrial > Soil > Agricultural land... | reverse complement strand
CGCTCTCAGGAAATCGGACGGGGCTGGGGCCTGGACATGAGCGCACAGCGCGCCCGCCAGGTGATTGACGAGGACTTCGAGCGCTTTGACGTGATCTACGCGATGGACCGCTCCAACCTGCAGGCGCTGCGCGAGCGCTGCCCGATGCCGTACAGGAACAAGGTCAGGCTGATCATGGAGCTTGCGCCCGATTACGGTGTCGAAGAAGTGCCCGATCCGTATTATGGCGGTGAAGACGGCTTCCGGCAGGTTGTGGACATGCTGGTGGCCGCGGCTGAACGCTTTATAGAGGCGCATAACACTTAATTTGCAATGAGCGAGTTTGACGGCCGTGCATTTGCCCGCAGCCTGACCACCGGGCCGGGCGTGTATTTGATGCGCGATGAGGCCGGCAAGGTGCTTTATGTCGGCAAGGCGCGCAACCTGCGCAGGCGGGTGGCCAGCTACTTCAGCCGGCGCAATCTTGGCGCGCGGCTTGATTTGCTGGTGCGCAAGGTGGCCAGCATGGAGGTCAGCCTGACGCGCACCGAAGCTGAGGCGCTGCTGCTTGAAAACGAGTGGATCAAGGCCTGGAAACCGCGCTTCAACGTCAGCTTGCGTGACGACAAAAGCTATCCGTGGATCCGGCTGGAGCTGGACCACGACTTTCCCCGCATTGGTTTCTATCGTGGCCCGCCCAAACCGCCGCACCGCTATTTCGGGCCATTTTCCAGCGCCGGGGCCGTGCGCGAGGCGCTCAATCAGATCTACCGCCTGTTCGGTCTCAGGCAGTGCAGCAACACGGTTTTTGCCAACCGCACGCGGCCTTGTCTGCAATACCAGATCGGCCGCTGCAGCGCGCCGTGCGTGGGCTATATCAGCAAGGAAGACTACGCTGCCGATGTGGAGGCGGCCGTTCAATTCCTTGAAGGCCGCAACGAGGAGGTCATCAATTACCTGTCCAGCCGCATGCAGCAGGCCGCCGACAGGCTCGACTACGAGCGGGCGGCTGCCTATCGCGACCGCATTCGCATTGTCCAGCAGGTTCGCAGCAGTCAGTTTGTGACGGGTGGCAGCGGCGAAATCGACGTGATCGCCCTGGCTGTGGAGTCGGGTCGCGCCTGTGTTCACGTGGTCGAGTTTCGGCATGGCCGCAATGTGGGCGCGCGCAGTCATTTTCCCGGCAACCTGCACGCCGACTTTACGCCGGCGGATATTCTTGGTGCTTTCATCGGCCAATACTATTCGGACCGGCGCCCGCCGGCCGAGCTGCTTTTGTCGGATGAGCCGGCCGACGCCGGCTTGTGGGCGCAAGCTCTGGGCTCACGCCGCAGCACTTCAGTCAGCCTGTCCTGGCGGCTGCGCGGCACGCGTGCCGAGTGGGTCAGGCAGGCAAAATCGAACGCCAGTGATGCCCTGCGGCGGCGGCTGGAGGAATACGACCATCTGCGGCGCGGGTTTGTCGCCCTGACCAAACTGCTGAAGCTGCCCGGCCTGCCCGAGCGGGTTGAGTGTTTTGACATTTCCCATATTTCAGGCACCGAAACCGTGGCGTCCTGCGTCGTATTCGGAGCGGCCGGTCCGCAGAAAAAGCTGTATCGCCGCTTCAATATCAAGGGCATTCAGCCGGGCGACGACTATGCCGCCATGGCGCAGGTGCTCAGGCGGCGCTACCGGCGCAGCCTCGAAAATCCGGCATCGTTGCCTGATCTGGTCATCATTGATGGCGGCAAAGGGCAGCTGTCGCGCGCGGCTGCGGTTTTTGAAGAGTTGGGGCTGGATTCCACACCGCTGTTGGGCGTTGCCAAGGGCGCATCACGCAAGGCCGGCTACGAGCGCCTGATCATGAACGGCCGCGAGGTTGTGCCCGGGCCGCATCATCCGGCGTCGCACCTGGTTCAGCAGATCCGTGACGAGGCCCACCGGTTTGCCGTGGCGGGGCACAGAAAGCGCCGCCAAAAGCGCGCCCAGGCCTCGCCGCTGGAGCAGGTGCCGGGCATTGGCCCCAAAAGACGACAATCGCTGCTCAAGGCCTTTGGCGGCCTGCAGGGCATTCGCGATGCCGGCGCCGATGAGCTGGCAAGGGTTGACGGCATCAGCGACAGGCTGGCCCGTGCAATCGTTGAGCATTTCAGGCAGGCTTGACTCTGCCTGCCAAGCCAATTGAAGCAACAACAGCGCTTGGGTTGCGGGATAATATGCCCGCGCCATCCAGCCTCGGAGAAAATCATTGCCCCTGACATTTCCAACCGTATTGACCCTGATGCGGATCGTGCTGATTCCGGTGCTGGTTGTGGTGTTTTACCTGCCTGTATCGGCTGCCAACGAAATGGCCGTGACAATATTTGCGCTGGCGGCCATTACAGATGGTCTTGATGGCTGGATCGCCAGGCGCTGGAACATGACCAGCAGCTTTGGCGCATTCCTTGACCCTGTGGCCGACAAGCTGATGGTGGCCGCGGCCCTGCTTCTGGTGGTGCAGCGCCACCCCGAAATTGTGCTGGCGCTGTCGGCAGCCGTGATTATCGGGCGCGAAATCACCATTTCCGCCCTGCGTGAGTGGATGGCCGAACTGGGCGAGTCGGGACGCGTCAGGGTGGCCTGGCTGGGCAAGATCAAGACTTTTCTGCAGATGATTGCCATCGGCTTCCTGCTGTACGGCGAGCCGCTGGGCGCGCTGCCGGTCATGGCGATTGGCCGAACACTGCTGGTCCTAGCGGCTGCGCTGACCATCTGGTCCATGGTCGCCTATCTGAAGGCTGCCTGGCCGGCGGTACAAAAACAGGTTTGACCATTTCCGTCTTTTGCCCCCATGTTTTCGTTCGGAGTCAGAGCGATGTCACGCATTCGCAATAATAAAAACACCATGGCCAGAAAAGCCGACCGCCACCGGCTGTATGAAGACAGTGTCCAGGATCCGGAGGCGGAGCTTGATTTTGTTGCCGAAACCTTTGAGTCGCTGACAGGCCGCCCGCTGAATTTTATCCGCGAGGACTTTTGCGGGACGGCCAATACTGCCAGCTGGTGGGTGGCTGATGATCCTGCGCACCGTGCGGTTGGCGTGGACATTGACGCCGATGTTCTGGGCTGGGGACAAAAACACCATATTGAGCCGCTGCCGGCCGCTGCCCGGTCTCGCATTGAGCTGGTTCATGGCGATGTTCTGAGCGTGGAGACACCCAGGGTCGACGCGCTTTTGGCCATGAATTTCAGCTACTACCTGTTCACGACCCGCGCCAGCATGCTGGCGTATTTTCGCCGCGCGCGTGAATTTCTGGTGGAAGACGGCGTGCTTTTCCTGGATGCCTTTGGCGGCTATGAAGCCTATCGCGAGCTGGAGGAACGCACGGAATATGACGATTTCACCTATGTGTGGGACCAGGCCAGCTTTGACCCGATTACCCATGCAATGCGCTGTGAAATCCATTTTGAGTTTCCCGACGGGTCGGAGATGCGTCGCGCCTTTGTGTATGACTGGCGCCTGTGGACGCTGCCCGAAATCACCGAGCTGCTGACGGAAGCGGGCTTTTCGAAAGTTGATGTCTACTGGGAAGGCACCGATGAAGACACGGGGGAGGGCAACGGCCTATACAAGCCGGCCACAGTCGGCGATGCCGACGCTGGCTGGATCTGCTACGTTGTCGCGCGCCGCTGACCGGGGCGCGTCCTGCTGTCAAAAGCCCGTGTAAACGCGTTTGAACAGCTTTTCCAAATCCCCGTATTGGTCCGCTTTGGCCGCCTGGAAGCGATCAATGCCAAGGTCCTGCAGCAGACTGCCATGGGTTTCATTTTCGTGCAGTGCCTCAAGCGCTTCCAGCAGGCCGGCCCGAACATCCTCGGGCACCTGCGGAGCAGCGCTCAGCGTCAGGCCGGGAAGTTCGCCGGATGTAAGGACGGTTTGCAGTTCATCGTCTTCAGAGCGCAGGTAATAGGGAACCACGGCAGCATCAAAATTGCCGGAATTGAGGCCGTCCAGAACCTCTTCCCAGGATTGCGAGCCGGGCTCAAGGATGGGTTGCTGCATGGGATTGTCGAACCAGTCGGCCAAAATCATGTAGCCAAGACTTGGGGCCGGCAGGGTGGCAATGCGCCGGCCGACAAAATCATTGACGCTGACATCAAGACTGTCTGCTGTGGTCAGCAGTGAATAGGTGACGGGCTGCTGCGCACTGGCCACCAGGCTGTAGCCATGGTTGTCAACCCGGTAGGTGGCCAGGTGAGCGTCTTCCAGAACCACATGGGCGCCCTGGTTGCGCTGGGCTGCCAGCCAGTAACGGTGGAAGCCCCGCGCCGGTTCCAGCTCAAAGCGGTAGGGAAGGGTGGCATTCAGGTAATCGACAAGATTTTGATATATGGCCTGCGAGCGTTCGGGTGAAAACACCGGCTGCCCCTGAACCGTGAATGTTTCGGCCCCGGCTGGCATTTTTTGATCGTCGTGCTGACCGTCATGTTGATCGTCATGATTGTCTGCTGCGCCCGGTTCAGCGGCCGCACGGTCGGACTCAGGGATTTCAGACGCGGGGGTTTCAGGCACGGCCGTCTCTGCCGGCGCCGTTTCGTCGGAAGCGGCATCCTCTGTCAGGCTGTCGCTGTCCTCATCACCCCCTGCAGCAGGCTGGTCGCCGTCGCCGGACAAGTCCTCATCCGACAGATCCGTGGTGTCCTCGACCACCTCTTCGGCAACCGTTTCATCCGGCTGCTCTTCGGCCGGTTCATCTTGCGCAATTGACGGGGTGGCCAGCGCAAGCGCGAACAGAAAAGCGGCAATTTGAGCGGTAAATTTCATCGGTCAGACCTCCCCAGGCTTTGACTGAAAGCGATGCAGGTCGCGGTGTGACGGGTCTTGATGTTATCAGCATAGCGCCGTCGGCGCCACGACCCGGGCAGGGACCCTGACGGCATCTGCTTCAACCATCACCGTATCGCCGGCCTCAAGCCGGTTGGCGAGCACCGCCAGTCCGATGGACTTTTGGCCCTGTGGCATTCCATACAGCCAGTGGCCTGCCAGCTTGCCGGCGCTGTCAACAATGCGGCTGTGCCCCTCAGGAATTTTTGCTGACTCCAGGCGCAGTCCCTGCAGGCCGTGCTTGACCGATCCGCGATAGTGCAGGCGGGCAACGATTTCCTGCCCCGGGTAGCAGCCCTTGTCCCAGGATAAAGCACCAAGCTGTTCCAGTCCCAGCCATTGCGGCAGATGCTGGCCGCTGGTGGCGGGAGACAGCCACGGCAGGCCCGCGCAGATGTCCTGGTGAAGCCAGCGGGCGCTGTTCGTTTCGGATAAAGGTGCCTGCGTGCCCGCAAACATGCCGCGCGGGCTGTCAGGGCTCAGCCTGGGTACGCCGGAGCCGGCGTCAAAGGTTGCCGCAACGGGAGCCAGCGGGGCCACTTCCACCTTTCTGCCAATGGTGAACTGCGCCAGCCGATTGCGAATCGTTTCGGCCTGGGCGGCCGGCAGCACCAGATTGATTACCGAATCATCGGCGCATGCCAGCATGAAAGCCAGAACCCGCCCCTTGGGATCGCACCACGCCAGGGGTGAATAATGTGAACTGACAAATTCATCGGCGTTGGCGCTAAACTGGGACTGGGCATAGGCGCGCGCGTCGCTGCCGCGAAGAGCCGTTGCGCTGAAACCCGAAAGCAGAAAGTGACTGGACATCCAACCTCAAAAAAACAATGACGAAGCGCTACAATTCTACATCTTCAAGGGAAGAGCCGGAGGGCAACAGCCCGACACCGGCTGACCAGGCCCCCGGGTCCGCGCAGCGGACAGAGCAGATGCCGCACCCCCGGGAGTACGGCGGCCGCAAGGACGGGCTCGACCCGACCCGCTATGGCGACTGGGAAAAAGACGGTCGCTGCATCGATTTTTAAGCGCATTTAAACGCTGGGAGTATCAAATTCATGGCTACCGACAACCGCCCACTGTCTCCGCACCTGCAGGTCTATCGGCCGCAGCTGACCTCTGTCATGTCCTTTACGCACCGCACCTGCGGCATGCTGCTGAGCCTGGGCATGGTCATGGCCGTTGTCTGGCTGCTGGCGCTGGCATCCGGCGAGGACGCTTTCCAGACGGTCAACGGCTGGCTGGCCCACCCGCTCGGGCTGGCGGCCTTGCTGATATGGACCGCGTCTCTTTATTATCATTTCCTGAATGGCATCCGTCACCTGCTGTGGGATTCGGGCTGGCTGCTGGAGCTCCGGGGCGCCTACGCGTCCGGCTGGACAGTGCTGGTTCTGACGGTTGTGCTGACTGCAATTACCTGGGGAGGCCTGCTGTGAGCGAGTTTCGTCATCCACTTAAAAAAGCCATCGGCCACGGTTCCGCGGGTGACGGTGTTGGTCACTGGTGGGCTCAGCGCTTTTCCGCCCTGCTGCTGATTGGACTGACCGTCTGGCTGATCTGGGCATTGACAAGATTGGTCGGTGCTGATTACAGCAGCGCCGCCGCCTTTTTGGGCAGCCCGTTCAATGCCACCATGGCCATATTGTTCATGGTGGCCGGTTTTTATCATGGCCAGCTGGGACTGCAGGTGATCATCGAGGATTATGTTCACCGCCGCGTGGCCGAGGTTGCCCTGATCGTGATCGTCAAGGCGCTGGCACTTTTTGGCGCCGTCCTGTCGGTGCTTGCCGTTCTTAAACTGGCTCTGGGAGTTTGAAATTGAGCAAAGCTTACGAGATTACCCGGCACGAGTATGACGTGCTGGTTGTTGGCGCGGGTGGTGCCGGTTTGCGCGCCACCATGGGCCTGGCGGCCACCGGCCTGAAAACCGCCTGCGTGACCAAGGTGTTTCCCACCCGCTCGCACACCGTGGCCGCCCAGGGCGGCATGAGTGCGGCCCTGGCCAACATGGGCGAGGACAACTGGCGCTGGCACATGTACGACACCATCAAGGGATCGGACTGGCTGGGCGACCAGGATGCCATTGAATACATGTGCAAAAACGCCATGCAGGCCGTCATTGAACTGGAGCATTTCGGCGTGCCTTTTTCCAGAACCGAGGAAGGCAAGATTTATCAGCGTCCATTTGGTGGCATGACCACGCACTACGGCAAGGGCACGGCCCAGCGCACCTGCGCTGCCGCCGACCGCACCGGCCACGCCATTCTGCACACGCTCTACCAGCAGGCGCTCAAGCATGACGCCGAGTTTTTCATCGAATATTTCGCCATCGACCTGCTGATGGACGATGACGGCGCCTGCAGGGGTGTGCTGGCCTGGGATTTGACCAACGGCACGCTGCATGAATTTCGCGCCCACGCGGTGATTCTGGCCACCGGAGGCTACGGCCGCACCTATTTTTCATGCACGTCGGCGCATACCTGCACCGGTGATGGCGGCGGCATGGCGCTGCGCGCCGGCCTGGCGCTGCAGGACATGGAGTTTGTCCAGTTTCACCCCACCGGAATTTACGGCGCCGGCTGCCTGATTACCGAAGGCGTGCGCGGTGAGGGGGGCTATTTGACCAACTCCGAGGGCGAGCGCTTTATGGAGCGCTACGCGCCCAACGCCAAGGATCTGGCCTCGCGCGACGTGGTTTCACGCTCCATGACCCTGGAGATTCGCGAGGGCAGGGGGGTGGGCGAGCACAAGGACCACATTCACCTTAACCTGCAGCACTTGGGCCCCGAGGTCATCAACGAGCGCCTGCCCGGTATTGCCGAGTCCGCGCGCATCTTTGCCGGCGTTGATGTCACCAAGGATCCCATCCCGGTCATCCCGACCGCCCACTACAACATGGGCGGCGTGCCGACCAACTATCATGGCGAAGTGGTGACCATGGTGGATGGCGACCCCGAAACCGTGGTCAAGGGTCTGTACGCCGTTGGCGAGGCCGGCTGCGTATCGGTGCATGGCGCCAACCGTCTTGGCTCCAACTCGCTGCTGGATTTGATCGTGTTCGGGCGCGCAGTTGCCGAACGCTGTGGCGCCACCATCAAGCCTGGACAAACGCACAAGCCGCTGCCGGAAGGCACGATCGACCGTATCCTGGATGACTTTGACAAGACAAGGCATGCCAGCGGCGATCTTCCGACCGCTGAAATACGCGAGAACATGCAGCGCGTGATGCAGGAAGACGCCGCTGTGTTCCGCACCGAGGACACCCTGGCTGAAGGCCACAGGCGCATTGTCGAGGTGGCCGACAGTTTCAGCAACGTCAAGGTCTCCGACCGCTCGCTTATCTGGAATTCCGACCTGGTGGAAACACTTGAGCTGCGCAACCTGCTGGCCAACGCGGTGACGACCATGGTGGCGGCGCACAACCGCACCGAAAGCCGGGGCGCCCATGCCCGTGAAGACTACAGCGAGCGCGATGACGAGAACTGGCTGAAGCACAGCCTGATCTGGATGGATGATGAGCACAAGACCAGAATCGATTACCGGCCGGTGCACATGTACACCCTGACCGATGAGGTCGAAATGGTCCCACCCGAGAAAAGAGTTTACTGACACGCCATGAGTATTTTCAGACTGCCAAAAAACTCGCGCATTTCCAGGGGAAAGCATTTTTCAGCGCCCCCGGGTGCGAAGAACGTCAAGACATTTCGCATTTACCGCTGGGATCCCGACAGCGGAGAAAACCCGCGAGTGGATTCCTATGACATCGATCTGGACGACTGCGGCCCGATGGTTCTGGATGCCGTCATCAAGATCAAGGATGAAATCGACGCAACGCTGACGTTTCGACGCTCCTGCCGCGAAGGCATTTGCGGCTCGTGCGCGTTCAATATTGACGGCACCAATACGCTGGCCTGCACCCAGGGCATTGCGGAAATTTCCGGCGACGTGAAGATTTATCCGCTGCCGCACATGCCGGTTGTCAAGGATTTGGTGCCCGACCTGACGCAGTTCTACGCCCAGTACGCTTCCATACAGCCGTGGATCAAGACTCACAGCCCGGCGCCGCCCGACAAGGAGCGACTGCAGTCACCGGAAGACCGCAAGCATTTGGACGGCCTGTATGAGTGCATCCTGTGCGCCTGCTGCTCAACCGCCTGCCCAAGCTACTGGTGGAGCGGCGAGCGTTATCTGGGGCCCGCCATTTTGCTGCAGGCCTACCGCTGGCTGGTCGATTCGCGTGACGAAGCCACCGGTGAGCGACTCGACCAGCTTGAGGACCCCTTCAAGCTGTATCGCTGTCACACCATCATGAACTGCACCCGGACATGCCCCAAGGGCCTCAATCCGGCCAAGGCCATTGCCGAAATCAAGAAAATGATGCTGGCGCGGCGCAGCGTCTGATGAATTGAGCACAATGAGTCCGGCCGATACAGATTCCGGAGAGATGGCCCGGCTGCGCTGGCGCTGCCGCAGGGGAATGCAGGAGCTGGACGTGATGCTTGGCGACTGGCTTGAGCGCTGCTGGCCCTCGGCCGATCAGGGTCGGCGCCAGGCATTTTCAACTCTCCTGGACCAGGAAGACGACCGCCTGTGGTCGTGGCTGAGCGGGCAGAGCGAACCGGATGCCGGGCTGATGGATATCGTCAATGACATCAGAGCACGCTTTTTCGGGCCCGGGCGCTGACGGCTGGCATATTGGGCCCGCTTTTGGCCCGGCTGTCCTGGTTGGCACCCTGGCCGTGCCCAGCGCTGCGGCCGCCTGGTTCAACGGCCTTCCATGGTCACTGCGGGCAGCGGTTCTGCTGCTGGTTGTGGTGCTGGCTGCCAGGGCGATCAAACGGCTTCTTCGCCCGCAGATAATCCGAATCAAAATATCTGGTCCGACGGTTTGGTTTAAATCAGCAAGGCATGGTCCTGGCGCCGGAACCATTGTGGGCACATCGTTTGTTTCCCCGTTCTATACAGGTTTCAGCTGGACAGGCCAGCAGGGCCGGCGCCGGCGCGGCTTTGGTGTTTTCAGGGCACAAATGAATGAGCGTGACTATCGGCATTTGTGCGTCGCGCTGCGCATGGAGCAAGTTTATTGAAGCGCCTGCTCCGGCGATTTTTTCGGCTGGTTGTCGCACTTTTACTGCTGGTCATTCTGGTTCTGTGCGGACTGACCCTGCCGCTGCGCTGGATAATGCCCGCCACGTCGGCCTATATGGTTGCCGACCGGCACAGCAACCAGCGCGCTGTCCACCATCTTCCAGTGGCCGGCGAGAACATATCGGCGCATCTCAAGCTGGCGGTCATCGCCGCCGAGGATCAGTCTTTTCCCCATCATCACGGCTTTGATATTAAACAGATTCGCGACGCAGTTGAATCGCATCGTGGCGGAAGGCCCCTGCGGGGCGCAAGCACCATCAGCCAGCAGCTGGCCCGCAACCTGTATCTGTGGCCTGGAGGCGGATGGTTTCGCAAGGGCCTGGAGGCAATGATCACTGTTCCGCTCGAGCTGTTTGTCCCCAAACGCCGTCTGCTGGAAATTTACCTGAACACGGTTGAGTTTGGCCCGGGCATTTACGGTGCCGAGGCAGCCGCCAGGCATTATTTCAAAAAGCCGGCAGCAGAGCTGAGCCGTGCAGAAGCGGCGCTTCTGGCCGCTGTATTGCCGTCGCCAAAAACACTGAATGCAGGGCAGCCTGATGAATACCTGCGTCAGCGACAGCACTGGATTCTGGGCCAAATGGATAATCTGGGCTTCGGTTGGGTACCGGCCGATTGACAAACAGACCCGCTTAACTGCTTGCGCTCGCATGAAAAAGCGCCGTAGACTTCAAGGAGCACTATTCGGACAAGCAGGCCATGACAGATATCCACAGTATCGCCGATCGACTTCAGCACCACACCCAGCTGACAAAAGATGACAGGCGACTGCTGGCTGGCCTAGAAAGCAATATGCAGGAATTCCCTGCAGGTTCGCTGCTTGATCAGACCGACGCAGATGGCCGCCCCGTATTTTACAGCCTGAAAAAAGGCTGGGCCTGCGCCATTCATGGCCTGGCTGGTGGCCAGCGGCAGATTCTTGATATCTACTTGCCCGGCGAAATCATGGGGTTGCGTGACCTGAACCGCGACAGGGCAACGGCCGGAATCCGGGCCCTGACAAGCATCTGCGCCTGCATTTTTTCAGAAGCGGCACTGTTCCAGGTTTTTGAAAGCTCGCCGGCTTTGTCCAAGCTGTTTTTTATCGAGCTTTTGCACAGACACACGCTGCTGACCGAGCGCATCGTTGATATTGGCAGACGTCCGGCCATAGAGCGCATTGCCCATTTTTTGCTCGAAATGAAGATTCGGCTGCGCGCCCCGGAAAATGATTTCGCGTTTCCGCTTACACAGGCCCTGCTGGCCGATGTTCTCTCGATGAGCCCGGTTCATGTCAGCCGCATGTTTGCCAAGCTCAAGGAGCGTGGACTGGTCGAAATGACGGAATCACGGGTTGTAATCGGAAACCTGGCCGGCCTGATTGAGCTGGCCGGCTTTGAGCCGGACTACCTTGCTTCAGTCAATTTTGAAAGGGCAGGGCGGGCGGCACCTTTTCCGCTCAGACCGGTGGACGTCGACCGCTGACAAAAAAGACAAGGGCCACAATCAGTCCGATAACAAACAGTATCCAGGCGATATTGGTCGCGGCACCGGCGACGCCGCTCAAGCCAAGCGCACCGGCAATCAGCGCAACGATGAGAAAAACAAGAGCCCAGGACAGCATGTGATACTCCTTTTGTTTCAGGTTCAGCTCGACAGTAGCAGTGTTTTCATATGATGTCGTTAACCTGTGTTATGGACGACAAAAACAAAAACTCCGTATGCTGACAGTGCAGTCACGTTCAATTTGGTGTGAAACGCATGGACAAACACGAAGTCAAAGGCAAGTGGAAGCGCCTGTCGGCCCGCATCAAGCAGGAGTGGGGCGATCTGACGGACGATGAAGTGACCCGGGCGGAAGGAAACCTTGAAGAGCTGATCGCTCGCATTCAGGAGAAATATGGTCAGGGCCGACAGGCGATTTCAAAGAAATTGAACCAGCTAAAAGAGAACCTGGAGGAATCATGAAATTCATTACCAGCCGTTTTGACAGCCACAGCCTCATGAAAATACTGGCGGCGGCGGTTTTTGCCGCAGGCGTTGGGGTTTTTATTTCGGGCTGTGAACAGAAAGGGCCGGCACAGGAAGCTGGCGAGAGCATTGATGATGCTGTTGAAGAAGCCGGCGACAAGCTTGAAGATGCCAGAGACAAGGCCGGTGACAAGGTGGAAGAGTGGAAAAAGGACGCCGAGAAGGATAACAACAGCTAACGGTTTCTGCCTTGCCTGAAACATCCTGACCGTGAGCTTGGGACGGCCTGAGCGGCTGCTTTCAGGCTTGCGGTTTCAAATGCTGCGCGGCTTGTTTGCATGCCGGCTTTCTAATTCCAGTGGCGCAGCAGGGTTTCAATCAGCTCTTCCAGCTGAGCCCTTTCCCCCCTTTCACGATCAATTTCCAGCGGCTGTCCGCCAAGGATTTTTTGCGCTTCGGCGCGCAAAATGTTTGTTTCCAGTGCCCGCAGGGCCGAGCGTGCCGCGCGCAGCTGAACAAGGACATCCTTGCTGTCCCGACCGGAAATCAGCATTTTCGCAACGCCGTCGAGCTGTCCGCGCGCGCGATTGAGGCGGGTCAGCTGATCCCGTTGTGTTTTTTTCATGCCAGAGTAGTCGACCATGAACGCACTATACCCCGCCGGGGTATGTGAGGGAGTGAGAAAAAGGTTTAAAAATAAAAAATAAACTTTATTTCAATCAGTTATGACAATAACCTTAAGGTGTTTATACGAAGTTTCACGAGCCCGACAGGGTATGTGCGGGAGATGCTTTATGGCTTTTTCAGCGGGCAAATGCCAGCCAGCAAGCTTCATGCAGTGAGCGGATACTGCGCTGGGCAAACTTTGGGCCGGGGCTGGGAATTGAAGTTCGGTTGAGGAGCCTGAAGCGAAAACCCGCCGCCTCAGCCAGCTCTTCAGGATTGACGGCAAAAGGCGGGCCGTTCATTTTGCGCTGGTCATATTCAAGCGTAATGACAAGGCCGCGCGCGTTTTTTGTCAGCAGCGAGCGGAGGTGGGCCAGGTATTTGCTTCGCAACTGTGGCGGCAGCGCGATCAGCGCGGCACGGTCGTAGAAAAGCGGGTAGGGGGTGCGGGCCCTGAACTCAAAAAAATCAGCGTGGCAGATTTGAACGTTGGCGGCCGCGTAGCAAATCTGATCGTTCAGTCTGTCCTGGTGAGGCGTTTTGCCCCATTCCGAATAGAAATCGGCAATCGCCAGGGCGCTGAGTTCTATTCCGGTGACATTGTGGCCCCTGCCGGCCAGCCAGCGCATGTCCAGGCTTTTCCCGCACAGGGGAACAAGCACAGGGCCAAGCCGGCTTTGGGCCACACTTGGCCAGTGCCGGAGCAGCTGCTCGTTTTTATCCGGCTGATGAAATCCGATTTTGTTCTGCTGCCAGCGCCGGTGCCAAAAATCATGGTCCATAACTGTCGAATTGGCCGCTGCGTGCGGTCAGAAAAGAGCGGGCAGGGCACAGGCCCTGCCCGCATGGTGAGTGATGTGGCGGCTTACTCGAGAATGAAGCTGACCCGCAGGTTGACCCGGTAGACGGAAATTTGGCCGCCTTCCATCTCAACCTTTTGTTCAGCCACCCAGGCGCCCCTGACATTTTTGAGGGTTTTGTTGGCCCGGTTGATTCCACGCTTGATGGCATCATCAAAGCTTTCCGTGGATTCTGCGGTAATTTCAACAACCTTGGCTACGCTCATTGCTTGAATCCCTGTTTTTGGATGGAGTCCCGATTCTAGCAGGCAAAACCGGCCGGGTCATCCAGGGGGCAGCCACGGGCCCAGCTGTTCCTCCGCCATGGCCGTCCAGTTTCTGTTGGCTGCCGGATTGGCCGGGCTGGGGTGGTGCAGATAACCAACGCTCACCGATGCGCCGATAATGCCCTGTGCGCGCTTTTGGGCAAACCGCCCAACGCCAATGACCGCAGCCGGATCAAGAAAATCAAATACCTGGGCGACAGCCAGGTCGCATGTCTGAAACAGGGCATCCCGTTCATTCCTGGTCAGTTTTTCCGGAATCAGATTGCGGTTTTGGGCCAGAAACAGCAGGGGACAATAATTCCATACAAAAAAGCGGTCAAAAAATGCCTCGGCACTCCCAAAGCGCTGCCTGGCCCAGCCCCACAGGCGCTTGCCGCTGCCTTCGCTGCGCTGGCACTCAAACCCGGTGATGGGGTATTTGGGGTGCTGCTCAGGCAGCGGTGCGGTTAGTTCTGCCTCAATGCCCATCCAGTCTCTTACCAGACTTATTTCCCCGAAGGGCACGCCGGTTTGCGCCATTCCCCAGGGTCCGGGATTCATGCCCATCAGCAGCACCCGGCCGGGCTCATTGCCAAACTTGCGCAAATACTGCTGCTGTCCGTCCCAGGCGTATTCAAGCGGGTTGTATACGTGACTGGGGGTCGAAAAGCTTAAATTCCCGACCGCTTCAGACAGTTCGGCGGCAATGGTTTCGATTGGCCCGGGGCTGGTATCCTGAGCGTGTTTTATCATGTTTGGTGAGCCGGGTAATTGGGTGAACCAGGTAAAAACCTGCCGTCATTCTAACTGATGGCGCAATGGCTGCCTTGCGGCCGGAGGATTCAAATACATGACAAGAGCCTTGCCGATCTTTTTTGCTGCCGCCTTTTTTTGCGTTGCCTGCGGGCATTCCCAAGGACCTGACACCACCGTCGATGAAACTGGAGAATCCTCTTCCGGAAACGATGCTTCGCTGTTCAGCGGATACGAGCGTTCAGTTGAAAAGGCTGACGCCGTTGAAGGCCAGCTGATGGAGCGAGCCGATCGCCACAGAAAACAGCTTGAGGA
>Ga0209487_1002555_pt1 | contig 14766 bp, 15 predicted proteins | sample Poulit2012_FD_187524 | JGI IMG/M metagenome (GOLD analysis project Ga0209487, IMG submission 187524) | Agricultural soil microbial communities from Georgia to study Nitrogen management - Poultry litter 2012 (SPAdes) (version 2) | ecosystem: Environmental > Terrestrial > Soil > Agricultural land... | reverse complement strand
TCCACCGGCTGCGCAGGGCGGCGTCGGCATACGCGGCCCAGACACTCGCGCGGTCGGCGCTCAGGGTGCGGGTGAGGCGGATGGTCTCGTGGTCGATGGTCATGACTGCTCCTCGGGGCTGGGGGGGTGTCCCTATGTTTCGAGTCAAGCCGCGAGGGCGGTCTGCTCGAGGGTCGGGGCGGTGGTCGGGGGCTGGTAGTAGGTGCCGTCGCGAAGCATCGCGAAGATGACGTTGCAGCGGCGGCGGGCCAGGCAGATGACGGCGGCGTTGTGGCGCTTGCCCTCTGCGCGTTTGCGATCGTAGTAGGCCTTGGAGATCGGGTCGTGGTTCGAGGCGACCCAGGCCGAGTAGAACAGCGCGTTCTTCAGCCGCTTGTTGCCTGAGCGGGCGGGGAACTCCCCGCGGATCGACGTCCCAGATCTTCGTGTGACCGGCGCGATCCCGGCATAGGCCGCGAGGTGGCCCGGGGTCTCGAACGCGGAACCGTCGCCGATGTTCAAGAGGATCTGGGCAGCGGTCTTGATGCCGATCCCCGGCATGCTCATCAAGACCGAGGCGAGAGGGAAGTCCTCCAGCATGGCCTCGACCTCCCTCGCCACTGTCGCCCGCTGTTCCTTCAGTTCCTTGACCTGACCAGCGACTCTGGGGATCACGAGCTCCACTGCCGCGGTCGCCGGCACGATGACAGTCTGTTCGCCCAGCGCCTTGAAGATCTGGTCGATCAGCGCTTCGGGATCGCGGCGCGAGTGGGACCGGGCGAAACGCAGGACCCTGGCCCGGCCTGCAGTCTTAAACCCGGTCGGACCGCCGAACTTCTCCAGCAAGTCCAGCACGAGCCCGGTGGCCAGGCTGCCGCTGACGAAGACGCGCTCGAGTGCGGGATGGATCTGCGTCAGCAGGGACCGGATCCGGTTCAGTGCCCGGGTGGTCTCGTGGGCGAGGTCCTCGTCGAAACCGGCTAGCACCTTGAGCGCCGAGAGGACCTCGTTGTCGCGGTCGACCTGGCGAAGCGTGTGGGGCATGGTGCGGGCCGTGTCGGCGATGATGAAAGCATCCCGCGCATCGGTCTTTGACCTGCCCGGATACAGATCTGCGGCCTTCCGCATCGCCAGGCCTGGCAGGTAGGCGACGGAGCAGCCGGAATCTCTGGCGACCGCGATCGGTAACGCTCCGATGGTGTTGGGCTGATCGACGACCATCAAAACTTCGCCGTGATTCTGCAGCTGGGTGAACAGCTCGCGGAGCTTGGTCTCATCCTGCGGGAGGGGCTTGTCGAACAGCTTGTTCCCATCCGGATCGAGTGCGCAGGCGTGGTGAGCGGTCTTTCCGACGTCCAGGCCGATGACGACCGCGAATCGCGTGTCCATGATGCTGTCCTTCCTTGGAGCATCATTGCTGGTCGCAGTCTTGACACCCGGTGCCGGCACCCACGTTACGAAGAGACCTCAGACAAGCTGGGCCGTGTCCCTATCAGCGGTCAACGCGTGTCTCTCGACCGGGCGGCAACACCCCCCGGACCATTGATGGCAGGGCAACAAAGCCATACCCGGCCGAGCGACCAGACCCCCGGCCATCGGGGGTGCTCACAAGGTAACGGGGGCGAAGTCCCCCGACTTCCACATCAACCCCGCCCCACACACGCAGGTCCCTCCAGGCGTCTACGACCCGATGGGGTACCCCATCCGGGAGTGGTCGCAGCGGACCCCTTGTGTGCATCGGATACAGGGGAGGCACTGGACTCGAGGGATACCTTGAACCCCGGGGGTGCATAGAATTCTTCGTCCTCGCCAACACCCCAAGGTTGAAGGTACTTGACAGGGGCATTAGGGTTACCCGCAAGGGGTTCTCGGAGAGGTTCTGAAGCGGGTAACCCTAATGAACTTCTTCTAGGAAGTGCCTACCCCCGTGATGTATCGGCTAGAGCTACGTCGAACAAAGTATTCAAAGCCTCCAATGGGTACAAACAATCCACTGGATCCAATGGATCCCCTGCGTCGCCTGTGAAGCACACCCAAGGACGGGTCCGCTGCGACCGCACATCCGGTGAGGGACTGCCATTAGAGGTATGGGGTAGAGCCTGGAAGGTGCATCAGGGTGGGGAGGGGCGGGGCATACCTCCCGCTCTATCCCTCATCGTCAAAGGCCTCGAAGGGGTCGAAGTCAAGCGCTTCAGGGGAGTCCGGTGCAGACTCGCTTGGGGGTGGGGCGATGTGCCCGTCTTTGGTTGATGCTCGACCATCGGGAACGGGTATCGACTCGGGGGGTCGCGTGGGCGGAGTGATGCTCTTCCCGTCGGAGTTCGCAGACGCTTCGTTGCCCGGTGGAGGGGTGCTGGGCTCTTCTCCGCGCAGCACGCGACGCCACTCTGGTTCGGGAGCGAAGCGGACGGGTTCAAGGTCATCGGGAGGCAGCATCGGCACCCGCTTCTTGATCTCGGAGACGGTGACGAAAGCACCCTGCGTCTCGACGGGTTCTTCGCCGCCAATGAGCACCCGACCACGGCCACGCACATTCGATGTAAGCCGGTTGAGCGTCTTGAGCGCGAGGTCAAGAATCATCTGCGTCATCGTCGAATCCCCGTCGCTCAGGAACATGAAGCGAGTGCCGAGGTTGGCCTTGGTCTCACCGGGGAGGAACGACGCGTCCGGACGCTGAGTCGCGAAGGCACAGATCATTCCCGCCGCGCGGGAGAGTCGGGCGAGGCGGCTCATATTGGCCTTCGTCTGCTTCTGGACATCAGGATCACCGATTCCTGCTGCTTCCGCTGCTTCGTCGAGGATGATGAGGCACGGACGGTAGGGCTGTCCGGAGATCTTCAGCAGGTCGGGTTCCTCGTCTGCACCCTCTTCACCAGACCACACATGGCGAGCGACCCATCCACGGCGTTCGTCCATCTCACCGCACGCCTCGGCGAGCCCGTTGACTGCTTCATCACCGGAGAAGTACAGGACACCGGGAAGTCGGCCCGCCCACGCGAAATCAGCTCCCTTCGGATCACAGATGATGACGAGCCACTCGCGCATAACCGCTTGCCCAACAAGGAGGCGCAGGCACACACTCTTGCCTGTCTTCGTACGCCCACCAATCAATGCATGAGGATCGCTCGCGTCAGGGTCCCACCACACGGGGAAGTGCTCCCCGGAATCCGGGTCCTGACCGGTTCCGAGGTACAGGGCGAGAGGGCTGGGCGCGTTCTCCGCGACCCACTCCCACGACGTAGTCGAGGGGACTGTCACCGTCGTGGGAAGTTGGGCCGAGCGCTCTGCGACGACTTCGCGCTTGGAGTTGTTGATTACGACTCCCCACGGGCGTCCCCACTCGTCGAGCCTCTTCCGTACGTCATCGCGGAGAGCGTCCTCGCTGCTGGCTCGCCAATTCGGAGGGAGCGCGAAGGTGACGCGTCTTGGGGCTCGGCCGTCTTCAAACCACAGCTTGATCGGAGCTCCGCGGAGAGTAGCCTCGTGCGTGTTCCACTCGGATCCGCCGGCGAGGACTCCAGCAAGTGCGCGCTCAACGCTGGTCTGAGCGCGTTCACGGTCCCAACCGTGCTTGAGCCACCAGCGAGCAGGTGCGAGCGCCACGAGTGCTCCCACGAGCCCGGGGAGGGGCCATCCGTGGGCTGTGAACCACACAGTGAGGCTGATTCCTGCTCCAAGCGTGGCGGCGCTCCAGAGCACTCGACGGGGAGTGGTCCAGGAGAGCATCACCGCCGCCGTGAGAATCTCGGCGACCGAGGTCCAGCCGATCGCATTCCGTCCGGCTCCACGCATCAGGATGAGGCCGACGAGCAAGTGCACGGCGAGAGCGCCGCCTGCGTGCACTGGGCCAGAAGCGATGGGAAGGCTGATGAGCCCCATGGCGAAGCCTCCGATGGTCAGCCACTGACCGAGCGTGACCAACGCGCGACGAGGCTGTGCATGCTCGTCTCGGGACCCAGCGATGAGCCAGCCCCCGATGATCATGAGCAGGGATACGGCCGAACCGACCAGTGCCGCAGCTGTCATCGCGAAACCTCATCTCTTTTTGGTGCCCCTCCGTGCTGACGCTCTTCTCTGCGAGCGAGCCGCGATCGAATGCTCCTGAATGTCGTTGCTGCCCATCTCGCGATCCACGGCCCCGCGACCCACCACAGGGCGATAGCTCCTCCGAGGAGCGTGATGGGACTGGACCATGTCAGCGCATTAGGGCCGCTTTCAGGCCGAACGGACGGAACAGGAGCTTCTGGTGCAGAAGTGGGACTGTCCTCCTCGCACGGTGCAAGCCGAGCCTTCAGCGCGACGGTGACGTCCTCGACCGTGGGCTCAGATTCCAGACGCAACGTGCGCCCTTGAAGTTGCGGAGGATTCGGGTCTCGGGTAGGCCACCAGGACACCACCAAGTCGGGTCGCACTCCGTCGCCGTAATCGACGAACTTGGGTTCCCGGCCCTCTGCCGTGAGCGCCTCTTCCACCGCCGCGCGTACTTGGCTCGGCATATTGTCAGGAGTGAGCTCCACGGTGGAGACGGCTGGAGAGCACGGGTACGGTTCGTCGCGACTGCCTGCGCCCTTACCGATCATGGCCAGCGCGGCGACCCCAAGGAACGCAACCAGAACAAGGCTCAGCGCTACGCCAAGCAACCTTCGCATTCCGCGCGGCCCGGCGGCGATAGCGGCGCCCGTTGCCAGGACTCTCCTGCTTCGTCTCACGGTTCTCACCCCTCCATCGCCGCGAGATACTCCGTGACCGCCGCGGCCGCGGACGCACCGGCTCTGGAATCGCGGGTACTGGTGCCGACTGTGGCCTTCGCGAGTGCAGGAAGATGACCGTGAAGGAGGTCCCAACTGCCGGTCTCCTCGATCGCGGCGCGGAGGAGGGTTACCAGTTCCTCGGGCGTGGTACCGCTCAGATGAGGGATGGCCGCCATCGCGGCGGTCTGGGCCTGTTCTCGTAGTGGCGGCATGACAGCTGCGTGTGCCGCTCCAGCGATGGCCCATGCGGCCCGCTGGTGTGATCGGTCGGAGCCGCCCGCCAGCCATCCGGCGGGCGTGCGGCCCTTCAGCGTTGACGGCGCAGCTTCACGACCGACGGCATCCCAGCCTTTCCCACCCTGCGGGGCGACGAGGATCGTCCGAGGCCACGTGCCTACGGCAGCTCCGAGCACCGTGCTGGCGGTGGGCAGGGACGCGAGCACACGAGGAGCAACCGCGGTCTGCCGTCCCTTCGTTGGTCGCCCCGTGGGCGCGATGAGAGTCTCGACAGCATGTCGCAAGCCACCTGGAGCGACACCGCGGCAGGTAGCTTCATCGTTCAGGCGGTCGCGGTTTCGTCGCGTGACTTCTTTCGCCGTCTCGATCACCTCGCGGGCGTAGCGCACGCTCTCGGCGTGGTTCCCTGTCGGTTCGCACTGCTCCACGGTCACAGCCTCCAGAGCATCGGTACCGATACGGAGACACAGACCGGTTTCGCGGCTGCCCGGGTCGATGGCCAGTACCGGAGGCCACACTCGCGCTTGCTTAGCTCCAGTCACAATGTCAACGGACATCCTTACCCTCCACATCCCCTTCCTGTTCGCTCTCTGCGCGTCGGCCTACGGCATCGATGAGAGAGCTGATCAAGCTCGGACTGGCCACTGCGGCTGCAAGCGCGAGTCCCACAGCAAGAGCGACCCAGGGACTTGCGATGACCGTCAGAATCGCGCTGAGAGCAGCGCGGGAGAGCAGGAACGCCGCCGTGTACGCCATGGCGATCAGCGCGTGAGCGACCACAGATCGGGTAGCGATCCATCGAGCAAAATCAGCCTGCAACTGACGAATGAGGTTGGCGCTGCCGTCGAACTCTCGTGGCGCAACAGTTGTGAGGCCAACCCCCAGCTGTCGCATGAGGGTGACGAGGAAGAACGAGAGCCCTGTCGCGGCGAGGTCGAGCATCCCAGCCTGGGAGAGCGCCCATGCCAGCGAGACGATTGCACCAACGAGGAGCACCGTTCCAGCTACGTGCCAGATATGCGACGCGCCCGCTGATCGATTGATGACTGCAGGGAGGAACATGTTCGAAGTCCTAACTCGAGGGTCTCTGTCGTAGCCGGTCGGTGTTTCCTAGTTCGCACGGCGAAGCGGAGTGACGGTCGCATCGGGCTTCCGGCTTGTCTCGATTTCTGCACCAGCGGCCTTGAGCATGCTGAGCACCTGCTCTCGTGCTTTCGGCCCGTCGGGGATCTCCACAGTTGTGACCTTCCCGTCGGCCAGTCGGATTGTGATCGGTTCCATGACGTTCTCCTCGGTTGTGCCGTTACTCATGTCGTGGGCTGCGTGACGGGCCGAATCGCGATCACCGTTACTCATGTCAGGTGAGGCATCCTGCTCCGCGTTACTCATGGCCCCGTAGGGGCACTGACTAGAGCCCCGGAGCAGACGTGCCAGCCCCGGGGTGTCCCAGGCGAACAGCGACGCGCGGCCGCTGCTCTTCCCATGGCCCCGTCGACCTCGCTCCACACACCGGATGAGGTCCATCTCCTCCAGGCATCGCAGTGCTCGTTGGGCAGCCATAGGGTTGGGCAGCTGGGTTGCCGTCATCGCATCGCGGACCGGGATTGCGGGTGTTGTTGTTCCGATCTCGGCGGCGGTCTCGAGGACATGACGGAGAACGAGCAGTGCGCGGTCGTCAAGCGGCCAGGCTGATTTCTCCAGCGAGTCCAGCTGATCCAGGCGCGCCTCAGCAGCTCCACGTATGTCGGCTCGGGTTTGCACGGGCCTTTCCGCGGCGTAGCCCTTCGCCTTCTTCCAGGCGTTCCGCAGATCAGTCTCGACGGCATTGACCGTTCGTGGCATCTTGCGGTTGTCGAGCTGGACCTGCCGGAAAAGCTGGCTCTGCGGTTCTCGTAGGGTCGAGACCCACATGTCGTACGACCAGCCTCGGTTCTGCCAGGTCATCGCTGTGGAGATCAGGGCGCCGAACACCTCGCGGCTTCCGCCGCGCTTCAGCCTTTCCTTGCTGACGCCCTCACGAATCAGGTCGACACCTCGACTGCGGGACTTCGCCACGTCACCCACCCCCACCGTCATCAGGGGCGAAGAGTGCGCTCGGGCGGGGAAGCCTTGTGGTCATGCCGCCCCCTGCCGCTCGTGGGTCACGGCGGGCTGTGAGAGCAGCGTGCGCAGTTCCTGAAGTTGCTCATCGGTCAGCTCCGGCCAGGTCGCTGCCTCGACCTGGGCTGCCTTGCGGATGGCCGCTCGGTCCTGCTCATCCATGTCGGCCGCGCTTCGATGCGGTGAGGGTCTTCTCTTCAATCGCGCTGACGAGCGCGGCATGACTCTCGTTGTCCAGGATGCCTGGAATCGCATGAACTGCGTCGATGGCGCGTGCTACTGCAAACTTGATACGCAACGCATTGACGGTCGAATCGCTGGCGCCATTCTTTACGGCATTTGCGAGTTTCGATTGCGCAATTCGAGAAGAAGGAGATGTCACGGGATTTACTCTTTCAGTCGCTATCGAAATGGCGACATAGGGCATGGTCCATGCAGGCCCAAAGGGTCTGCAAGCTCTCTCCTTCTTGCCCTTCTAGGTTACCTCGTCCTGTGGGGTTGAGCAAGCATCACCCCAGGTCAGAGGCTTGCTTGCGGCACTTCTGTGCTGTGCTACTTTTGGATTCGCCAGGAGTTTTGTCGCTCCAAGGGGGCGCAAAGTCGTATGTGACACGCGCCGTTGCGTGTCGCAAATGAGGGCCGGGTGAGGTCTCTCGGCGTCAGTCTCGCGCTCGCGGTGTGATCGTCACAGTGCTGGGGTTGAATCCCTTCCGCCCTTGAGGGTGAGGGTGAATGTGCACCGTGCAGAGTGCTCGAATCACTGACCGCTGAGTTCCGAGGTCGGCGTTTTCAAATGCTGCAACTGGATCATTTGCCTCGAGGACGGTGTGCAGCCCGGTGCCCGTTGATAGACGAGACCGCTCAGCATCGAGCGCGGCGATGGCAGCCTCGGCTTTGTCGCGGATGCGCTTGAGGTCGCGCCCCTCGATGATCTCCTCGTCGTAGTCGGACTGCGCCCTGGCAATTCGCCCCCGATGCATCATGATCTCGTCGGAGATGGCCCGAAGGCGCGGATTGTCCGGCGTTGCGATGACGTTCCTGAGGTCTGGTCGTGCGAGGCGGGCGCGGATCGTCTCGACTACATAAGTGTCGATGTGCTCCCGCAACCGCAGCACATGCCCCTCACAGCGGTACCGCAGCCCATGCGCTCGTACGGGTTTGCCGCACACCTCACCTGTTTCGACGTCTTTCCAGCCGCAGAGGTACAGTCCGGACCCAAGGTGACGTCGGTCGGTTCCCATTCGGTTCGTTACGCGGTCTGGGTCGTCGAGACGGTCTTGAACTGCCCACCAGGTGGCCTCTGGGACGAGAGAGTCCCACTGGCTGGGGACCGGTTCGCCGGAGTCGGAGCGCAAGATCGCTGCGCGCCACGAGCGTCGCTTCCCACCATCTGGCTGCACGGTGGGTGGAGTGTACGTCGAGTAGCCTGCGTACCGCGGATTCCGGAGAATGCCGAGGACGGTTGACGGAGCCCATGGGCCATCGTCCGGTACAGGTCGTGGTGGGAGCCCGTCAGCATCCCTCTTCGCGTTGCGCTCCAGCGCGAGGGTCCGTGAGTGTCGTGGGAGTGACGGCACTTTGGGGATGCCTGCGCCGCCCTTTCCGGATAGTGCGGCTGCGATGGCTCGCAAGGATGCGCCAGCAGTGAACGCTTGGTAGATCGCTTCCACTGCCCGTGCCTCGTGGGCAATGGGCTCTCCTTTGAGGGTGTAGCCAAGAGGGCGCACTCCCTTCGGGGGGCGTCCTTGCTCTGCACGCTGCCGTTGGGCGCGACTCTGACGTTCGGCCTTGACCTCGATCTCGTTGCGCGCGATCGCCGAGAAGAGATCCGCGCTGAGGCGTCCAGCCGCGGTGGTGCAGTCGATGTCGGACCCTTTGGCGAAGGTCAGCAGTATCTCGTGCCGTTGCGCCGCCTCGATGACGCGAACCCCATCGGAGCGGTTGCGTTCTAGTCGAGGCCACTCCTGCGCAACGACGACGTCGATTAGCCCTCGCTCGATGTCGGTGAGCAGGCGCTCGAATGCGGGACGCTTCTGCTTCCCAACGCCAGAGATGTCGTTGTCTTCGTAGACCCCTGCCGGAGCCCATCCCCTAGCCTTGATGAGCGCTTCGGCGTCCTCTCGGTGACGGTCCACTCCAAGGCGAGTGTTCTCGCGGTCCTGGGATATTCGCAGGTAGATGGCGGCCCGCCGAGGTTCGGTGCTCATGGGGCCAGTCTACTTCAAAGGTTATTCGGCTACGGAACGTGGTGGAATTTCGTTTTGCGCTTTAACCTCTGCATGCCCACGTAGCGAGTCGGGTGTGCTGTTGTTACGGTCTGATGCGGAGGGCCGCCACGTCGAAGACTGGTCAGTACTTACTGTATAGTTCAGTGCATGCTGACTATTGCTTCACGTCTTGACGTCATGAACCGGCTCGGTCGGGCGATGGCGGACCCGACGCGGTCCCGGATCCTGATGACTCTCCTCAGCGGCCCAAGCTACCCGGCCGTGCTCTCGCGTGAGCTGGAGCTGACGCGCTCGAATGTGTCGAACCACCTGACCTGCCTCCGTGACTGCGGCATTGTGGTCGCTGAACCTGAGGGCCGCCAGACCCGCTATGAGATCGCTGATCCTCACCTCGCCGCTGCGCTCGTCGCACTGGTTGATGTGACGTTGGCTGTCGATGAGCACGCGCCTTGCGTGGACTCGACATGCATGGTCCCTGGCTGCTGCGGTGCGGGGGCTGACGCGTGAGCGCGGCGTGTGCCTGCGAGCACGAGCCGGCCAGCACGGCGGGCGAGGAGATCGATGAAGCGGGTCGGCCCTGGTGGGGGGACCGCGGGATCATGGTGCCGGTCTTCTCCGGTGTCGCGTTCCTGGCCGGTCTGATCTTCGATTGGTCCGGCCTCGAGATCTCGGCGCTGGTGCTGTTCTGGGTCGGCCTGCTGCTGGGCGCGTCGACGTTCGTGCCCGGCGCGATCCGGAACCTTGTCACCAAGCGCAAACTCGGCATCGGCTTGCTGATGACGATCAGCGCCGTCGGCGCGATCATCCTCGGCTACGTCGAGGAGGCCGCCGCGCTGGCCTTCCTCTACTCGATCGCCGAGGCGCTGGAGGACAAGGCCATGGACCGCGCCCGCGGTGGGCTGCGGGCGCTGCTCAAGCTCGTTCCCGACACCGCGACTGTCCGACGCGATGGTGCCTCTGTCGAGATCGCGGCGAAGGATCTCGCTATCGGCCAGATCATGCTCGTGCGCCCCGGCGAGCGGATCGCGACAGACGGGATCGTCCGGTCCGGGCGCTCAAGCCTCGACACCTCCGCGATCACCGGTGAGTCGATCCCGGTCGAGGTCGAGCCCGGAGACGCAGTGTCGGCCGGGGCGATCAACACCGCCGGGGTCCTGGAGGTCGAGACGACCGCGGCAGGTACGGACAACTCGCTGACGACGATCGTCGAGCTCGTCGAGCAGGCGCAGGCGGAGAAGGGCGAACGCGCCCGCCTCGCGGACCGCATCGCCCGCCCGCTCGTCCCCGGCGTGCTGGTCCTCGCAGCTCTGGTCGCCCTGGTCGGATCGCTGCTCGGCGACCCGGAGCTGTGGATCACGCGAGCCCTCGTCGTGCTTGTGGCGGCCTCTCCGTGCGCGCTGGCGATATCGGTGCCGCTCACCGTGGTCGCGGCGATCGGTTCGGCGAGCAAGTTCGGCGTGATCATCAAGTCCGGCGCGGTGTTCGAGCGGTTCGGTACGATCCGCCACGTCGCCGTCGACAAGACCGGCACCCTCACCCGCAACGAGCCCGCCGTTACCGCGGTCCTCACCGTCGACGGCGTCGCGGAGGCCCAGGCACTTGCCTGGGCAGCTGCGCTGGAGCAGCACAGCACCCACCCCCTGGCTGCCGCGATCACCGCCGCCGCCCCCGGTGCCCCCGCAGCCGGCGGCGTGACCGAGCAGGCCGGGCACGGCATCGAAGGGACTCTGGACGGGGCGCGGATCACTGTCGGCAACCCCCGCTGGCTCGACGCCGGTCAGTTCGGCGACCAGGTCGCGAGCCTAGAGGAGCAGGGCATGACCGTCGTGGTCGTGCACCGCGAGGGGAAGGCGGTCGCCGCGATCGGCGTGCGTGACGAGCTGCGCCCCGAGGTCCCCGAAGTCGTGAGCACCCTCGCTGCCCAAGGCTTCGAGGTGACCATGCTCACCGGAGACAACGCCCGCACCGCAAGGGCGCTGGCAAAACAGGCCGGTATCGAGGATGTGCGCGCCGAGCTGCGCCCCGAGGACAAGGCTGCCGCGATCGCCGAGCTGACCAGGAACGGCTCGGTCGCGATGATCGGCGACGGCATCAACGACGCCCCGGCGCTGGCCGCCTCCGACATCGGTATCGCGATGGGCGCGACCGGATCGGATGCCGCGATCGAGTCTGCCGATGTTGCCTTCACAGGCCATGATCTTCGCCTCATTCCCCGCGCGTTCGATCACGCACTACGGGGACGACGAATCATCAACCAGAACATCCTCCTGTCGTTGCTCATCATCGCGGTATTGCTGCCGCTGGCGCTCTTCGGTGTTCTCGGACTCGCGGCGGTCGTCCTCGTCCACGAGATCGCCGAGGTCATTGTCATCCTCAATGGCCTCCGTGCCTCGCGCACACGGAAGGTCGCCTCATGACGACGCAGGAGAGCGCCAACGAGAACAGACAAGGGGGATGGTGATGATCGATGCATCACCGAACAGGCTTGCGTCGCGCTTGCCCTTGCCGCCGGTCCCTTTGGCCGCCGCCGTGCTCGCGATCCAACGCCTGTCGGGAAGAGGGCGTCCAGTGACGAAAGCGTCAAGCGTGCTGGCGGGGATCTTCCTGGCAGGGTCGGTGTGGAGCATCACGGGGGCGATTGCTGAGTTCCGCAGGCAGCGGACGACGGTCAATCCAGTCGAAGTCGGCGCTGCTTCCCTCGTCACGTCCGGGCCAAACCGGGTCACTCGCAATCCGATGTATGTGGGGATGGCCGGCATTCTGATCTCTCATGCGTTGCTGCGCCGGTCGCCCATGGCCTTGCTCGCCGCAATGCTGTTCGTCGCAGCCATCGACCGACTGCAGATCCCCGTGGAGGAAGCGCTGCTCCGGGATCGGTTCGGCAGTGACTTCGATACCTACGCAAGAACAACACCACGCTGGATCAGCCCGGGCGGACTCCAGTGGTGCGCTGCCCGTGGACAGTCGTGACAAGAGGTTGGTATGTGCCGGAATGCGGTGGAGTTCCGCTTCGCGCTCTAACATCTGTGCACGTTTGGGCGGTCTGCGAGCAGGCACAGCCAGATGGCGGCGAGCGCCCTTTCCGTAGGCACGGTCTACGCTTCGTCGGAGAACTGGTAGAGGAGTACTGCATGACCGGAGAAACCTGGCTATACCTCTATGAGGACCGCAGCGAGAAGCGTCTATACGTAGGGATCGCAGATCGCCTGGATCGCGTGTGGGGGCCGCACAACGCAGACGCCGAAACGGTCCGCGACGCGCCCGGATCTCAGATCCTTCAAACGGTGGAACCTTTCTCATCTCGAGACGACGCGCTCAAGGCAGAGGCGGTCGCGATTCACGTCGCGATGCTGTCGGGAGTGGCGGTGTACCACGCCGAGGGCGGAGTCTCAGTCAGCGACGGGCAAGTGCGGGTGGCCAACCGGGCCGGCGTCGGATCCACATCGGTACTTGGGCCCGCTGTCAAGCGCAAAAAAGGGACTGTCAGCTTCGACAGTTTGTCCGGGACGGCGATCGTCACGATCTCAGCCGGCCACATGGATGACCGACGAGGGCCCTACGGTGGCGCTGGGGGAGCAGTGTTCTCGCAGCGCGCGCAGAAGTGGTGGAAGATCGCACCTGCCAAGCAGCACAAGGTCGAACGCCTCATCGCGATCCTCGCTGGATCGCACGGTGTCATTTTGGGTGACTGGGACGTCGATGTGCGCTCCGGCTACGGCCCCAACGGCGACGTATTCCCGTTAGTGGATCCGGCGGACGATGATCCCCGAAAAATTAAGGGGATGCGACTCGTCGGGGTAAGTGGGCAGTCGGGGAGGATCTACTCCGACGATCTACGTGGTTGAGTGATCCTGACGTTGCTCGGCTACAGAACGTGGTCGAGTTTAGGTTCAATGTATAAATGCCCTGGTCAGAGGGGTGGTTGAATCGAACTTTCGTGCGGGTGAGTTTCGATTCAACCTGTGCGATCCGCGTGCGCGGTCGGACAATACATGCGTTGCCTCGCGGGGCTTCGGGTGCGTAGTCTCCACTGATATGGACGATCTGATCCAGAAGGTACTCGACCGATTGCTCACGGCTGATCCCGGTGGGATCGTCGGGGTGTACCTCTATGGATCCAGTACGACGACGGGGCTCGGCCCGGAGAGTGATGTCGACCTGCTGCTGGTAACTCGCAGGTCACTGACGTCTCAGGAGCGGGCATCGTTAGTATCCACGTTGCTCGGACTTTCGGGGTGGAAGGGGCATGCTGACGTATTTCCGGAGGTCGCGAGCCGTCGCCCGCTTGAGGTGACGAGTCTGGTTGCGGACGATCTCGAGCCTCTGGTGGCCGCGCCGTGGAGTGATTTCCAGTTCGGGGAGTGGCTCAGGAGCGATTTCATCCAGGGATATGTGTCCGAGCCTGAGCGCGATCCGGATGTGGTGATCCTGCTGGCGACAGCTTTGGCATCACACCAGGTGCTGCACGGTCCTTCGCTGGGCGCTCTGGTCGCTGATGTACCTTTCGCGCTTTTGAAGGACGCGCAATTGGCCGCACTGCCGGGACTCGTTGAGGATCTGGGTGGGGATGGTCGCAATGTTCTTCTGACTCTGGCGCGTGCGTTGCATACGGTGGAGACCGGGGCGATAGTCCCCAAAGAACAGGCGGCTGTCACCGCGGCGAAGCGAGTCGACGCCGCTGGTGCGGGACTGCTCCTTGCGGCTGCCGGTGAGTACCGAGGCGAGGAACAGGTCGACTGGGATCGTGAATCGAGTCGGGTGTCGTCTCTGGCGCAGTCGTTGATCACGATGATCCAGCGAACATCTGCGGAACCGTGAGCGTACACACAGACGCCGCCGGGCGGGACTGCCGCGCTTATCTCACCACAGAGGTTATTCGGCTACGGAACGCGGTGGAGTTCCGGTTTAACGTCTAGCGTTAATGACGGTCCCCGTTATACACTGACTCCGTGATCAGATCGTTCGGCGACAAGGAGACCGAACGGCTGTGGCGTCGTGAACGCGTGCGATCGATCGATCCGAGGATCCAGCGGGTTGCACTGCGCAAGCTGCGTCAGGTGGGGTCCGCGGAGTCTCTCGAAGACCTCCGCGTCCCGCCCGGAAACCGGCTCGAGGCCCTCAAGGGCGATCGGGCCGGACAGCACAGCATCAGGATCAACGACCAGTGGCGGATCTGCTTCGTGTGGACCGACGCCGGACCGGAGGAGGTGCAGATCGTTGACTACCACTGACAGGATCGAGCCGATCCACCCGGGTGAGGTCCTCATGGAGGACTTCATCGAGGGTTTCGGCATCACGCAGAACAAGCTCGCTGTCTCGATCGGGGTTCCGCCGCGTCGGATCAACGAGATTGTGCACGGCAAGCGGGGCATCACGGCGGACACCGCGCTGCGGCTGGCGAAGTACTTCGGCACCTCGGCGGAGTTCTGGATCAACCTGCAGAGCCACTACGAGCTGGACCGTGCGGAGGA
>Ga0209487_1002554_pt1 | contig 14769 bp, 14 predicted proteins | sample Poulit2012_FD_187524 | JGI IMG/M metagenome (GOLD analysis project Ga0209487, IMG submission 187524) | Agricultural soil microbial communities from Georgia to study Nitrogen management - Poultry litter 2012 (SPAdes) (version 2) | ecosystem: Environmental > Terrestrial > Soil > Agricultural land... | reverse complement strand
TAGCTCGACTCTTCATACTGGGCGGACCCATCATCCAGCTCCCCGGTTCCCTTCTTTATCGCACGTTCGATGTTATCCTTGGGGAGGTTGACACCCTTGGCATTGTCGATCGCCAGTGCCAGCCTCGGATTGCCTCCGGGATCACCGCCCCCTTCCCGGGCTGCGATGGTTATCTCCCGGATATGCCGGGTAAAGACTTTTGCCCGCTTGGCATCCTCTTTAGCTTTTTTATGGCGAATGTTCGCCCATTTTGAATGTCCTGCCATAACAGATCAATTTGAAATAGTTCCTTGAATCAAGGTAATAATATAGTGAAAAGGCAAATGCTCTCTAACCGCAATGAGACTGACGAATCTGGTCAGCAATGAGACTGACGATCACGGTCTTTAACAGGGTTCACGTCGGAAACGAACTGCATGGAGGGTAAATTTTGGGTCTCAATTTGGTTAACTTGTCAAGATGTAGCTGTCGGCTTCCACCGATATCTGAACCATAAGATACAACCTGATATGAATATCGGTATTGTCTGCTATCCAACTTTCGGCGGTAGCGGAGTCATTGCCACTGAACTGGCCAAAGGTCTGGCCCAGAACGGACATAAAGTCCACATCCTGAGCTATGCTCGTCCTGCCCGTCTGGATACGTTTCAGACAAATGTAACCTACCATGAGGTGGACCTGAGCTCCTATCCGCTGTTCGAGTTTCCTCCCTACGATCTCGCTCTGGCCAATGTGATGGTGAATCTGATCGAGTATGAGAAGCTGGATGTTCTGCATGTTCATTACGCCATTCCGCACGCCACCAGTGCCTATCTTGCCAAGCAGATTCTGGGTGAAAAGGCAGCTCACGTACCCATCATTACAACACTTCACGGTACGGACATCACGATTGTGGGTAGCGATCCGAGCTACAAACAGGTGGTTGACTTCTCCATCAACCAGAGTGACGGAGTGACTGCTGTCTCTGATTACTTGAGAGAGGAGACCTACAGCCGTTTTGATATTCGCAAGGATATCCGGGTGATCCCGAACTTCATCGATCTGGATCGGTTCAAAAGAAGTTATAAGGAGCACTTCAAGAAGGCGATCTGCCCAAACGGAGAGAAGGTGATCGTGCATGTCTCCAATTTCCGCGAGGTGAAGCGGGTGCCTGTGGTTGTGGAGGTCTTCAATGAGGTGCTGAAAAGCGGAATTGCTGCCAGGCTGCTGATGGTAGGGGACGGGCCGGACCGGACAAAGGCAGAGCGGCGGTGCCGTGAGCTCGGGATCTGTGACAAGGTGCGGTTTCTTGGAAAGCAGGAGCATGTCGAAGAGGTGCTCTCTATCGCTGACCTGTTTCTGATCCCGTCAGGAAGCGAGACATTCGGACTGGCGGCACTGGAAGCCATGGGGTGCGGGGTTCCCGTGATCAGCTCGGATATCGGAGGCCTGCCTGAGGTAAACCTGCACGGGGAGACGGGATATCTGTGCGGACTGGATGATGTCGACTGCATGGGCAGCCATGCTGTCAAGATCCTGAGCAGTGAAGAGCTGCAGAAAGAGATGTCCGGTAATGCAAGAAAGCAGGCGGAACGGTTTGAGCTGAACCGTCTGGTTGGTGTCTACGAATCGTACTACAAAGAGGTTGCAGAGGGGTTGAAAGCGAATATCAAGTGAAGTTCAGCGGTAGAGTGTAAGGAAGTTGTTGATGAGCGATCATATGATGAACAAGACACTGCGTTGGGCTCAGAGGGATTTTTCATAGCTTGTAAATAAAAGGTGTGCATAGGTTGTGCAAGAATGCGGAACTCCGGGAAATTGGAACCGGGAGAGTGTTCTGCTGAGAGTAATCATCAACATACAGAGACGTGAAATCAGCTCATCAATCAACGAACGACATCGTGTTGCAGTTGATGGGCCTGCTGGATGGAGGCCCGTCTTCCGAAAGATTAATTAAGTTCCGCTTCTGCTCCAGGGAAGAGGGCCAGCTCTACCGACTGGCATCCCGGCTGAAGAGGGACGGTTATGAAGTTATTGTCATATACAGTTATACCGCTTCCAAGTGGATCTGTGAAGCATCACAAATCATCCATCCGGAGGAGAATGCTCTGGCATGGCTCTGTTTTGATATGCTGGATCTGGCTGAGCGGTACCTGGTGGTTTTCGAGAGCTGGCAGACAGATCCGCCGGATACGGATACTGTTTGACTGTCGAGCGTTGCGTGGATGTCATACATTTCAGAGTGAGTGATTGTCGCGCTTGCCAGCTGAAGGCAGCCGATTCGCTGGAGAGTGTTCCGGAAAATCAGCTGAAACTGCGGTTGTCTCCACTTTGTTAATGTTATGTTAATACATCTCTCCCGGTTCTTCGCTAATTTTGGACGATGTTTGAGATGAATCCTCTACAGGTACTCTGCTGATCTATCCACAGACACACTCCTGATGTCGTACACTTTTTTTGACTTTTTACAATTGATCGGCTCCCTGGGGATCTTCATATACGGGATGAAGGTCTTCAGTGACGGTCTGCAGAAAGTCGCTGGCAGCCGGCTGCGCTCCATCCTCAAGGGGATGACGACGACGCGGTTCATGGGTATCCTTACAGGTTTTGCGGCCACGACTATCACCCAGTCCTCCACGACGACAACTGTGATGGTTGTCAGCTTTGTCAATGCCGGTCTGATCACCTTTATCGAATCAACCGGTATTATCATGGGGGCGAATATCGGAACCACAGTGACCGCCTGGATGGTGGCGATATTCGGTTTCAAGATGGAGATCACACCTATCGCAATCAGTCTGATCGGTATTTTCTTCCCCTTCATGTTCTTCGGCAGGGAGAGGTTCCGTTATCTGGCCGAGGCGATGATCGGATTTGGTATCCTCTTCATCGGTCTGGAGTTCATCAAGAACTCTGTTCCCGACATTCAGGACAATCCGGAGATGTTCATGTTTCTCGACTCCTTTACGGAGTACGGCTTCCTCTCCATTCTTCTGTTTGTCGGTGTGGGGACACTGCTCACCCTCCTTACACAGTCTTCATCGGCAGCTTCAGCCATTACCCTTGTGATGCTCTTCCAGGGGTGGATCAACTTCCCCATAGCCGCCGCTATGGTTCTGGGTGAGAATATCGGAACCACAGTGACTGCCAATATTGCGGCACTTGTCGGAAATGTGAATGCAAAGCGTGCAGCCAGATTTCACTTGGCCTTCAATGTGATCGGGGTCTGCTGGATGCTCCTGGTCCTCAATCCGTTTCTGGCGGGAATCGATGGAGTCATACAGTCTTTTGCACCTGAATCCGGATCGATTTTTGGTTCCGACCAGACCTCTCGTGCCAATGCCACGCTTGGATTGTCGCTCTTCCACACCTCTTTCAACCTGCTCAATGTTCTGTTGGTGGCTGGTTTTGTACCGAGAATTGTAGCATTTATTGAGCGTACACAGAAGGAGAAGAGGGAGAAGGGACCGCAACGGCTTCAGTATATCTCTGCCGGGATGATGTCCTCGCCTGAACTCTCCATTGCTCAGGCACATAAAGAGATTGAGCAGTTTGCCCGGCTGATCGAGAAGATGCATTTCAGTTTTGCCGGTCTGTTCTACAGGAAACAGCAGAAGCACGAGAAGTTTCTGGAGAAGATCAAAAAACGTGAACAGATCACGGACAACATCGAGCTTGAAGTGGCCGAATATCTGACGCGTATCTCGGGAAAAAACCTCTCCCAATCGGCGACGCGGCGCATCAGAGAGATGCACAGTATGATCAACGACCTTGAGAGAGTCGGGGATCTCTACTATCAGATGTCAAAGACGTTCGAGCAGATGTTGTATGAAGATATCCAGTTGCCGGAGGACGCCGTTGCAGAGATCGGACAACTGCTCGATCTGGTTCATACGGCTATTCAGCTGGTTCGTCTGAACCTGGATCGTCAAAACGGCGAAGTTGATCTCGAGCGGGCGATTCAACTTGAAAAACAGATCAATGAGATGAGAGACAGACTCAAGGAAGCTCACTACGAGAGACTTGAATCCGGAGCCTACTCTACCAAAACAGGTGTGATCTATCTCGATTACCTGAGCCGCCTTGAGAAGATCGGAGACCACCTTTTCAATGTGAATGAAGCCATTGCAGGTAGAAAAGTAAAAGCAGCCTACAGTGAGATCGTTGGCCAGCACTGATCTTTTGTTCTGAGACAGCAGCGCATCTACGTTGCCGGAATGGTAGCAGTCCATCTTGTGTTCAGCAATAAAATCTGCTTTCTCATAACAGGGGTCTGTTATAGGCAGACGCTTTAACGTTAAATTAATTGAACCACCATGGCTGATGACTCTACCTATTCTACCACCTGGATATTCGACCCGGCACACTCTGAAATCACGTTCAAAGTAAAGCACCTGGTTATCTCAACGGTCACAGGTCAGTTTCACAAGTTCGATGGCAAGATCAAGTCGGACGGTGATGATTTTGAACATGCCGAGATCTATTTTGAAGCTGATGTAAACAGCATCGATACCCGGAACAAAGACCGCGATGCCCACCTGAAGTCCGATGATTTTTTCGATGCAGAGAATCACCCGAAGATCATTTTTGAGTCTAAAACCTTTGAAAAGACAGGTGAGAGTGACTATAAGCTACACGGTAATCTGACGATGCGAGGGACAACCAAACCTGTGACTCTGGATGCACGGCACGGAGGAACGGTAGTGGATGCTGCTGGTCAGACCAAGGCGGGCTTTGAGGTACAAGGTGAGGTGAATAGAAAAGAGTACGGCCTGAAATGGGATGCCGTAACAGAGGCTGGAAGCGTGGTAGTTGGAGACAAGGTTCAGTTGCAGCTCAATATTCAGCTGGCGAAAGAGGAGTAATGTGTGAGATAAAGAAAAAGCCGTGCAACGGAGATGATGCACGGCTTTTTTAAAACCTGCCCGAAGGGGCGTGTGACTAAAGCGATCGACTCAGGTTCAGGCAGCCAGTACCTTCGAAACCTCGGCAGCCGCATCTTTCAGAAGAACGGCTGAGATGACATTGAGATCGCTGCTGTCAATAATCTCCTTGGCCTCTTTGGCATTGGTTCCCTGCAGGCGGACAATAATGGGTACCTCGGTGACCTTCTGTGCAATTTCCGGATCTTTGATCGCCTCAAGAACACCGTTGGCTACACGATCACATCTTACAATTCCCCCGAAGATGTTGATCAGAATCGCTTTTACGTTCTTGTCTTCCAGAATAATCCGGAAACCGTTCTTGACGGTGTCGACATTGGCTCCGCCACCGACATCCAGGAAGTTGGCCGGATCTCCACCGGACAGCTTGATAATGTCCATGGTCGCCATGGCCAGACCGGCACCATTAACCATGCAGCCGACATTTCCATCCAGCTTGATGTAGTTCAGCCCATATTTGGAAGCTTCCACCTCTGTCGGATCCTCTTCGGCGAGGTCTCTCAACTCAGCGTACTTCTTCTGGCGGAACATGCCATTGTCATCAAAGGTGAACTTGGCATCCAGCGCAAAAATCTCACCATCGGGAGTGCGGACCAGCGGGTTGATCTCGACCAGGTTTGCATCGGTCTCGTCGTAACACTTGTAGAGCGCCATGATGAACTTCACGGCTTTTTTGAATGCGTCACCCTCAAGACCAAGTGCGAACGCGAGGCGGCGCGCCTGATTGGGCTGAAGATCCATTCCAGGTTCGACCCACTCTTTGATGATCTTTTCAGGTGTCTCCTCGGCAACCTGTTCAATTTCAACACCACCTTCAGTGGAGACCATGATCACATTTTTGCTCTTGGCCCGGTCCAGGAGGATACCCAGGTAGTACTCCTGTTCGATATCTACACCGTCGGTCACATAGATCGTTTTCACCTCCTGACCGCTTTCGCCCGTCTGGATCGTCACCAGGGTATCACCCAGGAGGGACTCTGCAGCCTCTCTGACCTCTTCAACACTTTTACAGAGCATGACTCCTTTGGCATTGCTCTTCTTGGTGCGTCCCTTGCCCCGGCCCCCGGCGTGAATCTGTGCTTTGACAACAAAAAGGGAGGTCCCGTTCTCCTTCATCGACTCTGCAGCACTGACCGCTTCATCAACAGATTTGGCTGGAACACCGTCGGGAACAGCTACACTGTAGCTTTTTAGAATCTCTTTGGCCTGGAACTCGTGAATATTCATAATGGAACGACTTTACGGTCAACTGGTTGGTAGATTGTTGGGGTCAATAATAGACAAAATGCCTTCTAAATGAAAGAAGCCCTTGGCCTGCGGGGTGATGTTTTCATTGTGCAGATCGGAAGCAATGTCTTATTTTAGAACAAAAATTTTCCAGAGGTAACCTTGGAAAAAACGCAAATCATGACGGCCGACGATCTCCAGCGAACTTACATGAGGTTCGCTCACCAGATCCTTGAACCGTACGATGATCCCGGTCATCCTGTCATTATTGGCATGCAGACCCGAGGCGTCTACATCGGACGCCGGATCCGGGAGATCATCGGAAAAGAGTATGGCAAGATGCCGGACTTTGGTGTGCTGGATGTCACCTTCTACAGAGATGATTTCAGGTCCAAGCTCAAGATGCCTGAAGTGAAGGTGACTGAAATACCTGTTGACCTGTATGACCGTGATGTTGTACTGGTGGATGACGTTCTCTATACCGGCCGTACGGTGCGATCTGCCATGGAGGCTCTGATGGCCTATGGGCGTCCGAGAAGTATCCGTTTCTGCTGCATCGTCGACAGAGGTCACCGGGAGCTGCCGGTAACTGCAGACTATGTCGGGATGAAGGTGCCCACTCATCAGGATGAAGAGGTGCGCGTCCGGGTGGCCGCTCTGGATGGGGAAGATGCCGTCTATCTGGTCAACATTGCCAATGGAGGAGACGATGAGTGATCCGGAGACGCGGCTGGAAGAGGTTCCTTTTGGTCACAGACACCTTCTCGGTCTCAGAGACTACTCCAGAAGTGACATCCTCTACGTGCTGGACCAGGCCAGATACTTCAGGGAGATCCTGGACCGGCCGGTGCCGAAAGTACCTACATTGAGGGACAAGACCATCGTCAACCTCTTCTATGAGAAAAGTACCCGGACACGGCTCTCGTTCGAGCTTGCCCAGAAACGGATGGGTGCCGATGTGGTCAACTTCTCTGCCGACTCCTCCAGCACCGGCAAAGGGGAGTCACTCAAAGACACTATCCGGAATATCAGCTCAATGAAGATCGATATGGTGGTGGTCCGGCATTCGAGCCCGGGGGTTCCGGCTTTTCTGACCCGTCTGGTGGATGCCTCTATCATCAATGCAGGTGACGGAGCTCATGAGCACCCGACGCAGGCGCTACTCGATATGTTCACCATGCGGCAGATCTACCCGGACCTGACGGGAAAAAGGGTGGCGATTATCGGGGATATCGCTCACAGCCGGGTGGTCAGGTCCAATATCATCGGCTTGAAGAAGGTGGGTGCCGAGGTGACACTGTGTGGGCCCAAAACTCTGATGCCGGCCTTTGCGCACACACTGGGTGCCCAGATCTCCTACGATCTGGATGAGACGCTGGCCTGGTGTGACATTGCCATGGCGTTGCGTATCCAGCTGGAGCGGCAGGAGAGTGGGACTGAACTTTTTCCGAGTGTAAGAGAGTACCACCAGAACTTCGGGATCAGAATGGAGCATCTGGAGAAGTATCCCGACTTCACGGTGATGCATCCCGGGCCTGTCAACCGTGGTGTCGAGTTGCAGAGTGAGGTGGCAGACAGCGACCGGGCCGTTATTCTGAACCAGGTCACCAACGGAGTCGCAGTCCGGATGGCAGTTCTCTATCTGCTCAGCCGTGGAGGGGTGCGCCCGGACTCCTCACTTTGATGCCAACGGCTTACGTCACCGCCGTGCCAGAGCGATTCCCGCGACGGTCAACGCAGCTCCCACATACTGCCACGGGCCCAGAGATTCATTAAGGAGCACGACCCCGAAAAGAAGCCCGAAGGCCGGTACAAGATTCTGGTAGGTCGCAGTACGAACCGTACCCACATGGAGCAGACCGTTATTCCAGATCAGGTTGGCCAGCGCAATGCCCAGGCAGCCGCTGTAGAACATGCCTCCCCACGCGGACAGAGACACTTCAGGCCAGTCGGTGCGCGCCAGCTCCGGCATGGCGTAGAGGGTCAGTGCGATGGTTCCGATGCCGATCGTCAGTCCCGAGAACTGCAACGGTGTATAGGTTGAGAGAAATTTCCTGGAGTAGATGGTATAGACTCCGAACAGGATGGCGCCGGAGATAATCAGCAGGTCGCCGAGAAAGCTGTCAGAACCCAGAGAGACCGGTTCTGTACCTCCCGTCATGATGATGACAATACCCACAAATCCGAGAAGGACCCCGCCGATCCGGAAAGGTGTCAGTTTCTCCACGGAGAGGAGGTGGGAGGTGATGGCGATCCATATGGGCAGCGTCCCCAGCATGATTGCCGCATTGGCAGCATAGGTGAAGTCAATGCCGATGATAAAGAGCCACTGGTAGATCGTGTGACCCAGCAGAGCCAGCCCGATAAGCGGAATAATGTGGCTCTTCTTGATGCTGAACCAGTCGCCCCGTCTCCAGATAATGTACCAGATGAAGGCTGTGGCCAGTACAAACCGTACGGCATTGAAGGTGTGAGGACCCACCTCCGCAAGACTGTTCTTGATAACAGTGAAATTGAGTGCCCAGATGAGAACTGCTCCCAGTAACGAGAGATCGACAAGCGAGAACTTTCCTGATGATTTCAATGTCTTTCTGATGATGATACTGTACAGAAGTCGCTGCAAATATAGGGGTCGGCGGGGTGAATACCTCGAAGGGATTCTCTATTTTGCCACTCTACCCCGACCTGTAAAAAAACCATAAGTTAAGGTGATACAACGAATTCAGACCCTGTTTCTTCTATTTACGGCGATAATCAATATCGTCGTCTTTTTCACCCCCGTCTACACCCGGGCCTCCCAGGACCCGGCCGGCTGGATCGGCATTCTGTTTACTGTTTTGCTGATTGCAGCCATCATACTCACTATCTACTCCATTTTTCTGTACGGTGACCGCCTCAGGCAGATCTCGTGGGTCAGACTGACTCTGTGGATTCAGATTGCTCTGTTCGCAGCCTCTCTGGCCATCTTCCTGACCCTCGGTGGACTGGGAGCCTACCTGATCGGAGAGGCACTGGGAGTGGGCCTTGTCCTGCTCGGTGCGGTCTTTATCTGGCTTGCCGCCCGGAACATCAGGAAGGATCAGGAGCTGGTGGAGTCTATGGACCGGATCCGGTGATCCAGCTGCATGGACAGTGACAGGCGTCCCGGTATCCGGATCACTCTGCTGCTGATAGTTGGGTTGCTCACCTTCGGGATTGCACCCATCATGGTCCGGTTTGCCACCGATGTGCACCCCATGACGCTTGCCGCTCTGCGTACGCTTTTTGCTGTTCTGCTCCTCATCCCCTTCTGGCTGCCCAGGCGGCGAACCCTGGGGGAACTCAGGGCTGACGGTGTAAACATCATGGCCATGAGTCTGGCCGGAGTTTGCCTGGGAGTTCATTTCAGCTTCTGGACGGCATCGCTCTACTATACCAGCGTCGCCTCCGCCTCTGTTCTTGTCACGATCCATCCGGTCATGGTCATTGTCGCCGAGCGCCTCCTCTTCAAGAGGCAGTTCAGGCCGATCGTCTGGATGGGAGTAGTGATGTCAAGTATCGGGTCGGTGGTGCTGGGTTTTGCCGACCAGGCTACCGGGGGTGACTTTGTCAATCCCGCTTTTGGCAATGCCCTGGCATTTACTGCGGCCGTCATCTTTGTCATCTACTTTCTGATCAGCCGCTCCGTCCGTCAGAGAGCGCAGTGGATTGACTATGCCTTTCATGTCTATCTGTGGGCGGCGGTTATCTGTGCCCTGATGACGCTCATCTGGTCGGGAGGATTGCCCTACCTCACGCAGACAGGTCTTCTGGTCGGATTGGCACTCGCCATAGGACCCACCATCATTGGTCATGGCTCCATGAACTATGCGGTCAAGTATATATCCCCTACAATTCTCTCGACACTGATCCTGGCAGAGGCCGTCATTGCAGCTCTTGCAGCATGGCTCATCTTTAACGAACTGCCGTCGCCGGTCTCCCTGGCGGCCATGCTGGTTATCGTCACCGGGGTCGGACTCAGCTGGGTCCAGAAACGAGGAGCTGTCTGAACCCGATACAATCTTCAGCACTCTGGCCGGAAGTTGATGGTGTAGAAAATATTGCCTATGTTGCTGGAATTCGATGGATCACAAATGGCGAAACGCCAAAGAGTTAACCCTTTCAATCACTTTCCAGAAGAGAACGAAGAAGCTGTTGAACGTGTTGATTACCACACAAAATGATCTCGAGATGACAGAGAACGAGCTCATCAGACATCACAAGTTCTGCTAACCAATCCGAAGTCTGAAGTCACTCTATCTCGTTTTCCGGACAACGACCGGAGAAAGAGTGGCATTCAGAGGATCAAGAGAAAAATGAGCAGACTGGTAATCGGTAACTAACAACGCTACTGAAATGGCTAATCTGAACGATATCAGGAGTCGCTATAACTATCTGCAGTATCTGGGGCTGTCGCTTGTTCTGCTGGTCACAGGATGCCGAACCGGAATGGACGGTTCAGACAGTGAAGAAAGATCAGAGAACGAGCTGCTTCCGCTCGAATCGACAGAGCCCGTAAAAAGAGATCTTGCAGAGATCAAGGAGAGTGGAGTGTTGAGAATGATCACACACTACAGCTCCAGTACCTGGTTTCTGCATGAAGGTATGGAGGCGGGTTTTGAGTATGAACTGGTCCGCGCATTTGCAGATGACCACGGACTGACCCTGGAGGTGATTATTCCCGGAAAGGAGGAGAGCCCCTGGGAGTTGCTCAATGCCGGTGAAGGGGATCTTGTAGCGGCAAATCTCATCATCACACCGGAGCTGGAGGAGCAGGTCCGGTTCACCAACCCTTACGATCTTGTGGATCAGATCCTCGTCACCCGATCCGATCTTGAGCCCGTGCCCGAAAATCTGGAGGAGCTGGTATCTTCCGGAATGACAGTGACGGTGCAGCAGGGGAGTTCGCACCACTACACGCTGAGGCATCTTGCATCAGAGGGATACCCGTTCAGGATCGAAACGGTGAGCGCTGTCGACTCAGAGATGCTGCTGTTTTCAGTGATTGGAACCGGTAAGGAGTCAACAGTCGCCAACAGCAATATGCTGAGTGCTGCCCGCCGATATATGCAGGGACTTCGGAGGGGCCCGGTTCTGTCGGAAGCCAATCCGGTAGCGTGGGCTGTCCGGAAAAACGCCACAGAGCTGGCGGACGAGCTGAACCACTATCTCGGTGAGCACTTCCGGTTCGATGAGGGTGATCCGCAGCCAAAACGATCCGAGTTCCTGAACGTCCTGCGACAGCGCTACTTTGTGGGAAGTTCTGTCATTGCCGAATACTACAATCCTGAGTGGGCATTCGACTCCCCGGACCTGATCTCGCCCTTCGATGGTGAAATTCAGCATGTAGCAGACTCCCTGGGTCTGGATTGGCTGATGCTGTCGGCCATGATCGCACAGGAGTCACGGTTCGAGCCCTCCACCAAGAGCTGGGCCGGCGCTGTTGGCCTGATGCAGATCATTCCGAGATTCTCCGAGGTACCCTATCCGGACCTTTACGACCCGGCGATCAATATCAGGGAGGGGGCGAGCATCATCAGGCAGCATCTGGATCACTACGCCTATCTGGACAGTCTGAACCAGTGGTCATTTGCCCTGGCCACATACAATGCCGGGAAAGGACACATTGCAGATGCACGGCGTCTGACGATTGACCGGAACAAGGATCCCAACACATGGGAGCATGTCGCAGAATCCCTGCTGATGCTGATGGAGAGCCCCTGGTATGAAAATGCACGCTATGGGTATACGCGCGGCATTGAGACGGTCAACTATGTGGAAAAGGTTCTGAACCGTTACCGCACCTACGAACAGGTGATGGTCATCGCTGAACTGCGGGGCGGAACACGCATGCCCGCCATGGAGGCGATCATCATCAATGGACTCTGACCACGATCATGGTGATGTCGTCGGAGAGATCGTTGTCGGAGTAGTCGTGGACATCATCCACAATCCGTTCGAGGATCTCTTCGGCGCTGCGGTATCTGTTCGCAATGATGATCTCTTTCAGCCGCTCCTCTCCGTAGATCTCACCCTCTTTGGAAAAGGCCTCTGTTACTCCATCGGTGTAGAAGACCAGCACATCACCCGGTGACAGCTTCACTTCCGACTCCTTGTAGGGCTCCCGGGTCGACAGTGCGCCAAGAATGAGTCCCCCTTCCCGCAGCTCCTTGAAGTTCTCGCCCCCATGTTTCAGCAGCAGAGGTGGATTGTGTCCGGCGTTGATATAGGAAAATGTTCTGGTGTGGTGAAAATACTTGCCCCAGAAGAAGGTGATGAACTTGTCACTCGGAGTATTCTCGAAGATGAGGTTGTTGATACGACCGGTCGCCGTTGTCAGTGGAATGTCCACGGGCAGCAACACATGAAGCATCGACTGCAGATTTGCCATCAGCAGGGCCGCAGGAATCCCCTTGCCGGTTACGTCACCTATGGCGAAGATATGGTTGGTATCCGGGGTCTGAACAACATCGTAGTAGTCCCCTCCCACAAGTTGTGACGGGATATTCTTCACAGCGACATCGAGTCCCTCAATATCCGGCAATTTATCCGGGAAGAGCCCCATCTGGATATTTTTGGCAATGCTGATCTCCTCTTCAAGCCGCTCCTTCTCAATACGCTCCTTCAGAAAGAGAGTCTTCTGGATCGAGAGGACAGCCAGGTTGCCCAGTGACTGCAGAAAGTTGAGTTCAGACCGGGAGAGCTCTTTACCGTTGGCCTTGTCACTCACCCCTATGACGGCGATCTTCTCACCCTGCATATGGAGCGGGACCAGATAGGTGATCCCGTTCTCCTCCAGGAATGGCACCTCCTCATACCAGGATTCGCCGATTCTCTGTGTCCCTTCCGACAGGCGGAAGATCCTCTTTCTCATCCTGGCAGAGGGTCGTCGTGTCAGGCCGCTGGACGTGAGCAGGTCATAGCGCTTTCCGATCTTGAACAGCAGCAGCAGTTTCTTTGCCTGGAGCTGACCCAGAAGAGAGAACTTGAAGGTGCTGGCGATCTTCTCCCGGTTAACCATCGAGTTGAACTCCTTGGAGAGTTCAAACAGGGTGTTGAGCTCGAAGACACGCCGATCCAGTTTGCGGTTGATCTTGCGCATCTGTGCGAAGATACGGGAGTTGGCAATCGCAGCTGACGAGATGATGGTGATGCTCTCGACAAATTCGATCTCTCTCTCATCCAGCACCTCATCGTTACCCTTGCGGCTCAGATAGAGGTATCCGAGATGGTCATTACTTGTTCTCAGGTTGAAGAACAGGCCCCGGTTCTGCCCTTCGAAAAGCTCCGGAGGCTTGATGTCGTGCTTCAGCGGATCGATGACAATGCTCTCGAAGTCGTCCGACTTCCAGGGGAGTGTGATCTCGCTGTCAACCTCCACACGGGCTTTGCCCTCTATGCGGGTCACTCTGTAGTTGTCTGAACCCGGCTCATGAATCAGAATGGCTCCCCGGGGAACCAGCATCTTGTCCATGGTGATGAGAAGCAGGTTGTTCAGTACGAAGTCTGTCTCACGCGATTCAATGAGGAGCCTGCTTGTTTCAAGAAGGGTCCTCAATTCGAACAGATTCTGCTCTTCTGTTGACTCTGCTGGTTTTCTCACAACGTGGTGGTTGTTCATTGACATAGAGTGTCAGTCGTATGGCTCCATGGAATGTCGGAAAGAACCGGAAAATCCGACAGCATTAAAACGGGTGATAGTCTGACAGATCCTGCTGGAGGGCGCTCGAGTGTCTGTCGGCAGCTCCTGATAACTCTGAGCGCACAAGCTCTTTGAGTGAGGCACCGGGTCTGATTTGAGTTAAGGCGCTCTTTTAGACGACGCTCTTTCTATTCCTCAAGATAAGCAAAATGATGCTGCTTTTTGAAGTTGGAATCGGGCACTCTTTTGAAACGGGACTCGGGGTCTCTCTGTCTGATCGGGAATTGTAACAGATTTGAAAAAAGAAGGCAACACACGGTCAGGTGTGTTGCCCTGACTATTCATCAAGAGAGACGCTACTTGAGCGCTATTAAAAGTAGTAAAATAAATTTGAACTAAACAAAATAAATGTTATCGGGATGCAATTTGATCTTTGTACTCGCTGATGGGCATAAATGACATCAATGAGAGCCATTTAAATACCACCTTCACCTGTTTCCATGTTTCTCAAGAAGTCTTATCTTATATAGACTTAATTTAAATAGCCAAAGTAGCTGATCGTATGGGTCATTTACGGGCACCTAACTGCATCACATCATGCTTCTTGAAGTAAAAAATCTTGTCAAGTCGTTCGAGAAGGGGAAGCCGGTGGTAAAAGATGTCTCTTTCGATATTCAGGAAGATGAAATTTTTGCGTTTCTGGGTCCCAGCGGGTGTGGCAAAACCACTACCTTGAGAATGATCGCCGGATTTGAAACTCCGGACCAGGGTCAGGTCTATCTGAAAGGTGAAGAGCTGACGTCAGCTGCAAAACTGGTACCTCCCCAGAAGCGCGGTATTGGCTTTGTCTTTCAGGACTATGCGCTCTTTCCGCACATGACCGCACTGCAGAACGTTGCCTTTGGCTTGAGGAACCTCCCGCGGCATAAAAAAGATGTGTTTGCTGAAGAGGTGCTCTGCC
>Ga0209487_1002552_pt1 | contig 14777 bp, 12 predicted proteins | sample Poulit2012_FD_187524 | JGI IMG/M metagenome (GOLD analysis project Ga0209487, IMG submission 187524) | Agricultural soil microbial communities from Georgia to study Nitrogen management - Poultry litter 2012 (SPAdes) (version 2) | ecosystem: Environmental > Terrestrial > Soil > Agricultural land... | reverse complement strand
CCGTCTCGGACGTACGCGAAACCCTGGCGGGCTTGGATTTCGAAGGCATCAATGCCTCTGACGCAACCATCGTTGAGGTCGAGGACAACACCGGCGAGGCGAGCCTCATCTCGGTACGCGCCGGGGCGCAGGGTAACGTCGAGACGGGAGAGGTCTTCGCCACGACCCTGGCCAGCGCGCTGGGGGCCCAGCAGCTCTCCGCGGAGTTCGTTGGCCCCTCCGTCGGTGCCGACCTGAGGACCGCTGCCTTCATCGCCATCCTGGTGTCGATTGGCCTCATCCTCGTCTACATTGGCCTGCGCTTCTGGCCCAACTGGCCCGTTGCCCTGTCGACCGTCATCGGTGCGGTCTTCGACGTTGTGGTCGTGCTTGGCTTCCTCATCCTCGTCGGCGCACAGTTCAGCATCCCCGTCCTCGCCGCGGTCCTGTTCGTGGTCGGTTACTCGCTGAACGACTCCATCGTCATCGCCGACCGCCTGCGTGAGAACCTTAAGAAGATTCGCGGTCGTTCCTACCGCGACATCTTCAACCTGACCATCAACCAGACGCTGTCGCGGACGGTCATCACCTCGGCGACGACGCTGCTGGCCGTGGTGGCGCTGCTGATCTTCGGTGGCGCAGTACTCCGCGACTTCGCCTGGGTGCTGGTCGTGGGCATCATCTCGGGAAGCCTCTCGAGTATCTTCATCATGGCGCCCATCGTCATCTTCTTCAAGGAGCGTGGCGGCAAGCGAAGGAAGAAGCGCGTAAGCCAGCAGTCCACGGCTGCCTAGAACTTCAGCTTCTCAAACACAGAGTGGGGACCGTACGCACGCGCACGGTCCCCACTTTTTTGCATCCTGTTTTATTCGCAACGGGTGGTGCTACTCGAGCAAATGCTATTCGACCAGGTGCTACCCGAGCGAAGCGCTACTCGACTTCGATTGCCACCTGCCGGACAAACTGCCCATCCTTGGAGAGGATCGCCCGCCACCGCCCCGATGCACTCTCGACGTCGGCGGGCAACCGGAAGGTGACCACCTGTCCCCCGCTCTCCCCGTCGATGCGCACGCTTTGTGAGGCAACCTCGAGATTACGGGGCGAGAACCACTGCACGGCCAGCCAGCCGGGCTGGGGCACCTCCCGCAGTGCAACCTCGACCGCGGGGCGCCCCTCCTCGCTACTGCCTGTCGCCCGGACGTCCAGGCGCGCGGTCGGCTCGATCCGTTCCGGGACGGGCGGCAGGTAGAGGGGCGTGCACGCCGACAGCGTGCCGAGCAGCAGAGCCGCCCCGACCCGCAGTGCCGCTCTGCGCGCCCGGCCGGTCACCGCGCCTCCGGCAGGAGAATGGCACTCAGCAGCGCGATCGGCGCGGTTTCAGCGCGCAATATGCGTTTCCCCAGGTAGACGGGCGTGGCGCCCCGATCCACGAGCGACTGTGCCTCCTCGGCAGCGAACCCGCCCTCCGGGCCGGTGATCAGCGTCAGTCCGGTTCCTTCCGGCAACTGCGGCAGGGCGCCGGCGAGCGGTTCGCTGGCACGCAGGTGGGCGAGCACGGCCACGCCCTGCCATTGCAGCTCCTCGAGGGGGATCGCCGGCGCCACCTCGGGAACCACCGACCGGCCGGACTGCTTGGCGGCCTCGCGGGCGACCCGCTGCAAGCGGGCGAGCTTGTTGGCAGAGAGCTGCGGCACATCCGCCTGTTTCGTAAGCAGCGGCTGGAATCGCACCGCGCCCAGCTCCGTGCAGCGGCGAACGACGTCGCTCAGCTTATCGCCCTTCAGGAGGGCCACGGCAACAGTTACCTGGAGGTCGCTTTCGACCTCGCTGGGCTGCGGTTCCTGCAGGTTGACAGTCACGCTCGCGTCGTCAACATCGCTTACCTCGCCTCGAGCCTCGAGCCCCTCCCCGTCGAACGCCAGGACCTGGTCGCCTGGTCGCACCCGCAACACCCTGCTCAGGTGCTGGGCTTCCGGTCCCACGACGGAGATCTCGCCTGCCTCCAGCTCTCTGAGATGAAACCGGTGCCTCCTCAACTGTCCCACCTCCTGGAGAGCTTCTCCTGTTCGTCATCCTGCTGCTGTCCCCCGGACGATCCCTTGCGCCCCTCTCCAGAAGGGACGTGCTCATGCTCGAGCGGGGCTTCGCGCCCGTCCCCAGGTGATTCCGGCACAGGCCTGGAGTTGCGGCGCGCCTCGAAGAGGACCCACTCGCCGTCCTCGTAACGCCCAGTAACGTCAAAGTAGGGAGCCAGGCCGTCGCTTACGAGCTGCGCCCGGTCAGCGAGGATGCCGGTGACGAGCAGCTCGCTCCCCTCGGAGAGCACCCTCGCGTAGTCCGCAGCCAGGAAGGCGTGAAGCTCTGCGAACAGGTTCGCCACGATGAGGTCGGCGCGGTGCCGGTCGGGGTCCAGCGGCCCTGCAAAAAACGATGCCCGCGAGCGGTTGCTGCGTGCATTCGACCTCGCGACCTCCACCGTCGACTCGTCGATGTCGATCCCGTAGGCCCGCTCGGCGCCCAGCAGGTCGGCGGCGATCGCGAGGATGCCCGAGCCGGCACCCACGTCGAGGACGGTGAGGCCGTACAGCTCACGGCGGCCAAGAGCCGCAAGGGCCATGTGCGTGGTTTCGTGGTGGCCACTCCCGAAGGCCATGCCCGGGTCGAGCCACAGGACCTTCTGGCCAAAGCCGAGGATTACCTCGCGATGACTCGGGGCGACCACCAGGTTTCCGACCGTGACCGCCTGCAGCTCGTCGTAGTAGCGCTGCAGGTAGTCGACGTCAGCGCGCTCCTGCCACTCGCCCTCGAGCGGCAGCTCCACCCGGCGGTCGAAGTAGCCCACGACGGTGCCGTCCTCTTCGCTGACGGCCCGGCAGCCGAACTCCCACAGTGTTGCGGCCTCGGGCCCCTCGAGGCCCAACGGGGCGTTCACCCGGAAGGCGAAGCGGCCGTCACTCATGGGAGCCCCGATAACGGGTGGCGGCCTCGCCTGCCCTCATACGCTCGCTTCGGGAACGCGTACCCGGGAATCCCGGCTGATCACCTCAAAGCCCAGCCGTTCCCCCTCGCGCATGTAGAACTCGATATCTGCCGTCCTGGTGCTGTTGCCCAGCGAGGCCCGGTCGAACTCGCGGGTGGCGGTCATTATCATTGTCTCTGCCATACAGGCCGGAACCTGACCGTTGCCGAAGTGCATGTCGATCTGCGACTTCATCTCACCTGGCGGCCTGACTACGCCACCCGGTATCAGGTGGACGCCTGCCACGTTGCGCACGCTCGCGTCGACATCGGCAGGCCTGCCCAGGTCGAAGATCCAGGCGCCCGGCTTGACGTCACGGTCGAACAGCACGGGTTCCGGGTCGGAAGTGGCCGTGAAGATCAGGTCGGCCTCTGCTGCCGCCTCGATCTGGATGGAGGTCTCGATCACGGTGTCCCTGTACTTGCGGCGCAAGCTGTTCGCGCTGCGCTCGAGCCTCTCCGCGTCCCGGCCAATCAGGATCAGCTTGCCGACGCTGTCGGCGATTTGCCGGGCAACACCGAAGGCGACCACGCCGTTGGCCCCCACTACCGCAGCGGTAGCCCTGCCGAGCGAGCCGCCCTCCTGCTCGAAGTGCCGCAGCAGGCCGGGGACCGCCGAGCGGACGGTGGCGGCCGTGTAGGCCCCGCCGTTGGTGATGGCGATGTCGGGGACCGCCTCCTGCACGTCGACGCCCTTGTTGCCGACGGTGGACCAGAAGGCGCCCAGACCGAAGGCCTCTGCCCCCAGATCGCGTGCGAACCGCGCGCCCTGGATGGCTACCCGGGTGGCGATCTCGGGGTAGGCGCGGATCTGCTCAGGCAACATCGCGCCGCCGATGAGCAGGACGCGCAGCTCCCGGCCGTCGTTCAGGCGTATGCCGGTGACCTCGCCGTACAGTTGCGGCCGGATGTAGGGAAGCAGGCGGATAATCCACTGCTCGGGCAGCACGCCCAGTTCCACCAGCCTGCCCACCCAGCCCTGCGACCGGGCCTGCCACAGATCGTCGAGCGTCATCGGGTGGATCATGAAGGCCGCCCGCACGACGCCCGGGTCGCTGCCATGGGTGGGTGGCGGCTCGCCCACACGGACCTCAGTCCCGTCGATGATGCGCGCAATGCTGCCCTTGTGCCGCCACAGGGCTACCAGCAGAATGCCCAGGAGGGGCACGGCCAGGCCGCTGCCCGCCAGGCTGAAGAGCCCCGCCAGGAACAGGCCCAGTAGTCCGGACAGGGTGGCGACGGCCACGTACGAGCTGGCAGCCAGGGCCACCGCGAACAGGAGCACCGCCGCGAGACCGGCGCCGTAGGGCAATGCGCCGACGACGGTCATGCCGGCGATGGCACCGAGCAGCACGCCGTTCCCGCGACCGCGCGGCACACGCTCGCGCCAGCTGGCCAGCGGCGGGTGGAGGTGCCCGGCGTACACGCCCAGCGCACCCCAGGGGCTTCCCCCGGTGAGGGCGACGGCCGCGAAGCCCTTCAGGACATCGGTGCCGAACGAGGCGACCGCGACGCGCGGGCCCAGGTGGCGCAGCACGTTCTCAACACCCAGGTTGTGGGCCGCATAGGCGGCGGGATCCTTGCCAGTCAACCGCCGGATGATCATGCTGCCGAGCGGCAAGCCGCCAACGAGCCAACCGACCAGCAGTGTCAGGACGACGAGAAGGAATGACATCAGGCCCATTGTGCCACCTTCGTCCTTCCCGAATGGGTTCCGGATGAGCAAATGCCCAGGCACCCGCGTCTAAGCAGACCGGACTCCTCATTTCCAGTTGTCCCTCCCGACCCGCAGGGCGCACACCTCCAGTAGAATCGGGGAAGTGGAAAACCGCCTGCCCCCGCAGAACCTTGAGGCCGAGCAAAGTGTGCTCGGAAGTATCCTCCTGGACAACGAGGTCTTCTCCCAGATAGAGGGAAGCCTGCGTGTCGAGCACTTCTACAAGGAGGGCCACCGCAAGATCTTCCGGGCGATGGAACGCCTCTACCGGAAGAACGAACCGGTGGACCTGGTGACCCTCACCGAGGAGCTGCGCCAGAGCGGCGAGCTCGAGGATATCGGCAGCCTCCCCTACCTGATAGGTCTGGCCGAGAGCGTGCCGACCGCCGCCTACGCCGAAAGCTACGCGCGGATCGTGTCCGAGAAGGCGGTGCTGCGCGAACTGATTGGCCGCAGCGGGCAAATCATGCAGACCGCCTACGACCAGGCCATGCCGGTCGAGCAGATCCTTGACAAGGCAGAATCGGCGATTTTCGACATGTCGGGCCTGCGCCAGAGCAAGGAGTTCCAGGTCATGGGCGACCTGGTGACGGAGACCTTCGAGTACATCAACGAGCTGTTCGCAAACCCCGATCCCGTTTCGGGTATCCGCACGGGCTTCAAGGAGCTCGACCAGCTCACCGCCGGGCTGCAGGCGGCCAGCCTCAACGTGCTTGCCGCCAGGCCGTCGATGGGCAAGACGAGCCTCGCGCTCTCCATCGCCCAGCACGTGGCGCTGCGCGAGAACAAGCCGGTGGGCATCTTCTCGCTGGAGATGTCGGCCGTACAGCTGGTCACGCGCATGCTCTGCTCGGAGGCGCGTGTGGACATGAGCCGGGTACGCAACGGCCAGCTCTCCGAGCGCGACTTCCAGCGTCTGGCCGATACCGCGGGCCGCATGTCGGAAGCGAAGATCTTCATCGACGACAACGCCGACATGTCGGTGATGGAGCTGCGCTCCCGGGCACGCCGCCTGGTGGCCGAGCATGGTCCCGGACTGATCGTCATCGACTACCTGCAGCTGATGTCCGGCGGGAACACCGAGAACCGCCAGCAGGAGATCTCCACCATCTCCCGCGGCCTCAAGGCGCTGGCCCGCGAGCTCGACGTGCCGGTACTGGTCCTCTCGCAGCTTTCGCGTGCCGTGGAGGCGCGTCCCAACAAGCGGCCCATGCTCTCGGACCTGCGCGAGTCTGGAGCCATCGAGCAGGACGCCGACCTGGTCATGTTCATCTACCGCGACGAGTATTACGACCCGAACTCCGAGAAGCAGGGTATCGCCGAGGTCATCGTCGGCAAGCAGCGAAACGGCCCCGTGGGCACCATCGACCTGCAGTTCCACAACGCGCACGTGCGCTTCAACGACCTCGCCAAATCGGCCTAGCCAAACCGCACAGTTGACGCGCGTAACCGGCGGCACCGGTTACGCGCCTTCCTGTTCCCGCTCCGTAAATAAGGTCGTTCGTCAGTGTGTTTTCACGACAGGCATTTACACTCTCCTTATGGGGAGGGTGTCCTTGCGTGGTCTTGTCGTGGCCGTCATTATCGTGGCGCTGCTCGTACTCATAGCAACACAGAGCAATCCGCAGGGAACTGCGGAGGTCGAACCGTACTCATATCTCGAGCGCCAGCTGGAGGCCGGCGCTGTGGAACGGATTGTCGTCAACGGCAGCAGGCTTACCGTCACTCCGACCGAGGGCGAGCAGTTCACTACCTACCTGGCGAGCCCCCCGGAGGATCTTTCCAGGTTCACCAGCGCCGGGGCGCAGGTGGAGGCGACCGCTCCGCAGAACGAATGGAGCCGCCTGCTCGTCTACCTGCTGCCCGTCGCGCTGATGATCGGCTTCCTGCTCTACCTGATGCGGGGCAACAAGGGTGGGGGTGATGGGTCGATGACGTTCGGGAAGAGCCGCGCGCGGCTCGTGGCGCAGGAGAACACGCGCATCCAGTTCAAGGACGTGGCGGGGGTCGAGGAGGCCACGAACGATCTGGCCGAGGTAGTCGATTTCCTCAAGAACCCCGCCAAGTTCCACGCGCTGGGCGCCCGCATACCGCGCGGCGTCCTGATGGCGGGGCCGCCCGGTTCGGGCAAGACGCACCTCGCGAAGGCCGTGGCCGGCGAGGCGAAGGTGCCGTTCTACAGCATCTCGGGCTCCGACTTCGTGGAGATGTTCGTGGGCGTGGGGGCCGCCCGCGTGCGCGACCTGTTCGAGACCGCCAAGAAGAACGCGCCCTGCATCGTCTTCATCGACGAGATCGACGCGGTGGGCCGCAAGCGTGGCGTCTCCGTGAACGGCGGCAACGACGAGCGGGAGCAGACGCTCAACGCGCTGCTCGTGGAGATGGACGGCTTCGAGACGCAGCACGACGTGATCCTCATCGCGGCCACCAACCGGCCCGACGTGCTCGATCCGGCCCTGCTGCGGCCCGGCCGCTTCGACCGCCAGGTGGTCGTCGACGCGCCCGACGTGAAGGGGCGCGAGGCGATCCTGCGCATCCATGCCCGGGGCAAGCCCCTGCCGCCCACGGTGGACCTGCGCGAGGTCGCCCGGCGCACGCCCGGCTTCGTAGGCGCCGACCTGGAGAACCTCCTCAACGAGGCAGCGCTGGTCGCGGCGCGCAACAACAGGCGCGAGATCCTCTCTACCGATATAGATGAGGCGGCCGACCGGGTCGTGATGGGCCCCGAGCGCCGCTCGCGGGTGATCAGCGAGCGCGAGAAGCGCATCACCGCCTATCACGAGGCCGGCCACGCCCTCATTGGTCACCTCCTCGAGCACACCGACCGGGTCCACAAGGTCACCATCGTGCCGCGCGGCCGGGCGATGGGTTACGTGATGCAGTTCCCCGAGGAGGACCGCCTGTCGATAACCCGCCTCGAGCTGCTCGACCGGATCGGCGTCGCACTGGCAGGCCGGGCAACCGAGGAGATCGTCTTTGGCGACGTCACTACGGGCGCCCAGAACGATTTCCAGCAGGCCACCGACATCGCCAGGCGCATGGTGACGCGCTGGGGCATGAGCGAGCGGCTGGGCAAGATCTCGCTCTCCTCGGGGAACGAATCGTACCTGGGCGACTTCGAAGGCTTCAGGAGCTACAGCGAGGAGACCGCACGGCTGGTCGACCTGGAGGTCAAGGCGATCATCGACGAGCAGTACGAGCGGGTCACCGAGTTGCTGCTCACGCACCGCGAGCAAATCGACCGGATCGTCGACGTCCTGCTGGAGCGGGAAACCCTCCACGCGGACGAGTTCGAGGCGCTGCTAGAGGGCCAGGAGCTGCCCGATTTCGAGCTGGGCCCGCCCGAGGTGCCCGAGCCGATCGACTCCCGCGAGGGCAAGTCCCGCTGGAAGCCGCGCCGTTCCGGTGACGACGATCAGACCGGGCCTTCCTTGCCTCCAGGGATGGTGCCGAAACCCAGCTGATCACGCTCCTCCTCTAAGCTCCCGCCCAGTCCCGTCGCCGATAACGTTCCAGACGTGCAAAACTTTACCTGACAGGTTTGGCGTGGCACGCTAGACTCGACCGGTTGGGGCGAGGAGGAGCTCTCATGGCCGCACTGCGCGACACTTTCTCGCGCCTTCTAAAGCCCAGGACGGAGGCGATTGGCCTGGAGATAGGCACAAGCGCCATAAAGGTGGTTGAATTGCGCCCCGGTGCGACACCCACACTCTCGTCCTATGGCTCCCGTGCGGTCCCTCCGGAGCTCCTCCAGGACGGCATGATCGTCGATCCGGGTGCACTCGCCTACGAGATCCAGGAACTCCTCAAGGAGACCGGCATCACCCGCCGTTTCGTCATCGCGGCCGTCGGCAACCAGCAGGTGGTCACGAGGAACATACGCCTGCCGAACATGCCCCTGCAGGAACTCGGCACCGCGGTGCGGTTTGAGGCCGATAAGTACCTGCCCTTCTCCATAGACGACGTCGCCTTCGACTACCACCTGCTCGACGACCCGAAATCGCTCGAGGAGGGCGAGGAGATCGAGGTGCTGATCGCGGCCGCGCAAATGGAGTACGTGGCGCAGCAGGCAGAGTGCCTCCTCAAGGCCGGCCTCGAACCGGTCGCCATGGACATCAAGCCGTTCGCCCTGATGCGTCCCCTGTGGAACGGCAAGGCGGCCAGCGGGCCGGACGAAGCGGCAGGTGAAGGCGTCCATGTGCTCATCGAGTCGGGCGCCAGCAGTACCTCCATCACCCTGGTGCGTGGCGGCCGCGTGCTCCTCAACCGGGTCATCGGTGTGGCCGGGGACGACCTCACCTCGGCCGTGCAGCGTGAGTTCAGCGTCGCCTGGCCTGAAGCCCTGATGCTCAAGCATCAGCTGGGGGCGGCAACCACCGAGGCGATGGAGGAGCTCGCCGGGAACCCGCCCGACATCGCAGCAGCTTCCATCGAAGACGCCGATCCGGGGCGCGTATGGGACGCCTTGCGACCCGTCCTGCTCGAGCTCACGGGGGAACTGAGCCGCTCCCTCCAGTTCTTCACCGTCCAGGCGGGCGAGCTGGAGCTGGAATCGATCCTTCTCTCCGGGGGCAGCGCCAACCTGCGTGGGATGCCCGAGGCGATTGCCAACGCCCTGGGCTACCCCGTCGAGCTGGCCAATCCCTGGAGCACCGTGCGCACCGACTCACGCAAGTTCAGCGACGAACAGTTGCGCGAGGAGGCAGCCGCGTTTGCCGTGCCGCTGGGCCTGGCGATCAGGGGGGTGGCCGGCGTTGATTAACATCAACCTGCTGCCGCCGCAGTACCGGCGCAAGAAGGAGTCCGGCTACTGGCGCCTCATCGCGATCCTGGTGCCGCTCGTCGTCATCGCAACTGCGGGCACGATGCAGTACATCGTGCAACAGGAGCGGAACAGCCTCGACCTCGAGGTCGCCGGCCTGGAGGACCGCATCGAGCTCCTCCAGCCGTACATCCAGGAGCAGCAGGAGCTGCAGCGGCGGCGTACCGAGCTCGCTGCAATCCTCGACGTGGCCAACGAGCTGCAGCAGGATGTAGTCGACTGGACCGAGGCGATTGCTGGCGTGCTCGAGACGCTGCCCACCGGGGGCGACGCGCCGCAGATCGACTTCAGCTCGCTCAGCATGGTGAGCATCTTCCCGCCCACCAGCAGTCCCGACCGCTTCGAAGGCAGGCCGGTGGTGGCCGAGCTCAGCGTGAGCGGCCAGGTTACCGGCACCGCGGTCCTCTCGCGTTTCATCCGCAATCTGGAGGGCTCGCCCCGCTATGGCGTCAGCTTCCAGCGCACCGACTACCAGGAGCAGGACAATATCTACGCTTACAGCCTTGCCATCGGCATGCACGAGGAGGATCCCGGTGGCGCTCAGTAGGCTAAGACTGGGCCGCCTCAGGCAGCGGGATATCACCCTGATCATCGTGGGGTTGACCGTGCTCCTTGGCGTGCTCTGGTACTTCTACCTCTACACGCCCGTACAGGATGAGATCGAAGAGCTGCATTCGCGGGTGGACACGCTCTCGCTGCAGGTGCAGCGGGGCGAGGCCGCCAGGCGCAACCTGCCGGGCCTGCGCGAGGAGATCGCCGAACTCGATCAGCAGCGGCAGGACTTCCTGCGGCAACTGCCCACCCAGAGCGACGTGAGCGACCTGCTGGACCTCCTGCGGGAGAGCGCCATCGCTACCCAGGTGACCCTCAACTCCCTGGGGCAATCGAGCGCCGGGCCCGAGCAGGTCGAGAATGTCCGGCCGCTGGGCTTCACCATGAGCACCACCGGCACCTTCGCACAGACGATGGCCTTCCTCGAGGAGCTGGAGACGCTCGAACGGTTCACCAAGGTGCGTCAGGTTTCCATCTCGGTCGACGGCTCGGACTCAGCCAATCCTGCCAACCCGGACCTCATCACCAACTACGGCTTCACCGTTTACGTCTACACCGGTGATATCTCCAGCCTCGCCGCCGTACCCGGCGGGGAGACTGTCGCGGCCGGACGGGGAGGCGGCTAGGGTGTTATCGCGGGGCTTTCGCATCTACTTTGCCTTCCTCCTGTTTGCCCTCGCCGGAACCATCTGGGCAAACCTCTACGTGCAGTGGCAGGAGCCGCAGGCGTCCGGCCGCACTGCGGCTGAAAGCGGCCGGGAGTTCACCTCACGGCTCTCCGCCGAACTGCGCGAGCTGGGCCTGCAGCTCATCGGCGTCGTCGAGGCGGCATCCGGGGACAGTCGCGGCCTGGACGTCGCCGGCGGCGGTCAGGCAGCTGCTGAGCTCCCCGAAGGGGACGAGGAGGCGGCGTTTACGGTACAAGCCGACGGACCAGGTGAGCCGACCGTTGCTGAACCTGGTGAACAGGATCCCGACGGTAAGGGGGACGACCTTCAACCGGCCAACGAGACCGCCGAAGACTCCCTGGAAGAGACTGTTACGGAGCCCGCCGCACAAACCGCTGACGACACGGAAACAGGGCCCGGGGAGGAGCTGCCGCTGATCCCGGCCACAGTGCCGGCCCCGGAGCCGCAGTTCACCGAGACCGAGCGGCTCGAGTTCCCCCTCTTCCCCGCTGTTGAAGCCCAGCAGGAGGATGAGGCACAGGAGGACGCGCAAGCCCAGGACACCGACGAACCAGGCGAGCCCACCTTCACCGTGAACCCGTTCTCCCCGGTCTTGCGTCCCGCCGGACCCGGACCATCCTCGGCGTCCAACCAGCCGGCGCAGCAGCCGGCCGGTCAGCAGACGCAACCCGTGGGTCCCGAAAGCAGCCCGCCGGTGGCATCGCCGGGCCCGGCTGCGCCCCGGCAACCTGCGGCGAGCAGCGGTGTGCCCGCGGAATCCAGGCCTTCCTTGACTCCACCCGCTCCCACCATCGATCAGCTGCCCCAGCTGGCGGCCCCGCCGGCCCCGGCTCCCCTGCCGAGCCCACTGGGCGATTCGATCAGCAGTTCGTATGAGGCCGAACGCTCGCGCCCCCAGCTCGCTGCACTGGAGCCGCTGGGCCCGGCGCCCGAGCTGGCCAGCCTGCGCCACGACCCGGAGGACGCCGAGGCGCAGGAACCGCTCGCGCTGCGCCTGCTTCCAGGCGATGACGAGCCGGCCGCCGATCTTGCTCCGGCGCCCGTGCCCGATCCCTTGCCCATGGGCAAGGCTCCGCTGCACGCGGGGGCCAACCCCCTGGCCCGCTACCTGCGGGACAACAACGTGCGCTTCACGGGCCTGGTGGTCGGCTCCTCCAGCGTGGCGGTACTGCGCCACAACGGCACCGATGCCCCGGTCATGGTGGAGGTTGGCGACGAGCTGCCCGACACCTCCATTCGACTCCTGGACCTGCGCGACCAGCAGGCCACCTTCCAGCTCGGCAACTACACTGAGGTCCTCACCTTGGACTTGCGGCGGTGATTATGAACAGATGCGATCTTCCCTCCTACCTGCGAACCCTGCCGACACTGCTCGTGCTGTTGCTGCTTTCGCTGGCAATCGCACAGCCTGAGCCGCTGCCCCCGGGCGAGCGCTTCGACCAGCCGGTGGAGTTCCAGACGGACGCGCAGGGCGAGTCCCTGAGGACCATGATCGCGGCACTGGCGAGGGGCGCCGGGCTCACCCCGGTCGTGGAGGACGTGCCCGACACGCCGGTCATCTACGACATAGGTGACCCCAAGCCGTTCCGCCAGGTGTGGGAGCTCGTGCTCACGCTGAACGGTCTCGACTACCGGCTGCTGGAGAACGATGTCGTGGTGGTGGGACCCACCTCGACCCTGCTCGCCCTGGACGGGCGCGACGGTCGCACGGACGGCCTCAGGAGGCACGAGTTCTACCGCGTCAGCAACGAGCCGGGGGAGCTGGCGGCAGTCGTTCAGGCGGTAGCGCCGAATGCGCAGGTTGAAGTTCTGGGCCAGCTGCAGACGCTCTCCGTCCGGGCGACCGACGAGGAGCATGACCAGATAAGCGCCGTCCTCGAGCGTTACGACACCCAGGTGGATCCGATCCCCATCGAGCTGCGTACCTACCACCTCTCGCATGCCAGTGCGGAGGAGCTGGCGCAGGTGCTCAGCAACGCCAGCGGGTCGATCCTCGGCGCGGTGGCCACCGCGCCGGCTGCGGGCGACGGCGACGGGGAGGACAGCGCACGACCGGCCCGGGAGATACCCAACTTCAGGGTGACGGCCGAGCCGCGCACGAACAGCCTCATAGTCGCCGCCACCAGCGCCCTGCAGGAGCGGCTGGCCCAGCTGATCCCCGAGCTGGACGCACCGCAGCAGCAGGTGAACGTCCAGGTGCGTATCCAGGAGATCTCGACGCGGACGGCGAGAGACCTGGGCATCAATCTCTCTGCCGGAGTAGGCCAGTTCGCCGCCAACATCCTCAGTACCGGTCTCAATTTCGTGTTCGACCCCCGGGCTGCCCTCACCGCCCTGAACGTCAACGCGGTACTGGACACGCTGGAGACGCAGGGACTCTCCCGGCGCGTCGACGACACCACCGTCACCGTGCACAACAACAGGACCGGGTACGTCCAGGCGGGCGGCACCATCCACATAACGTTCATTACCGACGGCGAAGAAACCGTGCGGGAAATTCCTTACGGGGTACAGATCGAGGTATCGCCGCGCATTGCTGCCGACGGGAGCGTAACGCTCGATGTCAACGCCCGCGTCGAGGATGTCCTTTCGACAGTTGGCGACGCCCGCTACATCGAGCTTTCAACCAGGGCAGTCACCTCGACCGTCACGCTCCAGCCCGGCCAGTCGGTGCTCCTCTCCGGCCTGCTGCAGAACCAGGAGATACAGGAGCGACAAAGCGTACCCATCCTGGGCGCCATCCCACTCATCGGCAACCTCTTCGGGACCACCGTCACCGAGAACTCGAACACCGAACTGCTGGTGATCGTAAACGCCCACGTTCTCGAGTAGAGGGCACTTCCCGGGTTCCTGAGAGACCGTGCTACCCTTTACGGATGGAGCGTGAAACCCCACCCAGGCGTTACGTGCCGGAGGACCGGCCGGTGACCTGGGTCGCGTTGGCAGGCTTCATGGGTACCGGCAAGAGCCGCATCGGCTGGGAGCTGTCCCGGCGCCTGAGCCTCACCTTCATCGACACCGACCGCGTAATCGAACGGGTCTCCTGCATGCGCGTGGCCGACATCTTCGAGGTTTACGGTGAGCAGGTCTTCCGCGACTACGAAACCGAAGTTGTGCGCCGCTGCCTGCGGCTCGACGAGGTCGTCGTCTCGACGGGGGGCGGCACGGTAGTCCGCGGAGAGAACAGGGCGCTCCTCGCCAGCCGCGGGCCCGTCGTGGTCCTCGAGGCGGGCCCCGACACGATCTACAAACGCACCCGGCGCACCAAGCGTCCCATGCTGGAGATCGGTGACCCGCGCGAGCGGATAACCAAGCTGCTGGGCGAGCGCACGCCCCTCTATCACGACATCGCCACCATCAGAGTCTCCACCGACGGCCGCAACTCCAGCGACGTCGTCGAGGAGATCGTCCAGAAGCTGTGGGAGTGGGCCGGGCGTGAAGCAATTTGAGGTTGGCGTAACACCCCCCTACCCGGTAACGGTGGGCGTGGACCTCTTTCCCCAACTCGGCGAACTCCTGAACCGCCGCGACGTCGCGGTGATAGCCGACGCCAACGTGAGCCGGCTGTTCGGAGAGCAACTGCTCGACTGCCTCGGCGCGCCCGAGGCTGGCGGCCAAACCAGCCAGGCCCGGCGCGAGCTGTTCGAAATCCCCTCGGGTGAGGGCAGCAAGAGCGTGAAGGTCTACGGCGAGCTTCTCGAGAAGCTCGCCGTAGCAGGCTTCGGGCGGGACGCCGCCGTGGTCGCCCTGGGGGGCGGAGTAACCACCGACCTCGCCGGTTTCGTCGCAGCCACCTACATGCGGGGCGTCGACTTCTACTCCTTCCCCACCAGCCTGCTGGCGATGGTGGACGCCAGCGTGGGCGGGAAGACGGGCATCAACCTGACAGCCGGCAAGAACCTGGCGGGAGCGTTCTGGCAACCCAGGGCGGTTCTCGTCGACGTGGCCGTCCTGAGGACGCTTCCCGACCACCTGTTTCGCGATGGTGCGGTCGAGCTTT
>Ga0209487_1002551_pt1 | contig 14779 bp, 11 predicted proteins | sample Poulit2012_FD_187524 | JGI IMG/M metagenome (GOLD analysis project Ga0209487, IMG submission 187524) | Agricultural soil microbial communities from Georgia to study Nitrogen management - Poultry litter 2012 (SPAdes) (version 2) | ecosystem: Environmental > Terrestrial > Soil > Agricultural land... | reverse complement strand
ACCAAAGATGTGCTCTCTGATATGGTCTATGCCTATCGTAATTCCGAAGAGCCCGATAAGGGGGTCAGCAGCGACATACGCGAGCGCTTGCATACCCTAAGCCTAGAAAAAGATGGGGGTACTGCAGTGCCTCAGCCTGCAGCCAAAGACTATTTAAAAATCCATATCCAACGTATCAAGGCTAATGATGCAGCTGCTCTGCGCAACGAGATGGCCATCATGGGCGATATTCTCTATGAGGAGAGCAGCGACCAAAGCATCACTTTTTGGCTCGACACCACTACCGCAGCGGATGATATTGTTGCAGTGAGCTGTTTTGTTGTTAATGAAGACCAGATAGAAACCTCATTTGAGCCTTTGCCTGCCAGCGCGGCTGCACCCGCTGTCCAAGAGGCCGAGCTCAGTGCTGGGCAGCCAGCAACGGGTGCCGATGCAGAGGCCACCGAAACAACGACTGCTGCGCAGACTGCTGAGTCGTCTGCAGCCGCACAGCAGCCCACATCAGCCGCCCCTTCATCAGCGGGTGCCCAAGCAAGCCCCGAGGCGGGCTCTGCTGCGGCCGCTGCTGCTGCACCCGCTACGGCCAAAAAGGCCGCCAAATCCGCCGCCCGCAAAAGCTCTGCCCAGCGCAGTGGCCCACGCCGCAGCGAGTCGAGCACACTGCGTGTCGGCGTCGAGCGGGTTGACCAAATTATTAACTTGGTTGGTGAGCTCGTCATTACCCAAGCGATGCTGGTACAAACGGCCTCGACCTTAGACCCAGTAGTACATGATCGGCTGCTTAATGGGCTCGAGCAGCTCGAGCGCAACGCGCGCGATCTACAAGAGGCGGTGATGGCGATACGCATGGTGCCTATGGACTATGTATTTAATCGCTTCCCCCGTGTGGTACGAGAAAATGCGCAGCGCTTGGGCAAAAAAATCCGCCTTGTTACGCGTGGTCAGGCGACTGAGCTCGACAAAAGCCTTATCGAACGTATTATCGACCCACTCACACACTTGGTGCGTAACAGCATTGACCATGGGCTCGAAATGCCCGAGCAGCGCGTGGCGGTCGGCAAAGATCCCGAGGGGGTGTTGACCCTATCCGCCCAACATCAGGGGGGGCATATTGTGATCGAGGTGAGTGATGATGGGGCTGGCTTAGACCGTGAAAAAATCCTCAATAAGGCGATGGAACAGGGCCTGGTAACCAATGAAAACATCCCCGACGAAGAGCTGTGGCAGATGCTTTTTGCGCCAGGGTTTTCGACCGCGGAAAAGGTCACCGAGATCTCGGGCCGTGGGGTTGGGATGGATGTTGTCCGCCGTAATATTCAAGGCATGGGTGGCCATGTTTATGTCACCTCTAAAAAGGGCGAGGGCACCGTCACCCGTATTGTGCTGCCCTTGACCTTAGCAATATTAGATGGGATGTCAGTCAAGGTTGGCGATGAGGTGTTTATTTTGCCGCTGAGTCATGTGATGGAGTCCATGCAGCCCGAGCAATCACAGCTGCGCACCATGACAGGCGGTGAGCATGTCTTGTATGTACGGGGCGAGTATCTACCCGTTATTTCGCTTGGCGATGTGTTTTCTGTCGATGATTACGAGCGTACGCCTACTGAGGCTATTGCCGTTGTGTTACAGGCCGAAGACACGCGTTTTGCGTTGCTGGTTGACCATCTTTTGGGTCAACATCAGGTGGTGGTTAAAAACCTAGAAACTAACTATAAAAAAATACCGGGCATTTCTGCAGCAACCATTTTAGGGGATGGCAGTGTTGCCCTAATTGTCGATGTGTTCGCTTTGCACCGCATGAATAGAGAGCATGTGGGTTCGTCGTTTAGCGAGCGTTTGGCACAAAGCGAAACGGCCTAAATTAAAATCAGACAAATATTTTAATAGGGACAATAAGATGACTTCAGATACAAGCGATACGAGCACAATGAAACAAGACGCAGTAGGACGAGGCCAAGAGTATTTGGTCTTTGTGCTTGATGATCAGGAATACGGTATCGATATACTCACGGTCCAAGAGATCCGCGGTTACCACGAGCAGACGGTAACTCGGATTGCCAATGTGCCCCCCTTTATCAAGGGGGTGACCAATCTACGTGGGGTCATCGTGCCAATTGTTGATTTACGCATCAAGTTTAATCTTGAACAGGTCAATTACGATGCGCAAACAGTGGTTGTCATACTCAATATAGCTTCGCGGGTAATTGGGGTGGTGGTGGACGGTGTATCAGATGTGCTAATGCTGCAAACCCAGCAGATTAGCGATGCGCCCCAGTTTGGTAGTAGTGCTTTTTCAAGCGAATACCTAACCGGTATTGGTACCGTTGATGAGCGTATGCTCATCTTGGTTGATATTGAAAAGCTGATTACCAGCGAAGAGATGGAGTTGGTTGATACGGTTACATAAAACAAAACTATTAATTAATTGGGCTTAGCATCTTGTGCACAGTGCGGTATTTGGCCAATGCGCCCACCAATAAGGGGAGATTCAACATGCGTCACTGGTTTCAATTTAGAAATCTAAAAGTGCGTACAAGTTTGGTGCTTGTACTCATTTTCTTTTTATTGATGCTCTTAGCAGGGGCTGCCTTAGGCGTGGTGTCCTTGCGTTTTGCTAATATTGGTTTGCACAATATCGTCGAGCAACAAAACTTTATTCGTGTGTTAAATCAGGCCACCGAGGAGTACAAAGAGGCCCAGCTATTTGCCGAAGAGGCAGCCTCTGAACAGGCCTTTCATATCGCCCAAAACCGTTATACCTTTGACAGCACTTGGGACAGCAGCGCCACCGAGTCAACGGGTATTTCCTCGAATGCCAACCACTTATTAGATCGTGCTGATTTTGCCGTACGCAGTAGTCAACGTAGTTTTGAAGAGGCTGGTGAGCTTGCCGAAGGGGCAGGCTCACTCAAAGAAGCCTACGATCGTATGCGCCGTCTATACGAGGCTCTTACGAGCGAGGCCTTTGCCGAGCAGCTCAAGTTGTTGCGGGCCGGTGATGTAGAGGGTTATCGCATCTTTCGTGCCGATAGTACGACCGGTCTAGAAAGCCTTTTTTATGGTCAGGTTAATAATCTAGTTGATACACAGATCAAGACTGTTGACCAGATGGCCGCCAATGAGTCTGTACAGTTTGAGTGGGTGGTACGTATTGTGGCAGTAGGCATGTTGGCATCGGTGCTGATTTCTATTTTGGCCTTTGTCTTTTTAAATAGAATGGTATTGCGCCCCTTGCGCGATGCAGGTCAGCACTTTGAGCGTATTGCTAGCGGTGATCTGACCCAAACCATGCAATCTCCCTCAAGAAACGAAATTGGGGTTCTATACGAGGCGGTCGAGCGTATGCAAGGCGGCTTATTGCGCTTGGTGCATAGTATTCGCCAAGGCGTAGGTCAAACCGAGACCGAGGTCAGTGGGCTACATAGTGGCATACTCGAGCTCAGCAGTCGCACCGATCAGCAGGCTGCTGCCTTGCAAGAGACCGCCGCGAGCATGGAGGAGCTTTCAGGCACTGTGCGTCAAAACACCCAAAACGCCCAAGAGGCCGACAGGGTAGCCAGTGAGGCTTCAGACATTGCCGAGCGGGCAGGCGAGGCGGTGCGCTCAGTGGTCGATGTGATGGAGCAGATCACCAGTAGCTCGACCGAGATTAGCGAGATAGTCAATGTCATTGATGGCATTGCTTTCCAAACCAATATTTTGGCCTTAAATGCCTCAGTCGAGGCAGCCCGTGCAGGTGAGCATGGCCGCGGTTTTGCCGTAGTGGCAGGCGAGGTGCGCTCTTTGGCTCAGCGTAGTGCCCAGGCAGCCCAAGAAATCAAAGCCCTTATCGAGGGGTCAATTTCTTATGTACAAAGAGGGGCCGTACAGGTTGATGAGGCCGGCGCAGTCGTTAATGAGGTGGTCGAGGCCGTACGTCGGGTGACCACCTTTATGGGCGAGATTGCTGTCGCCTCTAATGAGCAAAACCTAGGCATTGAGCAGGTCAATGTGGCCGTTGGGCAAATGGATACCGCGGTACGCTTAAATGCTGATTTAGTCGAAAGCACCGTACAGGCCATTGGGGCATTGCAGCAACAAACACAGTATCTTACCGAGGCAGTTAGTGAGTTTAATGTAGGTGACGAGTTACAAGCCGAAGGCGAATGGGTCACCTTAGACAATGATGAGTTAGCTGATGAGGATTCCGAGCAGCCACCCGCTGCGCTTCATTCAACTAGTGTAGGAATGCTCGAGCATTAATAGCATATGAACACAGAATTAGGGGCCTATTTGCACGCTCAGACCGGGCGCAATAGGCTTTCTACCGATACCCTACAATGGGTGGCGCGTTTATTGCACCGCCGCTCAGGTATTGTTTTGGGGGATCACAAAGAGGACACCATCAAACGGCATTTAGGCGCTTTTGCCCGACGTTTACAGCTTGAGGGCATAGAAGATTATTTACTTTATTTAGAGCAACACCCCACTGATAGCGAGTGGGAAAACTTCATCAATGTTTTTACTGTTAACCACACAGCGTTTTTCCGCGAACAGCATCATTTTAAAACCTTAGCCGAGTACCTGCCTGGGCGCAGCAAGCCTATTCATATGTGGAGCGCGGCCGCCTCTACCGGCGAGGAGCCCTACTCAATGGCCATTACTGCCATAGAGGCCTTGTCACAGGTCGATTTTGGGGTGCATATACTTGCTAGCGACATTGATACCGATGCCATTGCCGTGGCACAACGCGGGGTTTACCGTCGCGAACGGGTAGATATGCTATCACCCGAGCAATTGCGGGCATTTTTTCAGCGCGGTCGCAGGCGCAATCAAGGGATGGTGCGGGTCAAAGACACAGTTAAAAAAATGATAGACTTTAAGGTCATAAATTTGATCGATACCGTTGGGTGGCCGGCCCACTCATCGATGGATGTCATTTTTTGCCGTAATACCCTTATTTATTTTGATAGAGATACACAAATTAAATTACTAGAGCGTTTTGCCAAGGTGCTCAAACCGGGTGGTCTGTTATTTGTTGGTCATTCGGAAAACTTTTCCTTTATGACCTCTGTGCTTCGCCTACGTGGGCAAACTGTCTACGAACGAACTGTATAAAGTTTAGGAACGAGCCGTATAAAGTTTGTATTGCCTCGTTTACGGACAGTGTAGAGGTGTGATTTACCTCGTTTCTGAGGTGCGATTTATTTGTAAAAAAGCATGAATAAAATACGAGTAATCTGTGTCGATGATTCGGCATTAATACGTGGTTTGATGGCTGAAATCATCAATAGCCACAAAGATATGGAGGTCGTTGCTACGGCCCCCGACCCTTTAGTTGCGCGCGAGCTAATCAAGCAATACAACCCCGATGTTTTGACCTTAGATGTCGAGATGCCGCGCATGGATGGGCTCGACTTTCTCGAGCGTTTGATGCGTTTGCGGCCCATGCCTGTGGTGATGGTTTCCTCTTTAACCGAGCGCAATTCAGATATTACTATGCGTGCACTAGAGCTTGGTGCCATCGATTTTGTCACCAAACCCAAGCTGGGCATTCGTGAGGGGCTGCTCGAGTACAGTGACCTCATTGCTGATAAAATACGCGCTGCTTATTTGGCACGTAGCCAAATTACGGCACGTGCCAGTCGTCCGCGGCCGCCTCGTGCACGCCAACTAACTATTCGCCCCTATACTTCTACCGAAAAATTGGTACTGATTGGGGCCTCGACCGGGGGCACCGAGGCCATTCGCCGTGTGCTCGAGCCGTTGCCAGCCCAAAGCCCAGCGATTTTGATTACACAGCATATGCCGGCAGGTTTTACCCGCTCATTTGTCGAGCGTTTAGACTCTTTGTGTTCGGTCAAGGTCTTTGAGGCTACCGATGGGCAGCGGGTGCTACCTGGCCATGTATACATTGCCCCGGGTGGGGTGGCGCATATGAAGTTGGCCCGCTCTGGGGCTAATTACATCATACAGCTCGAAGAGAGCGAGCCGGTCAATCGCCATCGGCCATCAGTTGATGTGTTGTTTAATTCGGCAGCTGAGGTAGCGGGCAAAAACGCAGTGGGGGTGGTCTTAACAGGTATGGGCAAAGACGGTGCGCAGGGCTTGCTTGCTATGCGCGAGGCCGGTGCCCGTACGCTCGCCCAAGACGAGGCAAGTAGTGTCGTATTTGGGATGCCCCGCGAGGCCCTTGCTATAGGGGCTGCCGAAGAGGCTGTACCCATTGATAAAATGACCGAGCGCATTTTAGCTTGCTTGGGTGCCTTTGGTCATCGAGTATAGTGGTAGGGTGATTTTATTTGCTACCATTAATAAGTACATAACCAAGTAGTTAAGTGATTAATTCTAAGGCATTTCTACGCATTTCTGATTATTCCCTCGGTTGCTGTCATGCAGCAGGTTGGGGGCTTTTAGGTGAGTTTGGAGTGTGATGAAAACATGAGCTCAAAAAATATTAAAATTCTAGTGGTCGATGATTTTCCCACCATGCGGCGTATTATTCGCAACTTATTAAAAGATTTGGGTTATGAAAATGTTGACGAGGCCGAGGATGGGGCCATTGCACTAGAAAAATTACGCAATGGGCAGTTTGATTTTGTCGTTTCTGACTGGAATATGCCTAACCTTGATGGGTTAGAGCTTTTAAAAATTATTCGTGATGACGAAAAGCTTTCCCATTTACCGGTACTTATGGTGACAGCTGAGGCCAAGCGCGACAATATCATCGCTGCTGCTCAGGCAGGGGCCAATGGCTATGTGGTCAAGCCTTTTACTGCAGCAACCCTCGAGGAAAAGCTCAATGCAATTTTCGAAAAAATGGGCTAGACAGACTCCAGCCACAATTTTCAATGGCTTAGGTTTTGCCCCCCCATTTACCTAAGCTAGACGGAGAGTATTATGAGTTCCACGGAAAATAACCCTAAATCAATACCACCTGCGGCCCAACAGCCACAGGGGCATGAGCCAACTTCCGCCGAACCAACCGAGCAGGCCGACTTAATCGAGCCACCCGTGCATGTGGTGCAACGTATTGCCAAGCTCACCCGTATGCTTCGTGACAGCATGCGCGAGCTCGGTTTAGACGAGGCCATCAAAGATGCTGCCGAGGCCATCCCCGATGCACGCGATCGCTTGCGCTATGTCGGGCGTATGACCGAGCAGGCCGCTAACCGTGTTTTGACTGCAGCCGAGCATACGCAACCACTACAGCGCGATATGGAAACTCAGGCCCAGCAGCTGCAACAACAGTGGCAGGCCGCGCGTACGGCACAGTCTGCTGACGGCCAAGGGCAACCCCAGCAACCAGCTGCCGATCAAGATAACGCGCAGCCAAGCAGTGCCCAAGTAGGTGGCTTGCCCGCCAATTTACTTGCTGATACCGAGGCTTATTTTGATTTGGTGCAGGGCAATACCCAACAGACCCAAGCTTATTTGATGGAAATCATCATGGCCCAAGACTTCCAAGATCTTACCGGGCAGGTGATTCAGGGTATGTTAAGTGTAATTACTGCTATAGAAGAAGAGCTGATACAGGTGCTGTTAGACAGTGTTCCCGTAGAAAAGCGCGAGGAAACCATGTCGTTACTTAATGGCCCTGCCATTGATCCCCAGGCGAGCGATGTGCTCAGCGATCAAGACGAGGTCGATGATTTGCTTTCTAGTCTGGGGTTTTAGTTTGGTTTGGCTGGCTTAATTATTTCCCATGGTGGCTAAGGCATGGCCGAAGAAAGTGATTTAGAAAAAACAGAACCGGCCTCACCGAGGCGGTTAGAAAAGGCCCGCGAAGAGGGGCAGATTGCGCGCTCGCGCGAGCTAAACACTTTTTTGGTGCTGGCCGCAGGGGTGGCCACCTTATGGTTTTCATCGGGGTTTTTGTTTAGACAGCTGATGCTGCTTTTTCAGCAAAGCATGGCCTTTGAGCCCGAGATGATGGCTGATACAACGGCAATGGTTACCCGCATTGTTAGTCTGGCACAGCGGGTGCTAATGGGGCTTAGCCCATTGCTGTTGATGGTGTTTATTACGGCGATGATTGCCCCAGTGTTGTTAGGGGGCTTGGTGTTTACAGCCAAAGCGCTCGAGCCCAAGCTCGAACGACTTAATCCCCTCAAGGGGCTCAAGCGACTATTTGCTTGGCAGACTTTAATCGAGTTAGTAAAGACAATAGCGAAAGCAGGCTTAATCGGCGGTATAGCGGTGATCGTTTTGTGGCATTATAGAGAGGCGATGCTGAGCCTTTCTTATGTAAATGTCAACGCCGCGCTCATACAAGGTATGCGTCTGATGGTGCTGTGTTGTGCGCTCATCATTGCCGGTTTGTTGATTATTGTTCTTATCGACGTCCCGTGGCAGTTGTTTAGTTATTTCAAAAAACTGCGCATGTCCTTACAAGAGGTCAAAGACGAGCACAAAGAAAGCGAGGGCGATCCGCACGTCAAGGGCCGTATTCGTTCGCAGCAGCGGGCAATGGCGCAGCGACGCATGATGTCCGAGGTACCCTCTGCTGATGTGGTGGTGACTAACCCAAGTCATTTTGCTGTGGCCTTACGTTATGCCGAGCAAAGTGCCCAGGCCCCCGTGGTGGTGGCCAAGGGTCGTGGGTTGGTGGCCTTACAAATCATCGAACGGGCCCAAGAGCATCATGTGCCTGTTCTCGAGTCTCCGGTTTTAGCGCGTATTTTGCACCATCATGTGGCCCTCGAGGCCGAGATTCCACCTGTGTTGTATGCCTCGGTGGCGCAGGTATTGGCGTGGGTGTTTCAATTAAAAAACTGGCGGCAAGGCCAGGGGCCGTGGCCAGATTTGCCACAAATTGGTCATTTGCCTCATGAGCTCGATCCATTCAATCCTGCACCCACAACATCCCGTCAATAGGGCTTGTGGGCGCATCTTTTTAACTGTGTTTTGTTATGAATAATTGGCTGTCAGTACTAAGACAATGGCAGTCTGGTTCGATATCAGTGCTGGCTGGGCCCGTCTTGATCTTGTTGATCTTGGTCATGATGGTTTTGCCCTTGCCGCCCTTTTTACTCGATCTGCTTTTTACTTTTAATATTGCTTTGGCCGTCATGGTGTTGATGGTGGCCATGTTTACCCGTCAGCCCCTTGATTTTGCTGCTTTCCCGGCAGTGCTTTTGTTTTCTACTTTGCTGCGTTTGGGGCTCAATGTGGCCTCGACGCGGGTGGTTTTGATGCGCGGCCACGAGGGCCCCGATGCGGCTGGGCGCGTCATCGAGGCTTTTGGGCATTTTTTGGTAGGGGGTAATTTTACCGTAGGGCTCATTGTTTTTATTATTTTGGTCATTATCAACTTTGTGGTGATTACCAAAGGGGCGGGGCGTATTGCTGAGGTGGGGGCGCGTTTTACCCTTGACGCCATGCCGGGCAAACAAATGGCTATTGATGCTGATCTCAATGCTGGGCTGATTGGCGAGGATGAGGCCCGTACGCGCCGCCAAGAGGTGGCCCAAGAGGCCGAGTTTTATGGGGCGATGGACGGGGCCAGCAAGTTTGTGCGTGGCGATGCCATTGCCGGGCTACTCATCATGATTATTAACGTGGTCGGTGGGTTAATAGTTGGTTTGGCGCAGCATCAGCTTAGTGTAGGCGAGGCGGCTCATGTTTATACTGTGTTGACAGTGGGCGATGGTTTGGTTGCACAAATACCCGCCTTAATTATTTCTACCGCTGCGGGGGTGGTGGTCTCGCGGGTCGCAACCGAGCAAGATGTTGGTCAGCAATTAGTCGGGCAGTTATTTAATAACCCTCGTGTGATGTTTATTACGGGGGGGATTTTAGCAGCCATGGGTTTGGTGCCCAATATGCCGCATGTGGCCTTTTTGTTTTTGGCCTCTTTGTTAGTGGGGGCGGGTTGGTTTATTGGTCAACAGCAGCAAAAAAAGGCTGCCGAGATGCAGGTCGAAGAGGCCATCGAGCATAGCGAGGTGCAGGCGCAGGCGACTGAGGCCACTTGGGATGATGTGCATTTCACCGAACCCTTAGGGCTTGAGGTGGGCTATAGGTTGATTCCTTTGGTTGACCACCACCAAGATGGCGAGTTGCTTAATCGTATACGTAGTTTGCGCAAAAAATTTGCCACCGAGGTGGGCTTTTTGCCGCCGGTGGTGCATATACGCGATAATCTCGAGCTCAAGCCTAATAGCTATCGCATTATGCTGCATGGGGCCGATATAGCCGAGGGCGAGGTGGTGGTTAATCAGTGGCTTGCCATTAATCCGGGCGAGGTCATGATGGAGCTCGAGGGGCGGCCGACCACTGACCCAGCCTTTGGCCTGCCCGCCTACTGGATCGACGAAGATTTACGCGAAGAGGCGCAGATTGCGGGCTATACCGTAGTGGATGCTAGCACGGTTTTGGCCACCCATATCAACCACATTTTGCATCAGTATTCGGCCCAATTATTAGGGCGTGCCGAGGTGCAAAAGCTGCTCGAGCTTGCCGAGCGCGATCTGCCCAAACTTGTAGAGGAGCTTATCCCCAAGCAGATTTCGGTTGGGGTGCTGCAGCAGGTGCTGCGTGGCCTGCTTAACGAAGAGGTGCCTATTCGTGATATGCGCACTATTTTAGAGGCCATGGCCCAGGCACTGCCCCAATTAGAGCAGGCCAAACAAAATGGGCAGAGCTTTAACGATGTCAATGAGCTCTTGGCTGTGGTACGCCGTGCCTTAGGGCGGGCGATCTTGCAGCAGTGGTTCCCCGGGCAGACCCAAGCGCATGTTATTGGCCTTGACGCACAGCTCGAGCAGGTGTTGACCCAAGCACTCACTAACAGCGGTGCGCTTGAGCCCGGGTTGGCGCATACCTTAGCCACTGATACTCAGCGCGCCATACAGCATCAAGAGCAGCAGGGCTACCATCCGGTGTTGGTTGTGACTGCTGCCTTGAGGCCATCGTTGGCGCAGTTTTTGCGGGCGCAGTTTAGTGATTTGGCCGTGCTTTCTATAGATGAAATACCCGAGGATCGCATGGTTCAAGTAGACTATATAGTTGGACAACAGCAAGGTTAAATAACTATGGCAAAAACGGGTGTCAGTCGTTTTTTTGGGGTGACCAGTCGCGAGGCGATGCGCCAAGTTCGTCTGGCTCTAGGGCCCGAGGCACTAATTATTTCCAATCGACGGGTCAACGGCGGGGTAGAAATCATCGCTGCTGACCCCAGTGCAGTCGAGCACGTTAGGCAAAATACCCCAGCCGCCCCAAGCCCGCGCGCAGCGGCGCCAACTGCGGCGCCTAGCGGTGGGGCCGCTACGACCCGAGCCGAAACATCATTAGATGGCTATATGGGGCAGCAAATCGAACAACACATCAGCAGTTTGCGCACCCAGCTAAGTAGTCAGATGGACACCCTTTTGTGGGGTGATACCCTGCGTGAACATGTGCCCACCTTTATTGCCTATCAGCGTTTGCTATCGCTGGGCTATAGCACCAATTTGGCACGTCGGCTATTAACACAATTGCCCCGTGATTATGACAATGTCGAGGCTTGGCAGTGGGTGCAGCAGCAGCTTAACGAGCATTTACCCGTTTTTCATTCTTTGCAAGATTGTTTGGGCCCAGGTAGTACGACCGCTTTGGTTGGGCCCACCGGGGTGGGTAAAACCACCACCTTGGCCAAGCTCGCTTATCAATGTGTGCGTTTATATGGGGCCGAGCAAGTAGCCTTGATATCTACCGATAATTTTCGGGTTGGGGCGCATGAGCAATTAAAAATTTATGCCAATTTACTCAAGGTGCCCATACATGTGGTGCAAAATGCCAGTGAGTTTCGCCAAGCCTTGCTTTCTTATGGGCCCGAAAAGGTTGTATTAGTCGATAGTGTTGGGGTCAGTCAGCGTGATGAGTTTGTGCATACACAAGCTAATTTACTGTCTAGCTCAGGCCGCGCGGTACAGCGTTTACTCGTAGTAAGTGCTGCCAGCAGCGGCGAGACCCTAGACGAGGTGGCCCGAGCGTATAAAACTGATGGGGGGCGACCGCTCAAAGGTTGTGTGGTCACTAAACTCGATGAGGCCAGTGTGTTTGGTGGGGTGGTTGATATGGCCATCCGCTATCAGTTGCCCGTGTGTTTTATTACCAATGGGCAGCGGGTACCCGAGGACTTGCTCTTGCCCGATCAAGACGCACTTAAACAACGACTGCTACAAGATAATGTCGATCGCTTAGCTGTTAGCCCTTTATTTCGCCCTACTGTGGCGGATATGGCTGCTTTGGCCCGTCAAAAGGCGGGCGAGGAGTTCGATCTCTTGCAAAGCCAACAAGACCCACAACTGCAACAGCAGCAGTTGGCGATGGTGCAATTGGCGCACCAGTGGTCAGTAGGGGGGCGGCAGCCTACTGTTGATCAGGCCGAGATTCGCCAGGCCTTAAAATGCCTGCAGCCTAGTCTCGAGTGGCAGTTTTGGGCTCAAAACACCCTTGCAAATCAAGATTTAGCCCAACAGGCGCAGGCGTTATTGCAGCCCTTATGGGCCAGTGTGGTGCGCGAGCTGCCTGCTGAGGCCCCCGAGGTGTTTTTCTTTCATGATCATTTACAGGCACCCCGCGATTGGCATGCTAATGCGCGCCTGATTATTAGCAGTGTTTGGTCGGCCCAAGGTTTTTGGCGTGGGCCGTTTTTTGTGCAACAAATGAGTGCGCAGCAGCACAGTCATTTTCCTGCATTTAGACGTGGCTATGCCCCCAGCGATGGGGTCGACCCCTATGTAGCTGCGGCGCAGGCCTTGCCGCAAAGCACACCGAGCCGTTGGCAGTATCATGTTTTTTCTGCCTATACGCAGTCACGCTTTTTGCAGTGGCTTGATGCGGGTTATGCCGTGGGCTGCGTGGTGCCTGCTGCGACGCGTTGTCACGATACTGAGGCCAGCACTACGGTGGGCGCCTGCATCAAGCAGGCGAGCTTTCAGCCTCTTTATCTCAGCACCGAGGTACATGCCTTGTTGGCCCAGCTGCTGCAGTGCCCCGCGATTGAGATTAATTACGCCGCCCAAGAGGTTTTGATTGCGGCGCGCACCAAACAGTCACAACGGGTGAGGCTTTATGGGGTGCAGATTTATGCTGCACATAGTGGCGAGATGCTCGAGCAGTTTTATGCCTTTTCTAGTCTGCATGAGCGTGCGCATACCCGTGCCATACTGCAAGCCCTAGCGGTTTATGTTTTGCAGCGTCCATGCAAACGTCAAACACAGTATTTATTAAGTGATTTGGTTGCTGAGCAGGCCTCTAATGGGGCAGCGTTTTTTGAGCCAGCACAATTATTTTATGGGGCAGTAGGGGCGCTGCTTGCGTGGCGGTTACTGTACGACCCGCGTTTTGCATCGGTGCAGACATTATTAGAAAAGTTGTGGGGGGCCACGGCGTTACAGCCTACTCAACTGGGCAGCAGCCTGAGGCGTTTAGTTTATTTAGAGCAGGTGTTTAGGCCGTCATAAAGCGACAACCTGAGTTTGGCACGGGCGATTAGTGTGATGAGTAGCCCGCCGCGGTCTAAGGTGCGGTGTGTAAGGTGAGGCCGATGTGTCGCCTAGTGAGCCTAGTGAGTGTGATGGCTGCGTTCTGTGATCAGCGGCTGCTCGCGCTGTTAGGTGTGGCGTGTCAGGTTAAACCGATGTACTGCCTATACTGTTAAGCCTTGGTTTGGGTGCGTCGACCTGTGCCACCCTTGCTGTGCTTGCCTTGGGCATCGTAGGTGTCGGGGGCCTGCTCGGTATGTAGGCTTTGCAAAATATTGAGCGCGTGCTGATGGTGGCTGAGGTATTGCTGTATGAGTTGGCCGTTGGCCTCGTTTAAAATTTGGGCCTGCTCGGCACGAATGAGTAAGTCATCAAGTACAGATTTAAAGGCAGGGTCATTATCCGCTAGGCTTTGTAGGGCCTCGGCCGAGTCTTGAAGCTCGAGCGCCTGCAGCACACGCTGCCGCTGTGTTTGGAGCTGGGCATAGTCGTGATGCCACGCTGTTTTTTGACTGGCAATGTCGTGAATTTGTTCGTGAGTGTAGTCGCTAGCCAAGACCTCGCTTTCGTGGTTGAGCAAGGCCAAAAATTGCTTAAAGGCCTTGTTTTCGGCAGTGAGTATTTCGAGTAGAGGTTGGTAAAGGTCTGGCTGCATAGTTGTCGCTAGGTATTAGGCGTTGACGTATAAAAGGCGCCAAAGGGCTATGGGCTATTTGAGTAGCTCTTTGGCCGAGTCGATTAGGCCATCGGCAATGGCGGCAGGGTCTATTTGCAGCGTACCCGACTGAAGGGCTGTTTTGATAGCCTGTACGCGCTCGGTATGGATATCGTTGCCCTCGTTTTGTAGCTGCTGCATAGCGCGCGCAGCAGTACTGAGCTGTACCGAGCCGCTGCTGTCAGTATTAGGGCCTTGCTGCCGAGTTTGCTTGTACGCCTGCCGCAGCGAGCTGCTGTCGCTGGCCTGATTGGGCGATAGTGGGGTTGGACGAATTTTCACGAAAGTCTCCTGCTGGTAATCACGGGCTTAGTATGTATAACGACAGCTATGCATAAATCTTTAGCCCGTTGGGCATAAATATTTGCCCGTGCCCCTATTATAACGCTGAACTGGCTTTTGGCTAAAACCTTGTGTTTTGACCGCAGCTTTTAGTTAAAACGGTATTTGCTCAAGTTTGTTTAGGCCTTTTTAGGCCTTTTTAGGTCTGTTTAGGTCTCTGTTTAGGTCTCTGTTTAGGTCTCTGCTTAGGTCTGTTTAAGCTTGTTCAAAATGCTCAAAACAAGATGACCTCAACGGTGTGGGCATCGAGCACAATGCCTTGTATAACTTG
>Ga0209487_1002550_pt1 | contig 14781 bp, 19 predicted proteins | sample Poulit2012_FD_187524 | JGI IMG/M metagenome (GOLD analysis project Ga0209487, IMG submission 187524) | Agricultural soil microbial communities from Georgia to study Nitrogen management - Poultry litter 2012 (SPAdes) (version 2) | ecosystem: Environmental > Terrestrial > Soil > Agricultural land... | reverse complement strand
TTTCATCTCCATTTGTAACAGCATCATTCACCTTATGGCTCTTTACATACTGTTTATTAATCAAATAAAAGAATCTGCTCGAAATAACTCCTTCTTCACATGATGCATAAACATATACTTTATCTGCGCTATCCTCCACATATTCCATACATATCGATATCATATCTGCTTGTAACTCACTAAATTGATTTTCAAACTCGCTCATCATTTTTCACTCCTATTGTTAATTTAAAAATTCTTGGGAAAATCTCTTTCCATCTATAAAATACCTAACTTTAAATTATATCAACATCCACCGTTACCTTTGTTTCTTTTAGATCTGCCGTCCATGTATCTTCTATTTTCTTATATTGCTTTAAATTAACATCAGATAATTGCAATACCAAATTGTCAAGTTTGGGAGAGATATCCAACCTAATACCAGTCAATCCGTCTGTTTTAGCAACAGGGTGATCTATATCTCCACTACCATTAAATTGAGTCCTATTGAGTATCTATCGATGTTTGTCTTCTTTATGACTATTATTAAAGTGAAAAAATATTATTACATTCGTTCAAAAAACCCACAGTATAGAATATCTATTTTTACTGTGGGTTGTCCTTTTTTATATATTAAATTAACCAGATACAATTTCATTATCATATACTAATCATGTAATTGATCTAGAAAATCCGTAAATGTATCCGCAACATAAAATATATTCTCTCGCGCACGTTCTTCAAGCCTGCTCTTCTGTTAGACCTTCCTCACGCATGAGCATTTCCTTTTCTCCTGCATTTTCATGTTCCCAAAAAACGACAATTGGATTGTTTTCATCATCTTTATAATCAAAACAGAGTAAGTTGCCGGCTGGATCAAATGCAATAGGAAACACTCCATAAGGAAGAAACGGTTTGTATATGTCATACTTCTTCACAATATATTCGCTACCTTCCAGGTCGAATCTAAATAAACTACCAAAACAACGTTCTACATTATTGACAGTAAATTCTTCTGGGAATACACTTGCACCCCCATTTTCTTTTACACAATCAATATAACCTTGAGATAATTGAAAACCTAATTTTACAGCAATTTCACCAATTGTCGCCTTTGAAACTTTTGAATCTGCATATTCTCACTCCAGGTCCTTTCTCATCTAATACCCTCTCCCATAATTTATTACCTCCTAAATATAAACGATTGGCAAAATAGAATACTTTTTTGTATTTATGTTGAATGGTTATATATTAGTGTTAAGACGTATAAAAGGCCCCCATTTTTTTTATTTACGTGTTCTGTAACGTCCAAAGTATATATTTTTCACTAAAAAGCACCTGCTGCCTAACAGGCAATTCAAGTGCTTTAAAGTCTATATATGGAAATTCATTTCTTTTTAAATTCCCAAGACCCTTAATTTAGTGGTTCTTTAACATTTACTCTACAACACTTTATTAGTCTTGGTCATCTAACTTTTGCTTTAAATATGCTGCAATTTCTGTTTCTCCTCTTTCAATAGCAAATTCATAGGCACCCATGTTTTTCATACTTTCACCAGAGTATTTTATAGTGATATCTATATTATTCTCTACTAACAATTTAACAACTCCAAAATAACCACCATAGATTGCAGCAAAAAGAGGATTTTTATCAGGTTCACTAGTATCAATCTCAATGTTATGTTTAATAAGATATTCAACAATATCTACATATCCCTTTGTAGCCGCTCTTTCTAACGCATTTGTAGAAAAAGTTCCACCTTGCACATTAACATCTATTCCGGCATCAAGCAGAAACTCAATTATTTCTAAATGTCCATAGGCTACAGCTACATGTAACCACGTGCCAAAAGGTGTCTCCCATGTTAACATTTCAGGCTCTCCCTTGAGTAAATCCTTTAATAGATCTAATTGGCCCTTTTTGATGGCACTTCTAATGTCTTTTGCAATTTTATTCTTATTCATTTTTAACTTCTCCTTTAGTTCTTATCTTCTAGAAGCAGCTTGTTTTCCAAGATCTTCTAGTATTTCAATTATGTCATCTAAGTCGGCACCTGTAGCATCAACTGCTTTTAATTGGTTTACAACGTTTTCCAAAGCAGATATATTATGTTGTCCGGCAACTCTATTCGGTGCCCAAACTAGATTTTCCTTACCAATTATAGGTTCAATACCATATTTTCTTAATAATTCTTGACCTTCTTGAACAAGTTTTTGTTGAGCCTCTCCTAGACCTTTTTTGAATAAAATATGATGAGCATGTGGATCTATCATAGCAGTGGGTGGATCACCTATTAATCCTCTAAGATACTTGCCAAAATCAATTTTAATTAATGCTTCATTATATTCCTTAGTAATACCTAGATCGGACATCTTTTTACTAATTTCAGACAATTCATCTACACTAAAAGTATTATTTTGAATAGCATTTTTAAGCTTATTAAGCTTTGCAGCGTCGACCTCCCCGTTCACAATTATATCATCAAGATAATTATTTACGGAATTACTCGTACCCTTCACTCCACCAGCTCTCTGCCCAAACACGCCTTTTACATTCTCCATCTGACCCCTAAATATATTCTCGGCTGCATGGGTGTTTTCAACGCCTTCTCTCATCAATACGCCTTCTGGAGTAACGTGTTGCGGGCTTAAATTACTTGTAGCCTGTTTGCCGGCAGTGATACCTTTGTCAATAACTTTTCCTGCGTCAATGATACCTTCCTCTATTTTTTTCCCTGCAGCTATTGCAGTCGCTTTTCCTGCTTCTTTTAACTGGCCAATTCGTTCCAATCCCTTAGTTCTTGCTGTCTGTACCGTATTTCCAATCGACTGCCTGACCTTAGCTAGATCCGCTGTTTTCAATCCTATTTTAGAAAAATCAGCTACTTTACTCGTTACCCTACCCGTCGTCGCAAACTTTTTCGCCGCACCGAGGCCTGGAACAATATCTAGTGGTGCTAACAAGCCTCGAAACCAACGTTCTCCAGTGCCTAATTCTCGGCCGGACGCCAAGTCTTCTCCACGAACCGCATTCGTTAATTCATATGCACCGTAAGCAGCTCCGAGGGCGAGACCTGCAGGCGGAAAAATAACCGTTGCTGTTATAATAACAGCTAATGCGGCAATACTCACCCAAAACTCCTTATTCATTTGCTGATCTTTTATCGAGTTATATTCAAACGCATGCGTGTTTAACGCAACTTGTTGATAGTCTGCAAATGTGAAATCTTCCTCTGATTCATCAAGGGTTTTTAAAACTTCCTCATACTCTAATTTGACTTGATCTGCATAAAAATTATCACCGTCAAATAAATCTTCTAGTGATACTTCTCCTTTTTCAAACTCATAACCTCCATTTGGAGCGTGATAGTCTTGAATGATCTGCGTCGCACCGATGCGATTTTCTGTTTTATAATCACCTATATTTAAATTGCGCATACTCTCGACAAATGCGTCCATATCCTCGTAAAAACGTTGATCAATTACATCATCGACAATCGTGCCTACTTCTTTCGTATATCCATGTAATTCTTTGAAATCTTCAAAAAGGCTTGTATATTTATCTTCTTGGCTTGTATGACTAAAACTAATTTCACCATCTACATCATACTCTTTAATATCGGAGCTTGCCTTTTCTAGATTTTTTGTAATATCTTTTAAATCATCAATCATTCCTTTTCCCCAGACACCTAAACCAATTAATCCACCAACTTGTTGTTTTGCTTTATCCCAATCAGACGTTTTATATGTCACATCCATATTACGCTAACTCCAATTTCTCAATAATTTGTAAGGCAATTGCTTCATCAATTGCCATCATTTCTTCCAATGTTTCTACAACTAACATAGCTGCACGGTTATAATGTCCGAAGATTTCTAATACCCTATCATTTGCATCTTGAAATGCTTCCATCGTTTCTTGTGCTTTTCCAGATGTGTAAAAATCATTGTTCCCTAAACTTTCTACCTTGGGCATAATGTTCATTTCAAATTCATTTAAAATAGATTCAATCTGTTGATAGATTAACGTGATATCATCTACACTCACTTCGATTTTTGGGGCTGCACCACCGCCCCCTCCATCATGCATCATATGTGCTTTAGACATTTAGCGCTCCCTCCTTGTAAGGAAAGTCCATCTCATCAAATAACAGCTGTAAAAAAGCATATTGGCTCGCATGATAATATGTATCTGTCGTTGGATCAACCATCCATAATGCTTCATCTTTTGTAAAAGTGAGCCATTGTTGATAAAATGCAGGATTGTCGATTTTTTGCGGTTGCTCATTCATATGAAAGAATTCTAGATTCATAAAGTTTTCACTTTCACCTGGATCGTATGTACTTAATTCTTTTTTTGTCTCGGTAGATGCTTCTTGTTTGAGAAAATCCTTTTCATTCGCTTTTGGCTCACGTAAAATTAAGGGAAATCGCTCACTTAATATCGTTAAGACAAGTGCTTTTGAAATAAAAGCTAGACGATAATAAGTCTGGTCTTCCATTTCAGTTAACATGATGATTTCATCTGCTTCTTTTTCTTGAAAAGCGAACATGACATTATGAATTCGCACGTATTTTTTGCTTTGACTGTATAGTTCCAGTGCACGAATGACGTAAGCGCCACCCTTCGTTAATTTACCTTCTTCGGTAAATATGTGCTTCTGTTTCAACTTGGAAAATGCCTCATCGAATATAGCTTTTCCCTGCAATTGATAGAGCTTTTTGTCGGGTAAGCCGAATAAAACATCCACACTAAATGCATTTGCTAATAAATATAATTCTGTCACATGGAATAGATCTTGTCCTTCTTTTGTCATATATTTCTAACCTTACTTACGCGACTATCTTGAGGGAACTCCCCTATATATTGCTCGAGATTTTGCAATGCTTCTTTTTGCAAATCAACCGCATCTGATAAATCATGATGATATTGCACGATGATTTCCAAATACGTTAGAAATGCGTCCTTACTCTTGCCCTTCCAAGACGATGAGGAAGTAATCGATAATAATGTTTCACAATATTGCTCTGTCCGCTTCACACTATTCTTTATACTATTAGCGTCTTGCTTTGCGTCATTTAGTTTATCTTTATCAATAAGTACATCCGTCATGTTACGCTTCCTCCTGTTGCTTTTTCATTTCTTCATCATATTTTTCCCCTTGTGATGTAGCAAGATCACGATAATATTCATAACGTTCATACGCCTTTTCAGAGGCCACTTTAAGTTCCAGCTTTTTTCCTTTATCTTCCGCAAACACATTTTGTAATCGCTCATTTAATTCTATTCTTTTCGCGTTGAAATCACTCGAAGGAATTTTCACCCCAGAAAGATAAGGCATACCATGATTGTAGCTAGAGTAAGTTGTCTCTGCCTCCCCTACTTTCCGGTTATGCTCATCATAATAATTTTCTAGTTTCGTATGAAGCTTAAAATATCGATCGCGATTTTTTTCATATTCTGTTTTCCAAAACTTTAAATTTTCTAAATCCACATGACTCACACCCTTATTTCGTTTCATTTTAAAAATAATACATCTATCCGACGTTAATGCACTAATATTACCATTTTTGGCCAATTGCTTTAAGTGCTAAAAGAACTAAATTGTATTATTTTACAAAAAATAAATAAGCGGTAACTCCTATCTTGATATGTAAAATGGGGAGATACACCAAAAATTCAAAGGGCGGATGAGTGATGAATCGGAATGATGAGCAATAAAAAGTGCGGATGAGCGATGAATCGAAATGATGAGCAATAAAAAGTGCGGATGAGCGATGAATCGAAATGATGAGAGATTAAAAGAGCGGATGAGCGATGAATTGGAATGATGAGCAATAAAAAGTGCGGATGAGCGATGAATGGCGAATGGATGATGAAATGAGCACACAACCTATCATATTATGCCTTCACAGCTCGCGCACTCAGCAAATCGAGGTATAAAGCCTCATTCGTTTATCACGTGTGTTTTTCATCCATAAATAAACCGTTCGTACCTTGTTAACCAACGTTAAACGTGATATTTTGAATAATATCAATAGTAATTAGATGCCTAAATCGATCAGGTAGACGTGCAGGCGGGAAATTTCGGTTCATTTCCGGGAACTGAAATTGATTCAGATGATAGCATGTTACATAAAGGAGCAGTTTATGAAAAGAAAAATCACTATTACATTTTGTGTCCTTATTGCAGGACTTCTCGCCGCTTATGGTTTGACACACTTTTATGAAAGTAAGAAAACTAAAAAAAGACAAGAGTTGGCACTTCTCACCTTGGAACAAACTGCAAACGATTTCCACCTCGAGCTACATATAATTTCTGGCGATGTGCCTACCAGTACAGAAGGTATGCAAAAAGCTTTGCAGCCAACAGAGGCAACTTACTACCTGCTAGAACGGTGGGAAGAGGTACATCTAATAGATCCGAAGTATCCATATCCGGAAACGAAGATAGAGGAGCAGGACTGGATTGGCATGAATAAATTTTTATACGAAGACGGGAATAAAGCAGATATGAAATTGAATGAAGAAGATCGTCCGGTTTATTACTACATCCTTTTCGGCACGCCATCAGATCATCCGGTCGTGCAAGAAGCAATAGAACGGGTCGAAAATCAGCTGTCAAATTCCTATTCTCTTATGCGTTGAATAATTCAGCATGCTAGCAACCTAGATATGATGGCAGGCTGCAAGCAAAAAAAGAAAGATTGATGATTTTTTAATTAGAAAAGCAAAATTGTACATCCTTAAACAATCATTAATTTAATCAATTTCATAATACGGATTTATCGCCACGACGCTACAACATGTAGTGTCGTTGTAAAGTTCTTAACTACATACTGTAACGTTGTGGCTCTTTTTGTAATTATGAAATTGATTCAGTTATATGCTTATCTAGACATTTATAAATTATAAAATCATTATATTTCTACACTAATTTCATACCCCCCTTTACCTGTCGTATCTTAGAACTACTGTCTTTTGTACCAAATATCCTAGAATAACATTACTCATAAATAGCAAAGCGTGTAAATAAAAGCATAAAAACCCCACAATTTAATGTGAGGTTTTTATTATTTGGAATTAGTTTTTAGTGATTTGCTCTAGCCAGTTTTTAAACTCTTCTTTTTCTTGTTCAACTTCTAATCTACTTTCTATATATAAAGTATCAACAGAAAGTCCACCAACTATTATTGGTTTTATATTATATTTTTCTAGCATTTTAGTTATGATTGATGCCGTTTTGATCATTGTTTCATATTTATTACCTCGATCTAAAGAACTCAATCATCTTTTTGCTTCATCTATCTTCATACAGTATCTCATTTACGCTTAAAGGAGTCTAATATTCGTTGTTCAGTAACATCTCTAGGTCTTACTCTTCCTTTTTTTAAGTTTCTTTTCTCTAGGTTTTTGCGGAAGTTATTGATTGTGTTTTCGTTATTAAGAGAATATCTTTTTACTCTTTGTTCGATATCCTTTAACGTTGTAACAACCATATCCTCATCCCCTTTATTATTCTTTTCGTTCTTATAGGAATCACACATACACATTTCACCCTTTTTAAAATGTGTATGTAGTTTTCCCTCTGTTAATGTAAGTATTCCATGCACTATTGTTTTCGGGAAATTAGTTTACTTTTTATACACTTTATTTACTATTTACTACTATTCTCTTTGTGAAGTTAAAAGATTAGTGAATTTCTTCATACGGATTTAAAGTGTAATAAATTTCAGTTTTTTATTCATTAACATGTTCATCCTTTAAGGCCTTAGCTGTTGCTGTGTCTACTTGTAACATCTCTTCTGGTGTTCCTTCAAAAATAATCTGTCCGCCTTGCTTTCCACCGCCTGGTCCCAATTCGATGATCCAGTCGCTTGCGGCAATGAAATCTAGATTATGTTCAATGATGATCACAGCATTACCCCTGTTGACAAGACGTTGAAATACGTCGATGAGTTTGTCATTATCTGCTGCATGTAAGCCTAAGGAAGGTTCATCTAGTACATAAATTTTCCCTTCCTTTTGTAAATGACTGGCAAGTTTTAAACGTTGGACTTCCCCGCCACTTAAGGAACTTGTCGTCTGTCCTAACGTTAGATATCCTAAACCTACATCTTGTAGCGTATGGACTCTTTTGATGATTTTTTCCTTGTTAAAATAGTTCATCGCTTCATCAATCGTCAACTCTAAAATTTCTTTTACATTTTTACCTTGATATCGAAACGATAATGCTTCATCTGAATATCTTGTTCCCCTACACGCTTCACAAGTGATTGTCACTGGATCTGCAAATGCTACATCTGGTGTTGTCACACCTTTTCCATTGCAGTATGGACACGCGCCTAAAGAATTAAAAGTGAATAAACCTGCGGGTTGACCCGTTTCTTTTGCAAGGATGGAGCGAATATCATCCATGATGCCCATATAAGTAGCTAATGTGGACCGACTCGAGCGCCCGATACTACCTTGTCCTACCATAATCGCTTCTGGATTCTTTTCGGGAAATGCTTCCAACATGAGCGAACTCTTACCAGAACCGGAGACGCCACAGACGGAGACGAGAACATTTCTAGGAATATTCACGCTAATATTTTTCAAGTTATTGTTATTTGCTCTTTTCACTGAAAAGTAACTCGTTACATCCCTTGGGTTTTGATTGATACGGAACTTGTGGTTCAAGGCTGTTGCGGTTGGTGAGTTCTTTAACCCCGTTACATTTCCTTGGTAAACAATCTCCCCACCATGTACACCTGCCCCAGGTCCCATCTCGATGATTTCATCTGCTATTTTTATAATGGGTACATCATGTTCGATGACGATTACCGTATTATGATCTGCTTTAATACTTTTTAGCATCTGGATTAACATTCCTACCTCTTCTGGATGGAGGCCTGCACTTGGTTCATCGAAAATATAAGTCATATTGTTCAAACTGCTCCCTAAATGGCGGGCGATTTTCACCCGTTGTGCCTCACCTCCAGATAAGGTACCCATTTTTCTTGCAAGACTTAAATAGCCTAATCCCATTTCAATGAGCTGTTGGACATGTGGGATAATTTGCTTTGCGATGGATTCCCCTAAAGGATCTTGAATCTTCGTTAACTCCTCTAACAGTTCCGTTAGTTCTAATTGGTCATAATCCGCAATATGAAAACCGTTGATTTTACATTCCAGTACTTTTGGATTCAAGCCTGAACCTTGACAGGTCGGACATAAGGAATGCGTTGTTACAGCTAACACATCTTCAAGAGAGATCTGTTTTAGTTTTGAAACATCCCGATGAATATATAGACGTGTAAATCTTGGCAATAACCCATCCCACTCATGAGGTTGTGGTCCATGTTTTGTATGAAATGGTGCAAACACCTTTTCGCCTGCTGGAGGACCTTCTATGAATAAACGAAACACTTCTTCCGGATAATCTTTAATTGGCAAATCTGGATCGAATAATCCACCAGTTATCATCCATCTTCCTTGCCAACCTGAAGGCGATAAAGGTTTAAACTTCACCGCCCCATCCCGAAGTGACTGATCCAAATCGATTAACTTATGAACATCTGGTGCAACTACTTTCCCAAACCCATTACATTCCAGACAACTGCAAAAGAACTTTGACTCGAAAAGTCAGTCGCTGAAGTGATTGGCGGATTGCCGATCCGTGAGAATAACAGCCTGATCAATGGATCCATATCCATATACGTGCCTACCGTAGATCTTGAATTCCCCCCCACAGGTCTTTGTTCCACGACAACAACTGGACTTAAATGTTGCATCAAATCAGCGTGAGGCCTTTCATACCTTGGCATTTGATTCCTAACATAAAGCGGATAATTCATTGTCATTTGCCTTCTGCTTTCTGTTGCTAATGTATCAAAAACAACCGAACTCTTGCCTGATCCTGAAAGACCAGTAAATACGTTGATTTTTTCCTTCGGTATGTTTACATCTATATTTTTTAAATTATTTTCTTTCAATCCTTTTAAAATGATGTCATCTTTTTTCCCTGACACTGTATCATCCTTTCTGCATGGATCAACTAAGGAAGCTTTCGTCTAGTCTCCTAAGGATATAATAATTACGATTAAAAGTCTTATCATTCACATAACTTCGTATATATAAATTTCCTTTTCAATAAAAACACTATTTTTATAGGTATAGGTTGATGCAAAGCCAAATGATAAAATGATTTAAAATTATAAAAGGTGGATCCATCTACATGAAAGGTAATAAATTGTTGTTTATTGTTTTTTTACTCGTCTTTTCTATAGTGATAACATCAATGTCACCATCTTACCAACCCGTTTATGCTGCATCTGACAGTGACGGGAATAATTATCCAATCATCTTAGTGCACGGTCTTGCAGGTTGCGGAGAGGGAGCAATGTTAGATGTTAAATACTGGGGTGGAGAAAGCGATATCGAATCGTATTTAAATAAATAATGGACATACTACATTAACCGCAACTGTTGGTCCTGTATCAAGTAACTGGGACCGTGCGATTGAACTCTACTACTATATTAAAGGTGGAACTGTTGATTATGGAGCAAAACACGCGGAAGAACACGGACATGAACGATTTGGTCGCACGTATCCTGGAATTTATCCGGAGTGGGATGGCAAAAGAAAAATTCATCTCATCGGTCATAGTATGGGTGGATTAACGATTCGATTGTTAAATGAATTATTGGTAAATGGTGCTGCTGAAGAAATAGCCTATGCCGAGGAACACCCTGATATTGAAGTCGCTCCATTATTTCAAGGTGGTAATGATTGGGTTCATAGTATTACAAGCGTTGCTACACCACATAATGGTTCTACGTTTGCAAATGACGATGAAAAAGTACCTTTTATTAAAGAATTAGTGCTCAACTTTGCCTCCCTATCCGGAGTGAACCAAGACAATCTTATTTATGATTTTAAATTAGATCATTGGGGATTAAAACGTCAGTCAGGTGAAAGGTTTAGAGCATACATGGATCGGGTCATGAATAGTTCTATTTGGGATAGTGATGACATCAGTGTGTATGATTTAACAACAGAAGGTGCAGCTAAGCTCAACGAACGAGCAGCAACAGATCCAAATGTTTATTACTTTTCATATACTGGGGATGCCACTTATAAAGGACAGGGTGGAAAATATTATCCTTTACTATCCATGAATCCGTTCATGTGGGATGCTAGTATCCATATGGGATCCTACACAAATAACGATTCCAATCCAGTTGTCGATGAATCATGGTGGCCAAACGACGGGCTAGTAAACGTCATCTCAGGAAAATATCCACTTGGTCATGACAATAAACCTTTTGATCAACATAATATTCAAAAAGGAGTTTGGAATCATCATCAAGTCAATTATGCATGGGATCATTTAGATTAAATTGGATTAAGTTTAGCCCATGGCATTGGTATCAGAGAGGTGAATCGTTTTTATTTAAAGATGGTGGAACAGCTACACGAATTGCCTGAATAAGATGATCCAACTCCATAAAGTGGACTACAGCTCGGATATCTAAGGGGAATTATCCTTCTATCCGAGTCTTTTTTTGCTTATTTAAAATTATGTCATAAAAAGCAAGATCTCTACTACATATTGCAGGATCACGCATTAAAATAATATTGATTAACTATATAAAAACTTACTCTTCATTGTCACCTATTTCATTCTCATAAAGATGATCAAGAAACTCCCAAATATCATTTGCTAGAAAATACATATTACTCATATCTGGATATCCGGGTTCTTGCTCATGATCCCAGAAGTAAATGTGGTCGTAGTAGGGTCCTCTAGTACCGAGCAGTATTGCATTTCCTCCCGGATCATCACCAATAGGAATAAAACTATTTGGTAATCTAAATTCATAAATATCTAGGTGGTCTTCTAGGTTGTATTGGGTATCACCAATGCTATAAAAGTAATTCATCACTGTAGGACCCTCTTCATCGGATATTATAAACATTTCTGGGCTAGGTGTTCCCCCATTCCATCTAAGTAAAAAAGTTATATAATTATTTGTTAGTTCTATATTGTATTGTGATTGAAAAATATCTATATCTTTAAGTGATAATTTATTATAAGTGTCTAATATTCTAACCATCTATTTTCCTCCGCTTCCATTGTTTTTCTTAAACTATAGATGATTGATTAAATACCCTAATATACTTTTAAATAATAGAGTATTTTCTCCAAAAGTAAACACTAGAGTAATTTCACACACACGTGAGGATCAAATGTAATATTTACTTTTTCTTCTTCATCAACGTGTATCACTAAGGTTGTATCATGCTGTTGAATACTTTTAACATTTTCAAAGGAACCTGTAAATATAAGTGCATCATTATATGTAAAATCTAATCCACATGTTTAGCGATAAGTGCTAATAGTCATTATCAATTTAAATCCACTTTAGTCTTGATGGATATACATAAGATCACCCGCATCGAAGTCGTCACTCAAACTAATAGGTTGGCTCATAAATAGTTCGATAAGTTCATATTCATCATATTGGATATACATCCGATAATGCCTCCATCATATAATTGATCATTTTTTCTTTTTAAAAAAATAGCATTTAAAACACTTTCGTTTCAAATGCTTCCTAACTAGAGAACATCATCTTTATTAATAAATCGAACTGGTAATTTTTCCTGCCAAATTAATATCAACTTTCGAAATTCATCTGTTTCGATATATTGATCTGGTGGGGGTTCATCTAATATATCAGCGAGGGAAACAGAGGTAATATTGGGTTTTATTAATACTGTGGGAGCATCAATCATTATTTCCTCAGACTCCTTATCTCCTCGCTGTACTGAATCAATACTTTCTATAATTTCGTTTACCTCGTCCTCCAATGCGATAAGTTCAATGAAATGCGAAAATAATCGAATCTCATTGGGGAGATCGAGTAATAACATACCATCTGGACTATATGTAAAGGAATAAGGATACTTAGTATCCATTTGAAAATTCACCTCAATTATTTTCATATACAGGAAATGCAGTAGCAATCGTTTCTCCATCTTTGCTTTAATATCTCTTTTCTGGACCGGTATTTAATCATCCACTTTTAAAATTCTTTGCAAATATCTTTCCATCCGATTAATAAACTGCACTTAGTCGAACTCCAAAAGAGAAAATTCAACCAATGAACTTGTCTTTTCCTTAACTATCTTTCTTTAATTCCTCATTCGCATTCCTATACCTCTCGTTCACGTCTAAACAAAAGTCAAACATATGTGCAACATGCCAACTAATATTATCTAATCTTGTATAGATATCCATTAAGTGTAAAGTTATCTTTTCACGGTTTCCAATGCTCGTATCTACAAATTCTAATTGTTCAATAAGGATACTGAACTCGTTCATTAATATAGATAAATCTTTTAAACGTTCTTTTTGGGCATGCAGTTCTTTATTTGAAAAAACAGTCGTATGAGTAGTATTTAAATTCTCATAAAATGTAATTATCCCGTGAAATTGCTTAATCATTAGTCGGCCTCCAATCTGTGTCTCTCAATACATTATCTTCTATTTCTATCACTCGACCTACTTGTCTCCTTGTTTCTTCAATATTTATTGTTCCATCAAAGTTTAATACAAGTTTTATTTCGCCTGAATAATCCGCTATTTCTATATAGTTTTTATACTCACTTAAGAAAATATATTCCATTTCTAACATACGATTATCTACTTTTTCCATCACTCTATAAATGTAATGTCCATTTTCCTTGGAGTTTGTCTTGGAAAGGTGGGGTTGAATTGATTTTCCGAATGGTGTTATGAAAAATTCATCCATAGAGCTTATACCTCGACGCTGTTCATATTCCCGGAACATCTTCTTCGTAAAATCACTCACCTCATCAACATGCCATAAATATTCTTGAATTAGTAAATGGGTATCCAATAATAGATTATTAGTATCATCTTCTTCAATTGATAATGTTTTATTCACTTCTTCTGTCTGATGCAAATCTAAGTCATGTAACTCTTTTAGATAATTATCTAATTCATCTTTCAACTTATTATAATCTCCTATATTTTCATATTGTTCCACAATTTCCTCTGTTGAAACGATAGCGGTTTGCTTGTTTAATTTTTCTAAAAGTGCTAACACACTCGTTAATTGTTTTTCCACAAATATCCATCCTTGCTAGTTTTATTTGTTTATTTTTCTGCCTTCTCTTATAGCTGTGTTTGTTTTTTTTCGATTCATTGTACCATCTAAATTTAAAACATATTTAATTTTACCTTGCTTACTAGCAACTTCTAGATGATCTTTGTGCAGAGCATCTAAATATATATGATCACCTTTTTTCAGGTATTTTCCAGTGTTTTTTTCCACTTTATAAATAGACTGTCCATGATACATTTGTTTCGTTTTTGCCAAAGAGGGCTTAATCGTCTTACCAAATTTAGTAGTGAGAAAAGCATTCATGTTTGTTACTTCAATGACTTTTTTGGTATCACTGCCTTTATTACTGGCTTTTATCCCATCTGAAAACTTACTCAGTTTAGCAGCTTTCAAAACCTTCCCTACTGGTATTAATGATCCCACAGCTAACGTTTTATTGAATATCGTCTCATCTTTACTACTGAGCGTCTTGAAATCGTCAAGAACTAAAAAATTAGCAGCACCTTTCCCCACATTAAATGCAAACATTGCAGGTCCTGCAAGACCATCTGGTGTACCTGATAATGGAGAGTTCCCACCTAGCACTTCCATTTTATCCGCGACGGTGATGGGTTCATCATACGGATCTGCAAAATCATTCGGATCAAATGGTGTCCCTTCTT
>Ga0209487_1002549_pt1 | contig 14783 bp, 12 predicted proteins | sample Poulit2012_FD_187524 | JGI IMG/M metagenome (GOLD analysis project Ga0209487, IMG submission 187524) | Agricultural soil microbial communities from Georgia to study Nitrogen management - Poultry litter 2012 (SPAdes) (version 2) | ecosystem: Environmental > Terrestrial > Soil > Agricultural land... | reverse complement strand
ATCAAAATACATAGGTGATTCCTATTTGAAGCTGGGAGTTGTAAAGGTCCTTGTGCTCGTAATTGGTGATATTAATCCCCTGAAACCTGCCATAGTCGAATCGTCCGTAGTTATAAGCTTTGGTCCACACATAGGAGCCGGTCAGATAAAATGGGCCCGGACCATAAAGAAAATTCAGCCCCAGGTTCAGGTTGACACGGTGGCGGAAGTAGTCGCCGAAGTTTTCGTTGGGGGTGCTTTCAATGGTGTTGCTGAGCAAATGAAAATTGTCATTCTCTGTGACTCGCTGTACAAAAATGCCTGCTTTGTAGTCCCCACGATACCCATCGATAGAAAGGAACTGGCTGTTGGATCCCGGGCCGATGGCCGCTCCAAGAATATGCCCTCGGTTGGTGTGTCCTTGACGAATATGAGCGTGTGAATAGTAGTAGTCTTGCGAACGAACCTGCTGGATCTGTGATATTGTCAGGTTTGTGAGCTCCATGTTTACTTTGTAAAAATCGGCGAATTGGCCGAAGAAGAGTTTCTGAAACCCAAAAGCCCAGCCACTGTTCTGATGAGGTTCATTAAGAAAATCGCGCCAGTCATAACTGTGATCTTCGCGTAGAAACTCACCATAAATTTCAGCATGTGCTTCTGGAATAACAAGTTGGGCATAAAATGATATCAACTGGTTGCGTTCACCTGAATGGCTCCCTTCTTGTGCTTTCTGGAAGGGATTGAACATAGCAGACACATTATCCCAGTCGAATCCGTCTGTCTCATACTGATGATAGGTTCGTGTTGCTCCCAATGTAAGGGTCTTTAAAAAAGCAGGCGACCAAGCGAGATTGAGAGAGTTCATGAAGCGGGTTTGTCCTCCGACTCTATGATCGAAATATCCCGATTCTTCCGGATAGCCGAAAATCCAGCGGAAATTAATCCAACCGACCCATGGGACTCGAAGTGGTTCTCGAGCTCCGATAAAAGCGTGATTGACACCTGGTGAATTATTACTCATGATAAGTGGATAACGGGTCATCGGGCCCCACCACAGAGGTTCTGTACTTATACCCGCTTCCAGCTTTCTATAATGAACTCGTGCGGAAGAGTATCCCCAGTCGAACGTCCAAAAAGGGTCCGGTCCAAACCGAAATGGGGCATCAATTACATTTCCAATCCCCTCTGCCAGATATAGTGGGTTACCTTGACTGTCTCTCAGTATATGTTGTGGAATAAGGAAATCCTGGTTCTGTTGCCAGATAATATGGGGCTGAACAGAGATTGTAAGAAAGTCGGAGGTGAGCCAGAAGCCACCCATCCCCTCTGTATTCAATCCATTCCCGAACCATGCTGCTTGATTATTCTCTCCATGTGGAAAACGGGTATTGTAGGTACTTTGAAAGTGTAGCGGATGCAGGCCACCTCGAAATCCGGCTGGCAATTCAATCTCTGGGCTACCTAAAGGACGATTCCACCATCCTGCTTCTGAACTTCCGCGATTCTGCGAAGCATTTTCCATCACCCGTTCATAGCTATTTCGGGAAAAAGGGCGGTTCACTGTAGAAATACCTTCTGGGTTCTTCAGAAGCAGCTGGATCCTAAGCTGTTCATCTTGTAGGCCCCCAATAGTAAGTGATTGTGATTGAACTATGTTGGGAAAAACGGCCGAAAGCGCAAAGGCTGCAGAAGTGACGAATAAAACGTACAGAACAAAACGAGGCAATTTGGGTTTGTACAGGCGGAGTCGAAAGTACATAGAAACAGATCAAGGCATGGATGATCAATCGGGAGAGACACTTCCGGCAACTAAACCATGCAATATATAGATCATATCATTTCCGGACAGTGATTTTACTCAAGGAGTCAACAGCCAGTCAAATCTTCCTGTTGAGGTACAATGTAATACCCCGATTCTCTGCACCGATTCGTAGTTCCGACCTTTAAGTTGATTCCATAAATAGCTCACATGTACTAACTGCTTGGCTGAATTTACTTTACAAGTCCCTAATTTTTCATCAGAAAGCAAAGCATCTGAAAATGACTTTCTGTGGATTTCCTGCTAAATTGGCAAGCTACTTAAACTGGGATAGAAAATCTTTCCTCCTTCGATGAGCAGTGAAAAGACAACATATACACCCGATAGTCCAGGATCCGGTAAAAAAAACCAGGAAGTTCGATATGTACCGGTCGAGATCATTCAAGTAAATGATAGAGATGAGAATCAAATTAATCTGCTTGATCTAGTAAAAACGGTATGGGAAGGGCGGAGAACACTTCTGATCATAATTGGCTTCTTTACTCTTTTCGCTGTTTTTAACTATCTATTCGGGCCTCGGGAGTATGAATCTACTTCGGTTTTGATACAAGAAACCCAAGTTGCAGGAGGGCAGTCACAACAGTTATTGCAGCGGCTTAGTGGTATCAATTTTGGTAATATAAGCTCAGATGAGGTGATTCCACCTAACCTCTACCCGCAGATTTTATACAGTCTGGAATTTCAGAGAGGACTTATTTTTGAGGAGATCTATTTCTCCGAACTGGGAAATTTAACGTTGCATGAGTATTTCAATGACCATTATGAGCCACCTGTGACGGAGAAGGTGTATGGCTTAATCGGAGATTTTACCATCCGGCTGCCAAATACACTGTATCGCGGAATTATTGGCATTACATCTTGGATAAAGGGTTTATTCATAGATCAACCTATTGAGAATGAACAATCAGTTGTAGAGGAGGATGTACGTTTTCTGGCATTAACGCGAGACGAGCAACGAGCCATTCGTGAACTCAGTGAACGAGTAAACATTGAGATGACAGAAGGCTTGATAACAATTCAGACAAAACTACCTGACTCGAAAGCTGCTGCAGAGGTCAATCATCTTGTTGTAGAGCAGATACAAGAGTATGTGATTGACTACCGTATAGAGAAGGCTCGACAGAATTTAGACTTTGTCATTTCACAGTATGATGAGGCAAAAGAGCGGTATGAAGAAGCTCAAGGTGCATTGGCAAACTTCAGTGATCAGAATATAAATCTGAGTTCAGCAGTAGCACGAACTCGTCTAGAAGATCTTCAAAACCAACGAAACCTTCGATTCGATATTTATAATTCATTATCTCAACAAGTAGAGCAGACACGTCTGAAATTGCAGGAAGAAACTCCCGTTTTTAATGTGCTTCAACGATCTAGTATATCGAATCGGGCAGAGAGCAGTTCCAAGGTGCTTTTGATCGCGACCATTATTTTGGGTGTAGTTTTTGGTATTGTCTGGCTTTTTACAAGGAATGTGTTTTCTTTTGTTTCGCGTCATGTCAAAAACTGATCATACTTCAAAACGGATACAATGATTGTATAAGATTATACTTTAATAGATGACATGGTGTTTAAATTAAAAGATATCGATCTGCGTGATATTCATTATTTAAAAACATATATCAGGGACGAGTATTATGAAAGCAATGGGATTATAAAAGTATTTTTTAATCTGTTCAGAAAGACAATAAAATCATTCTTTTATGATGTTAAGAGGGCTTTAAATAAAAATAATAAAAAAAATAAACATTTATGTTTTTATGGAACTGATAATCAATATAATGCTCTTGCTGGTATCTACGAAAATTTAGAGGATGCAGAGTTATGCAGTATTACAGGTGCAGAAGGATCTCATCTACCAACGTTTATTGGTTATATATTTTCTTGGATCTCTATTCCGGTATTGATTATATACTTCAACAGGTATAAAGGAAATAAACCTTGGTCAAGTTTACCGTCTTTTATCGAAACTAATTTTATTGTTTATGGTTTTTATACATGGTTTTTATTTTATTTTTCTCATATAAAACCCAAATCAATGATCATGTCTAATGATCATTCACCTATGCATAGATTAATAATTGTGGTGTGTAATTCTTTGCATATACCCACAGTTTATATACAACATGCATCAGTTACTGAGAAATTCCCAAAATTAAACTTTACCATTTCACTACTGGAGGGTCCTGATTCATTTAATAAATATAAATCAAAAGGGATAGAATCAAAGGTGTATCAGGTTGGGATGTTAAAGTTTGATGGATATAAAAATAGTGTAAATAAGAATAAAACTTTATTGTCATTAGGTGTTGCAGTCAATATATTAGATAGATTTGACAAAATAAGTGAGTTATTAAATCATATTAGGTTATCATTTCCTGAATTAAAAATAATTTTAAGACCTCACCCTAGAGATAAACGGATTAGAGAATTTTATGAATTATGCGATAACACAACATGTGTTATTTCAGTATCTAAAGAAGAGAGTTCTTTTGATTTTTTAAGTAAAATTGATGCTCTTATATCATCAGAGTCAAGCATTCATCTAGAGGCTGTACTAATGAATGTGTACCCAATTTATTATCTATTCGGAGAAAATATTATTGATTCATATGGGTACATTAAAAATAATTTAATTACAAATACTTTTGTTGATCTAAAAAAACTTAAGCTACTAATTAACGAGTTAATTCTATTTAAACCAAGTGTACGGCATAGATGTGCTAATTATATATCAACATACAATACTAACTATGATGGAAGATCAACCTTTTTAGTAAAGAAAATCCTTTCTAAAGAACTAGGCTACTAATGAATAAGCATATTAAGGTTTCTGTTGTAATACCTGTTTATAATAGAGAGTCATTAATAGCTGATGCAGTTTTATCTGTCTTGAAACAAACATATGAAAAATTCGAATTAATTATCGTTAATGACTACTCTACTGATCGTACAGAGGAAGTAATTAAAGGCTTTCAGGATAATCGAATACGACTAATTCTTAATCAAAGGGGAAAAGGTGCACAGGGAGCGAGGAATACAGGCTTATATGCTGCTAAGGGGGAGTGGGTTGCTTTTTTGGATTCTGATGATATTTGGATGCCAGACAAATTGGAGAAGCAACTTAGATATTTAGAAACACTAAGTAGTAATGTTGTAGCAATTGCATCAGGCTATTCGGTTTTTAGGAGTAGTCCGGATCAAGTAATAAAAGAATACATTGCACCTAAAAGTAACTTCTCTACATTAGAGCTTCTTTATAACAATCATATTGGGCCGTTCTCTACTTTTATATTTAGACGTGAAATCGGGTTAAGTATTGGTGGTCTTGATGAGAATTTTCCTGCTATGCAGGATATCGATTTTTATATTTCTTTATCTCAACTTGGAGAGGTAGTTGTGTTAAGAGATTCAATGTGCTTTATTAGAAGGGGAAATAATGATCGGATATCTGTTAATTATTTTAAAAAGTTAAAAGCTGCAGAGATGCTATCTAGCAAGTATAATTACTTAATAAAAGATAGCTTTGGTCAAAAGGCAAATAGGTATATGAGGATATGGTATTACTCTATAAAATCAGGAGCAAGGTATAATATACGGCCTATATATATTCTATATATGCTATTTAAAGATTTTAAACAGATTAGATCAATCATAACCGCTTATTTAGATGATAGCCATTCACGATCGTCAAGGCAGTTTTTCCAAAATGTGGATTGAATACTGTGAAAAAAAAGAATTAAACTATTGCCTTATTGATTTATTTGATAGCGATATAATTTTAAAAATAAGAAAAAGGAAGGTCTCTCACGTTTTGTTCCATTTTGGAACCGGTGAATACAAGACAGATCTTCTGTTGAAAAATTTGTGTAAAATACTTGAAGATGAGGGTGTCAGGGTATTTCCAAATAGTTCGGAATATTGGCACTATGATGACAAATTAAGCCAAAAATATTTATTCGAACAACTAGAGGTTCCCCATGCACCTATGAGAGTGTTCTATTCAAAAGAAAAGGCATTAGAGTGGTCTCACAATAAAGATAATTATCCTTTTGTATTCAAGCTCAAAGGTGGCGCGGGTTCAAAGAATGTGAAACTAGTAAAGACAAAATCGCAGGCAATTAAATTAATCCATACTATGTTTGGAAAAGGTCTCAAGCCTGTTAGATCTATTTTTGTCGATTCAGGGCCTACTATTCGTCGACACAATAAAAATAATGATTGGGGAAAAGCTTTACTTCGTTTACCTAAAACATTATACAAAAATTTAACAGCTAATAAATATCTCTTAACAGAAAAGGGTTATTTTCTCACTCAGATTTACTATCCGAATAATGATTATGATACACGTATCGTTATAATTGGCGATAAAGCATTTGCCTTTCGAAGATTTGTACGTTCAGGTGATTTTCGTGCTTCTGGTAGTGGATTGATTGATTTTGATCCGACTAAAATTGACACTGAAATGATTGAGATTGCTTTTGATACTGCAGAAGAGATAGGTTCATTTTCTCTAGCTTTTGATTTTATCTACGATCCAGATGGTAAGCCAAAAATCCTTGAAGTCAGTTACTGTTATGTCTCCAAATTATTATTCGATTCAGGTGGTTATTGGAATCGAGAGTTAACTTACTTCCGTGAATCAATTATTCCTGAATATGAAATTATAAAAACTCTCCTTTCTTGAACTGTTTTGAATACTAACTATAAAGAGACCTCTATATTGAATCATATCTGTGTCATTACAAATAATTATCCAGATCAAAGATTCATAGAACGAGGATCATTTGTGGAGAAATTGGTCCGAGATTGGAAGGAATTGAATATGAAAGTGGATATAATTGCTCCTCGTTCAATTCCAAACGTTATTCGATCGTTAAAGAGGAAGAAGCATCACATAAAAATTGCAGGAGATCGGATTGAGCGACCTTTGTATATAACAGTTTCGAATAAGAAGTTTGGTAAATGTGATCTTCATGAGATTAGTCGTAGATCATTTGTTAGTTCTGTAACTGCATGTACTAAAGAATTTCAGGTTCCAGATCTGTATTATGGAAAATTTTTGATGAGTGGAGGTTTGGCTGCTTCTTTAGCAGGAAGATTACATTCCAGACCGGCTTTTGCCGATTTGGGAGAATCAATGCTTCTTGATTTATTGAATGAGCGTGAAAAAGTTATCGCTTTAAATCTTTTTGAAACCCTTAACGGGTTGATATGTGTATCACAAAGGTTAATAGATGAAGTTGTACAATTAGGTGCTGATCCGGATAAAGTGTTATATGCCCCTAATACAGTAGACAAATTTTTCCGGCCTATGGACAAATCTAAGTGTCGCAAAAAGCTAGGATTGCCTGAAGATGATTTTATTGTCGCATTTACTGGTCATTTCATAAGTAGAAAAGGCCCAAATCGCGTTTTAAAAGCGATTAATCAGTTAGATCTTCCAATTAAAGGTATGTTTTTTGGTAGTGGTGAAGAGGTTCCTAAAGGGAATAAAGTTCTTTTCACAGGTGCAGTTCCAAATAGACAATTACCTGAATGGTTGAATGCTGCTGATATCTTTGTTCTTCCAACATTAGCTGAGGGCCACTGCAATGCAATCAACGAAGCCATGGCTTGTGGTTTACCTATTATCTCTTCAGATATACCTGATATCCGTTCACAAGTACCCGAATCTGCGGGTATACTTGTAGACCCTTTGGATTTAAACCAATTAGCATTAGCAATCAAAACACTTTTTAAAGACCAAGAGAAAAGGATTGAATTTCAGAAAGGAGCTCTCTATGCCGCGGAAATTTTCCAAAATGAACGTAGATCAATGAGAATAATTAATTGGATGAAAAATATAGTTTCATAAAATTTATCCCAAGTGCTCGCCTATGTTTTTATAATGTATATGAGAGGTAAGTTTTGATACAAGTTCGAATAATATTAATATCAGTTCCAGTTCTAATATTATCATGGATTGGTCTATCTCCGAAAGGTAATTTTCCAGGGATTCAATATTTCAGTTTTTTTGTGATATTTTTTTTGGCTGCAATGGTTCCTTTATTAAAGCCTTGGAGGATTACTATAACACCATTTGGTGTGCTATTTATTTTGGTATTTCTTTTATGGTGGACGTCTCTGATAGCTTCATTTGTTATAAATATTAATGATGTAAGAATTGGTTCATTTTTTGAGGTGGGAAGGCCTTTATTATTGGCAATGCTATTTCTTTGTGGCTATTTATCATTTAAAGAAAATGGAGCAAGCAACTGGGAGTATTGGTTAATATCATCATCAAAATTTCTACTTTTGATTATGCTTCTTGTAAGTGTAATCCAGTTGCTTTACCCAGATTTTTTTTCATTCATATGGAGTTCTGAAAAAACAAGTGGATTAGGTGGAATAGTACGAGTAACTGGTACAATGTATAATCCAAACTCTTTTGCATTCTTTGTGAGTGTTTTATGTCTTGGAGTAGTGGCTCATACAGGTATAAAGCGATCTTGGTTCTGGATCATGATTGCACTTGTTCTAGTAATATTGGCTAGTTCTAGGACAATGATGCTAGCATTTCCAGTAGCACTTGTTATGATGTATTGGCTCAATGCTATTAGCAATGGAATACTTACTGCTAGTTTCAAGATGATAGCTGTTTTTGGAATATTCATGACTGTAATTCTGGTCGGGGTATCTTTATTCTCAGAATATTTACCTTATGCGAGTCAAATCTTGACATTACTTAAATCACCTGAAGCAATTTCAGAAGTGAGTTCTTTCGCTGCACGCGATGAGCAATGGGGCCAAAGATTGGCCTACTGGATATCCAAGGGAACTGAGAATATACTTTTTGGGGCTGGAAGTACATCAGAATTGAGAGTTGGAGATAGTGATCTATTATATGTTCTATTCCGTCTTGGGTTATTTGGCGCTTTAATGCATTTATCTCTTTACTTCATTTTCTTTTATTTGGCTTGGAATACCAGAAGGCATAAAGTTGGTATATGGTTTTGTGGTGTTATGACTTTGACTGTGATCTCTGGTATCACAGTTGATACTTTGGCTGGATGGCAATTCTCTATGTATGTATTCATGATAGCTGGTGCCGCATACGCAGCTTATGTGCAATACGCTGAGCCAATTTTGATCTATAAAAAACAATCCGGAGTACATGAAACTACTGCATTTATCAAATGATTTTGCAAATAGCCATGTATATGGACACTTAGTGAGTAAATTAAAACAACTTGATATTGAGCAAGTTGTTTTCTCAGCAGTTAAAACGGAGAGGGAGATTCATAAGATTAAGGATATTCAGGACGTAGATATTCATGTAAGACATATCCTTGGTACAAAAGATAGAGTATTCTATACTAGCAAAATAAAAAAAATTACTAGTTGTATTGATAAGGCTATTGATCCAGTAAAAATAGATGTCGTTCATGCACATACACTTTATAGTGATGGTGGTGTTGCTCTAAAGTTGAAAAAAAAATATAAAATTCCTTATATAATTACTGTGCGAAATACCGACATTAATATATTTATGAAATATCGACCTGATCTAAATCAGGTGCGTGATAATATTTTGTTAGAATCATGTGGGATTACTACCCCTTCACCTGCCTACCCTAATCGTATGAAGTCACTTCTTCCAGGAAATGTATGGGAAGAGATTAAACATAAAATCACAGTTATCCCAAATGGAGTAGATTCATTTTGGTTGCTAAATAAAGATTATCTCCTTTCTAAAAGGTCTGCAGTAAAGCTTTTATATGTTGGTAAATTTGAGAAAAGGAAAAATGTTCTTAAACTTATTAAAGCAGTAGAGCTTTTAAATGAAAAAAGGGAATATACACTAACCCTAGTGGGAGGGGGTGGTGGGCAGCATAATAAAATTATTAAACTTTCACAATCTAGTAAATATCCTTTTTTAAATTATATCCATCAGATTGATCGGCTTCATGATTTAAAAAACATATATCGAAATCATGATATATTTGTTATGCCTTCATGTCGGGAAACATTTGGTCTTGTCTATATAGAGGCGCTTTCTCAAGGGCTTCCAATCCTACATAGTAAAGGAGAAGGCATTGATGGTTATTTTGATAATAAAACTGTTAGCGAAGCAGTAGATTGTTCAAATATAAAAGATATAATAGAAAAAATAGAGCTATTGTCGGATCGGATGGATACGGTGAGGAAGGAGTGCATAGATGTAGTGGATGAATTTGATTGGGAGATCATTGCTAAAAAATATCAAAAGATTTATAACTCAGTACTTTTTTAAAGTGTGTTCTAGAGTTCTTTAATTACCATTAAGGCTATATCTAAACTCGATTTTGAATAAAGAGCAAATCGTCATTTATTCCCATGCCGCAGGAAGTCCTGAAATTGGCCCCAACATACGTGTGTATAACATAGCCAAAGTTTTAGTTCAAAAGGGATATGATGTTTCGGTAGTAGCGTCGGGATACTTTCACAAATATAATGAAAGCCAGGTGTCGGGTTTTGTCAATCGAAGAAGAATAGACAATATCGACTACGCTTATCTTTGGAATATCCGATACAATAACCGGGTGTTTCATTTGATAAATCTATTCTTGTACTCTTTATTTTCTACTATTGCCGCAGTGGTCTGGTACAGAAAGTGCAAGAAGGTTATAATATCCAATCCTCCACTTGTCCCGCTTGGCCCACTCCTTCTTCACAAGATTTCAGGATCTCAAAGATTTCTGGATATCCGGGACCAATGGCCTGAGATATTGACCGACCTGAAAGATTCTCTTCCGGTGCGTGTGTATAGTAAAATTCTCAGCTACAAGAAAAAGTTCTTAATCAGGATGTCTAATAAAGTCATTGTGGTAAAAGAAGGAGAAGTAGACTATATGACCTACACGTATGGATTGAAGAGGAGCGATATCATCTATCTTCCTAACGGGATTTTGTTCAAAAATGATGGAATAAACCTAACTGATGAGTTAGGCTGTATCGAAGAACAAAATGAGAAAAGACGTATCGTTTATATTGGATCACTTAACTTCTATTACAAGATTATTGAGTTCTGTGACCTGGTTAAAGATTTTCTCGAATTGGAATTTCATATCTATGGCGATGGAAATCAAAAGAATAAAATAGAAGAGATCACTCGGGTATATAGTAATATTTTTTATCATGGCAGAATTCCACCGGAAGAGGTTGGGCCCGTATTGTCTACGTATGATGTGGCTTATAATGGACTTCAGGATTCACAAATGAACCGATACGGTATTTCTACCAATAAACTCTTTGATTACTTACTGCGTGGTTTGCCGGTAATCTCTTTCTGCCATTCAGATTATGATCCGGTACGACTAAGTGGTGGAGGGTTTGGAGCAAATGACGATGAAGAGGTCGTTGAGGTCTTGAAACGGGTCCAAGACATGCCTATAAACGAACTAAAAGAGATGGGAAGAAGAGGCAGAGACTACCTTTTTACTCATCACGATTTTCATAAAAATATTGAGACATTGATCTCTCACCTGTCATGAAACCAGTGATCATTATCGGTGCCGGACGATCCGGCACGAATATACTTCGGGATGTTATAACGGCAAGTTCAGAATATGCAACCTGGCCATGTGATGAAATCAACTATATCTGGCGGCATGGGAATATTTCCCAACCGACCGATGAATTCAAACCAGAACATGCTACACCTAGGGTAAAGAAGTATATCAGAAAATCCTTTCACCGATTTTCAAGAAGACAACGGGCAGGTACAACTGTAGTGGAAAAAACGTGTGCGAACTCATTGCGCGTGGCTTTCGTCAATGAAATATTTCCTGATGCACGGTTCATACACATTATCCGGGATGGCAGGGATGTCGTCAATTCGGCAATGAAACGATGGCGGGCTGAACTGAATGTTGGTTACATTCTCAAAAAAGCACGATATATCCCAATGTCGGATATCCCTTACTATGGAACAAGATATGTGGGTAACCGTGTTCATCGACTCCTTTCAAAAGAGGGTAGGCTTGCCTTTTGGGGGCCTCGATATTCTGGAATGGATCAACATCTCAAGACACGACCACTTGTTGAGATTTGTTCGTTTCAATGGTTGCGGTGTGTTGAAAAAGCACTAGAAGAATTGGATGGATTGGATTCAGATCGGGTTTATACGGTGCATTACGAAGATCTGATTCAAAGCCCTGCAGAAGAAATTTCCGGATTATTTCGATTTTTGGGAGAATCGGGAGCAGATGAAGAGAAATTATCAGCCATGGTTCATTCAAACAGTCAGGAAAGATGGAAGAAGGAACTTTCTGAAGGACAACTAGATCAGATAAATGATATCATTGAGCCGCTTCTGAAACGATTGTCTTACAAGTAACTCATCTGGTGAAACCGATTTTAAACTTACGCCAGCGATTCTTAAAAAGATCTTTCGATGTTTTTTTTTCATTCATCGCTCTGGTATTACTGTGGTGGCTCATTCTGCTTGTATATCTTATCGCTACTTTTGATACTAGAAAGAATGGATTATTTGTTCAAGAGCGTGTGGGAAGGAATGGCAAACTCTTTAATATCCTGAAAATCCGAACTATGCGTGATGATACGTCGATTAACACAACGGTTACCCAGAGCTCTGATTCTCGAATAACCAAGGTCGGGTCTATTATTCGGAAAACGAAAATGGATGAATTGCCACAGTTGTTTAATGTCCTGATAGGAAATATGAGTTTTGTTGGTCCTCGACCTGATGTCCCGGGTTTTGCGGATCAACTGATTGGCAAAGGTCGAAAGATTCTAACTATTCGACCTGGAATAACCGGTCCCGCAACGCTTGCTTATCGAAATGAAGAAGAAATACTTGACCGTCATGATGACCCGGAAACCTACAACAAAGAAGTTATATTTCCGGAAAAAGTGAGAATCAATATCAAATATATAGAAGAGTACTCCTTTCGAAAGGATCTGAAATATATTCTTGCAACAATCTTGCCTAATATTATACCGGAGAAAGATCTATTTTATGAATGATCGTATCTATCTCTCTCCTCCCCATATGGGTGGGGAAGAACTTACTTTTATCAAGAAAGCATTCGATCAAAACTGGATTGCACCTCTTGGGGAGAATGTTAACAGGTTTGAAAAAGATCTGGCAAGCTATAGCGGTAGAGGGCATGCTGCTGTTGTTACGTCTGGTACGGCGGCGATTCATCTAGGGCTGAAGCTTCTCAATGTTGGATCGGATGATGAAGTGATCTGTCCATCATTCACATTCGTAGCAACAGCTAATCCAATACGATATCAAGGTGCTATTCCGGTTTTTGTGGATTCTGATCCACATACCTGGAATATGGATCCATACCTGATGGAAGAGGCGATCCAAGACCGCGTTGCAAAAGGCAAAAAACCCAAAGCTATCATCGTAGTTCATCTTTATGGGATGCCGGCAAAGATGGATGAGATTCTGAATATCGCCGCTAACTATAAGATTCCCGTTCTCGAAGATGCAGCCGAAGCGCTGGGATCTTCTTTAAATGGGCGTATGTGCGGTTCAATGGGTGATTTGTCTGTTTACTCCTTCAATGGTAACAAGATCATCACCACGTCCGGTGGGGGAGCACTTCTCGGTGACAATGATGAGGTGATCAGAAAAGCTCGATTTCTTGCAACTCAGGCTCGCGACGATGCCCCGCATTATCAGCATTCGGAGCTGGGCTACAACTATAGGATGAGCAATATAGTTGCAGGAATTGGCCGAGGTCAGATGAAGGTACTTCCGGAGCGGGTTGAATCAAGAAGGCAGAATCACAGGCGGTACTTTCAAGCACTCGGGAAAACATGGTTAAAAATTGGTAGAGGATCCAATGGTTTAGAATTCTCCACAGAATCACCAGTAGGCATCTATTTTCTGAAAGAACCATCTGGGTTTTATAGTAACCGATGGTTGACGACAATCTTGTTTAATCCTGAAGAGACGGATGGCATAACTTCGAATGAGATCCGCCATATTTTAGAAGAACAGAATATAGAGAGCCGCCCACTTTGGAAGCCGATGCACCGCCAGCCACTTTACGAAGACGCCCCTCGTTATATCAACGGCGTCAGTGATTTTCTGTTTAGGCATGGATTATGTCTTCCATCAGGGAGTAACTTAAAAAAGGAAAACATTGATAGAATATGTGAAAAAATCATAGAAATAAAGGGGTAATTCAACTTTCATGAAGCCATGCTAAAGAGAAACGACTAGTTATTTGATTTTATCAAAAGAGAGTGGTGTTCCTTTTGAAAGTTCTGTCACAGCTGTTTTCCCAATTATCTGAGATAAAAATTTTGGGTGTAGACCATGACCTGGTCTCACGCTTCGCACATTTTGTTTTGTTATCTTCTCACCTTGTTTTATATCCTTCACCACAAATAGGGAACGCCTTCTTAGCTTATCTTTATCAGTAACTTTATAGTCTACCTTTCCAAGTGTCTTTTCAACGTTTCGTACCTCATCAACCATGAGTTTGAATTCCTTAGGTTCCATTGAAAAACTGGAATCATGACCACCGAATGAACGATCTAAAATAAAATGTTTTTCCACTACTTCGGCTCCAAGACTGACAGCCACGACTGGTACAGTATGTCCTTTAGTATGATCAGATACTCCAACTTTAGTTTTAAATCGTTTTTTTAGGTCGGGGATTGTTAACAAGTTTGCATCTTCAATTGAAGCCGGATAATTTGAAGTACACTTAAGTAGTGTAATGTCTTCATTTCCCACTTTCCGACAGGCATCTAAAGCCAACTCTATATCTTGAATTTCAGCAACTCCTGTAGAAATGATCATTGGCTTTCCTTTAGAAGCCGCATACTCAATCAGGGGTACATCAGTTATTTCAAATGAAGCTATTTTATATTTCGGAACACCCATCTTCTCCAGAAAGTCTACTCCTTGTTGATCAAAAGGGGAGCTGAAGAATTCCATCCCTAACTTATGGGTTATTTCTTGGAGCTTAGGTTGCCA
>Ga0209487_1002548_pt1 | contig 14788 bp, 11 predicted proteins | sample Poulit2012_FD_187524 | JGI IMG/M metagenome (GOLD analysis project Ga0209487, IMG submission 187524) | Agricultural soil microbial communities from Georgia to study Nitrogen management - Poultry litter 2012 (SPAdes) (version 2) | ecosystem: Environmental > Terrestrial > Soil > Agricultural land... | reverse complement strand
TCGGATGTGACGTCCTGCCGAAGCGACAGGCTGTACAGTTTGGTCCCGATGTAGCTCCAAGCGACGAAATAAATGACGGCTCTGATGATGAAGAACGGCGTATTCAGGTATGCCGTCTTGCCACCGATGATCGGGTCGTAGTCAGGACTTGCAGGATCGGTCAGTTCGGCGTGCGTCCAGTGATACAGATCGTGCATGCCGACAAAGATGGGAATCGATAGCACCGCCAGCAGCGGCATCACCGCGCCAAGCGTTTCTGCGATACGCCGAACGACAACGCTCCACCGCGAGCGCGTCAAGTGCTGGATAACGACGAAAAACATCGCCCCCAGCGACACCGTTACGCAGAACAACCAGCCGACGAGGTACGAAAAATAGAACTGCGGCGGGTTGACCAACCAGCCCACCACAGCCAGCAGCAGCAGGACTCCACCAGCAATCGCCGGCACCGTCCAGCTACGCGGTCCCCCGCTGAACCGATAATCAGCTTCGGCCCGATCTGCTGTAGGCCCGTAAGGGTCAAGCAACCAGCCTGCAGCTCCCGATCTTTGTAAGTCTCGTGACATCCAGCTTAACGTTTAAGTCAGCCTAATTGTGTTACTGCGCGGCTTCTGATGTGTCGGTTCCCGCAGCGTCGTCGTCTGATGCGGCGTCGCCCGCCGTGTCGGCATCCGCAGCGCCGTCATCGTCCGTGACACTGTCCCGCGTCGGTGAATCCTGCGCAAGACGAAGCCCAGAACGTTCATCGGGCGGAATATCGTCAAGCGATGCGTTCTGAGAGCGCTGAAGTGCGCGGATGTACGACACGATCGCCCACCTGTCAGCGACGGCAACCTGATGTCCGTACGCAGGCATCGTCCGCACGCCATTGGTAATGACGTCGTAGAGGTAGCCATCCGATTCGTCTACGATGCGCGGATCGTGAATGCTCGGCGGCGGCGTATATCCGTACTGTCCCGTAATGATGATGCCGAGGCCGTCTCCCGAGGGACTGTGGCATACGGAGCAATATATATTATACCGCTCCTGGCCGCGCCGCAGCACTTCCTCGGAGATCTCGATAGGCGTCGAGGTCACGTAGTCTCCGCCCTGCGTCCGGCCGTGGTAGAACTCAGTGTCGTCGTAGAGCAGGCCCCGCGCAACCGTTCCAACGACGGGTGTACGCATCGCACGTCCGTCTTCAAAGAGCGGGTTTGCCTCCTGCGCCCCGTATCGTTGCTGATTGTCCATGTTCGGGTTCAGGTGGACCGGCGGAGACTGGCTCTCCGCTCCTCTACAGCCCATCAACGCTGATCCCACGACCAGCAAGAACAGGATCAGCCCGAACGGTGTGGATGTCTTCATCGTCATCGTGCGATCACGCAACTTCGGCCTCCGCGGTCTCATGATCGTAAATCACCTCGGTGTTCAAGGCTCCGACCTGCGTGAGCAATTCTTCTGTCTTGTTGATGTCGAACATGGCATCCGAAGCTGCAATGTGCAGGAAAAAACCGTCGTCGGTTGCCCGTCGGAAGTTCTCCGAATAAAAGAGCGGGTTGTACGGCCGCGGCAGACCATTCATGCCGAACATCCCCGCTACGGCGCCGATCGATGCCAACAGAACGGTCACCTCAAAAGCCACAGGAATGGACTGCTCAAACGCGAAGAACGGCTTACCGCTGATGTTGAGCGGGTAGTCAACGGCATTCATCCACCATTGCATCCAGAACCCGATAAACATCCCCGTGATACCTCCTCCCAGAGCGAAGTACCCCACCCGAGAGCTCCCGAGCCCCATCGCTCGATCCATTCCATGAATCGGAAAAGGGCTGTGGGTGTCGAAATGTTTGTATCCCGCCCCATGCACCGCCTTCGCCGCGTTCAGCAGCTCAGCCGGATTGGCAAACTCGGCGAGAAGGCCGTGCGTTTCGCCGCGCCCACTCTCGTAGATGCCCATCGAGGCTTTGATGTCGCTTAAGAACCTGCTCATAACACCTTGATTCAGGGCGTGCTAATCAGTTTTCGTTATCGGCTGCATCCACATCACTTGCATCCGGGCGCGCATATCCAACCTCGCGTCCTGCAGGTGCACCGTCTCCGTGGTCGTCATAAAAGTGCGGGTCGGCCTGCGGCATGACACCTTTGACCTCGGAGATCGCGACCATCGGCAGGAAGCGGAGGAACAGAAGGAATAGTGTAAAGAAGAGACCGAACGTGCCCAGGAATGTCAGTGCGTCGACGATCGATGGCGAATAATAACCCCACGAGCTGGGCAGGAAGTCGCGGTGCAGCGACGTGATCACGATCACAAATCGTTCGAACCACATGCCGATGTTCACGATAATTGAGATCGCAAACATGAACGGAATGCTCCGGCGCAGCTTCTTGAACCAGAAGAACTGCGGGAAGATGAGGTTGCACGTCATCATCGTCCAGTAAGCCCAGGCGTAGGGGCCGGTTGCACGGTTGATGAACGCGTACTGCTCATACTGGACGCCCGAGTACCAGGCGATGAAAAACTCCGTGATGTACGCAAAGCCAACCATCGTACCCGTCAGGAGGATGACGATGTTCATCTTCTCGAGATGGCCGATCGTAATCAGGTTCTCGAGGTTATAAACCCGTCTGGCAATCACCATCAGCGTGACGACCATCGCGAAACCGGAGAAGATGGCGCCCGCAACGAAGTATGGTGGGAAGATCGTGGTGTGCCACCCCGGAATTACTGATATGGCGAAGTCAAACGAGACCACCGAGTGCACAGAGAGAACGAGCGGCGTGGCGAGCCCGGCAAGAAGCAGGTACGATTTCTCATAGTTGCGCCAGTGCCTGTTGGCCCCCGTCCACCCCATCGAGAAAAACGCCAGCACGCGGCGACGCCAGATGCCCTTCGCACGGTCGCGCAGCGTGGCAAGGTCAGGGATAAGGCCGACGTACCAGAACATAGCCGAGACGGCGAAATAGCTCGACACAGCGAAGACGTCCCACAAGAGCGGACTCTTAAACTGCGGCCACAGATCCATCTGGTTTGGGATGGGCAGCATCCAGTACCAGGCCACCCACACACGGCCGGTATGGAACAGCGGGAAGATCATCGCACAGATGACGGCGAAAATCGTCATCGCCTCGGCGGCACGGTTAATCGAGGTACGCCACCGCTGACGGAACAGGAAAAGGATGGCCGAGATGAGCGTGCCGGCGTGACCGATGCCCACCCAGAACACGAAGTTGACGATGGGCCATCCCCAGGCCACCGGCTGGTTGTTACCCCAGACGCCGACACCGTTCCACACCTGGTACGCCAGCATGACGAGCAGCAGGATGACCAGCGAGCTCGAGATGCCGAACGCGAGGAACCATGCGGGTGGCGTCTTCTTCTCCGAATGGAGCGCCACCATCTCGGTGACGTCTCTAAACGAGAGGTTGCCCGTCACCAGCGGCGCGTCGGCATGGAAGTCTGCCGTCGCCTCGGGATGATGATGTGAAGCCGATTTACTCACGAATGCGTATGGTTGAACGTACTTGAGCGATGATCCGCACTGCACCGATGTGTAGCGCGTCAGGCCTCAGGCCGTGCCTCCTTGAGACTGGGGTTGGGATTGTTGACGCGGCCCAGGTACGACAGGCGCGGCTTCGTGTTTAAGTATGCCAGCAACTCGTACCGGCGGTTGTTGCGCTTAAGATTGGTGACCTCGGCCTGCGAATCGTTAAGGTCGCCAAACGAGATGGCGCGGCTCGGGCAAGCCTGCTGGCAGGCCGTCATCACTTCGCCATCTGCAATCGGCCGATCCTCAAGCTTGGCCTGGCGCTGGGTCGAACGGAAACGCTGCACGCAGAACGTGCACTTTTCCATCACACCACGCGAGCGAACCGTCACGTTCGGGTTCTGCGTCATCTGGACGCTCGCCGGCATCGTCTTCGTCCAGTTGTAGAAGTTGAATCGCCGGACCTTGTACGGACAGTTGTTCGAGCAGTACCGCGTACCGATGCAGCGGTTGTAAATCATCTGGTTCGTGCCGTCGGGCGACTGGTAGGTAGCCGCGACCGGGCAGACCGACTCACATGGTGCGTTATCGCAGTGCTGGCACAGCATCGGCTGAAACACCATCTCGGCATCGTCGGCACCATCGCCGACAAAGTACCTGTCGACGCGCAACCAGTGCATCTCACGACCGATTGCCACCTCGCCTTTGCCGACCACCGGGATGTTGTTCTCGCTCTGACACGCAACGACACAGGCATTGCATCCCGTGCAGGCGTTCAGGTCGATGACCATCCCCCACTGGTTCTGGTAGTACCGATCGGCACGCTGCGGCGCCTGCTCCTGCGGATGCCGGTTTTGCCAAAGCGTAGGATACTCCGTCCAGTCCTCGCCGCCCGGCACCGGAGGTTCGGCCCGCCCCGCGAACAGCGGATCGTTCCGGTATTCCTCCATGGTCGTACGCCGCACGATCGGGCGTCCCTCCATCGAATGATGCTCCTGCGTGGTGACGAGCGTGTACGTCGCCCCTGTTCTTTCTACCGACACATCGAGCCGGAACGCCGATCCGTCGGCCGAGCGAAGCACAGCCACGTTCTGACCGATTCCGTTCGCCAGCGCTCCACGATTGTAAATATCCGTGCGGTGGTCGGCGTCGAAAATATGTGGCGGAAGCAACTCGCGGTCGTGCGCAATATTTCTTCCGTAGCCCGTAGTCACTGTAACCGTACCGTCAGGATGCCCCGGTACGATCCAGACCGGAAGTTCGACTTCCTGGCCGCCGGCAGAAATCCGTACGACATCCACTTCGTAGACACCGCGTTTGTAGCGGGCACCCACACCGAGCTCATCCGCCGTGCGCCGGCTCATCAGCGCAGCGTTGTCCCACACGAGCTTCGTGACGGGATCGGGCAGTTCCTGGCACCAAGCGTTGTTGGCAAACGAACCATCGAGAACGGTAGAGTCCGTTCGGATGACGAGCTCGATGCCTCCTGCTGCCGCCTGCTGAACTCCGTTCTGGCTCACGCCCGCCGTCGGTGCACCTGCGATCGCAGCGTAACCCGTGTCGGCAAGGAAGCCGTCATGAACGACGCGGCGCCATCCCTCATCAAACGAGCCGCTGATGGTATCCTGCCAGGTCTGCCGGACGAGGTCGTATCCGGATGTACCCGCCTGCCCCGCCAGCAATCCGAGTAGCTCGACATCCGAACGCGTCTGCTCGTACAGCGGCGCAATGAGCGGCTGGATGACGGAAAGCGTTCCATCGTACGCACGTCCATCGCCCCACGCCTCGAGCGCGTGCGAGCGCGGGATGTGCCAGCCGACTGCGCGTGCGGTTTCGTCGACGTGCACGCCCAGATGGATGCTGGCGCCCACATTGGCCAGTGCATCCGCAAAGCCCAGCTCAGGCGGCAGGCTGTAGACGGGGTTCGTGCCGATCATGATGAGCGCGTCGATGTTGCCTCCGCGCATCTCGGCGATGAGTTCGGTGACCGCCGCCGACTGTGGCGGAGCGCCTTCCCCGGCATCGAGCATCGTCACTGTGGTGCCAATGCTGCCGAGTGCGGCATTAACGGCCGCGCAAAGCGCGTGGACGGACGCGGGCTGCGTCGGCCCGGCGAGTAGAAGGCCACGCGAACCAGCACTTCGCAAGTCCGAAACGACTGCTCCAACAAATGCTCGAGCCGATTCCGGGAGCTGAGCCGATGCACCGCCACCCACGCCGAGCCCAGAGGCAATGGCCGAAGCGACGGCCGAAATCTCGGAAGCACGGAGTCTCAACCGGTTGTCGGCCGCTCCTCCGGTCACCGAGTACTGGCTCTCGACGACGTAAAGGCGGTTCAGTCCGTCATTCTCCGACTCGAGCTTACGACGGTCGGCAAACTCACGCGCGTTGTATACGTGATTCTGATCCGCTGCACTGAGGAAGTCGCCATCGAGGCTGACGATGACCTCGGCCTCACCAAAATGGTAGAGGGGACGGACGGCACGGCCATATGCCTGCCGCAAACCTTCGCCGAGGGTGTCCTCACCCGCGTCGTGGTACGTAATCCAGCGCAAGTCACCGAAGCGCGACTGCATCAGGCTACGCAGACGCTCGATCGTTGGGGATGCAGTTGGCTCTGCGAGGACGGCCACGCGTGCACTACCGGCGCGCAGCATCTGCCCGACCTCCCCTACAAAATCGTCCCACGAAGAAGCCTCGCCATTGCGCAGGACCGTCTTCGAGCGGTCAGGATCGTACAGATTGAGAATCGAGGCCTGCTCAAAAACGCCTGAGGAGCCGCGGCTCATCGGGTGATCAGGGTTGCCCTCGACCTTTGTTGGCCGGCCTTCGTGACTCTGCACCAATACAGGCCGAAGCACGCCCTGAAGAGGAATCCCGGTTGCGTACTGAAGCGGAATACCGGGGATGATTTCCTCCGGCTGGCGCGTGTACGGCAGGATGTGCTCAACCGGCTTGCGGCAGGCGGTAAGCCCGGCAAGCGCCATCGAGGCACCCATTACCTGCATAAACTGGCGACGAGTGGTCTTACCCGGGCCCTCACTTGCGCCGGGGAAGAACTCCTCTTTGGTATCGGCTGCTAAATCAGGATCGTTGTGAAGCTGCGCCAGACTGCGCCAGTAACGATCCCCACCCTCATCGAGCTGCTTCTCCTGCGGCTCGACGACAGGAAGCTCAAACATTCTATCGTCGTTTACAGAGTTCAACGGCGTACCCTCGGCCATTCGCTCGGACTGATTCGGTCGCATGCTTAATAGTGACAGGCTGAGCAGTTTGTCGGGGGACGAATGCCGTCGGTCCGCATCCGCTCGAGGTTTTGCTCCACGAAGTCGGCCGGTTGCACGTAGCCCATAGTCGTAACATGCTCGGGCGGCCGAAGATAGAGCTCAGGCTCTCGGTGACAATCGAGGCACCACCCCATTGAAAGCGACTCCTGCAGCGACACAACGTCCATCAGATCGACGCGGCCGTGACAAGTCTCGCAACCGACGCCACTGGTTACGTGCACGGCGTGACTGAACTGCACGAAGTCCGGCATGTCGTGCACCTTCACCCACTCGATCGGCTGGTTCGTCGCCCAGCTTTCACGCACGGGAAGCAACTGCAGCGACTCCGTCTGGATCTGCCCGTGGCAGTTCATACAGGTCTGTGTCGGCGGCACCACAGCATGCTGCGAAACCTCCACGCCGCCGTGGCAATAGCGACAGTCGAGCCCGAGTTCACCCACGTGAAGACGATGGCTGTACTCGACCGGCTGCTCCGGTGCATATCCCACATCGGTAAACTCCGGTGAGAAGAAGTACCAGATCAGAAAGATGAGAAAAAGCCCTCCGAGCAGCGCACCACCGAGCGAAAGGAGTGGTAGGAGATTGGCCTTCTTCGAAAAAACCTGAGCCATACGGACTTCACCGCGGAACGTTTGATTCGCCTGAGCTCGAGCTACTGAGCACAAATTGATCGCCGGGCATCCGGGATGTGGTCTGGCGCGCTATGGGCCCCACGATGTTGCCCGGAACCTGCTGCAGACCGCGTCGGGTGTTCCCTGATTTCACGGCCGTGGAATCTACCACACCGCAAGGATGAACGTAGGGGAAACCCCCACCCAAGGCCGCATTTGTGCGATTCTTCAAGGATCTGACGCGATAGGTGAGCAGCCGCCGATGCTGACCGACATCTTTGCCGTAAGGAGAAACCCCCGGGCGTGTCTCCGGCATTTCGGAGTGGGCAAACTTAAACGCGGGAATCTCGAAAACCAAGACATCGTCTTCATCTGTCCTGCCCGTTGCCTTCATTGCAGCGCCCAGGGGGTTGCCCTACCACCTGGTTATTCAGCAGTTAGATACGCAATCCGAAAGGAACCGAAGTGCAACGGAGACGCGACTTTACAAATGGGCCGCCGTATCTTTGAGTCATGAGAGAACGCAGTGCAGAATCGCTCCTCGATATCGATTCACCGGCCGTGGTGACGGAAGCGGCGGTCGTTGACGTGTCAATTATCATCGTCAACTACAACGTACGCGAGTTTCTGCATCAAGCGCTGCAGAGCGTGCGCCGTGCGTCGGCCGGGCTGAACGTCGAAGTGATCGTCGTGGACAACAACTCGGCCGATGGCTCTACCGAGATGGTGGCCGACGAATTCCCGGAGGTCACGCTGATCGAGAACCGCGACAATACTGGATTTAGCCGCGCAAACAACCAAGGTATCCGGATTGCGCAGGGGCGTTACCTGCTGATTCTCAACCCGGATACGATTCTGCAGGAGGATACGCTTACAACGCTTGTCGATTATCTCGATCGGAATCCCGAAGCCGGCGCTGTGGGCTGTCAGATTCTGAATCCGGATGGATCATTTGCTCCGGAAAGTCGGCGCGCCTTCCCCACACCACGTGTGGCGCTTTATCGGATTACCGGCCTGAGCCGTCTCTTCCCGCGCAGTCCGCGCTTCGGCCGCTACAACATGACCTTCCTCCCTATCGATAAGGAGTCGGAGGTCGATGCACTCAGCGGTTCCTGCATGATGGTGCGTCATGCGGCGCTCTACCATTCGCCGGAGACGGCTGAGAGTCTCGCCCTTTTAAACGGGCGCGCAAGCGGTGAGAACATCCGCAGCACCGACTCGGGCAGCGGTGCAGGTCTCTTCGACGAGACGTTCTTCATGTACGGCGAGGATCTCGACTGGTGCTTCCGCATCCAGCAGGCGGGCTGGTCCATCCGCTACACGCCCGAAACCAAGATCATCCACTACAAAGGCGAGAGCACGAAGAAAGGCGAACTACGCTACGTGCGGCTCTTCTATGGTGCGATGGCCACGTTTGCGGAGAAACACCTTCAGAGCCGTTACTCGCGCTTGTTCACGCTCGCCATCCACAGTGCGATTTTCGCGCGGGCGAGTCTGAGCGCCGTTGCTCAGGTCGGCAGAAAAGTGCTTCGGCCAATGCTCGAATTCGGTATTGTTTTTACCGTCGTTGCCGCACTTGGAACGCTCATCCTCGGCCGCAACGGCCAGTTTCCGCCGCCGATGTTCTTTTTAGCCGTGGCGGGTGGTTTCGCTTTTACCTATGTGGTCTCGGCGCTCGCCGCCGATGCCTATGCTCCGGCCAATCGCCGCCGGATCGTGCCGGTGTGGCGGAGCCTCGCTGTTGCACTCGTGGTGATGGCGACGATGTCCTTTTTCATTAAGGATATTGCGTTCTCCCGGCTCCTTCTACCGCTCTCGGTTGCGGCGTCAGGTGCGCTCCTGGCATTCTTCCGACTATCGGCTCGGCCGCCGGCCGAACGCACAAACGAGCGCGTATTGCTCGTCGGAAGCCAAAGCGAACATGAACGCCTCACTCGGATGCTTGCCAATCAGCCAAGTGGTCTGATCGTCGCCGGATATGTGGAGGTGGATGAGTCGCGCGTGCGGCGGGCGCGGGCAAACAAGCCGCTCGGACCACTGCGTCAACTGCGCGACATCATCCGGCTGCATCACATCGATGAGGTCTTCTTCGCTTCGAGCTGCATCTCAAACCAGGAAATATTCCGGCAGATGCAGTTGCTTCGAGATCTGCCGGCGCAGTTCCATATCCTCTCCGACGGGCCTGACATCATCATCGGCAAAGCGTCTATTCACGACTTCTCGACTGCGCCGATCGTCGATGCCGCGTCGGCCGTACAATCTCCACGGAGCACGATCGCGCGGCGCGCGTTTGAGTTGCCTATCGCACTTGCGTGGCTCGCTGCCTATCCCGTTTGCGTTTTGATTGACGTCGTCAAACCGCGACGTCGCCCCTTACGTAAGCTATCAACCTCAATGGCTTCCGTATTATTGGGAAGGAGAGCGTTGGTCGGCTATGACGAAACGGGCTCTTTCATACCGCCGGCAGAGTGGCGCCTCAAACCGGGCGTGTTTTTCGTGACTGATGCCGGCAAGGCCAGGCAGGACCTCGAACGAGTTTACTGGTTTTACATGCAACATCAGAGCTCGGCGATGGATTGGGATATTATGCGGAAGAGTCTGAGCCGCACGTAGCATCCAATTTCGTCGCCCACTCTCTCACCTGAATATCGAACTTGCAGGCCAGTTTCCGCCGTCTCATCCAGGACGCACCTGCGGATTCGAACCTGATTGCACCTCTTATGGCCAAGCCAAACGACCAATACCTGCTCGACTTCGAGCGACCGATTTTTGAGCTCGAGCGAAAGCTCGATGAGATGCGGTCGTTCGCCCAGGAAGACAAGACCGTTGATCTGTCTGCAGAGATCAAGGCGCTGGAATCGCGCGTCGATGAGCTTCGGCAGTCGATATACCGTAATCTGACGAGCTGGCAGCGGGTTCAGATTGCGCGGCATCCGCTTCGCCCGTACACGCTCGATTACATCGACTTACTGACCGACGGGTTCGTCGAGATGCACGGCGACAGGCTGTTTGCCGATGATCCGGCCATTGTGGGAGGCTTCGCCAAATTTCGTGGCTCGCGCTATGGCTCTGTCGACCGCACCGTGATGGTTATCGGGCATCAGAAGGGCCGCGATACAAAGAGCCGGCGATACCGGCGCTTCGGGATGCCGAACCCCGAAGGTTATCGCAAAGCGTTGCGGCTGATGGAGACGGCGGCCCGGTTCAATAAGCCCATCCTCACCTTCCTCGACACGCCCGGAGCTTATCCTGGTCTTGAAGCCGAGGAGCGCGGGCAGGCCGAGGCAATCGCTCGAAACCTGATGATGATGGCGCGCCTACCGGTGCCGGTCGTGGTTTCCATCATCGGAGAGGGAGCATCCGGAGGGGCGCTTGGCATCGGCATTGGTGACCGCATCCTGATGCTTGAAAACGCGTGGTACTCCGTGATATCGCCCGAGAGCTGTTCGTCTATTCTGTGGCGCTCGTGGGATTACAAGGAGGACGCGGCGGAAGCCCTTAAACTGACGGCGAACGATCTCATCCAGCATAATGTCGTGGATGAGATCGTCGAAGAACCGATCGGGGGGGCACACCGCGACCCGCACACGACGGCGGATTCCCTTGGCGCGGCCGTAGCGCGCACGTTCGACGAACTGAGCGAGAAACCCATCGATCAGCTCCTGGCTGACCGCGTCGACAAATTCGACGCGATGGGCTCCATCAGTAGCTCGCCCGTCGGCGCCGAGCCCGCTGCCGAGCATCAATAAGACATGATTGAATACGTCCATCAGCACCGCGTGCGTTACCGGGAATGCGATCCGATGGGGGTGGTTTATCATGCCCATTACGTGGATCACTTCGAGGTTGCTCGTACGGAGGCGCTTCGCTCGGTAGGGCTCCCCTATCGATCAATCGAAGACTCTGGCATCATCATGCCGGTGGTGGACCTGCAGGTGAAATACCATCGCCCTGCTCGTTATGATGACTTGCTGAACATTGTCACGCGGTTTAACCGCATGCCGGACGTCCGGGTACCCATCGAGTACGAAGTACGCAATGCGGACTCAGACGAACTCGTCGCCACGGGTCATGTCACGTTGTGTTTTGTAGATCAGGCGAGCGGCCGGCCCGTCCGTGCGCCGGAGAACGTTCTTGCAGCATTCGAGCGCGCATCAATCGTCCATTCAGGATCATGATTATCCCTGACTTCATCACCAACACATTCGTCAACGATCTCATCAATCGCGGACTCAAAGAAGATGTCGGAACCGGAGACGTGACTACCCTGGCGACGGTTGATGCGGGGACGATGGCAACGGCCGTGTTCACGGTGCGCCAGGATGGTGTCGTTGCCGGGCTCTGGATGGCTGATCGCGTATTTGAGACGGTGGAGGCGGCGTTACACACGTCGTGGCATGTTGATGAAGGCGCGTACCTTGTCGCAGGATCGCGCGTCGGCAAGGTCAAGGGGCCGGCTCGCGGACTGCTAACCTCCGAACGTCTCGCCCTCAACATTATGCAGCGCATGAGTGGCATCGCCTCCGCAACTCGTAAGATGACGGAGCTGGCGGCGAGCTACGGAACGAAAATTCTCGACACCCGCAAGACGGCACCGGGTCTTCGAGCGCTCGATAAGTGGGCGGTGCAGATCGGCGGCGGAGAGAATCATCGACTGGGCCTGTTCGATATGATTCTCATCAAGGATAATCACATCAAGGCGGCCGGTGGCATCGAAGCAGCCGTCGCCGCGGCTCGGCGCTTCTGCATGGAAGACGGGCGCCAGATGAAGCTCGAGATCGAGGTTAGATCGCTGGAGGAGCTCGAACTCGTCCTCGGCCTGGAAGGTGTCGACGTTATTTTGCTCGACAACATGGCGCACATTACGGATGACGGCGTCGACGTGTCCGTGCTCCGTAAGGCGGTAGAAATGGTAGGTGGCCGCGTGCCTACGGAGGCGTCAGGCAATATCACACTTGACACCGTCGGCCCCATAGCCTCCACGGGTGTGACATTCATCAGCAGCGGCGCGCTCACGCATTCCGTGACGGCGCTGGATATCGGTTTGGATATCGAGCTGGAAGGAACTGACTGAGGTAAAACTCAGGCGCCACGCCGGTGCCGCACATCGAAGGACGGCGATTCTACTCCCCCCGTTCGACCAGCAGTTCAATCGTCACCGGCGCGGTTCCTCGACCGATCATACCAATTTTGCGTGCCGCCGCCTCGCTCAGATCGATGACCCGGTTCCCCACAAACGGCCCGCGGTCGTTGATCCGCACCGTCACCTCGCGCCCGTTGACGTCGTTGATCACGCGGACCTTCGATCCGAACGGCAGCGTCGGATGGGCCGCAGTCAACTCGGCCGGATTGAAGGTCTCCCCGTTCGCCGTAGGATTTCCGGCGAAGCCGGCTCCGTAGAAGCTCGCCTCGCCACTTTCTACCAGCCGCGAATCGTACTCGGTCTCATCGACAACCAGTGGAGCGGCATCCTGGCGCGGTATCAATGTGAGCGCCAGCATCTGCTCCGGCCCCGGCTTGCCCGGTTCAAGCAGATCCGTCGGCTGCCCGTACGGCACGGCAGCGATGGCCGACACACCGACCGCCGAAGAGACGATCGCCACGCCTTTCCACTGCCTGAGCCGCCGCTTCAAACGGTTTCGCTTGCGTACGTTGCGCTTTGTCATCAGATCAACCGAACTGTTTCGCTTACCGCGTCGACCAAAGGCTATCGTCCGAAGAGGTTCTCATCAGGCGGCATTTCTTTACATTACATCCATACAATTGCGGAGAAATGTCGTGCTTGTCGAGAACGTAATGAGTTCACCGGTGATCAGCGTGGGGCACAATGTGAGCCTCGGTGACGCTTACTCGTTAATGCAACAGCGGAGTATACGCCACCTGCCCGTGGTAGAGGGGAAAGCTATCGTGGGAGTCGTCACAGACCGCGACCTCCGGCTCGCGACGTCCAGACTCAGTGCTCAACCGTTCACCGCCTCGGCGGCGGTGGCCGACGTCATGTCTCACCCGCCGATCACCGTCTCGCCAATCGATCCGGTCGAGGAAGCCGCCCGCGCTATGATGATGCGCAAGATCGGCTGCTTACCGGTGGAGGTCGATGTAGAACTCGTCGGCATCGTCACGGGCACGGATTTGCTCGAAGCGCTCATCCGCTTGACAGGTGCCACGCACGCGAGCAGCCGCATCGAGGTGCGATTCCGCGATCAGGCCGACCTTGCGCGGCTGGCGCAGTTGCTCGAGGAGCGCCGCGTCGACATTCTCTCGATGCTCACGTACGAAGAGGATAGCGGCGAAGATAATAATGGCGACGAGGCCGATGCCGGCACGCGAAGCGCCGTCCTCCGCACTTCCACCATGAATCCTCGCGCGCTGATACGGGCAATACAGGATCAGGGGATGACCGTCGTGTGGCCGCGGGTAAGATGACAACGGCTTTCGTATACGACAGCCGTTACGCCGGCTATGATTTCGGGCGCGGCCATCCATTCAGCCCAGCTCGTCAACAGCTGCTGCTGCAACTTCTGGAGGCGGTGGACATCCACCTGCCGCTCATCGCGCCTCGCCCCGCACCCGACGAAGCCATCCGGCAGGCTCACAGCCGCGAGTACGTCGACTACGTCCGGAAGGCATCTCGAAAACCGGAACGAGATCTATTGCCGCGGTTCGGATTCGGCACACCGGACGTCCCGCTCTTCCGCGGGATGCACGACGCAGCAGCCCTGCTCGCCGGCGGCACGCTCCACGCCGCCGAGCTCGTTGCAGACGGCGAGGCCTCAATCGCACTCAGCCTCGGCGGCGGCCTGCACCACGCACAACGCTCCTCGGCGGCCGGGTTCTGCGTGTATAACGACTTGTCGATCGCCATCGCTTATCTCCGCTCCCGTGGTTTGCGCGTAGCCTACCTCGATGTCGACGTCCACCACGGCGACGGCGTGCAGGCCATGTTCTACGACGACCCGAATGTGATGACCATCAGCCTGCACGAGTCGGGGCATTATCTCTACCCCGGCACAGGCTTCGCGCATGAAATCGGCGACGGCGACGGCCGCGGCTATTCGATCAACGTGCCGCTCGAGCCCGACACTGACGACGACCTGTACATGGATGCATTCGAAAACGTGGTGCCGCACGTGCTATCATGGTTTCAGCCGGATGTCCTCGTTGTGCAATGCGGCGTCGACGCGCACACGGCCGACCCGCTCGCCGATCTCCGCCTCACAAGCCGCGGCTTCCACGCGCTCTTCGCCCGCATCCTCAACCTCATCAATACGCACGCCGTCGGCCGCGGCGTACTCTCACTCGGAGGCGGTTATAACCTCGACGCCACCGTGCGCAGCTGGGCGGTCCTCATTGCCACCCTGCTTGCAGAGGAACTACCGGCCGAAATCCCACGCATATCAAGCCAGGTTTCGACCAACCTCTACGA
>Ga0209487_1002547_pt1 | contig 14791 bp, 15 predicted proteins | sample Poulit2012_FD_187524 | JGI IMG/M metagenome (GOLD analysis project Ga0209487, IMG submission 187524) | Agricultural soil microbial communities from Georgia to study Nitrogen management - Poultry litter 2012 (SPAdes) (version 2) | ecosystem: Environmental > Terrestrial > Soil > Agricultural land... | reverse complement strand
TTGCCCAATTAATTTTAAATTTCGCTGATTATCGTTTGATCGAGTGGCGCAAATAAATAGTATGACGTAATTTTCTTTTCCTTGTGTATTAGACTATAATAATACTATAATAGTATGACACATTGTTTAATGGGCGGTGAAAAAGTGGATTTGTCAGAAAGGCAAGAGAAAATTATTGAGATCGTTAAAGAGAATGGTCCAATTACGGGGGAGAAAATTGCCACACGCTTAAATTTGACGCGTGCGACGTTACGTCCTGATTTAGCTATTTTAACAATGGCAGGCTTTTTAGATGCTCGTCCACGTGTCGGTTATTTTTATACAGGTAAAACAGGTTCAGAGTTATTAACAGAGAAAATTAAAAAATATAAAATAAAAGATTTTTATTCCGTGCCTGTCGTCGTAGAAGAAAATGCATCTGTTTATGATGCTATTTCAACGATGTTTTTAGAGGACATTGGTACTTTATTCGTCGTCGATCAACATTCGTGTTTGACGGGTGTACTTTCACGAAAAGATTTACTACGAGCAAGTATCGGTAATCAAAATTTGAATACACTTCCTGTACATATCATTATGACACGAATGCCAAATATTACGGTTTGTCGAATGGACGATTTACTCATTTGTGCAGCTCAAAACTTAATTGATAAACAAATCGATGGTTTACCTGTTGTACAAGATACTGAAAATGGATTAGAAGTTATTGGTCGTGTAACGAAAACAACTATTACACGTGTATTCGTTGAACTCGTGACAAACGATGACATATAATAGCAGGGGGAGATATGACTATGAGCATCAAAACTGTGTACGTCTTATCTGATTCAGTCGGTGAGACAGCCGAATTAGTTCTTAAAGCGGGTTTAAGCCAATTTAATAGTGAAGATGATTATAATATTCAACGCATCCCTTACGTTACCGATCAACAAACAGTAGAAGATGCTCTTCAAGTTGCCAAAGAAAGGGATGGTGTCGTTGGATTTACCCTCGTTGACCCGAACTTACGCGGCTTCTTGAATGAGCGGGCTAAACAATTGAATATTGAAGCAATCGATATTATGGGACCGATGTTGTCAGTTATGGAACGAGCTTTTAATAAAAAGCCTCGACTAGAACCGGGATTAGTGCATAAACTTGATGAAGATTATTTTAAACGTGTTGAAGCGATTGAATTTGCCGTGAAATATGATGACGGAAGAGATTCTCGGGGTATTACACGAGCAGATATTATTTTAATCGGTGTTTCTCGAACATCAAAAACCCCACTATCACAATATTTAGCCTTACAACGGTATAAAGTAGCTAACGTACCAATCGTTCCAGAAGTCGATCCACCACAAGAACTGTTTCAAATCGATCCAAAAAAAGTTATCGGCTTAAGTATCGAACCGAAAAGTTTATATAGTATACGTAAAGAACGCCTAAAAGCATTAGGTTTAGGTGATCAAGCAGCATATGCGCAGCTTGAACGGATTTATGAAGAAATTGATTATTTCAATAAAATTGTTGAAAAAATAAATTGCCAAGTCGTTGATGTATCTAATAAAGCGGTTGAAGAAACTGCGAACATTATTATTCAAATTATACAGAACAATCATTTAGAATAGTATGCAAAAAACTAAATGCTTAAAACACGAATGAAATTGCCAAATGGAAAATAAATGTAAAGATGAGAACTATTTTTATTGGTCGTTTTACACAATTATATTGTTTAACAACGGCTTTTGTTTTAGTAAGTTTTTATCTTTAATCAATTAATCTATTATTTACATTGGCAACTGTTCGTGTTTTTTGCATGGAAATTAAAATTAAATCTTATAAAGGATTTACAAATTAATAGATTTATTGCTATTTTTATAGTATAATTACCTATTGTGTAAACAATTAAACCTTTTTAATACAAATGATTAATAACCCATTTGTAATGACAGCATCTCTTTATATATGTTCAAGCATTAACTAATCTACGATAAAAGATATTGTCTAAACTTTTTCTAAAGCTTCTCATTTTCTTTATATACATACACATTAATAATTTTAATCGTAAAAAATGAACACATTCGTACATTGAACACATATTTAGTGTGATTTTAAACACGATTAGTAAAATTTGTTCACGAAAAATACATATATTCATTATTTATTTAAAAAAATGTCGAATGTTGCAGGAATTCTATATTTATATAGCGAAAGAAATAATTATGCATTGTGAAGGTGATGTGTATGGGAAATAGAATACCGGAAGAAATTATTGAACAGATTAAAGGATCAAACGATATTGTCGATATAATAGGAGAGTATGTCCAATTAAAAAAACAAGGAAAAAATTATTTTGGGCTTTGTCCATTTCATGACGAAAAAACACCTTCCTTTTCAGTAGCACCAGATAGGCAAATTTTTCATTGTTTTGGATGCAAAAAAGGTGGCAATGTCATTACCTTTATAAGAGACATTGAAAACTTCTCATTTTTGCAAGCTGTTCAAGTTTTAGCCGAACGTAGTGGTGTACAATTACCAAAACTATCCTATCAACAGGAACATTCAGTAGCAGATAAAGAACAAGCCGATATTTTAGTTGCGTATGAATGGTTAATGAGATTTTATCATCATCTTTTAAAGTTTTCTAAGGAAGGAAAATTAGCTTTAAAATATTTAAACGAGCGTGGAGTTACAGATCAAACGATTGAAAAATTCCAACTCGGTTACGCACCAAACTCAGGAGAGTTAACAACAAATTTTTTGCTTAAAAAGGGATATGACGAACAATTTCTTATCCATAATGGATTGTTAACTGTTAATGAACATGGGATAGTAAATGATCCATTTCGTGGTCGAGTTATTTTTCCTATAAGAAATCATTTAGGAAAAACAATTGCTTTTGGTGGACGGACTATGCAAGATGGTCAACCGAAATACATTAACAGCTCCGAAAGTAAATTGTTTCAAAAAAATAAACTGCTCTATAATTTCGATCTAGCAAGAAAACATGCACGTAAAGAAAGGTCGCTTATTCTCTTTGAAGGCCAAATGGATGTTATTACTGCTTATCAAGCGGGTATTGAACACGGTATTGCTACATTAGGAACAGCCTTAACGAGTTATCAAGCTCGCTTGCTTAATCGATATGTTCAAGAAGTTATTATTTGTTATGATGCTGATCAAGCTGGTCTAGAGGCAGCTTATCGTGCAGCAAATTTGTTAAGAGAGTTTAACAATGACGTGCGCATTGTTCGTCTGCCGACCGGATATGATCCAGATGATTTTATAAAAAAACACGGTAGTGATGATTTTTTAGAGCTCATAAAAAACAGTGACACATATATAAGTTTTTATATGCATTATTTAAAGAGTGATTTTGATTTATCTATAGAAAATGATCGTATTAATTATTTACAAAAAGTTTTAAAACAACTAGCAACGGTTAAGAGTGTCGTTGAAAGGGAATATTATTTAAAAGATTTAAGCAATACATTTAATTTGTCTTTAACATCGTTAATGGATGAAGTGAATCAATATGAAAAACAACAACGAAATGTTAAGGATAAGAGGATAAAGGATAGATATACTAGTACAAGACGATCTCCTCAAGCGAATGAAAGGTTACTTCCTGCACATGTTAATGCAGAAAGAAAGTTGATTGCTTATATGTTACAAAACAAATATGTTGCTCAACGAGTTCAAGATGAGTTAGGAGCGAACTTTAACTTCGATGAACATAAAGTTATCGCAACTCATTTGTACGGTTTTTATGAAGCAGAAAACGAGCCTAATGTTAGTTCATTTGTGCAATGGATTGATGATCAAAACATTCAACAAATTGTTACTGAGTTAGGCATGGTTACATTAAATGAGCCGGTTAATGAACAAGAAATTGCTGATTATATCGCAACAATTTTGCGATTTTCGAAACGGGCAACAATTGATCATTTTATACAAAAGCAAAAGGAAGCAGAACAAGCAAATGATCCAATCAAAGCTGCACAGTTTGCGATGAAAGTCATTGAGTTGAAAAGAAATATGGATCAAGTAAAATAATTTATGGCATTTGAAAGGAGGGGGACTCATGGGCGACAAACCATCTGAAGAATTAGACAATGAAATGACGCTAGAACAAACGAAAGAACAATTAATTTCTAAAGGAAAAAAAGAAGGTTCATTAACGTTTGAAGAAATAGCCGATCGTTTATCAAATTTTTCGGTTGAATCTGAAGAGATGGATGAGTTTTATGAGGACCTAGAAGAACAAGGCATTGAAGTTATTGATGACACGGATGATGCAGATAAAGATGAAGGTGATTCCGATTCTAAAGATCTTGCAGTGCCATTAGGTGTGAAAATAAATGACCCTGTTCGAATGTATTTAAAAGAAATCGGACGAGTGGATTTATTAACAGCTGAAGAAGAAGTCGAACTTGCAAAACGTATATTAGATGGTGATCAATTAGCTGCTCAGGAGTTAGCAGAGGCTAATTTACGTTTAGTGGTCAGCATAGCTAAACGATACGTCGGGCGTGGAATGCTCTTTCTCGATTTAATTCAAGAAGGTAATATGGGATTAATTAAAGCTGTTGAAAAATTTGATCATACGAAAGGATTTAAATTTAGTACGTATGCTACTTGGTGGATTCGTCAAGCGATTACACGAGCGATTGCTGACCAAGCCCGTACGATTCGTATCCCTGTTCATATGGTAGAGACGATTAATAAGCTCATACGTATTCAACGACAATTATTACAAGAGTTAGGCCGCGATCCAACACCAGAAGAAATTGGAAAAGAAATGGATTTAACACCAGATAAAGTTAGAGAAATATTAAAGATTGCCCAAGAACCTGTTTCATTAGAAACACCTATTGGCGAAGAAGATGATTCCCATTTAGGTGATTTCATTGAAGATCAAGAGGCTGTCTCACCATCAGATCATGCAGCTTATGAATTGCTAAAAGAACAATTAGAGGATGTACTCGATACGTTAACCGATCGTGAAGAAAATGTTTTGCGATTACGTTTTGGACTTGATGACGGTCGCACACGTACATTAGAAGAAGTTGGTAAAGTATTTGGTGTAACGCGTGAGAGAATTCGTCAAATTGAAGCTAAAGCATTACGTAAATTGAGACATCCCAGCCGTAGTAAACAATTAAAAGACTTTTTAGACGACTAGTAACTTAATCATTTGCAATGATCGATACTCATTTACAGAAATGACTTTCGCACATTTAAGTGAAAGTCATTCTCTCTGGGTATCTTTGATATGAGGGACTTTAGCATGATTGATGAGCGAAAAAAAATAATTGTTGAAGAAATAACTTATTGGAAGGAACATAAGTTATTACCTGAAGAACAATGCAATTTTTTACTCGCATTGTATACGCAAGGTGAAGGTGAAAAACGGTTTTTTAAACCGAAATACGAAAGAACATTTATGATTTATTTGCCATTACTCGTTTCGCTCATTCCACTTTCTGTTGTTATTACATATCTCACACAATTTTCGTTAACATTACAAATAAGTTTGCTCATAGTTTTTTTATTGTTTTCTTTGTTTAGTTATTTTTTATTTAAAAGACATAAGTTTCAATACACGTATATCGCATTACTGACAACGCTTATTTTAATTTTGTTTATAACTGTTTTTATAACAAATTATTTTTCAATAAACAAATTTATTTTACCACTTATTATTTTACTCAACTTTATCGTTTGGTATTTTATTGGAAAGTGGGAAAAACTAAAACTGTTACAAATCATTAGTGTTGGTTCTTTTGTTTTTACGTGTTTTTACATTATTTTTCAGTTTACTTAACAAATTCCTTTAAAGAATTACAATTTTAAAGTAATATATATGTAGTCTTTTACATCACAACGAAAGTGAAGCACTTATACATAAGGAGGAAAAATAGGATGAGAAACCCATTAATCCCATTTGGAATTATCGCTATTCTAGGGATCGTTATTATGATTATTGTTGCTTACTTTGGAGTGTTTCAACGTGAAGCGATTCAAAATCCTGATGCTGTTCAAGAAAGTGAATCAATAGATAGCCCTGAAGAACTTTATAAAAACTCATGTGCTAGCTGTCATGGGGATGACTTATCAGGAGCTTCAGCACCAGACCTTCAAGATTTAGGAAGTCGTTATTCTGAAGAGGATATTAAGACAATTATCGTTGAGGGTATTGCACCAGGAATGCCTGGCGGTTTAGTCAATAATGAAGAGGCGGGAATTCTCGCGGAATGGCTTGCCGAGCAAGAATAAGATAATGATGTAAAAAGGGTTGTCCAATACGATTAATAGTAATGAGAAAACTTTTTTCCGTTACTTTGTATTGATGACAGCTCTTTTTTCTTTATATATTAGTTGAGGTGAACATTGCAAATGACATTAACTTTATCAAAACGACTACAAACGATTGCCTCATTTTTACCAAAAAATGCTTATTTTGCAGATATTGGTACGGATCATGCCTATTTACCTTGTTATATTTGTTTACATGATATAAACGCTTCAGCGATAGCTGGCGAAGTTAGTGAAGGCCCATTTAACCGGGCGAAGAAAACGGTTGAAACTTTCAATTTAACAAATAAAATTGATGTTCGTTTAGGCGATGGATTACAAGTACTCAATGAAAAAACTGATCATATTGAACAGCTCGTCATCGCTGGAATGGGCGGTTCATTAATGAAAGATATTTTAAATAGTGGCTTAAGTAAGCTAACGTCGGTTAAACGGATTATTTTACAACCAAACGTCGGTGCAAAATTTATTAGAGAATGGTTATATGAACAACATTATGCCATTGTTGCTGAAACAATTGTTGAAGAAAACAATCATTTATATGAAATCGTTGTTGCAGATTATGGTTTAAAACAACCTTATGACACAGCAAACGAATTAAAAGCAAAACAAATGATGTTCGGTCCATTATTAATGGAAGAGAAATCTGTCTTATTTCAAAAAAAGTGGTTAAATGAATTAAATCACTTACGACAAGTCATTAACCAAATGAAACATGCAAAGCAATCAAAAACGCAAAGGGAGCAATTTTTACAACAAATTTGCTGGATTGAGGAGGTTTTAAGTGATGAATAAATTAACCCATGGGCAAGTTTTTCAATTGATGGAAGAGTGGGCACCGAAGTATTTAGCATACGATTGGGACCCCATTGGTTTACAAGTCGGTAATCATCATGATGTTGTCAAAAATATTTTAGTGACACTTGATGTTACAATAGAAGTTGTTCAGGAGGCGATTGAAAAAGATGTTAATTTAATTGTCGCACACCATCCAATGTTATTTCGCGCCGTTCAGTCGATTAATACACAAACACCTCAAGGGAAACTTTTAAAACTATTACTTAAACATAACATCACTGTTTACGCAGCCCATACAAATTTAGATATTGCAAAGGGTGGAGTTAATGATGTATTAGCAAATCTTTTACAATTAAAAGATACGAAACCCCTTGCAGATATACAACATGAGTCATTGTATAAAATCGTCGTTTTTGTTCCTGAATCACACGCGGAAGAAGTTCGTAACGCCCTTAATTTAGGTGGTGCAGGACATATTGGAAATTATAGTCATTGTACATTTCAAAGTAAAGGTGAGGGAACATTTAAACCACTTGAAGGAACAAATCCTTTTATTGGTACGCAAGGAAAGATTGAATACGTTGCAGAATATAAAATAGAATCAATCGTCCCGCAAAACAAATTGCAAAAATCAATAGAAAAAATGATCGTATCTCATCCGTACGAAGAAGTTGCTTACGATGTTTACCCGTTGCAAAATGAAGGGAAGACATTCGGTTTAGGTCGTATCGGTAAATGGCCTGAAAAACAAACGTTAGAAAATGTTATACATGATGTGAAAGAAGCTTTTCAATTAAACCATTTACGAGTGACAGGTGATTTAAAAAAGAAAATTAATCGTGTTGCAATTATTGGTGGTAGTGGGGAAAAATATATTCAAACGGCAAAACATAGTGGGGCAGATTTATTAATAACAGGAGATGTCACCTTTCATCAGGCTCAAATCGCTCAACAAATCGGTTTAGCGATTATTGATGCGGGTCATTATATTGAAAATTTAGCGATAGAAACTGTGCAACAATATTTACAAAATAAATTGACCCATGAAAATATTGACATTCATCGCTCAACCATTAATACCAATCCTTTTCAATACGTTTAGTTTAAAGGAGTCTTATTATGAACAATCAGTCGTTTTCATCCTTTAATTTTCAACCATTTATTAACGAAGTCATTGAACAGCTTTATTTTAAACGACCGACTAACATTCAAAAGGAAGTCATTCCATTAATTAAGGCTGGAAAAAGTGTTATCGGTGAATCGGCTACAGGAACAGGTAAAACCCATGCCTATTTACTTCCGCTCCTTAATCGATTAGATTCAACGAAAAAAGAAGTTCAATTTGTTATTACATCTCCAACCCGGGAATTAGCGACACAAATTTATCATGAAATAAAAAAAATAAGTAAACTAGCTCATAAAGAAGACGAATGGACGACTCGGTTACTTGTTGGTGGGATGGATCGTAAACAAATGCAGCAACGGTTGAAATCATCTCCACATATCGTTGTTGGAACACCTGGACGAATTTTAGATTTAGTTTTAAGTGGTCATTTATCAATTTATACTGCTCGTTCATTCGTTATAGATGAAGCTGATTTAATGTTTGAATTGGGACTATTAGAGCCGATTGATCAATTACTCGTGAGAGCAAAAAAAGATATTCAAATTTCGGCTTTTTCAGCAACAATACCAAAACCGTTAGAACTGTTACTTAAAAAGTATTTAGATCAACCCGTTTATATTCATATTGATGAGTCATTAACACCAGAGACGTTACAACATCATCTAATACCATTGCGACATCGTGAAAGAGCGGATGTTATTTTTGAATTAACGAAAGCTTTTCAACCGTATTTAGCAATTATTTTTACAAATGGTCAAGAAGATGCTACTGAACTGGCCAAAACATTAAATGAAAAAGGAATGGCTGTCGGTTTACTTCATGGTGGCATGTCGCAACGAGAACGTCGCCGAATGCTTAAACAAATTGAACAACTACATTTTCAATATATCGTAGCGACAGATTTAGTTTCTCGCGGCATTGATATTGCTGGTGTCAGTCACGTTATCAATGCACAATTACCTAAAGAAGTTAATTTTTACGTTCACCGCGTTGGTCGAACGGCACGAGCTGGATTAGAAGGAATGGCGTTAAGTTTATATACGGAAGAAGACTCAGCACTTATTCATAAATTAGAATCGGAAAATGTTTCATTTACGTTTTCTGATGTTCGCGAAGGGGAGCTTATTCCAACAAGACGTCGCGATTTGACAAAAATGGTGACAAAAACCCGACCGAAAAGTAGAAGGAAAGGTCATCAAAAAGGAAATAAACAACGTCATTCACCACGACGAAGAAAAAGATAATTGAATTTTTATGTTAAAGTATAAATATATAAAGAATTTGTAGAGGGATGGAGTGGAGAATATATGTTAAAGTTAGGCTCACATGTTTCAATGAGTGGTAAAAAAATGTTACTTGGCTCAAGTGAAGAAGCTGCATCATATGGAGCAAATACGTTCATGATTTATACAGGTGCTCCGCAAAATACGAGAAGACGTCCACTTGAAGAATTAAATATAGATGCAGGGCGAGAACATATGGAAAAACATAATATTTCTAATATTGTCGTTCACGCACCTTACATTATTAATATTGCTAATACAAAAAAACAAGATACGTTTGATTTAGGTGTACGGTTTTTACGAAGTGAGATTGATCGTACCGAAGCGATTGGAGCTAAACAAATTGTCATGCATCCAGGAGCCCACGTTGGAGCGGGTGTTGACGAAGGAATTAAGCAAATTATTAAAGGCTTAAATGAAGTTCTTTCTAAGGATGATACAGTACAAATCGCCTTAGAAACGATGGCAGGTAAAGGGACAGAAATTGGTAGGAATTTTGAAGAACTGGCAAAAATTATCGACGGTGTCGTACATAATGATAAATTATCGGTTTGCCTAGATACGTGTCATATTCACGATGCCGGTTACAATGTTCGTGAAGATTTTGATAGTGTTTTAAATGAATTTGATAAAATCATTGGTATTGATCGTATTAAAGTCGTCCATGTTAATGATAGTAAAAATGAACGTGGAGCTGGAAAAGACCGTCATGAAAACATCGGGTTTGGTCACATCGGTTTTGATGCTTTGCATTACGTCATACATCATCCTGAATTTAAACATTTACCAAAAATTTTGGAAACACCCTATGTTGGAGAGCAGAAAAACAAAAGAAAACCACCATATAAATTTGAAATTGAAATGATTCAAGAAGGTACGTTTGATCCAGATTTAAAAGAAAAAATAATGGCCCAATAAAAAATAAACATTGAAAAATCGTTGCGGTGGATCGTTTACCTGCAACGATTTTTTAAATGATAATTAATCGTAAAATAAATGCTCCATTTTATAATGGCGGATAAGTTGCTCAAATAGTTGTTTTGCTTGCATAGCCGTTCGTTCATCTGTCAATTGTTTTAAATCATAAAACATCCTTTTACGTTCACTGTTTTTGAAAGGATTTAACGTTAAATGCCGTAAATATTTTATAATTTCCCTACTTTCTTCCGCAGATAAGGAAAAACCATAAGTCTTACTATATGCTATTAATTCACCATGTGATATATTTTTTAAGCGATGAATCATCATCTGTTTTAAATAATCCGACAAACAATCACCTCAACATTTACTTAAATTCTCCTTGTAGTTTATTCGCTAACATAATATTTTGTTCCAAAACTTTACATGATTTATTTACTAAACATGTGCAAACTAACATTAGGCACAAAAAATTATGTAAAGGAGTGTTATGTTAGATGGACCCATATGAGGATGATAAGCGTGACGTTAGAAAACGTTACTTTACTGATGAACAACCTTCATCCGCTTACGATGAAGAACAACGCCTTAGTGAACAACATGTTGATAACTTTGGGCAAACACGTATAACAGATGATGAATCACTAAGAGATGATGATACTGAGTTTGCAGCCGAGTTTTTAGCTGATGAAAAACAAAAAGCAGATGAAGATACGGATGCATTTATGAGTCAATCCTTTGGTTGGTTAGCTGTTGTTTTGGCTGTTTTAGCCTTTTTTACAATGCCAATATTATTTGCCGCTGCCGGAATTGTTTTAGGATTTATTTCCCGAAATCGCGGGCATTTATGGCTTGGTAATACAGCTATCGCTTTAAGTGTGCTTGCATTAATTATTCAATTAATAATTTTTCCATTCGTCTAAGGGGCTAGCAATAGCCTCTTTTTTTATTAGTACTTTTAATGTTATAATACGTCTATAAGTGATATTTTGGAAAATAATATTTATTTCCAACAATTAAATGTTGTGGATCAACGGACGGGTTTAATGTTGTAAAATCATCAATTATTTGATTGATATCAACTTCATATGACATTTGGGGATTTAATTGTTCATTAATTGAAAGTAATGTATCACCTTGTAGGACTTCAATTTGCACAATTGTATAATTGACATCATTATTTTCTCGTTCATTTATAGTTAAATTGTTTAGTGGGGTAAAATTTTTCGACAAATCGTGATAAATGCTCATGACTAAAAGAAATACACATAATGTAATTAACAAACGTTTCAATATGAGCATACAATCACTCCTTTAGTAAAATTATGAAATTGGGGGAAGAGTATATGGAATTTTTAACAGCTGATTGGTTCGGACTCATTTTAACAGGGCTAGGGACACTATTTTTAATTGGGGAACTATTAGTAAATATGCGTGGCTTATTTGCTTTGTTAGGAATTGCTTTTATGACAATTTATTTTACAGTTTATTTAGAAACGGATTCCTTTACTATTATGATTATTCTATATTTTTTAGGTTTATTACTTATGATTGTCGATGGAAAATTAATCAATGATGGAACGTTAGCTATTCTCGGTATTGTTAGTATGTTAATATCTGTTGGCTTAGCAGCACATAATATATATGCTGGTATGTATGCCATTATTGGAGTTGTTGTCGGTGGTGGATTATCGTTCACATTGCCTAAGTTTCTTCCAAGTCGAAATATGTGGGCAAAATTAACATTAAAAGATCGCTTAACAAAAGAAGCAGGGTATAGCTCATTAAATGTTGAATACGAAAAACTTGTAGGTGAACGTGGAGTAACGTTGACAGATTTAAGACCCGTTGGAACGATTCGGGTGAATGAACAAGATTACAGTGCAATCTCTAATGCGGAATGGATTCCGAAACATTCGAAAATTGAAATCGTTCAAGTTGATGGAACGAGAATTCTTGTTAAAAAAATTACAGAAGAAACAAAAACCGATCATCCACCAATTCGTTAGTTATTCTTATGTAAATTTATTGTAAATTTTTGTCGGATATTCTTTACAAACTCCTTATTTTTCATAATAATAAATACGGCATGACACAAATTTGCACAAATATGAGGAGATGAAGAACTTTTGAATGTAGATTTACAAAGTATCATCTTTGAATTTATTGGTGGACTCGGTATTTTCCTTCTCGGAATTAAGTCGATGGGGGACGGTTTACAAAAATCTGCTGGAGACAATTTAAGAAACATTTTGGATAAGTTTACAAGTAATCCTTTTCTTGGTGTTTTAGCCGGATTAATAGTAACAGTACTTATCCAAAGTAGTTCAGGAACAACAGTCTTAACAGTCGGACTTGTTAATGCTGGTTTTATGACATTAAGACAAGCAATTGGGGTCATTATGGGAGCTAACATTGGGACGACTGTGACCGCGTTTATTATCGGAATTAATCTTGGAGAGTATTCACTTCCAATATTAGCTATCGGTTGTTTCTTGCTATTTTTCTTTAAAAATCAAAAAGTAAATGCTATTGGACAAGCTCTATTTGGATTTGGTGCGCTATTCTTTGGTTTAGGACTTATGAGCAACGGAATGGCACCATTGAGAACATTGGAAAGTTTTCATGAATTGACAATTAGTATGAGTCAAGATCCAATTTTAGGTGTTATTATCGGAACGGTCTTTACAGTCATTGTTCAAAGTTCAAGTGCAACAATAGGTATTTTACAAGGACTTTTTTCCGAAGGTGCCGTTGATATTCATGCGGCCTTACCAGTTTTATTCGGCGATAACTTAGGGACGACGATTACAGCAATTATTGCTTCTCTTGGAGCGTCCGTTGCTGCAAAGCGTGCCGCATTAACCCACGTTATCTTTAACTTAATAGGTGTATTTATTTTTCTATTTTTACTTACACCCTTTACGAAATTTGTTTTATTTTTACAGTCAACATTAAGCTTAAATCCAGAAATGACGATTGCTTTTGCTCATGGAAGTTTTAATATCGGTAATACAATGATGCAATTTCCATTTATCGCTGTACTCGCTTGGATAGTAACAAAAATTGTTCCAGGTGAAGATGCTTTAATTGAATATCGTCCAAAATATTTAGATCCATTATTTATTAAGCAATCATTAACACTTGCTTTAGCACAAGCAAAAGCAGAAGTCGTTAGAATGGGTGAATATGCCTTTAAAGGTCTTGAAGAAACATTTTTATTTTTAACGACAAAACAACGAAAGCATGCTGATATGGCAATGCAAATTGAAGGGGCTTTAAACAATCTTGATCGGGAAATAACGACATATTTAGTTAATATTGCAAGTGGAACGATGTCTGAACATGAAAGTACAAAACATACAGCATTAATGGATTCTGTACGTGATATTGAACGTATTGGAGACCATTTTGAAAATATGATTGAAATTATCGAATATAAAATTTCCAATAAAGTTGAATTGACAAACTATGCACAGGAAGATTTAAACAACATGTTCGATTTAGTATCATTAACAGTCAAACAAGCTATTAAATCATTAGAAAATATGGATCGCGAGGAAGCACTAGCCGTCGTTCAAAAAGAAGATCGTATCGATGAAATGGAACGTGTCTTTCGAAAAAAACATATTATACGTGTTAATGAAGGGTTATGTAATCCTTCAGCAGGAATTGTGTTTGTAGATATGGTTAGTAACTTAGAACGGATTGGCGATCATGCTGTAAACATTGCGGAGGAAGTTTTAGGCGAGCGTGTTTAAGTAGTTCTTCTTTACAATTATTTGGCTCATCCTATGCTAGCAAATTAATAACATTGAATAATCTAGTAATCGATTAATCAAGGACTATTTGTTAGCATATGAGCCAATTTTTAATCATGTTAAACTAATGCATGGAAATTTATTGCTAAATCTATTAAAAAATGATATAGTATTTATTGTCGTTAATAATTAGATGTCACTTTAAATAAGTAATCATTGACACGAATTATAATATATGTTATATTAAAAAGCGTCACTGTAAAATATTCAATTAATTTTCTTCATTAATGAAATACAAGATTATCGACAATATTCCACAGTAGCTCAGCGGTAGAGCAACGAGCAAAGCTTCTACCGAATAAGCTACGAGTAACCGTAAAATGTGACATCCTTGAATAGGCTAAAATTCATTTTACGGTCAGTTATAAAAGCTTTATACACATTTGGTGAATATACTATATTATATATTCCACAGTAGCTCAGTGGTAGAGCAACGAGCAAAGCTTCTACCGAATAAGCTACGAGTAACCGTAAAATGTGACATCCTTGAATAGGCTAAAATTCATTTTACGGTCAGTTATAAAAGCTTTATACACATTTGTTGA
>Ga0209487_1002546_pt1 | contig 14801 bp, 16 predicted proteins | sample Poulit2012_FD_187524 | JGI IMG/M metagenome (GOLD analysis project Ga0209487, IMG submission 187524) | Agricultural soil microbial communities from Georgia to study Nitrogen management - Poultry litter 2012 (SPAdes) (version 2) | ecosystem: Environmental > Terrestrial > Soil > Agricultural land... | reverse complement strand
ACGGAGACGGATCTGAAAATGGAGACGGAGACGGATCTGAAAATGGAGACGGAGACGGATCTGAAAATGGAGACGGAGACGGATCTGAAAATGGAGACGGAGACGGATCTGAAAATGGAGACGGAGACGGATCTGAAAATGGAGACGGAGAAGGCTCTGAAAATGGAGACGGAGAAGGCTCTGAAAATGGAGACGGAAACGGCTATGGATCTTCCATAACCAAAGATAAAGATAATGAGGGTGAGACACTTCCAAATACGGCCACTACGATGTTCAATTGGATTCTTGGTGGGGCAATGGCTTTAATGGCTGGTGCCGCTGGATTATTTACCCGTAGAAGAAAAGATAAAGAAGGAAAAAACTTATAAAACAATAAAACAATAAAACAATAAAACAATAAAAAGATAAAGTGCCAGCCTATATTTTGATGAAAATATAGGCTGTGTTCTTTTGAAGTAGGGAGCTGATGTTGTGGAAAAGACAACAGATTTAGGTTATATAAAAAAGCTAAATGATCAGTTTAAAGAGTATTTTAGTGCTCAAATCAGTAAGGGTACATTAGAAAAGGTGAAAATAGGTAATGAATTTAAGTACATCCTATTTCTTTCAATTGGAAATCCGTCTATTCGTGCTCGTGTTTTTAACATTGTTACTACGGATTTAGAAAAGGGGATCAATAATCTAGTACAAAAGGCAGTTAATCTGATCCGAAAAAATAATGTCGACCCCCAATGGGTTAAAATGGATGCTGTTAATAGTTTATACGAGTTATCTTTTGAAGAAGTGGAAGATAAAATAGCAAAAACGAGGAAAAATTACTTTCGATTAGGGATTTCATTTGATGCGGAATTTCGACTAGCATTTTTAGAACAAGAAATAAACGGAAACGCGATGATTAGAAATGTTCATAAAAGCCCTTTACAGCTAAATGAAAAGAATATGAATCAGTATATGAAATATAATTTAGGTGATAGGCTACCATTTATGAAAAAAAGATATCAAAATAAGCCAGTTTATTTATTTGAAACCATGAGTGTTTTTAGTGACAAAGAAAGCATGAAGTTAACGGAATTATATAATGGTAAGCTTATGAATGGGATCAGGAAGATCGATCGGATAGAAAATGAAACAAAAGAATTGATTAAAAAATCAACTTATTACTTAGTTGATCAAATAAAACCAAACGGAAAATTTGAATATGGTTATTTTTCTGCCTATGCAAAAAAGATTGGGACGTATAACATACTCCGACATTCAAGTTCATTGTATTCCATGGCGGAGGGATATGAACAATTAAAGGATAAGCGTATTATTACTGCCGTGGAAAAGGGAATAGAGTATCTAATAGATGAAGCGATTGTTTATAAAGAAGATGCTGCCTTTGTCGTTGACTATGCGAATCATCAGGAAATAAAGCTAGGTTCTAATGCGACAGCGATTCTAGCGATGACTAAATACATGGAATTGACAAAGACGACTAAATATCTTGAGGTGGCACAGGCGCTTGCGAGGGGAATTCTTCAAATGAAAACGTTAAGTGGAGGATTCATACATGTGCTCACATATCCTTCTTTCGAAATTAAAGATGTACATAGAATTATCTATTATGAAGGAGAGGCTATTTTTTCGTTGTTAAGGCTTTACGCACTCGATAAAAAAGATTTGTGGTTAACAGAAGTGAAAAAGACATTCGACTACTTTATTGCCAATGACTACTGGAAACACCATGATCATTGGTTGAGCTATGCAGCAAATGAACTAACAACTTATGAACCTGAAGATAAATATTTCATTTTTGGTTTGAAAAACTGTAATAACAGACTTGAGTTTATGTATCATCGTGAAACGACGTACCCTACATTTTTAGAACTAACAATGGCAGCTTATAAAATGGTTGATAAAATAAAACAACTAGGTAAAGATGATTTACTTACATATATCGATGAAGAATACCTGGTCAAAACCATTGATAAGCGTGCGGAATATCAACGAGTTGGTTTCTTTTATCCTGAAATGGCCATGTATAAAAAACATCCAGGTCTCATTTTAAATGGATTTTTCATCCGGCATCATTCGTTTAGAGTACGAATAGATGATGTGGAGCATTACTTATCAGGGTATTGTCAATATCACCAATTTCGACTAGAAAGTTAGTCCCCCACCACTTTACAGTGATACAGCACTAGCATAGCGGGGGACTGACCCCCCCCCTTGACCACTCTGGTCTAAGGTGTTACCCTGTCATTAATCGACCATAGTAGTCTACTTCGCATAAAGATGAATAAAATAATTACAAAGGAGGGTAATGTCATTCCGAAACCATTTAACAACCTTGAACAGAGTAAACAAAATCGAATTATAAATGCAGCATTAAAGGAATTTGCAGAGAATGGGTACGAAAGGGCTTCGACAAATCAAATTGTTAAACATGCTGAAATTGGTAAAGGAATGCTTTTTTATTATTTTAAAAATAAACAAGGGCTCTACCATTATTTAATCGACTATGCCATCAGCACGATAGAACGCGAGTATTTAAAACAAATTTATATGGAAGAAAGAGATTTTATCGAACGGTTTAGCCAGATCACAGAAGTTAAAATGACGTATTATTACAAGAACCCAAATGTCAGTAATTTCATCTCAAACATGTATCTAGATGATGAATTAGAATTACCAGAACATCTTGAAAGGCGATTGGCTGAAATGATGGAAGATGGATTAAGGCAAATGTATGAAAATATTGATTACACCCTTTTTCGTGACGATATTAATGTAGACAAGGCGTTTCAGCTTATTTGCTGGTCGCTGGAAGGCTATCAAAATGATTTATTAAACGGGCTAAAAGGACAGAATATCGCTTTAATCAAATTGGATCCATACTGGGATGAGTTTTATGAATATTTAAGTATCTTAAAAACGGCTTATTATAAAACGAAGGAGGAGTAAAATGTCTGTCTTAAAAATTACGAATCTTACAAAGAAGTTCGGTGATTTTACTGCCTTAGATGGTGTCAATCTTGAGGTCAATAAAGGTGAAGTGTATGGTTTCATTGGTCCAAATGGTGCAGGTAAATCAACAACGATCCGCGTGTTACTTGGGATTCTAAAAGCCACTTCCGGTGAAGCAACTATCTTTGGTCAAGATGTATGGGCAGAGGCAGTTGATATTCATAAACGAATTGCTTATGTACCTGGTGATATGAATCTTTGGCCCAATTTAACCGGCGGGGAAGTAATCGATCTATTTGTAAAACTTCGAGGAGCGAACAATGAAAGTAAACGGGAAGAACTCATTCAAAAATTTGCTTTAGATCCAACCAAAAAATGCCGCACCTATTCCAAAGGAAATCGCCAAAAGGTTGCCTTAATTGCGGCATTTTCTTCAGATGCCGATTTGTATATATTAGATGAACCAACATCAGGACTTGATCCATTAATGGAGAGGGTTTTCCAAGAATGTGTGCTAGAAGCGAAAGAGGCAGGAAAAAGTGTTCTGCTTTCTAGTCATATTTTATCTGAAGTGGAAAGGTTATGTGACAAAGTTAGCATTATTCGCGAAGGAAAGATTATTGAATCAGGTTCTTTAGATGAGTTACGTTATTTAACGCGAACGATTCTTCATGTTGAAACAAAAGATCCAATGCCGGCATTAAATGAAGTAAAAGGTATTCACGACATCGAAATGGAAGATCAAACAGTTACATTCCATGTTGATACAGAAAAACTAGATCAAGTTATGAAATACGTGAGTCAATTTGGGATAGTGACACTTGAAAGTGCGCCACCAACATTAGAGGACTTATTTATGCGTCATTATAAAGGTGCCTTAAAATGAATAAGCAATTATACAATAAAACAGGTTCCCTATCACGATTCATTTTACGAAGAGATCGGATCCGCATTCCGCTTTGGTTAATCTCTTTATCCCTCATTACGTTCGCAGTAGCTCATGCGTTTACAGATTTATATGCGACAGGTCAAGATCGACAAGTCATTGCCGAAACCATGAATAATCCTGCTATGTCAGCGATGGTTGGTCAAGGATATGGCTTGGATAACTATACAAATGGGGCGATGATGGCACATCAAATGTTACTTTTCACAGCGCTCGCTGTTGCCATTATGAGTATCTTACTCGTTGCACGCCATACACGGGCAGATGAAGAGGAGGGGCGGATCGAAATGATTCGTTCCTTACCAACAGGGCGCCTAGCAAACTTAAATGCTACTGTTCTCGTTGTATCTGGCGTGAATGTGTTGTTAGCGATCCTGGTTAGTGTTGGATTATATGCATTAGGGATCGAGAGCATGGATTTAAAAGGGTCTCTCTTGTATGGGGCTGTTTTAGGGGCAACAGGGATCTTTTTCACAGCAATAACGGCATTATTTGCTCAGCTTTCTGAAAATGCTCGTGGCACGATTGGATTATCTTTTGCAGCATTAGGTGTCGCTTATTTGATCCGGGGTATTGGTGACGCAGGCAATGAAGCTGTTTCTTGGTTTTCACCACTTGGTTGGGTGTTAGGTGCGGAAGTGTATGTGAATAATTACTGGTGGCCCATTTTATTAACAATCGGTGTGGCATTTGTGCTTATTATACTTGCGTTTTACTTGAATGCCATCCGGGATTTAGAGTCTGGATTTATTCCAGCGAAACCTGGTAGAAAATATGCATCTCGGTTTTTGCAAAATCCACTTGGTCTGGCATTTAGACTTCAGCGTACAAGCATCATTGCTTGGATGGTGGCGATGGTGCTACTCGGAGCTTCCTATGGTTCGGTTTTAGGTGACTTGGAATCCTTTTTTGCGGGTAATGACATGATGCAAGATCTTTTAACGCCTGTTGATGGATTTTCATTAACCGAACAATTTATCCCGATGTTGATGACTGTTATGGCAATGATAAGTACGGTTCCAGTTCTGATGACCATGTTCAAGCTTAAAGGTGAAGAGGAAAAAAATCGTACCGAACATCTACTTGGGCGGGCTGTATCTCGTACACAATTGCTTGGAAGTTATGTTGTTATCTCCATTGTTGTCGGCTTTGTGATGCTTTCATTAACTGCAGTTGGCCTTTGGTCAGCCGGATCAGTCGTAATGGAAGACGGAATCGCTTTTGGTAGGATCTACGGAGCGGCAATGGTTTACTTACCAGCACTATGGGTGATGACAGGTCTTGCGATATTGTTGGTCGGTATCGTACCGCGGTTAACTGGATTTACGTGGCTTTACTTAGGATATTCCTTTATTATCGTTTACCTAGGTGGGTTACTACAATTCCCAGAATGGATGAGTAACCTTTCACCATTTGGTCATATTCCACAATTACCGGTTGAGGATATGGATTTTATGAAGGCAGCTGGATTAACGATCATTGCGATTATATTGGTTGCGATTGGATTTATTGGCTATCAAAAGCGAGATATTGAAGGGTGAGATGGGGTCAGTCCCCCGCTATGCTAACGCTGTAAAGTGGCGGGGGACTGACCCCGCTTTAATATGTACATTGACAGTCATAGTACTATTGTGTAAGATGTACATAAGGAGGTGAGGGAGTGGTTCAAAGAAAACTATCCTCAGACCTGTTACGTGGGCATGCCGATACGATGATTTTAAAGCTTCTTCTTCCTGGAGATAAATATGGCTATGAAATTAACAAATTAATCTACGCAAGTTCTGGTGAGCAGTATGAATTAAAAGAAGCAACAATGTACTCAAGTCTTAAACGGCTTGAAAGAGATGGAGACATTACCGCCTATTGGGGAGATGCGACACAAGGTGGCAGACGAAAGTATTATACGATTACACCAATAGGAGAAAATACGTATAAACAAAATAAAATAAATTGGGAGCAGGCGAAAAGAATGCTTGAGCGTTTGCTGTAGAAGGAGACTAAAAAATGATTGATCAATTGAAAAACCATGTGCGAAGTATTTTTGCACCATATGGAAATGTGAAGTCTGCACAAGAACTAGAGGAAGAACTTTCGCAAAATTTGCGTGAAAAATATAATGACTATAAACAAAGCGGGCATAGTGATCAAGAAGCTTATAACTTAACAATCGATTCGATTGGAGATGTCACTGAACTCGTAGAGTCAATTAATCTACAACACAATGCACTTGAAGCGGCTGTACAAATGAATTTCTCCAGACAGATTCTGAATGATTCTGACTTCCGTTCAGTATCTGTTGATGATGGTAAATTCAATTCTAGTGTTTTAAAAGGATCAGATTTTAGTCATTCAAATTTAACGAATAGTACATTTAGAAGTAGTGATTTACGGAATTGTATTTTTGAAGATGTTAATTTAACGGGTACATCATTCAGAAGCTCTGTCCTCAAAGGTGCAACATTTCAAAACGTTATTTACAATAAAGTTACTTTTCATAGTTGTGATTTATCTGATCTAATCTTTGATGGGGAAACGTTTAATCAGACTGTTTTTACTAGTTCGACATTAAAGAGAGCTTCCTTTCGAAATACAACTCTTAACAATGTTCAATTTAGATCATCCGACTTGAAGAGAGTAGATTTCGATGGAGCTAAAATGGATAAATTAACATATAATTTTTTAAGAGGTGCCAAGGTAGATCTTAGTAATGTCACTGTTGTGTAAGAGGTATATTAAAATATAGTAGCTTATGAGGGGAGGATCTTATGATGACTATGCCAACAGCAATCGTCGTATCTGTATCTATTATTTGTGTGACTGGATTTATATTAGCAGTCACTTTAAAAGGTATGAGCATGAGCCAAGAAGACTAATATTTAGGGGTCAGTCCCCCGTCGCGCTAGCGCTTTATCACGGTAAGGTAGTGGGGGACAGTCCCCAATAAGTATTCCCAATTAGTGGTTATTATTTTGAGTATCTGTTCATATAGATGAGGTAGGGAGAATTGGACAAGGGGGCTAACAGATGATTGCAGGCTTACCATGGTGGGTATATACGCTGATTGTATTTATTTTTTTAAGTGGATATATGGCATTTCGAGCGATGCGCGCGGAACGGAAACTGGAACAACAATATATTGAGCATGAGGGAAACGTATATATGGATCGGATGCGTACTGAAAGAGAAAGAAAACAAACGGATCAAAGGCAAATTGAAAACTAAAAAAGGCCCACACATATTTGTGTGGGCCTTTAGAATGATGTTTTAGGAGCTTATTCTTCTACTGGAGCTTCCTCTGCAGGAGCTTGGGGTTCAAATAAATCTTCGAACTCCTCTATTTTAACCTCTACTTTTGCATCTTCTATGATCTTGTCAATTTTAGCTTGTGCTTCAGCAGGGTCAATCGCGCTGATTTTTTCCGTTAATAATTGATCTTTAATTTCTTTCTCGTTATCTTCAAGCGATCCGATATCGTCTTCGCTATCTCTTATGTCATTTACTTTAATAATATGAAATCCGAACTGGCTTTGTACAGGATCACTAACATCGCCTTCCTTCATATTATACGCAGCTTCTTCAAATTCAGGAACCATGTCTCCAACGGAGAAGTAACCAAGATTCCCACCATCTTCAGCCGAACCATCAGAAGAATATTCTTTCGCTAATTCCTCAAAATCTTCATCTTTATCAATCTTTTTGACAACTTCATTAGCAGTTTCTTCATCCTCAACTAAAATATGCTGCGCATCGATCTCCTTGTTCATTCGATCATACTGATCTTCAATTTCCTCATCCGTTACTTCTAATCCTTCTGAAAGTGCAGCTTTTTGTAATAGACTTTGTTTAATGACATCTTTAAAGGTATCTTCGTCGGAAAACCCTTCATTTTGTAACCACATTTCAAAATCCATCCCTGATTCTTCAGCTTGTTCTTTATATTTCTTTATTTCACTATCGACTTCGTCTTCTTCTACTTTGTATTGATCTTCTAATACTTTAGTCGTTACAAGTTGATATAAGGTTGCTTCACCATAATCATCTTTTAATGCCTCATAAAAGTCATCCTTTGTAACGTCACCGGCAGCTGTATTGACTACAGCTTTATCGTCTGAACTACCGCATGCGGCTAAACCTAAAATGCTACCTGTGAGAACAAAGGCAGTAACTATTTTTTTCAATAAGAACACTCCTAATTTTAATAATACAATCTATTTGTCGTTTCTCTAATATATCATAGTTGCTTAAGTCTGAAAAACATTAGTGTATTTCCCATCTGAAAAAAATTGCTTTTGGGTTAAATTGAATAGATACATATTCCATCCTTCCTGAAGCCATATTATAGATAGGGGTCGAAATAGAGTGGTGTATTTAGCGGAAAAATGTAGAAGTATGACACAATATTTAGCTGTTCACTCAATTATCCGGTTATAATGGAGAAGCTTATTGACGTATCATGTAGAAAAAACGATAATAGGAGCGGAATAATCGAGCGTAAAGAAGGTTAAAATAGGTAATATAAAGAAAAGGTTCGTTATAGATAGCTTAGCATCGTAAATGAATGAAAAACACCTTAACTATCATTTGTATATCAGCAGCAAGAACTATTTCTGCTTAATTCGCGTAATTCATTACTTGATTAATGGATAGACTTGACTGTATAGTATTATGGTAGTCAACTTAATTGAACGGATTAATAAAAGCTATGCAGACTATAGTTAGAAAGACAGGGGTCAAATTACCCTGTTAGATGGAAAGGTGTTATAGAGGATAATGAGGTGGAAAATATGCCAGTAATTGAGATCAAAGATTTAACAAAAGTCTTTGGCAGAAACTCAAAACAAGCATTAAAAATGCTTGATGATGGGTTAACAAAAGCGGAAATATTAAAGAAAACAGGTAATACAGTGGGGGTTAATCGGGCAAGCTTCTCTGTAGAAGAAGGTGAAACGTTCGTGATCATGGGACTATCTGGAAGTGGTAAATCCACATTAGTTCGCTTAATCAATCGATTAATTGAACCAACAGAAGGTAGTATCCTAATCGATGGTGTCGACTTATCCAAAATGGATCAGCCGTCACTGCGACAAGTACGTAGAGAGAAACTAAGTATGGTTTTCCAGAGCTTTGCATTGTTTCCACATCGGACTATTTTAGAAAACGCGGAATTTGGATTGGAAATTCAAAAGATACCAAAAGAAGAACGGTCTAAAAAAGCAGCGGAATCCTTAAGAATGGTTGGCCTTGGAGATTATTTTGGTCAATATCCGAACCAGTTATCGGGGGGGATGCAGCAACGTGTAGGACTTGCTAGAGCCTTGGCTAATGATCCAGCTGTATTACTAATGGATGAGGCATTCTCAGCACTTGATCCACTGATTCGTAAAGGCATGCAAGATGAACTATTGGATTTACAGTCTAAAATGAAAAAGACGATTTTATTTATTACGCATGATCTTGATGAAGCATTAAGAATTGGTGATCGTATTGCACTCATGAAAGATGGCTCCATCGTACAAATCGGAACACCAGAACAAATTTTAGTTAATCCAGCAAATGATTATGTAGAAAAGTTTGTTGAGGATGTTGATCGCTCTAAGATTTTGACGGCGCAACATATTATGAAAAGACCTGAAACCGTAAATATAGATAATCATGGTCCACGAATTGCTTTAGATCGGATGCGTGAGGTTGGGCTATCTGGTGTGTATGTTGTTGATAGTCAACGAAACCTAAAAGGGTATGTCACAGCAGATCATGCGGCAGAAGCCTTAAAAAATGAAGTACGAAGTTTAGATGGGATTTTAACAAACGATATACCACGGGTTGATAAAGATACACCGATGCATGACATATTTAATATTATTCATGACTCACCGATACCGGTTGCGGTAGTAGAGGACGGTAAGCTGTTCGGGATTATTGTACGTGGGGCAGTTATTGCTGCTTTATCGGAAGATGGCGGGGTGAATATAAATAATGATTGATAAAATGAATGTTCTTTATACAACGAAGATACCTATTGCAGAAGGAACGAAGTGGTTCACCGATCAGTTAACAGACAAATTTGCATTTTTATTTGACCCGATAAAGGAATATTTTGGAAGCTTTATGGATTTTACCTCTCATACATTAATAGCTATCCCACCATTTATTATTATTATCATCGTTGCATTAATTGCTTTCTTTCTATCAGGGAAACGATTTGGGCTTGCAGCATTTTCAGTGTTTGGTCTTTGGCTGATTAATAACCAAGGATACTGGGAACATTTAATTGATACATTAACATTAGTGTTTGTAGCCAGTCTTCTATCTATTGTTATAGGGGTGCCGATTGGCATATTAATGTCTAAGAGTAAAGTGGCCGAGGCGATTATCACACCCATTCTTGACTTTATGCAGACGATGCCAGCATTTGTATACTTAATACCTGCCGTTGCCTTCTTTGGAATTGGTATGGTTCCAGGTGTATTTGCTTCATTAATATTTGCAACACCACCGACTGTCCGTTTCACTAATTTAGGGATCAGACAGGTTTCTGAAGAATTAATTGAAGCATCGGAGGCGTTCGGAAGTACGGGTGCTCAAAAACTATTTAAAGTAGAATTACCGATGGCACAGGCTACGATTATGGCTGGAATTAACCAAACCGTTATGCTTGCTTTATCCATGGTTGTCATTGCTTCCATGATTGGAGCACCAGGGCTTGGTAGAGAAGTACTGTCTGCCTTACAACGTGCGAATGTAGGGACCGGATTCGTTGCTGGGTTAGGAATCGTCATTTTAGCGATTATCATTGATCGATTTACACAAACCGCTAGCACGAAAAATCCACAAGATTAGAGTATAATTAAATATACCGCTTATTTAAAAGCTTTAGGCTATCCTCTATACTGTTGGTTGAACGACGGTATAGAGGGTCGCCTAAAGCTCAGTGAGCGGTATTCGGGCGTTAATACTATTCATCAATAAGGGAATTAGTATTATAAATTAGAAAAAGGGGAGTATATTATTTATGGCTAAATTAAGTTGGAAAGGTCTAGGTATTGCAGCTGGACTTTCATTATCATTAGTTGTTGCTGGTTGTGGATCTGATGACGACAGCACACAAGAAGATTCAACGGACAACGATGATGTAGTAAATTATGGTGAAGAGGTAGACTACTCAATCACTGGTATTGAACCAGGTGCAGGTGTCTTCTTAGCAGCAGAAGATGCAACGGAAGAATATGAAAGTCTTGATGGTTGGGAAGTGCAAGCATCCTCAAGTGGTGCCATGGCAACAACTTTAGGTGAGGCAATTGCTAATGAGGAACCAATTATTGTTACAGGTTGGTCACCACATTGGAAGTTCTCTGAATATGACCTAAAATATTTAGATGATCCTGAAGGCGTATTTGGTGAAGAAGAAATAATTGGAACAATGGTTCGTGAAGGACTTGAAGAAGATAGTCCAAGTGGGTATCAGGTTTTAGAAAACTTTGAATGGACATCAGATGATATTGAATCAGTTATGCTTGAAATTCAAGAAGGTGCAGATCCTGCCGATGCAGCTCAAAACTGGGTTGACGAGAACGAAGATGTAGTTGCTGAGTGGACAGACGGTGTAGATGAAGTTGATGGTGAGGAAATCGAACTCTCTTATGTAGAGTGGGATACAGAAGTTTCTTCTAGCAACGTAATTAAATTAGCACTTGAAGATATTGGCTTTGATGTAACTATCACTCCACTTGATAATGCTGTTATGTGGCAATCAGTCGCAGACGGTGAAACAGATGGTATGGTTGCCGCTTGGTTACCAGGAACTCATGGTGAACTTTATGATGAGTATAAAGACGAATTGGTTGATTTAGGAGCTAACTTAGAAGGTGCTAAAATTGGTTTAGTTGTTCCAACTTATATGGACATTGATTCAATTGAAGATCTAGAGCCTGCTAATTAATAGCTTCACGTAATTGTTGAAAAAATAAAAAGCTAGCTAACATATTCAATGTTAGCTAGCTTTTTTTACGTGTTTATTTATGCTTAACCTTTTCTTCCAAATCTTTAATGCTTAACTCGATATGTTCAAGGTACTCTTGAATGTTTTCTTGATGTGGTTCGACAGCTAATTTCCAATCTTCTACAGACAGACGCATTTCTTGTGTTAAATCACTAATAAGTGCGACACCTTCTTTTGAAGTCTTCGTGACTTGGTCTTTAAGATGTAGAGCATCCTGCTTTACATTATCCAACATTGATTTCCATTCAATACTCTGGTTCTTCACACGTCCACGTAGATCTTTCCCTGAAGAAGGTGTACTCAGCAGGGTTGCAACAGTAGTAGCTGCACCACCGATCATAAATCCTAATAAAAATGATTTACCTCTGGACATCATAAATCCTCCTTTTATGAGCTCTATAGTATATCATTTCCACTATATGCTCAGCTCAAACACCTTGCTAAAAATAGGTATGTATTCTTTAAAACTCCTCTGTCTAATGTGCCAAAGGAATATGTCATCCATTTTTTAAAAAACCCATCATTTATCCACCATAAAGAGTAGCCTCTTGCTTCAATCACCGTGTAAATTACATTTCTATTATATCAAATCATAACCAAAATGAAAAGTGAAAATCTTTAGTTGTTAAACGTTCATTCACTTTGTAGGAAACAAAATCATTAATGATCAAATGCTTGATCAATGGTCTGTGCGATTTTTTGTAAATCATCTGGTGTATAGTCATCTTGATGGGTTTCCCACTGTACGGTAAAGCCTTCATCTATCTCATACTTTGGAAGGAGGTGGATATGTAAATGAAAAACAGTTTGTCCGGCAGGCGCCTCATTATTAACGAGAATATTCATACCAGCAGGGTTATACGCTACTTTGATTGCTTGAGAAATCTTAGGTATACGAGCAAATAATTCTTGAGAAACTTCTGGGGGGGTATCATAAATATTGCGAGAATGTGTTTTGGGAATGACTAATGTATGTCCTTTAGACACTTGACTAATATCTAAAAAGGCAAAGACATATTCGTCTTCATATACTTTTGCCGCCGGAATTTCTCCATTTACAATTTTGCAAAAAAGGCAATCTTCATGTTTCATTTCAAGCATCTCCTTATTATTTACTGAGCTGAATCTTGCACAGGTTCAAACTCATGAACCCATACTTGCATCTTAGGTGCCCATTTCATACCGGGATGAATGGAAAGAATCGAATCTTTATACGCTTCTAGATTTTCAAAACCTTCTTTTTCAGCATCTTCATCCGTCATTTCACCTAAAGCTTGAGAATAGACTTTATGCACGGTAAAATGTTGACCATTGAGATTCATAATTTCATCGACATCCGCATAACGTCTATTTCGGCGTGTGGCTGTTTTTCTGCCAGCAAGCACTTTGTCGACATCCTTGTCGATCGTGACGAGACGTTCAATTGTACATGACTTTGGCGGTAATGGTTGTGAACCTTCTGTTTGTTTCAAAATTATTCCCTCCATAATAAGATAGAATGATTAGCCTTTATACTATCATAAAACAGCCGGATAAAACAGGAAACAGACGAGTCCTAGTATTTAAAAAGGACGCGTCTGCCTTAAGAAGAAAGAGACAAATGATAAACTGCAATTAAGTAAAACCAATACTGCCTTACAGAATTTACGAACGAGAAATCCCACTCCTTTAGGGGTGGGATGATAGTGAGTTCGGCGTGGGGCATCCCCTTGGGGGTGTCGTAAGCCGACATCTATCAGTTTCTCGTTCTTTTTTGTTTTCTAATTGTGCATGTAGGCATTGCGAACATATGATCGCCATGATATAATATGGGTATGGAAGATTTTCGTAGAATCAAGACAACTGTAAGTCTTCTCAACTATCACTTTGTATTTTGTCCTCGATACCGTAGAAAGATATTCCTTCGATTAAGCGATACGTTGAGATGCAGGGAAAACGTTCGAAAGGAGTGAACCTAATGGTAAGAAAAGATACGACTCCAAGCTATGTGCTTGAACTGGAAATGAAAACAACTGCCTATGACCGAAAGATTTTAGGCAAGAAGACACGTATCGGGAAGAATATCTACAATTCTTGCCTTGGGGAAGCTCTGAAACGATTGAGGGCTGTCCTTGCAGACAGGACCTACCGAATGACCGTAAAAACAAAACAAGCAATTTCAGCCAAATACCACACTGCTAAAGCTAAGAAGGCGAATAAGCGGACAATGGAAGAAAAAGAAATCATGCGTGAATTTAAACGGAGGATCGATGAAATACATGCGATTGAACAAAGCTACGGTTATTCAGAATATCAACTTCATGCTTTTGTCGCACCAATCCAAACAAAGTTCGCCAAGAATATTGGCTCGCTTGAAGCGCAAAATCTCGCAACGAGAGCTTTCAATGCGGTTGAAAAAGTCCTTTATCACCAAGCAAATAAAGTAAACTTTAAACGCTGGTCGGATGATTTCTCAATCGAAAACAAATCAAATACGACTGGTTTGCGCTATAAAGATGGTTATATCCTCTGGGGGAAACAGACATGAGTTTCAAGGAATAATCCTATTTCCCAGCCAAAGAAAGGCGCAATTAAAGTACCGCTTATGATCAAGCGCAACGACTACTACGCACATGAATCCTTATGTGATAGAACCAAATATGTACGTGTTATAGCTAGGGAAATTCGTGGTGAGATTCGTTACTTTGCTCAACTCGTACAAGAAGGTTTTCCGCCAGATAAATCATGGAAGGAAGATCGTAAAGTTTCCCGTGATGAAACAAAACGTGTCGGACTTGACGAAGGAACAAGTACGCTCGCTATTTCTAGTGAGAAAGCAGTTGAGCTCCATGAATTAGCGCCTGAATGCGTGGCAGATCACAAGGAACTCCGTAAGGTTGAGCGAGCAATGGACAGAAGCAAACGAGC
>Ga0209487_1002545_pt1 | contig 14803 bp, 11 predicted proteins | sample Poulit2012_FD_187524 | JGI IMG/M metagenome (GOLD analysis project Ga0209487, IMG submission 187524) | Agricultural soil microbial communities from Georgia to study Nitrogen management - Poultry litter 2012 (SPAdes) (version 2) | ecosystem: Environmental > Terrestrial > Soil > Agricultural land... | reverse complement strand
TACGTGCTATTGAAAGCGATGAAGTACGCATTACATTTTCTGGATCGATGCGACCCTTTGTCATTCGCCCTAATAATGATGATCCTGTTTTACAATTAATTTTACCTGTACGAACGTTTTAAAAAAATCGTTTATCGAGAGACTCTCTTTTAGGCTAAGACAACTGCTTAAAAGGGAGTCTTTTTAATATAAAATCACTTTTAAGTATGTTTTAAGCTCATTTAAGATAAATTAATACAAATCCTTTCATTAACCCTAAAACTTTAGTAAAATAGTATAAGAAGCCATTTAAAAGAAATCTGGTGACATTTAATGACGGAAAAAATTATTATTAAAACAGAATATATTACTCTTGGTCAATTTTTAAAATTAGCAAATATTTTTGATTCAGGTGGCATGATTAAAAACTATATCCAGGAAATAGGTGTACTCGTTAACGGTGAAAAAGATTATCGCCGAGGACGAAAACTATATCCGGGAGATATTATTGAGATTGCTGACCATGGAAAATTTATTGTGCAATATGAACAAGATAATTGATCTAGCTATAAAAGAGGCAATGATATGCATATTGAACGATTACAATTAACGGATTATCGTAATTATACGTCCGCCGATTTATCCTTTGCGGATAAAGTTAATGTCATTATTGGGGAAAATGCCCAAGGTAAAACGAATTTGATGGAAGCTATTTATGTACTCGCTTTAACACGTTCTTATCGCACATCCCGGGAGCGTGAACTCATCCGTTGGGGTGCAGAATTTGCAAAAATAAATGGAAGAATTTTAAAAAAAAATCGTCAATTGCCGCTAGAAATTATTATTACCCGCCAAGGAAAAAAAGCGAAATTAAATCATCTTGAACAAAAACGTTTAAGTAATTATATCGGTGCTTTTAATATCGTTATGTTTGCACCGGAAGATTTAACTCTCGTCAAAGGTTCTCCACAAATTAGAAGACGGTTTATCGATGTTGAACTCGGACAAATCCAGCCGAGCTATATATATCATTTAAGTCAATATCAAAAGATTTTAAAACAACGTAACCATTTATTAAAACAAATGCAAAGAAATCAGTCGATGGAGCAAACGATGCTCGACATATTGACGGAACAACTTATCGAACATGCCGCAACGATTTTACACCGGCGGTTTATTTTTTTAGAAAAGCTACGCTTATGGGCGAAAGAGATCCATCGAAACATTAGTCGTCAACTTGAAACATTACATATTGCCTACAATGCAACCATTGACGTATTAGAAGATGACTTACTGGAAAAAATAACTAATAAATATTTAGAAAAGTTTTCGCAAATTCGCCAAAATGAAATCGACCGTGGAACAACTTTAATCGGTCCCCATCGTGATGATCTAACATTTTTTATTAATGATAAAAATGTCCATCAATTTGGTTCACAAGGACAACAACGAACGACAGCACTTTCAATTAAATTAGCAGAAATTGAACTTATTTATCAAGAAGTCGGTGCCTATCCAGTTCTTTTACTCGATGATGTTTTAAGTGAACTTGATCATCATCGACAATCCCATTTGTTAAATACGATTCAAGGAAAAGTGCAAACCTTTGTTTCGACAACGAGTGTTGATGGCATTCATCATGAAACATTAAAAAATGCTGAATTATTCGAAGTCATTGCAGGAGAAGTCCAATGATTGGTAGGTGCTAATAAATGTTTATTCATATTGGTGATGATCATTTAATTCGCTCTCGTGAAATTATTGCCATCGTTGAAATGGATGTCATCACATCGTCGACAGTTATGGAAGAAATGATAGCCGTTTATAAAAAGAAAAATCGACTTATTGGATCAAAGGAAGATGCAAAGTCGGTCATCATAACCGATGAAAAAATATATTATAGCCAACTCGCTGTTTTGACATTAAAAAAACGTTCAAGTATCGTTTCTATGCTTTCGCAAACGAAAGAATATGTTGATGAACTTGATATCGATTAACCGATAAGCGAAATAATATTTTATACATTAGTTTATGTAATGTTATATTTAGATACTTTAGAAAAAGTGAAGGTGAATCATGATGTCCGTAGAAGATAAAGCAACAACTGAACAGCTGTATAGTGCAGACCATATACAAGTGCTCGAAGGACTTGAAGCCGTTAGAAAACGTCCGAGTATGTATATCGGTTCAACGAGTAATCAAGGATTACACCATTTAGTATGGGAAATCATTGATAATAGTATTGATGAAGCATTAGCAGGTTATTGTGACCATATTCAAGTGATTATAGAAAAAGATGATCGAATAACGATAAAAGATAATGGACGTGGTATTCCGACTGATATTCATGAAGATACAGGAAAACCAGCCCTTGAAGTTATTATGACTATTCTTCATGCTGGCGGTAAATTCGGTGGTGGTGGCTATAAAGTATCTGGTGGGCTACACGGTGTCGGAGCAGCTGTAGTAAATGCCTTATCAAGTAAACTAGAAGTATTTGTCCATCGTGATGGTAAAGTCCATTATTTAAAATTTAAACGAGGCATTGCTGAAGGCGACATGCAAATTATCGGTGATACAGATACAACAGGTACAGTTGTATCCTTCGAACCTGATCCAGAAATATTTGCCGATGGAACAGTGTTTGATTTCGATATATTAGCCAATCGTCTACGTGAACTTGCATTTTTAACGAAACAATTAACGATAACGATAGAAGATCAACGAACAGATAAAGAACCTGTTGACTATTATTATGAAGGCGGTATTCGTTCATATGTTGAATATATGAACCGAACAAAGGATGTTTTACACGAACCGTTTTATGTCGAAGGTGAAGAAGATGATATTGCTGTTGAAATAGCTATTCAATACAATGATGGCTATGCTAGTAATTTATTTTCTTATGCGAACAACATTCATACTCAAGAAGGCGGAACTCATGAAGTCGGTTTTCGAACAGCTTTAACTCGGGTTATTAACGATTATGCACGCAGAAGTAATTTGTTTAGAGAAGATGATCCGAACTTAACTGGTGATGATGTTCGTGAGGGTATTACAGCGATTATCTCTATTAAGCATACGGATCCACAATTTGAAGGACAAACGAAAACAAAACTCGGCAATAGTGATGTCCGCTCAGTTGTTGATTCCATTTTTAGCCAAGCGTTTGCAAAATATTTACTTGAAAATCCGACGATTGGAAAAGCAATTGTTGAAAAAGGATTAATGGCTTCCCGGGCACGAATTGCCGCAAGACAAGCTCGGGAATTGACACGACGAAAAAGCGCCTTAGAAATTTCTAACTTACCGGGTAAACTGTCTGACTGTTCTTCCCGGGATGCTGAAATTAGTGAGCTTTACATCGTTGAGGGTGACTCCGCTGGCGGGTCAGCTAAGCAAGGACGAGACAGACATTTCCAAGCGATCTTACCTTTACGTGGTAAAATTTTAAACGTTGAAAAAGCTCGACTTGATCGTATTTTAGCGAATGAAGAAATTCGGGCAATGATCACTGCTTTAGGAACGGGTATAGGTGAAGATTTTGATATAACGAAAGCCCGTTACCATAAAGTTGTCATTATGACGGATGCGGATGTTGATGGTGCACATATTCGTACGTTATTATTAACGTTTTTCTATCGATATATGAAACCATTAATCGAACATGGGTATATTTATATCGCCCAACCACCTCTTTATCAAGTGAAACAAGGAAGAGCTGTTTATTATACTTATCGGGATGAAGAGCTTGATGAATTGTTGGCAAAATTACCTCAATCACCTAAACCTGGCATTCAACGTTACAAAGGTTTAGGAGAAATGAATGCTGATCAATTGTGGGAAACGACGATGAATCCAGAGACACGAACATTATTACAAGTTCGTTTAGAGGATGCGATTGACGCTGATCAAATTTTCAATATTTTAATGGGTGATAAAGTCGAACCACGTAGGCAATTTATTGAAGAAAATGCTAAATACGTTGAAAACTTAGATATTTAATTTGCGAAAGTTTATACAGGAGGTAGTCGTACGTGGATGAACAACGATCAAATGTTGAAGAAATTAATATAAGTGAAGAGATGCGCTCATCCTTTCTCGATTATGCGATGAGTGTTATCGTCTCCCGGGCTTTACCAGATGTTCGTGATGGTTTAAAACCTGTCCATCGGCGAATTTTATACGCGATGAATGATTTAGGAATGCATGCGGATAAAGCATATAAAAAGTCAGCGCGAATCGTCGGTGAAGTTATCGGTAAGTACCATCCGCATGGGGATTCTGCTGTTTATGAAGCGATGGTTCGAATGGCGCAAGATTTTAGTCATCGTTATTTACTCGTTGATGGTCACGGTAATTTCGGTTCTGTTGACGGTGATTCAGCGGCGGCAATGCGTTATACGGAAGCGAAAATGTCTAAATTATCGATGGAACTTTTACGTGATATTAATAAAGATACGATTGATTATATTGACAACTATGATGGATCAGAACGAGAACCAGTCGTCTTCCCGGCTCGTTTTCCGAACTTACTCGTCAATGGTTCATCAGGAATAGCTGTAGGAATGGCGACAAATATTCCGCCACATAACTTAGGTGAAACGATTGATGCCGTCTTAGCGGTTAGTGAAAATCCACATATAACGGTAGAAGAATTAATGGAAAATTATTTACACGGACCTGACTTTCCAACAGCTGGGAAAATTTTAGGAAGAAGCGGTATTCGCCAAGCGTATGAAACAGGCCGTGGTTCAATTACACTACGGGCAAACGTAAATATTGAAGAAAATGCGAACGGTACATCAACGATTATTGTGACAGAACTACCCTATCAAGTGAATAAAGCGCGATTAATTGAAAAAATCGCCGAACTCGTTCGTGATAAACGAATAGATGGCATTACAGATTTAAATGATGAATCTGACCGAAATGGTATGCGAATTGTTATTCGCCTACGAAGAGATGTAAATCCTGACGTTGTTTTAAACAATTTATATAAATATACCGCTTTACAAACGACTTTCGGAATTAATATGTTAGCGCTCGTTGATGGGCAACCCCGGGTGTTAACGATTAAACAAATGTTACAATATTATTTAGAGCATCAAAAGGAAATTATACGCCGACGAACAGCCTTCGATTTACGTCGCGCTGAAGCTCGAGCTCACATTTTAGAAGGATTACGTGTAGCCCTTGATCATCTTGATGAAGTAATTACGTTAATCCGTCAATCAAAGACAGCAGAAATTGCTCGTAATGGATTAATGGATCGCTTTAATTTAACTGAAAAACAAGCCCAAGCGATTTTAGATATGCGCTTGCAACGTTTAACGGGCCTTGAACGGGAAAAAATTGAAGAAGAATATGAACAATTACTCAAACAAATTGAAGAGTATAAAGCAATATTAGCTGATGAAATGAAAGTTTTAGCAATTATAAAAGAAGAGTTAATCGAAATTAAAGAACGATACGATGATGAACGACGTACAGAAATCGTCGTCGGTGGGGTCGATTTCTTTGAAGATGAAGATCTCATTCCTGAGGAAAAAATTGTTATAACGCTAACACACCGTGGCTATATTAAACGTCTACCTGCAACGACATACCGTACCCAACATCGCGGGGGTCGTGGTATTCAAGGTATGGAAACCGTTGAAGATGATTTTGTTGAACATTTAGTTTACACATCAACCCATTCAACCGTTCTTTTCTTTACGAATAAAGGAAAAGTTTATCGATTAAGAGGTTTTGAAATACCCGAATTCGGACGTACAGCCCGGGGAATTCCACTTATTAATATTTTAGAAATTGAAAAAGACGAATGGGTAAATGCGGTTATTACCGTCGATGAATATGTTGATGATTGGTATTTCTTCTTTACGACAAAACAAGGTATTTCTAAACGAACGTCTCTAGAAAAATTCGCTAATATTCGTCGTGGTGGTTTAATTGCCATTCGCCTACGAGAAAATGATGAACTTATTTCCGTTCGTTTAACAGATGGCAATAAACATATATTAATCGGAACAAAACACGGTTATGCCATCCGTTTTGAAGAGGATCAAGTTCGCTCGATGGGACGAGCAACTTCAGGTGTACGTGGAATAGCTTTACGCGATGATGATGAAGTCGTCTCGATGGAAGTATTAGAAGAAGATGAGCAAATTTTACACGTAACGAATAAAGGTGTTGGAAAACGAACGCCTGAAAAGGAATATCGTCTGACAAACCGTGGTGGTAAAGGTATTTTTACATGTCGTTTAACAGATGATGACGAACATGTTGTTGCCGTTAAACCTGTTAGTGGTGATGAAGACATTATGCTCATAACGATAGATGGTGTACTCATTCGAATTCCTGTTGAAGGAATATCTATAACCGGGCGTAATACACAAGGGGTTCGGTTAATTCGCGTCCAAGAGAACGAAGAAGTAGCCACAATTGCTAAAATTCCCGTAGAAGAAAATGACGAAGATGATGATGCGAATGAATTAGAAAATAATGTAGATGATGAAGCGAACGAACAGGCAACAAATATAGATGATGAAAGAGATAATGAACAGTCATAATTAATGTTTCAAAGGTAGCTCAAGCGCTTTTAATGAGTTACCTTTTTGTTATAAAATCTTTTGTGGGGGAAGATGATGAAAGTTAAAGTTACACAACTTATTCCAGGTTGTATATTACAAGAAGCTGTTATTGGAAAAACAGGTAAAGCAATTATTCCTGAACAAACAATTATTACGGATGAACATATTAATATTTTACAAAAGTTTCTCATTACAGATGTTCATATTTTTCATGAAATGGAAGATGGCTCACGTTTTACCGCTAAACAAATGGAAAAGGCGGAAAATAGTTCATCTTATAATAGTAAGTCATTTACAAAGTTATATAATGATTTTGTCTATTCATATAAACATCAGTTTAATATATGGAAAGTAGAACAAAAAGTTGATATTGCTACATTACGACAAACGATTAACCCACTTTTCAAACGAATTGAACGATATGAAATAATTGATCTTATTAAACAGATTGATTCTTTGACAATAAGTACATTTTACGCACAGCAAACTTTTTCAAGTTTATTTGCATTTCTTTTAGCAAAACATATGAAATACAATAAAGGTGAATTATATCAAATCGGTTTAGCCACTCTATTAAAGGACAGTGGATTTATTAAATACTCGACTCACTATTATGAACAAGCAACTAAATTATTTTTAGATGATTATTCTGAAATAAAGCAGCATCCAGTCTATTCTTATCGACTTGTTGAACATTCTCCCTTACTTAATCAAGCAGCAAAACTAAGTATACTCCAACACGAAGAACAAATTGATGGAAAAGGTTATCCATTAAAATTAAAAGCAGCCGACATTCATCGTTATGCGAAAATAATAGCGATTAGTGCTGAGTTTACAAGAGCTTTTCAATACTTTATGACAAAAAGCAAATCACCTCTAATTGAAGCAGTAAAGCATATTAAGGCGGAACAATCTAAAAAGCTCGATTCTAAATTCGTTCATATTTTTATTAATCAATTAACTAAAAATAATTAGATATTTGTGTAAATATTATTTCTAAATCACTCTGCTTGAAAAAACAAATGTGTTCACGTATTGTATTATCAATCATTCAATTAATAGACGTTTATTTTATAGATCGACTAGATATTTTTAAGGAGGATTGTTATGCGTCCGGATAAATTTGCAAAAGAAGGTTTAACGTTCGATGATGTTCTTTTACTTCCAGCAAAATCGGAAGTATTACCACGTGATGTTAATTTAAGTACGCAATTAGCAAATTTAAAATTAAACGCTCCATTGATTAGTGCTGGAATGGATACTGTAACGGAAGCGGAAATGGCAATTGCTATAGCAAGACAAGGTGGATTTGGTGTTGTTCATAAAAATATGTCAATCGATGATCAAGCAGAGATGGTCGATCGTGTGAAACGTTCGGAAAGTGGAGTTATTACAAATCCTTTTTTCTTAACACCAGAACATCAAGTATATGATGCAGAACACTTAATGAGTAAATTTAGAATTTCAGGGGTTCCAATCGTTAATAATGTTGATGAAAAGCGGCTTGTAGGTATTTTAACGAACCGTGATTTACGTTTTATTGAAGATTATTCAATTGTCATTTCTGATGTGATGACGAGTGAAAATTTAATTACTGCCCCTGTTGGAACGACCCTTGATGAAGCCAAACAAGTGTTGCAAAAGCATAAAATTGAAAAGTTACCATTAGTTGATGATGATGGCCTTTTAAAAGGCTTAATTACAATTAAAGATATTGAAAAAGTGATTGAATATCCAAATGCAGCTAAAGATCACCAAGGACGCCTTCTCGTTGGAGCAGCGGTAGGTGTTACTGGAGATGCGTTACAACGGATTGAAAAATTAGTTGCAGCAAGTGTCGATGTTATCGTTATTGATACGGCACACGGTCATTCTAAAGGTGTTATCGATCAAGTGAAAGAAGTAAGAAAAGTATATCCTGAGTTGCCAATTATTGCGGGAAATGTTGCAACAGCTGACGGAACAAAAGCGCTTATTGAAGCAGGTGCATCGATTGTAAAAGTCGGAATAGGTCCAGGATCTATTTGTACAACCCGTGTCGTTGCGGGGGTAGGTGTTCCACAAATAACAGCTATTTATGATTGTGTACAAGCGGCTGAACCGTATGATGTACCAATAATTGCTGATGGTGGCATTAAATATTCAGGTGATATCGTTAAAGCAATTGCTGCCGGTGCTAAAGCTGTTATGATGGGAAGTTTATTCGCTGGGGTAAAAGAAAGTCCTGGGGAGACGGAAATATATCAAGGAAGACAATATAAAGTATATCGTGGTATGGGTTCTGTTGGGGCGATGCAAGCAGGTTCTAAAGACCGTTATTTCCAAGATTCAGACGATGCTAAAAAACTTGTGCCCGAGGGAATTGAAGGAAGAGTTCCTTACAAAGGTCCACTCGTTGATACAGTTCATCAATTACTCGGTGGGTTACGCTCTGGAATGGGATATTGCGGAACAAAGACGATTGACGAACTACGAAAGGATAGTCAATTTATTAAAATTACGAATGCTGGTTTAAGAGAAAGTCATCCACACCAAGTGCAAATTACTAAAGAGGCACCGAATTATTCTGTTGAATAAATTTGATGAAATGTAAAGTATTAGAATAAACGATGGGAATTTAAGGATTAATAAATCGTTTTTCTAATACTTTTATTTGTGATAAAATAATAAAGATATCGAATTGAAAGTTGGGGGTAAAAATAGTGAGAGGTATCGTTAGAAAAAGACTACAATACTTTTTAATTATATTAATGGTTGTAAGCATTATTGGACAACCTACTGCGATCTTCGCTAAAAGTTCATTAGATTTAAATGCTGAATCAGCCATATTAGTTGATGCACAATCGGGGAAAATTTTGTACAGTAAAAAGGCCGATATGACTTTGCCTCCAGCAAGTATGACGAAAATGATGACGGAATATCTCGTCTGGGAAGCTATAGAGGCAGGGGAAATTAGCTGGGATGATACGATACAAATAAGTGATAATGTTTTTGAAATATCAGGAAACAATAGCTTCTCTGGTGTAGGATTATATCAAAATGTTGATTACACTGTCCGCGAATTGTACGAAGCGATGGCGGTCAATTCAGATAACGCAACGACAATTGCCCTTGCGGAGCTTGTTGCAGGTTCTGAGGGCGAATTTGTGAAAATGATGAATGATAAAGCGGAAGAAATGGGCTTAAAAGAGTATGAATTCGTTAATTCATCCGGCTTAGAGAATGATTTATTAGGAGATAATTACCCAGCGGGAACAGACCCCGATGGTATTAATTTACTTTCAGCACGTTCAACGGCATTACTTGCTTATCATTTAGTGACCGATTACCCGGAGTCTTTAGAAATTTCGAGCATACCCGAAATACAATTTCAAGATGAAACGATTGAAAACTGGAATTGGATGTTACCCCATAAAGCATCATATTTAAAACAATTTCATTATGAAGGTGTTGATGGTTTAAAAACGGGCTTTACTTCGTTAGCTGGATATAATTTTACAGGGACAGCTGAACGAGACGGTGTCCGACTCATATCTGTCGTTATGAAAACAGATAGTGTGGAAGAAAGGTTTTTGGAAACGGCAAAAATTTTAGATTATGGATTTTCATCCTTTTCTAAACAAGAAATATTTCCAGCAGGTTATCAATTAAAAAATGAATCGGAAATTCCCGTTGTTAAAGGTAAAGAAAAGTTTGTTGAAGTAGAGACAGCAGAAAATTTTGAACGAATGATTAAAAAAGGTGAAGAAGAAAATTATGACATCGTCTACCATCTTGATGAAGACTTATTAACCGACAATGGTGCATTAGTCGCTCCTATTGAAAAAGGGGCCGTTGTAGGTACAGCGGAACTTGTTTTAAAAGATGGGGAAGAACAATATATTTTTGATGATAAAAATAGACATATCGTTGATTTAATAACAACTTCAAATGTTGAGAAAAGTAATTGGTTTATGATCTTTTTAGGATCGATTGGGGACTTTTTTTCCAACGTATTTCATAAAACAGTTGATACGATCAAAGGTTGGTTTTAATTTTTAATGAAACTATTTACATGAATATTATTACTGAATTTTGTTAAGCATAAAAGAAACTTGCATCTTTTTGTTTCATTCGTTATGATATAGACAAAATTTCATATTAATTGATAAGTAATGAAAGGAAATAGTACTCATTCAACTATCTATAGAGAATCAGTGGTCGGTGAAAACTGATGTTAGTGAATGACGAATCCATCCTTGAACTAGTTTATGAAGCTTTTTGTAGGAAAAGATAAATAAACTCGTATGTGTCACGTTACGACTTTAAGCAGGAAGATCATTTATGATTTTCAATGTGGGTGGCAACGCGGGAATATACTCTCGTCCCTATTTTAGGGATGGGAGTTTTTTGTTTTATAAAATAAATTTAGGAGGTAAATAAATGTTAGACATTCGTTATTTACGTGAAAATTATGCAGACATTAAAGAAAAGTTAGTTCATCGTGGTGAAGATTTATCTGAATTGGATAAATTCGGTGAAGTTGATGAAAAACGCCGGCAATTAATTGCTGAAACGGAAAAATTAAAAGCTGAACGAAACGAAGCATCAAAACAAATTTCTGTTTTAAAACGAGAAAAGAAAGATGCAACAGACGCTATTAAAGCGATGCGAGAAGTAAGTGAAAGAATTAAAACATTAGATAGTGAACTCACAGCAGTTGAGAAAGAAATGGATCATATTATGTTGTCAATTCCAAACATACCCCATGAAAGTGTACCGATTGGTGAGAGTGAAGATGACAATGTAGTTCATCGAACGTGGGGAGAAATGCCAGAGTTTACTTTTGAACCAAAACCCCATTGGGATATTGCTGCACATTTAAATATTTTAAACTTTGAACGGGCATCAAAAGTTGCTGGAAGCCGATTCGTCTTTTATCAAGGATTAGGAGCCCGCTTAGAACGTGCCCTTATTAATTTTATGATGGATTATCATGCAGATAATCACGGTTATGAAGAAATGCTTCCACCCTATCTTGTTAACAGAAATAGTATGACAGGTACAGGACAGTTACCAAAGTTTGCTGACGATGCTTTTCACATTGAAGAATGGGATTATTTTCTAATCCCGACATCTGAGATTCCTGTAACGAATTACCATCGTGATGAAATTTTAACAGCAGATGATCTTCCGAAACGTTATGTTGCCTATAGTGCATGTTTCCGCTCAGAAGCAGGATCAGCGGGGCGTGATACACGTGGACTTATTCGCCAACACCAATTTAACAAAGTCGAACTCGTTCATTTTGTTAAACCGGAAGAATCTTATGAAACTCTTGAAACTTTAACGAGTCATGCGGAGAAAATTTTACAATTACTTGAATTACCCTATCGTGTCATGGATATGTGTACAGCAGATTTAGGATTTACAGCAGCGAAAAAATACGATATTGAAGTATGGATCCCAGCACAAAATACGTATCGCGAAATTTCTTCATGCTCAAACTTCGTAGATTTCCAAGCACGCCGCGCAAAAATTCGCTTTCGCCGTGAAGAAAATGCTAAACCAGAATATGTCCATACACTAAACGGCTCTGGATTAGCCATCGGTCGAACAGTTGCTGCTATACTAGAAAACAATCAACAAGAAGATGGTTCAGTTGTTGTTCCCGAGGTACTACGTCCATATATGGGTGGTCTAGAGAAAATAACAAAATAATAAAATAATCAATGTAGTTCTCAAATATTTATGGCAATATTTGGGGACTACATAATTTTAAATTAAAATGTTGACAACTAAAAAAAATTATTGTATATTATTAATCGTTGGATATGGAGGAATACCCAAGTCTGGCTGAAGGGGTCGGTCTTGAAAACCGAAAGGGGTGTCAAAGCCCGCGGGGGTTCGAATCCCTCTTCCTCCTCCATTTTTACAATTTACTTTACATAAAACAAACCATTACATCGTGTAGTGGTTTTTTTACTTGACAAATATTTGTAAACAGATTATATTACAAATTAATCTTTATACGTAAAAACGATGAGTAGGGCGAGTAAATAGTATAAGATCGAACAGAGAATAGAATTCAGCGGCTGAGAGATTCTATGAATCCCTATACTATTGAACCTTCCTAGGAGTTGTTAATTGAAAAATTAACCGCTAATATAGCGTTATCATAAATGAGTGGGCATATTTTTATATGCCAATGAAGGTGGTAACACGGAGCGTGAACCCATTTCGTCCTTTATTTTAGGATGAAATGGGTTTTTTTATCGGATATTTTAAGGAGGTAAAATAAGATGAAAAAAATTGCCTTTATTGGTGCAGGCTCAATGGCAGAAGCGATTATTGCTGGTATTATTCATAAAAAGTTAGTTACAAGTGAACAAATATATGTGACTAATAAATCTGATATTGATCGCTTAAAAAAGCTTAAACAAACGTATGATGTTATTACCGACATAAACAAAGAACGTGTCATTAACGGTGCAAATATAGTTATTTTATCAATGAAACCCCAGGATGTTGAAGAAGCAGCGGCGGATATTAAACAGTTTTTAACTGACGACCAATTAATCATCTCAGTTATAGCTGGTGTTTCAACTGAACGGATTAAACAACTTTTAGAAATAGATGTACCGATTATTCGAGCGATGCCTAATACATCAGCGTCGATAGGTTTGTCAGGAACCGCTATATCATCAAGTTCACTAGCAACGACTAATCATATAGAAATTGCTAAACAATTGTTTGATACAATCGGCTTAACAGTTGTTGTAGCTGAAAAGGATATGCATATCGTTACTGCAATTTCTGGTAGTGGTCCAGCTTATATATATTATTTAGTTGAAGCAATGGAAGAAGCAGCTGTTGCAGCTGGTTTTGAACAAACAATTGCCCACGACCTTATTGTACAAATGATTAAAGGTGCGGGTGAAATGTTGAAGCGTTCAAACAAATCCGCCAAACAACTTCGAGAAGAAATAACGAGTCCACAGGGAACGACTGAAGCGGGATTAAAAACGTTATCGGAATACAACTTCCAAGAAGCTTTACAAGCATGTGTTAATAGTGCTCGGGAACGATCCGTTGAATTAGGAAAAAACTTTTAGAAACGTAGGGATATTGTGGATGAAACATTTATGAAATTAGCTATAGAAGAGGCGAAAAAGGCAAAGAAAATTGGTGAAGTTCCTATTGGAGCAATCATTGTACATGATCAAGACGTTATCGCGGCAGGCTACAATATACGTGAAACAACGCAAACAACCCTTTCGCACGCTGAATTAATTGCGATTGAACGAGCGAATGAAAAAATAGGCAGTTGGCGGTTAGAAGATTGCACATTATACGTTACTATTGAACCTTGCCCGATGTGTGCTGGTGCTATTATTCAATCGCGGATTAAACGAGTTGTCTTTGGTGCCACCGATCCTAAAGCGGGATGTGCAGGAACAATTATAAATTTATTGCAAATGGACGAATTTAATCATCAGGTGGAAATAACGAATGGTGTTCTTAAAAATGAATGTCAAGAACTTATGAAACAGTTTTTTAAAAAAATCCGAAACAAAAAGTAATGTTAGTTTCTAATTGATTTTAAAGCATATGTTTATAGCAATACACTTTAGCTAGTTATGACAATTATTAATTATAATTCGTATTTTGTTATGTAGTCCTTCACAGAATACTCCCATTAAGAGCAATCGATGTCAAAATGTACCAACGATCTTTCTTAATTAATCCTTCTCGGCTAGTTGCATAAAGTGCAAATAAAAGTTATAATAAAGATTGCCGTGCTAGGTGGGAACGTAGCGGCGTCCTGTACTCGCAATCCGCTATAGCGAGACTGAATTCCCATTTGAGATATTGTAACCTTAAAGTCTGCCTTAAGGGATTGGTGTTGACGCATAGGTCCTGCGCAACGGGAACCCATGAATCCTGTCAGGTCCGGAAGGAAGCAGCAGTAAGTGGTCATTCCTGTGTGCCGTAGGGTCCCCTAGGCTGAGCCATGAACTTAAGTAACGTTTAGGGATACAGTAACGAGAATGGGTGCACGGCGAATTTTTTTACAGTCTTGTCAAGATGACAGGGCTTTTTATTTTTCTCATTTTCCATAATTGAATTTAATTTTAAATTATAAGTTATCATGATAGTATATATAATAAGCATACGATGTTCATTATTTTTATTGGAGCGTGTCAAATTTTGAAGTATATAAAGGTTCGTCAACTTGTGAAAAACTTTAC
>Ga0209487_1002544_pt1 | contig 14804 bp, 17 predicted proteins | sample Poulit2012_FD_187524 | JGI IMG/M metagenome (GOLD analysis project Ga0209487, IMG submission 187524) | Agricultural soil microbial communities from Georgia to study Nitrogen management - Poultry litter 2012 (SPAdes) (version 2) | ecosystem: Environmental > Terrestrial > Soil > Agricultural land... | reverse complement strand
CGCGCCCGAACGTATGTAGGCAGACGATGATGCCGGTAGGTAAGGAGGCACTGTGATACGGGCACACGAGGCCGGCGCACTGCACGGACAAGCAGGTGTCCGCGGACCGGCCTGGCTGCATCGACCGGACGATGTGAACGCACTGGTAGGCCGCCTGTGGTCGCAGAATGTGGAAAAAGAGCATTCGATGAGCGTGGCCGGCGTGCCGGTGGACGATCTGGCCGCCGAATACGGCACCCCGGTGTATATCGTCGACGAGAACGATTTCCGAGCCAGGGCGATATCGTTTCGAGATGCCTTCGCCGGCTGTGATGTGTTCTACGCCGCCAAGGCGTTCCTTTGCACAGCAACCGCGCGCTGGATGGCCGAAGACGGGCTGTGCCTGGACGTGTGCACCGGAGGTGAGCTGGCGACTGCGCTGCGTGCCGGTTTCCCACCGGCGCGCATCGAAATGCACGGAAACAATAAATCGGTCAGCGAGCTGACACGTGCCGTGGGCGCCGGTGTCGGCAGGATCATTGTTGACTCGTTCGCCGAAATCGAACGGCTGGACGCGATCGCCGCGGCGCATGGCGCGCGTCCCCACGTGTTGGTCCGTGTGACCGCCGGGGTCGAGGCGCACACGCACGAATACATTTCAACCTCGCACGAGGACCAGAAATTCGGTTTTTCGATCTCCGACGGTTCGGCCATGCGGGCGGTCCAGGACATTCTGGCCAGCACCCACCTTGAACTCGCCGGCCTGCACTCGCACATCGGTTCGCAGATCTTCGTTGCCGACGGCTTTGAGGTCGCCGCCAGGCGTGTATTGCGGCTGCATGCCCGCATTAGTCAAATCCACGGTGTAGAGCTGCCCGAATTGAACCTGGGCGGCGGTTTCGGTATCGCCTACACAACCCAAGACGATCCGGCATCTCCGTATGAATTGGCACAGAGCATCACCCAGATCGTCACCGATGAATGCGCGTCCCTGCGGATCGAGGTGCCGCGTCTGGCCGTTGAGCCCGGGCGCGCGATCGCGGGTCCGTCCACGTGCACGTTATACGAGGTCGGCACGGTCAAAGACGTCGTGCTGGACGGCGGTGCGGCGCGACGATATGTGTCGGTCGACGGAGGAATGAGCGATAACATCCGTCCGGCGTTATACAGCGCCGATTACTCGTGCACGCTGGCTTCGCGACGGTCGCCGGCCGGCCCGGTGCTCAGCCGCGTGGTCGGCAAGCACTGCGAGGCCGGCGATATCGTGGTGAAGGACGAATATTTACCCGATGATGTCGGCCCGGGCGATTTGATCGCCGTGCCGGGCACGGGCGCGTACTGCCGGTCCATGGCAAGCACATACAATCACGTGCCGCGTGCGGCGGTGGTCGCGGTGAAAAACGGCAGCGCTCGGCTCTTATTACGCAGGGAAACAGAAGAGGACCTCTTATGCCTGGACGTGGGATAGCGATCAGGCGGAGCAGGACGGCCGCGTTTACGATCGCGAATATACGGGGGATGGATTGCCGGCTGGCCCTCGTCGATACCCTTGAGCGGTGATCGGTTCATCGGCTCCTCGCACTCTTAACGTCGCCCTGCTGGGCTGTGGCGTCGTCGGATCGGAAATTGCGCGTATCCTCACCGAACAAGCAGATGAGCTGGAGCGCAGGGCCGGCGCCCGGCTCCGGCTGGCCGGAATCGCCGTCCGCACCATGCGCCGTCAGCGTGATCTGGCCGTTGACCCCGACTTGTTCACCACCGACGCGCATTCACTCGTCACCGGTGATGTGGACATTGTTATTGAGGTTATCGGCGGGATTGAGCCGGCCCGCGGTCTGATCTTGGCGGCCCTGGAGTCCGGAGCATCGGTCGTGACCGCCAATAAGGCCTTGTTGGCCGAGGACGGACACACGCTCTTCGCGGCCGCGGCTAAAGCGGACCGGGATCTGGACTTCGAAGCCGCCGTCGCCGGCGCAATCCCGATTGTGCGGCCGCTGAGCGAATCGTTGGCCGGCGATCGCGTCGAGCGCGTCATGGGCATCGTCAACGGAACGACCAACTACATCCTCGATGCCATGACCACCACCGGCGCCGGTTATTCCGAAGCGCTCGAGGAAGCGCAACAGCTGGGGTACGCCGAAGCCGATCCCACCGCGGACGTAGAAGGGTTTGACGCCGCGTCAAAGGCAGCCATCCTGGCGGGGCTGGCTTTCCACACGCCGGTCGCGATCGGTGATGTCTACCGGGAAGGCATCACCAATGTCAGCGCCTCGGATATCCGCTCGGCTCGCCAACGCGGCTTGGTCGTCAAGTTGCTGGCCATCTGCGAGCGGCAGGATACGCCCGATCGGACCCACGTGTCGGCGCGTGTGCACCCCGCTATGATTCCCGAGTCTCACCCCTTGGCCAGCGTGCGCGGCGCATTCAATGCCGTGTTCGTCGAAAGCCATGCCGCCGGAGAATTGATGTTCTACGGCCCCGGTGCCGGTGGTTCTCCGACGGCCAGCGCCGTGCTCGGCGACGTCGTATCGGTGGCACGTAACCGCGTGGCCGGCGTCAGCGGGCCGGCCGTGGCCACCCACGCGCAGCTTGACGTGTTGAGTATCGGCGATGTGCATACGCGGTATCACATTTCCCTGGATGTTGATGACCGTCCCGGTGTGCTTGCGGCGGTGGCGCAGGCGTTCGCCCAAGAGTCGGTTTCGATAAAGACGGTTCTGCAAGACGGCCACGGCGGCGACGCGCAATTAGTCATCGTCACCCACCAAGCCAATGATTCGGCGTTATCGGCCACGGTTGAACGTCTGCGTGAACTGCCCGTGGTGCGCGGCGTGAACTCGGTGATGCGCGTGGAAGGCGGGCAGTCATGAGCGGTGCGGCGCACCTCTGGCGCGGGGTTATTGACGAGTACCGACCGTGGTTGCCGCACCTCGAGTCGGCCGTCACGCTCGGTGAAGGCGGGACGCCGCTGGTCGCCTCGAATTGGCTAAGCCGTGAGACCGGATGCCAGGTGTGGCTCAAGGTTGAAGGGGCGAACCCCACCGGTTCGTTCAAGGATCGCGGCATGACCGTGGCGATATCGGCGGCCGCCGGCCAGGGAGCCAAGGCGGTGGTGTGCGCCTCGACGGGTAATACATCGGCGTCGATGACCGCCTACGCCGTGCGGGCCGGTCTGACCCCGATTGTCGTCCTTCCGCACGGCCGGATAGCCGCCGGGAAAATGGCGCAGGCTATCGTGCACGGCGCGTGTCTGGTACAGGTGCGCGGCAACTTCGATCAGTGTCTGGAAATCTCACGCGCGCTGGCCGAGACATATCCGGTCTCCCTGGTGAACTCGGTCAATCCGATGCGGCTGCAGGGCCAGAAAACTGCCGCGTTCGAGGTCGTCGATGCACTGGGCGCCGTTCCCGATGTGCACGTACTTCCCGTCGGCAATGCCGGCAATATCACCGCCTACTGGATGGGGTACCGGGAGTATATGGCGGCCGGCCGAAGCAAACAGACACCCAAGATGTGGGGCTTCCAGGCCGCCGGCGCGGCGCCCCTGGTCGGCGGTGAGCCGGTGCCGGACCCCGACACCGTGGCCACCGCCATCCGCATCGGTAACCCGGCGTCCTGGAAGCTCGCCGAGGAAGCGCGCGACGATTCGGGTGGCCGGATTCGCAGCGTCACCGACGATCAGATTCTGGCTGCGCAGCGCAATCTCGCCGATCAGGACGGCGTCTTCGTTGAGCCGGCCTCGGCGGCAGGCGCCGCGGGGCTTATTCAGGCGGGCGGTGAGCTGGAGCCCGGATCGACGATTGTCGTAACGGTGACCGGCAACGGGCTCAAGGACACCGATACCGCGCTGAGCGGATTCACCGTCGATGCCGATGCCCTGATCGACGCCGATGTTGATGCGGCGGCGCGAGCGGCGGGTCTGAGGTAATGCGCGATTCGGTGACCGTCCGGGTACCGGCCTCCAGCGCCAACCTGGGGCCCGGATTCGATTCGCTGGGACTGGCCCTGAGCCTCTACGATCGCGTGACCGCTGTGACCTGCGATGACGAGTGGAACATCGAAGTTAGCGGCGAGGGTTGTGAGACGGTCTCGCGGGACCAGGATCATTTAATCGTCAAGGCCATGAATGCGGCCTTCGATCTTATGGGTGAACGTCCCCGTGGAGTGCGTCTTACGTGCGATAACGCCATACCGCACGCCCGCGGACTCGGGTCGTCCGCGGCCGCGATCACCGCCGGAATCATCGTCGCGCGCGCGTTGGTCGACGGCGAGGATCGTTTGAACGACCTGGGTGTGTACCAGCTGGCCAGCGATCTGGAGGGCCACGCCGATAACGTGGCGGCGGCGCTGTTCGGCGGCTTGACCATTGCCTGGAGTGACGGAGCCGCCGCATCAGTGCATCGGCTCGATGCACAATCCGAAGTGACCGTTTTCGTGCCCCCGATAAGCCTGGCGACACAGCGCGCCCGGGCGCTGCTGCCCGAGTGCGTGAGCCATGTGGACGCGGCGGTCAATGCGGGACGATCGGCGCTACTGATCGCGGCGTTGACGGAGTCTGCCGAGCTCCTTTTGCCGGCTACCGAGGACCGACTGCATCAGTCGCAGCGTTCGGCCGCCATGCCAGAATCGCATAAGCTGATGCGGCAGTTGCGGGTCGAAAGCGTTCCGGCCGTGATCTCTGGCGCCGGGCCCAGTGTGCTGGCGTTCGGCCGGAGCCTGAAAGATTTTGCCCCCGCGGGATGGGCGGTACATGAACTGGGTGTGGATCCTACCGGGGCGACGCTAGAATAGACAACGTACGAACATGCATCCCCGCTCACGCCAAGCGTTGGCCGGGAATGTTACAGTAATGACGTCGGTGTTGAGTTATCTCCCCGACACGGATTCACTAAATGCTCAAAGTCTGCTCGACCGTTTACGTGCGGACGATGTCTAGTAGTGATTGACCCTGACGTCACCCGGTTCCGACCGGGTCACACCCTCTCCAGTGAGGAATTCACGTGACAGAAACCATTCCGAGCGCAGGAAATCAGAAGACAGCCGCGCCGGCGAAAACCAAAAAATCTAGTGGTGGGTCCAGTCGTGGGCCCAGTGGTGGGCTCAGCGGCAAAGTGCTTGCAGAATTGCAACAGATCGCGGCCGAGCTGGGTATCAAAGGCACCGCACGCATGCGCAAGAGCGATCTGATCGAGGCCATTAAGGCCGCTCGGGGCGAGGCCACAGATACACAGAAGCCCGCCGAAACCCAATCTGCTGAAAAACAGCCTGCATCCAATAAGCGGGCCGCAGACAAACAATCGCAAAATAAATCGACCGAGCAGAAGCAGGTCGACGGTAAGCAAGTCGACGGCCAGGGGCCCGGCGATAAGGGCTCCGACGGTCAGCCGAACAAGCCAGCCGATGCTAAGCCGGCTCAAGACAAGGGCGGGCAGCAGGCCGATCAGAACAAGAACGGCGATCAAAACAAAAACGCCGATCAGGACAAGAACACTGATCAGGACAAGAACACTGGGCAGCCGGCCAAGGCCCGCTCTGATCAGAAACCCGATCACAAGAACGGGAAAAATAATACCGAGGTCAAACCCGCCAGTAAGTCCGGCGATCACGATCGGCAGAGGTCCGATGACCGTCAGGATGATCATTCCGGTGGGCGGCGGAACCGCCGGAACCGCAATCGCGGACGGGGGCGCGGCCCGGACTCCGAGCCGGTGATCCGCGAGGACGATGTCCTGGTCCCGGCCGCGGGGATCGTGGACATCCTGGACAATTACGCCTTTATCCGCACCACCGGGTATCTGCCCAGCGAGAATGACGTGTACGTATCGATGGCGATGGTGCGCAAATGCGGTTTGCGCAAGGGCGACGCCGTCGTCGGTCAAGTACGTCAACCTCGCGAGGGCGAACGCAAGGAGAAGTTCAACCCCCTGGTGCGGGTTGATTCGATTAACGGGATGATGCTTGACGATTCCAAATCGCGCATCGATTTCTCCAAGCTGACCCCGCTGTATCCATCCGAGCGTCTCCGGCTGGAAGGCGAGTACGGCGGCATGGCCGGACGAGTCATCGATTTGGTCTCGCCGATCGGCAAAGGCCAGCGCGGCTTGATCGTATCGCCGCCTAAGGCCGGCAAGACGATGATTATGCAGCAAATCGCGAATGCGATCACAGAAAACAATCCCGAATGCCATCTGATGATCGTGCTCGTTGATGAGCGTCCCGAAGAAGTCACCGATTTCCAGCGGACGGTCAAGGGCGAGGTCATCTCCTCGACGTTTGATCGTCCCGCGAGCGATCACACCACCGTGGCCGAATTGGCGATTGAACGCGCCAAGCGCCTTGTCGAGCTCGACCACGATGTGGTGGTGCTCCTGGACGGAATCACCCGCCTGGGGCGTGCCTACAACCTGGCGGCGCCGGCATCGGGACGGATTATGTCCGGCGGTGTCGACTCCTCGGCCCTGTACCCGCCCAAGAAGTTCTTCGGTGCGGCCCGCAATATCGAGGACGGCGGCTCCTTAACCATCCTGGCCACGGCACTGGTCGAGACCGGCTCGCGGATGGATGAAGTGATCTTCGAGGAGTTCAAAGGCACGGGCAATATGGAATTGCGGCTGCGTCGCGAGCTGGCCGATAAGCGGATCTTCCCGGCCATTGATGTCGATGCCTCGAGCACTCGACGCGAAGAGCTGCTGATGCCAAAGGACGAGCTCATGATCGTATGGAAGCTGCGGCGTGTCCTTTCGGGACTGGATTCCCAGCAGGGAATCGAGCTTGTGTTGGACAAACTCAAGCAGTCCAAGAACAATCCCGAGTTCCTGCGCCAGATCAGCACCACCATGCCCAGTGTCGAAGGTTGAGTGTCGAGGGTTGAGTGTTGAGCGTCGAGGGTTGATTGCCTGAGACGCGGCTGGGTTCCGGCGTATCGACTGCGACGACAGCACGGCCGGGAATATTCGCCCGGCCATATGCATTGTTCAAAATGCCAGATGGCAAAATTGATCCTTGGCTGCTGGTTCACGGCTGATGCCGACCCAGCGGCCCGATGAGAGGACAGCATGAAACAAGATATTCACCCGGCTTACGCCGAGACGCAGGTAACGTGCACATGCGGCAATACGTTCACCACCCGCAGCACCGCCGAGAGCGGTGTGATCAACGCCGATGTGTGCTCGGCGTGCCACCCCTTCTATACCGGCAAGCAGAAGATTCTGGACACGGGCGGCCGTGTTGCCCGGTTCGAAAAGCGTTACGGCCAGTCCAAATAGACGCCGGCTGCCGCGAGGCCGGATTATTATGAGGCGGGATCATGTTTGAGTCCGTCGAGCCGCTGGTCGCCGAACACGCGGAGCTAGAAGCGCAGATGAGTGACCCGGCGCTGCATTCGGATGCGCAGCGCGCCAAACGGGTCGGCCAGCGGTATGCGGAGCTGACCGCGATCGTGCGGACCTACGAACGGTGGCAGCAACTGCATCAAGATCTGGCTGCGGCGCGTGAACTGGCCGATGACGATGACGCGTTCGCCGAGGAAGCCCGGCAGCTGGAGACGTCGCTAGCCGAAACGGCCGAAGAACTCGAGCATCGGCTCATTCCGCGTGATCCCTCCGATGACAAGAACGTCATTATGGAGATCAAGGGCGGTGCCGGCGGCGAGGAATCGGCTCTGTTCGCCGGCGATCTATTCCGCATGTACAGCCGTTACGCCGAACATCACAACTGGCGGCTGTCCGTTCTGGACTCCACGGAAACTGCCTTGGGCGGTTTAAAATCCATCACCGCGTCAATCGAGGCCAAGGGCACGCCAGAGCCCGGAACGGCTCCTTATGCGCTGTTGAAATTCGAAGGCGGAGTGCATCGGGTCCAGCGGGTTCCGGTGACTGAATCGCAGGGCCGGGTTCACACCTCGGCGGCCGGTGTCCTGGTGATGCCCGAGGCCGAGGACATCGATATCGAGATCCACGATAATGATCTGCGCATCGACGTGTACCGGTCGTCGGGGCCGGGTGGTCAGAGCGTTAACACTACCGACTCCGCGGTGCGAATAACACATGAGCCCACCGGCGTGGTCGTGAGCTGCCAGAATGAAAAGAGCCAGCTGCAGAACAAGGAGCAAGCGCTGCGAATCCTGCGCTCGCGGCTGTTTGAAGCCGCCCAGGCCGAAGCTCAAGCCGAGGCCGAAGCAGAACGCAAATCACAGGTGCGGACCGTCGATCGCTCGGAACGCGTCCGTACCTATAACTTCCCCGAGAATCGCATTACCGACCATCGCACCGGCTTCAAAGCACATAATCTAGACCTGGTGCTCGACGGTGCGCTCGATGATGTGATTTCCTCGCTGGTCGAAGCCGACGCCGCCGAGCGGATGTCGGCAGCCGATAACTGACCGGCATGGGCGCCTCCGCGGCCTCATCCGCGCTCGTCTGGGCAACCGACACGCTTGAGCGTGCAGGCGTGGACTCCCCGCGAACCGACGCCGAATGGTTATTGAGTCATGTCACCGGCATACCGCGCGGCGCTCTGATACCGGCGCGACTGGACGGGCCCGACGGCCATCAATTAGACGATCATCAATTCGGCGAATTCGAACGCCTGGTGCGCACACGCGCCGCACGGGTGCCGCTGCAGCATCTCATCGGCACTGCGCCGTTCCGTTATCTTGAGCTTGCCGTGGGACCGGGAGTGTTCGTCCCGCGGCCCGAGACCGAGATCGTCGCCGGCTGGGTGATCGAGCGGGCACAGCAGTTGGGTAGCCCGCGTGTTGTTGACCTGTGTGCCGGTTCTGGCGCAATCGCGGCCGCGGTAGCCGCCGAAGTACCATCGGCGCGCGTGTACGCCGTCGAATTGGCCGACGAAGCTCACCGATGGGCCGAACACAATCTTGCCGGCACCGGCGTCGACTTGCGGCACGGAGATATCCGCGAGGAATTGTCCGAGCTCGACGGTTACGCCGATATCGTCGTGGCCAATCCGCCGTACATTCCCGTGGAGGCATGGGAGACGGTGCAGATCGAGGTACGAGACTATGATCCGGGGCTGGCACTGTGGGCCGGACCGGACGGTCTCGACATGATCGCGGCCGTCGAGGAGGCGGCCGCGCGACTGGTGCGCCCCGGGGGGCTCGTGGCCGTGGAACACGCCGATGCTCAGGCACGGTGCGCCCCGCAGATTTTCGTTGACTCCGGGCGCTGGGATCACGTGCGCGACCGATTCGATTTGGCCGGTAAACCACGCTTCGTGACGGCTGAACGACGGCGCGGTCACGCCCCGATAGTGTGATCCCATGGGCGACCTTCTGCTATTGGGGGCCGCCTTCGCCTTTGGGGTCGGCTCGGCGCTCCTGCCGATGTTTCTCAACGCGGAGTTGTACGTCGTCGGCATGGGCGCGTTTGTGCCGGATAGTTTGTTGTGGCTCGCGATTATCTCGCTGGGCGTAGGGACGGTGCTGGGGAAGTGGTTCGTGTTCGAACTGGCGCGCAAGGGAAGTTCGAAGTTGCGTTCGGTGGATCGTCCCGCCAGCCACGGGAAGTGGCGGGTGCGTCTGCGCCGCGTCTCCGATTGGATGCTGGGGTTACTCGACCGCCCCTACCTGGGCAGCATTACGGTTATGTCGTCGTGCCTGTTCGGTGTCCCGCCCCTGGCGATCGTCACGATCATGTCCGGCGCTTCGAATCAGCCTCGGTGGCTGTTTTTGAATATGGTGTTTATCGGGCGCACCATCCAGTTCCTGGCGATCGCGTATGTCATCCACGGTGTGGTCTGATCAGCGATCACTATGCCTGACTATCATGAGCGGGTGAGATTCGACTGTTCGGACGCCGACGAGTTTGAGCGCGGTATCGCCGCGGGCGTCGAGGCGACTGGCGCCGGCGAACTGATAGTGCTGCCCACCGATACCGTCTACGGGATCGGGGCCGATGCCTTCTCGCCGCCGGCGGTCCGCCGCATGCTGGCGGCTAAAGGGCGCGGCCGGAATATGCCGCCGCCCGTGCTTGTCAGCGCCCCGTCCACGATGCGCGCGCTTGCCGTCGACGTGCCGGCGTGGGCCAGTCGAATGCTGGAAGCCTTGTGGCCGGGGTCGTTGACCGTGGTGTGTTATCAGCAACCGTCGCTGACATGGGATCTCGGCGAGACCCGCGGGACAGTTGCGATCCGCATGCCCGATGATGAGCGTGCGCTTGCGCTACTGAAACGCACGGGCCCGCTGGCGGTGAGCAGCGCCAACACCACCGGAGCGAGCCCGGCCGAAAACGTCGACGATGCCGAGTCGATGTTCGGCGACGACGTCAGCGTGTATCTGGACGGCGGGTCCACCGCGGGTTCGCGGCCTTCGACGATCCTGGATATCACTTCGACGACACCGCGGGTATTACGTGACGGGGGAGTCGAGCTGGAAACGCTGCACACATACAACAACACCATCGAGCCCTATGCGTGAGTACCTTGTCGTCTTCGGGGTGTGCTTGGGCGTCACCTATCTGGTGGCTTCCCTCACCCGGTTGGCGGCAATGCGCTTCCAGGCGGTAGCGCCGGTCCGTGATCGAGATGTGCACGCCGTCCCCAAACCCTATTTCGGCGGGCCGGCAATGTGGGCCGGCCTGGCCGCCGCCTATGTCACCGCCACGTATTTGCCGTTCCTGTCGCGGGCCGACGCGACCGTGTTCGACGACATGAAAAACGTGCTGATCGGCGGAGCGGTGATCTGTGCCGTGGGAGTAATCGACGATCTTTTTGAACTCGATGCACTCAGCAAATTGGCCGGCCAGGTCTTCGCGGCGGTGATCGCGGTCGCCTTGGGCGTCCAGTTCGTGTACCTGCCGATCTTCGGGAATTACATCGGACTCGACCAGGCTCAGGCGATGATACTTTCGGTCGTGTTGATCGTGGCCACGGCCAATGCGGTGAACTTCATCGACGGGCTGGACGGCCTGGCTGCCGGCATGGTGGCGATCGCGGCCGTCGCCTTCTTCAGTTATGCCTTTGGGCTGGCGGTAGTCAACGGCGAAACCCGAGCGATCGCCGCGGCCCTGTTGACGATTTCGCTGGCCGGGGCATGCATCGGCATCTTGCCGCATAATTTCTACCCGGCGCGCATGTTTATCGGGGATTCGGGTTCGATGCTGATCGGTTTCGTGCTGGCCTGCTCGACGATCAGCTTGACCGGCCAGTTCCCCGCGACAAGCCTGTCCGAAGGTATCGGGGGTTCGCAGGCCAGCTTCTGGCCGGCGTTGTTGCCGCTGATCTTGCCGATCACGATCTTATTGGTGCCCTTCTTGGATTTGGCCCTGGCGGTCGTACGGCGTACACGTGCCGGGCGGTCGCCGTTCAGTCCCGATAAAATGCATATCCACCACCGGTTGTTGGAAATCGGCCATTCGCACCGCAATGCGGTGCTATCGATGTACGCTATAGCGGCACTGGTGGCCTTCGGCACCGTTTTGGTCAGCCTCGTCAGCGGGTGGACTGCCGTCAGCCTATTGTGCGTGGCGGCCGCGTTGACGGCCGGTTTTGTTCTCGTGCTCCCGCGTCACAGCAATGGAAACGGAATCCGGTCATGACCCGCCACCCCGTCATTGTGCACGCGGCTTGCTTCGGATTCGTTCTCCTGGCGTGTGTGATCGCCGCCGGCCTGTACGCGGGCACGCACGGGGCGGTCTCGGCGCTAATAGCCGGGGCCATCGTCGCGGTCTTCTTTTCGTCGACACCGGTGGTTTTGCGTCCGATCATGGCGGTCAGCCCCGGAGCCTCGCTATTGAGCGCATTGGTCTTTTTTGCCACCAAAGTGGTGGCGCTGTTGGCCTTGGTAACCGTGTTGGTTGACAGCCGCACGGTCGGCCGGATTATCGACCGTCCGAGCCTGGGTATCACAGTCGGCGTTACCGCCGTCACATGGATGATTCTGCTGTTGATCGGCGAACGCAGAAGGCGAGTCCCCATTTACGACCTCGATGCCGATGCCTAGATTCATCCCTGATAGCCTCGATCTTGCAATGAACGAGAGCGCTCAGCATGTAGATCCGTGGACCGTGTTCGGTCGTATTTTTTCCGGCATTGTGGTGTACGGTGCGGCGGGATTCGGCTTGGATTACTGGTGGGGGACCTCTTTCATGGTGGGGATCGGAATCGCCGTGGGTGCGGCTCTAGGCATCTACGCGGTTGTGGCCTCCACCCGCGCGTCCTGACGCAACGACAGAGAACTTGACGTAATTCCAACCAAGCGCGACTGCCGGCGCCAACCACGAAGGGTATGTACGTGACGTCACAGCTGACTGCCGAAGGCTTCGCACCGCCCGGACCAGCGAGTTTCGAGCTGCCGTCGTTTTTCAGCATCGGCTCGGTCGGTGTCACCAAGCACATGTTCTTGTTGATCCTGGCCGGGATCGTGGTGGTAGCACTGACATACGCCATGTCACGGCGTGCGGCCGTCGTGCCGGGACGGCTGCAGTTTGCCGGCGAATATGTTTATAACTTCGCGCGCAATAGCATCGCCCGCGATTCGATCGGCGCCGAACATTACATGAAATTCGTGCCGTACCTGTTCGCGCTGTTCATGTTTGTGCTCGTCAACAACGCGTTCGGGATCCTCCCGGTCTTGCAATTCGCGCCGACCAGCAGAATCAGTTATGTCTACGGCCTGACGGCGATCACCTGGATCGTGTACAACGCCGTGGGCATTCACCGGCACGGTTTTGCGTCGTATGTGAAGCATATGACCGTTCCCGCCGGCGTCGGGGGTCCGGTTCTGCTGCTGATGATCCCGCTGGAGTTCGTTTCCAATATCTTGGTACGCCCCGTCACGTTGTCGTTGCGACTCTTTGCGAATATGTTCGCCGGACATATGCTGTTGATCTTATTTTCAACCGGTGCGGTATATCTGGCGTTTGAATCCGACAAGCTGTCCTATGCCCCGGTGGGCGTTCTGGCGCTGATTATGGGCATCCTCGTCAGCTTTTTGGAAATGATTATTATTTTTCTGCAGGCCTGGGTCTTCGCATTATTGACGGCCCTGTACATTGGCGGCGCGGTCGCCGACGAACAGTAGATTCACCGCCACGGCGGTCACAACTTAATACTTTTTGTATCAAGACGCCAAGCGTCAAAAACGAAAGGAACAGCCGTGGACGGCTCGCTCAACATGATCGGTTACGGCCTGGCCGCAATTGGCCCAGGCATCGGTATCGGCCTAGTCTTCGCCGCATACATCAACGGGGTCGCTCGTCAGCCCGAGGCACAGTCCCGCTTACAGGGTATCGCCATTCTGGGATTCGCGCTGACCGAAGCACTGGCGATTATCGGTATCGCCCTGGCCTTCGTTTTATAACGGGTACCGACGGGATTGAGCATGCACACGACATTGATGGCCGCGACGGAGTCCGCAGACAACCCGCTTGCGGTCAACTGGGCCGAATTAGTGCTCTCGCTCATCGTCTTCGGGCTCGTTCTGTGGGGAATCGCAAAGCTCGTAGTGCCGAACTTCGAGAAGGCATACGCCGAGCGGACGAAAACGATCGAGGGCGGCATCGAGGAGGCGCGGGCGGCGCAAAAAGAGGCTCAAGAGGCATTGGAAAAGTACAATGCTCAATTAGCCGATGCGCGCCATGAAGCGTCCCGGATTCGCGAGGATGCCAAACAGCAGGGCGCCGCGATCATCGCGGAAATGCGCGAGCAGGCACAGGAAGAAGCCGAGCGCATCAGATCATCGGCGCAAACCCAGATCGAAGCCGAGCGCGCACAGGTCGTGGCGCAGCTACGCGGTGAGATCGGTGCGATGGCAACGGATCTGGCGAGCCGGATTGTCGGCGAGTCCCTTGAAGACGAAGCGCGGCAGAATCGCACCGTGGAGCGGTTTATCGCCGAGATCGAGGGGTCGGATAACTGATGCGCGGTGTCTCGGCCCGTTCCCTGGACGAGGTGCTTTCCGCCGCGGAAGACCTCGCCGCCGAACATCACGGGCTGTATGACGAGCTGTTCGCGATCGCGTCCATGCTCGATAACGCACCGGCCCTCCGGCGCGTACTGTCCGATCCGACGGTCGAGTTCGACACCAGATCGCAACTGATCAACACGCTGGTGGCCGACCGGGTATCGCAGGCCGCCACTTCCGTGTTGAATACCGGCGTGCGGCGGCGGTGGAGCTCGGGACGCGATCTGAGCGACGCCATCGAACTCGCCGGTGTCAGCGCACTAGTATTTGCCGGCCAGGACATCAACCTCTTAGAGGACGAGCTGTTCGAATTGGGTCGGGTCGTGCGCTCGGACGCCGGATTGCGACAGGCATTATCGGATCGCACGGTCGCATTCGAGCCGAAGGCGAACCTGCTCGAGACCGTATTCGGCTCCAAGGTGTCCGAAGCGACGCTGGCATTGGCCGGGCAAGCACTCCATGCCAGAACGGGTTCGTTCGAAAAGTCGCTGGCCGCATTTGCCGATATCGCGGCGCAGCGTCAAGGTCTACAGCTGGCCGATGTGCGCGTTGCGCATCGGCTTACGGATGCGGACCGCGCACGGTTGGCCGATACGCTTTCCGAACAATTCGGAACCCGGCTGCATCTGAATATCATCGTCGATCCCCATGTGATCGGAGGCATGTCGGTCTCCATCGGTTCACAGGTATACGACGGCACCATGTCCAGTCGCCTCGAGAGCGCCCGACGGCGGCTCGCAGGCTAACGCACGTTCACAGAAGAAGGCAGGCATTTACATCATGGCTGAACTCACGATCCGTCCGGAGGAAATCCGTGACGCATTGCAGCAGTTCGTCGCCGAATACGAGCCAAGCGCGAGTAAGACCGAAGAAGTCGGTACCGTCGCGGAAACCGGCGACGGCATCG